>Ga0315282_10006781_pt1 | contig 19022 bp, 14 predicted proteins | sample YL17G07_20_MG_FD_203693 | JGI IMG/M metagenome (GOLD analysis project Ga0315282, IMG submission 203693) | Sediment microbial communities from Yellowstone Lake, YNP, Wyoming, USA - YL17G07_20 | ecosystem: Environmental > Aquatic > Freshwater > Lake > Sediment | place: USA: Wyoming | collected... | reverse complement strand
GACGGCGAGCTGCTTCGCGAAGCCGGAAATCGAGAATAGCGCGGCATAGTCTTCCAAGAGCACCCGCATCAGCGGTTCCAGAAGGTATCGTGCCTTGATGCCGTGACGATCAAGGATGTCCCGGTAGAAGATCGCGTCATAGTAGGTCTGCAGGATCCTCCGTTTCTCCTGATCCTGCGGATAGGCCAGGGTCTCGGGAAAACCGCCGAAGCGCAGATAGCCGTCGAAAGCCGCCAGAAGGCGGCCCCGCGCCGGGGTGTGCAAGGCTGCGGGATCCAACTCCAGTCGATGGTAGCGCAGGATCTCGCGGAACGAGAACGGCATCATCCGGATCTCGAGATATCGGCCCCGAAGCTCGGACGCGATCTCGCCGGAAAGCAGCGACGCGTTGCTTCCCGAAACCGTGATGGTGAAACGCCGCCGGTTGTGCAACGTGCGCAGAAGGCGGCTCCACTCGGGCACGTGCTGTATCTCGTCCAGGAAAAGGTACCGGGGCGACCGGCCTGCGATTTGCTCGAACGCGCCCAGCAGGACATCCATGTCGTCGGCCCTGAACCCCTTCAGGCGGAAGTCTTCGAAGTCCACGAACAGGATATCCGCTCGTTCGACCTTGCCGGAAGCCAGCAGGTCCCGGATCATCTGGTAGAGGAAAAAGGTCTTCCCGGACCTGCGCGGCCCGACCACGGCCAGAATGTTCCGGGAGCGCCGAAGGTCGATCGTCGGAAGATCCCGCCGAACAGGCTCCGGCAATTCGAGCGTCCTGAGCCATTCAGCCACGATCTGCAGAAGAGCATCGCGATTCATGATTGTTTACCCATGTAAACAATTACATCATTAATTGTTTACTTGTCAATCCCAAAACGATCATATGCCCTTGAGGTCGAGCGTGAGCCAGAGGTCGGGCTCGGTCCGTCCGTACCTATGGAATGCCCTCAAGGCCACGTCCGCGCACCCGCACTTGGGGCCGTACCCAAGCCCGTACCCGAACCCGTACAGCACCTCGTCGGAGATGCCGGCATGGACCTCCCCCAAGGCCCGAAGCCCCCACGCGATGGGCACTTCGACATCGCCGCCCGCGTAATGGATCTCCCCTTGGGCGTTCAGGATCGACCCGAACAGGAAATCGTATGCGCCCATGTCCTCCAGGGCCAGGAGGCTTTCGCCCCTCACGAGATAGAGATATCGGAGATTCAACATCACGTATTTCAGGCCCGTCACTCCGATATCCGCCTCTCCCTCGGACAGAAGCGGCTCCTCTTCGGCCATGGAGACACGGCCTCGGCCCCTCAAGAACGAGGAATCGAACGCGGCTTCCAGCGAGACCAGGGGAGCCGCCTCATCGAATGCCGGCCACAGGACCCTCTGGAAAAGGTCGATGCGGCCCTGGAGCGAGCGGTTCAATGGCTCGAGGACCTGGGACACGCCCACCTCAGCCGCGAGCCCGCGCTCGAACCGGTCGAGATCGTCGAGCACGGCCAGGGCCTCCTCGCTCGTCCAGGGCGCGGCCTTCACGCGTAGCAACGGGGTGATCTCGTGCCGAACAGACGCGTAGTTCCGGAAGAGCGGAAGACCGATGTCCAGCCCGGCCCAAACCATGTGGCGGTCCCGGCTCTCTGAGGCGAGGTCATCGACGCCGTCCATGAGATAGAAGACGTGGCGCGTTCCGCCGGACGCGTCGATCGTGAACGGCCCTGCAAAGCCTCCCAGGTCGAGCCGCGGCTGGATAGCCATGCGGGTGAGCGGCGGGATGTACCCCTCCGGAGACACGGCCATCGTGTCTCCGTACAGTGTGCCGAACCGCCGCATGGAAAGGCCGATTCCGGCAAGGAGCGGACCGGATGCAATCGGCTCCGGGCCGATTTCCATGCGCAGGCTCGCGAGCCTCTGGCCCACGTGCCCGGCCCACGGGTCCTCCTCGTTCCGAAGCCCGACGAGGCTGGCGTCGGTCTCGACCCAGACCATCTCCCGGCCGAGCGAGACCCTGGCCCGGTTCTCGAGCCTGGCCCTGGCGATGTCCGGCATGGTCGCGGCCAGCTCGGCCGGAAGGAATCCGTCGGTCGCGTACTCGACCCTGGCGCCGACATCCCCTCCGGGAAGGCTGCTCCCCCCTTCGCCTTGGACCATGCCCCGGTGCTCCGGGTCGTCGTAGATGTATCGGCCCGAGAGGCTGTTCCGGCCGCTCGAGAGGGTTGCGCCGGCCTCTGCTCCCTGCCGCGTGCGGCCGGCAACGTCGAGCGTGAGCGAGGCTTCGTCGCCCAAGGGGAACCAGGCCGCCGGGCCGATGATCAATCCGGCAGGCTCCGACCAGCCAAGCCTCGGAGCGAGAAGGCCGGGTTTCCTCTCGGTTCGGAGCTCGATCCACGGCAGGGCCAGCACGGGAAGGTCGCCCACGTAGAGCACGGGCCAGGTGAGGTCGAGGTCGCCGTCCGCGTCGATATCGGCGTGCGAGGCCGTGACATGCCAGCCCTGGGGCTGGTGCGGGCAGGCCGTGCCGCTCAGGTGGTACGCCGTGCACGACCCGTTCGCACAGCTCCCCTTTTCCGCGCTCATGAAGACCGGAGGCCGAAGCCGCATGTCGGCCTCGAGCTTCAGGTGCTCGAACCGCACCGTCTGATCCCTCGTGTCGATCTCCGCCTCATCCGCATCGATCACGAACCCCTGCACCAGGATCCTCACGTCGTCCTTGAGCACGAGCTTTTGGTCTTCCCGAAAGAATGTCCCCTGCTTTGCAGCGCCCTTGAGGAGCGGCGACTCGAAGGTGAGCTCATGTGCCACGATCGCGTTCGATCGGTTGAGGTCGACCTCGATCAAGGCCGCGCTGACGTCGATGGACTCCGCATGGGCGGCCGAGCCTCGGACGAGGAGCCAGAGCAGCAGAACCGAGACGCTTCGATGGCGGCGCATTCTGTCCGGCATCATCGTGGTTAGGGACTCCGGCGTCAATCGGGAGACGGGCCAAACGAGTGGTTGAGGACCCCGCTTCATTCCTCAATTCGAAATGGCAATACCGATGGACAGAGCCAGCTGGAAGAAACCGATCTCATCCCCGGTTCCCCCATAATCACGAGGCGCATACGAACCCATATCCCCGATCTTGAACATGTAACCTGCGGTCAGTGCAACATTCACACCCAGATCGTTTCGTACCCACCAGGAAAAATCCATACTGCATGAGGGACCAACGAAAAATGTGTTCAACTCGTCTGCATAGCTATCTCCCTCCTCGAACATTCCGTGCAAATAACCGAGGTCAATCAATACCGGAATCTTTAACTGGAATATCCCATCGTGATGATACTTCGAATCATAGAGGGGGAAGACACTGCCAGCATCGAGGCTCACCTTGAATGTCGCCATCGGCGTGGCGCTGAGATCGATTTCGGCCCTGAAGAAACGGAAGGTGTCGAGGGACGTTTGAACAATGAAAGGCTCCGGTATAAACCCCCACATCCCGATGAAAATGTTTTGCGCCCCGAGGGTGAGCCGCAGCTCGTAGTCCAGAGAATCGCTTGCCGCATCCTTTTCCGCAGGCTGATCCATGGCCCGAACCAAAGCGGAAGAGGAGAACAGGAAAACACCGAATGCGATCGCAATCGATTTCCTCATCACGTCCGACGGAGTTCCGTGCCTCATGCTCACCTGGGATCTACCCCCCACGAGAAACGTGAACAACGTTTTTATCATCATCGATTTTCTCTGATCCAACCCTATATATCACAAACGTTTTCGAAAAATACCAGACGTTTTAGGTATTTTGCCTTTCTTGACTATTGATATGACTTTTATGTCTCACCATGAAACACAAATTGGTCTTTATGTATCAATTTGTTACGTTTGGATATTTTATCTTCCAAAATGCGCCCGAAGAAGCTTATTCATAACTATTTATAATAATTGATCTATTTTGAATTTAATCATGACTGAATTCTTATGGCATACATGTTGATAATACATACGAATAGGAATGAACGATGATGATGAAGAGAATTTCATATATAGTGTTGATATCGTTGATTTTTCCTGCCATGGCCGCAGCCCAGAACGATTCTGTCGACGAATTGAACCAGAAGATCGCGGAAAGAGGGCTCGACTGGATCGCTGCGGACAACCCCATCAACCGGCTGTCTGCGGATCAAAAAAAGAAGCTGTGCGGCGCCCTTGCCGGAGAACAACGTGCCCCGGGAGCCAAGGTGTTCAAGGCCCAGCCCGGCGTCGGGATTCCCGATCATCTCGACTGGCGCGACCACAACGGCGGGAACTTCGTCACGGCAATCCGGGATCAATCGGACTGCGGGAGCTGCTGGGCGTTCGCCGCGACCGCGGTTTTCGAGTCGTCGATGCTCATCCAGGGGAGCACACCCGGCGTCGATCTCGACCTGTCCGAGCAGGACGTCCTGAGCTGCAGCAGCGGCGGCAGCTGCAGTGGCGGCTATCCGGATCAGGCCCTGTCTTACATCTCCAACGTCGGCGTCACGGACGACGCCTGCTTCCCATACAGAGGAAGCGACTCGGCATGTTCAAGGAAGTGCAGCGACTGGTATGGCCGGACCCTCAGGGCCCGGGGCATCGAATATGTCGCCAACGACCAGAATCAGATCAAGATGGCGCTTCAGGACGGCCCGATAACGGTCTGTTTCTCGGTGTATACGGACTTCTTCTCATACAAGACCGGAGTCTATGTGCCCGTATCCGGGAATTTTGAAGGGGACCACGCGGTCGAGCTCATCGGCTACGACGACTCCCAGAGCGCCTGGATCTGCAAGAACAGCTGGGGCACGGACTGGGGCGAGGCCGGGTTCTTCAAGATCCGCTACGGAGAGGCCAGCATCGGGCACTGCGCGACCAAGGTGAAGCGGAACCATGCGCCGGTCCTGGATTACATCTCCACGCATCAGGGCCGGCCGAACCAGGCGCTGACCTTCACCATTCACGCCGCAGACCCGGACAACGACCCCCTCACCTACACCCTGGAGAGCGACCCCGTGATGCCCGGCGCGATCCTGAACCCGACGAGCGGCGTCTTCTCCTGGACCCCGACCGACTCGGACATCGGCGCGTATCGGGTGATCGTCCGGGCCACGGACAGCTGGGATCAGCCCCTCTCGGCCGAGCAGAGCACCTGGGTGAGCGTGGGGGACGCGAGCTGCGACGACGACGAGCATTGCACCGACGACGTCTTCATGGGCGACGCATGCGAGCATTTCGACAACCAGGCGCCGTGCGCCGACGACGGGAACCCCTGCACCATGGATGTCTGCAACGACGGGTCCTGCTCGTACCCGCCGGTTCCCGGGAACCCGCCGTGCGAGGACGACGGAAACGAGTGCACGCTGGATGTGTGCATGGACGGTCAATGCCGGCATGTGCCGAAAAAGAACACACCATGCACGGCCGACGACAACGAGTGCACTGACGATCTCTGCATCGACGGCTCGTGCGAGCATCCGGCCAGGAAGAACGGCACGGCCTGCGCCGAGGACGGAAATGAATGCACGTCCGATTCCTGCCAGAAGGGGGCCTGCAGCCATGCTTTCCTGGAGAACGGCACGGCCTGCGATGACGGTCAGGCCTGCTCGGCCGACGACACCTGCCAGAACGGGACGTGCGTCGGCGAGCAGCCCGTCGACTGCGTGGACGGCCTGGGCTGCACCAAGGACCTCTGCAGAGACGGCCTCAGGCTCAACGAGACCGGCGGCCCCTTCGAGGACATCTCCTTGTCCGGCATTGACACCGGCCTCAATGCCGACGAAGGCGTGGCCGGCCCCTTCCCCATCGGATTCGACTTCGAGTCATTGGACGGCAAGGTCCAGACCCAGCTCTGGCTCAGCTCGAACGGGTTCATCATGTTCGACAACGAGGACGGAAGCTCTCCCTGGACCAACGTCTGCATTCCCGACTCCATGGCGCCGAACAATCTCATCGCGCCTTACTGGGACGACCTCTCCTGCTTTACGAAGGACGGCTGCTCGGTCCGGTATCAGGTCCTGGGCTCATCGTATCATCGGCGTCTGATCGTCCAGTGGAGCCAGGCCAAACGTTGGAACGCGCCCGATTCGAGCCTCACTTTCGAGGCGGTGCTCTTCGAGACCGGCGCCGTGGAGCTCAGGTATCTTGCTCTGGGGAACAGCGACGGAGCCTCCGCCACGGTGGGCATCGAAAGCGCGGCAGGCAGCAGCGGGATCCAATACTCCTGCAACACGGCGGCCCTCCACGACGGACTGAGCCTGCGCTATGCCGGGGTCGACCATGAATGCGTCAATCCTCCCGAGGAGGGTTATTGCGTAATCGGCGGCAGTTGCCATGTGAATGATCGCGGCGGCCCTTGCGAGATCGAAGGAGATGCGGATGCAGGGACCGACTCGGACACGGATTCCGATACCGATACGGATTCCGATACCGACACTGATACGGACACGGACACCGATACCGACAGCGACTCGGATACCGATATCGACAGCGACTCGGACGTGGACACTGACGCTGACAGCGACATGGATGCGGACGTGGACCTTGGCCCGGATCCGGGACCCGTTACGGTGGTTGACGAGAACACAAATCCCGACCGTACCGAGAACGCCTACGCGAGCGTCGGATCGCAGTCCTCATCCGACGATCGGATCGCCGCAAAGGGGCCTTGCGGCTGCCAGACCGTTGGCGCACGGGCAAGGGTCCCGGATTCCTCGAATCTCGAGCTTCTCCTGAGATCGCTGTTCGAATAATACGCTACATTCCCCGCGTCGGTTTCTGGCGCCGCCAGATCAGAATCACACCGAGGCCCGAAAGCGCCGCAAGACCGAGGATGATCCAGAAAGAGAACGGATGCTTCTGCATCGGGATGCCCACGTTCATGGAGAAGGCGCTCACCACCAGGGTCGGGACCATGATGCCGATCGTGATGATGTTCAGGGTCTTCATGAGCACGTTCAGGTTGTTGTTCACGATCGAGGCGCGGGCGTCCATGAGACCGGCGAGGATGTTGGAGTAGATCTCGGCTTGCTTGTAGCACTGGCCGTTCTCGATGGCGACGTCGTCGAGGAACTCGAGCTGGTCCTGCGTGAACCCGATCTTGGAGGCGTTGTGCTTTAGCTTGTCGATGAGCATGGCGTTCGAGTTGACCGCGTTCAGGTAATAGACCAGGCTTTTCGAGAGCGTGAAGAGGCTGAGCAAGTACCGGTTCTCCATCGAGGAGCTCACCTTGCTCTCGAGCGCGTCGGTCATGAGGTTGATGGTCTTCAGGTGCCCGAGGTACTGGAAGATCGATCCGTAGACGAGCTTCAGCATGGTGTCGGAGAGGGACGTGAGCTTGGTGAACGGCTTCCCCTCGAAGAGGGGGATGTCGTCGGCGACGACCACGACGATCTGCTGCTTGAAGAGAAAGATGCCCGTGGAGCCCACCTTGAAGAGAAACTCGTCAGCGGCCGAGTAGCTCTTGGCCCGTTTGTAGATGATCGCGAGGTGATCGGGCTCGAACTCGAGGCGCGAGAGCTCATCCGGGTCGAGGGCGGAGTTCAAGGTGTGCTCGTCGATCTTGAGGTCGTTGACGAGGTACCGCTTCTCGCTCTCGTCCGGGTTGACGTACACGAGAATCGCGGCCGAGTCATTGCCGCATTCCATCACCCGCCCGTTATCGAGGTAATATTTCTTGAGCATCGCTTGACCTCACGGTTGGCGTCTGCGGTTGTGGGGTAAGTCGGGACCGTGCTTCGTCGACGAGGTGGAACGCGATTTCCTCGATCATGTCCTGGTTGGAGTAGCAGATCCGGTCCATGTTCCGGACGAAGACCGTGATCTCGCGCACGAGAAGGAGGTTCGGGAACCGGTACCAGACGAACCCCACCGGCGTCCGCGGGTCCAGGCCGGACAGGATGTCCTCGATCTCGGGATGATCGGACACGGTGATCCGGGCACGCCGGTACATCCTGCGAAGGCGCAGAGGAAGTCTCCGGATGGCCTCCAGGCATGCGTCTTCGAGTTCCTCGGGCGACGGGGTCCTCGGTGACATGGGCTGACTGAGGTCGAGCTCCCGCGTCTTCAGCATGAGGCTCACGTCCCACCGGTCAGGGTCACTCTCCCGCCTGGACAGGCCGAGGTGGTAATAGGCGTCCGAAAGCTCGGGGTTGAGCTCGATCGCGCGCTCGAAGGACCGCTCAGCCTCATCGAAGCTCCGCAGGGTGTATAGGGCTTTGCCGTAGAGGAACTGGTGGATCGCACTCTCGATGTGCTCGATGTCGATTCGGGCGAGGAGCGATCTCGCGCGATCGGGCTCCTTCGTGTAGATCAATGCCTCGGCCCAGAGGAGCAGCACCTCGGCTTCTTCCTCGGGGTTGAGAGCCAGGTCCAGGGCTTCCTCGCAGTAAAGGATGGCCTGCTCATAGTCGCCGAGCGGGCTGATAAGGACCTCGGCCGCGTTCAGGATGGCGTCAAAATAGCTCTCGTCCGATTCGATGGCCTTCTGGTAGTGCTCGAGCGCCTCCTCTGCGTCGCCGCGAGCCGCATGGATGTACCCCATGAGGTTCAATGCCTCGGCCGAGTTCCGATCGATCTCGAGCGCCTTCTCAGCCGCGATGACCGCACGCTCCACGTCCCCCTTGATGACGAGGTCCCATCCGCGATCGAGATGTGCGGTGACCTGATCCATGCACTCCCTCCTGGAATCGGGGATGTACTCCACGCCAAGCTCAAGGTCAATCACCGAATTGGTTCGTTTTACTCACCATATTGGCAAAGCGATTGGGATGATCCCAAGTGACCTGGATGTAAAGAACAGTTTACACCGGTAGTCGCATTCTTGAGACGATCAAAAATCCCGATCCGTAAAGAAAATAGAGCATAACCATTCGATAACATTATGGATATATCATATCATGCCGATTCATGGTACGTCATATGCATGGACATCCACATGGAGGTGCCGAGGCCGAGGTGTCATGCGCTCTCTTGAAACAGCTTGCTTAACCCGGAAGGTTGGTGGACACTCGTTCACGCATGTCATGAATCGTTTTCTGTTCATCCCTGTTTTTCTGTTCTTGATGGCGTCCGGGTGCTTGAGCGACCCGCAGCCCCAGCCTGATCCGGGCATGAACGACGCGACGAACGGCGGCAAGGGGGGAGACGCCGGTGCAAGCATTCCGAGCGGCGAATACAATGGGGCGGGCGACGTCGCCCTCATCAAGGTGAGCGCGCCGGATCCGGATTCGAGCGACACGGCCGTGGCCGGGCTCAAGGGATGGATCGACATTTCCAAAGCAGGGGTGGTTCAGGTCGTGAACCGACGGACCAAGGAATCGATTGCAGTGGATTGCGATCAGAACGGCGAGTTCGGCGAGCTCATTCCGGCAATGTCGGGCGATTCGATCGAAATCTGGATCTCGAGAGCTCAAGACCAGGGCAGCGGATGGTCGATCGCCGCAACGGTCACGGTCCCGTCGGATGGATGGGCGTCCTTGGACGGCGGGGTTCCGGACGTCCTGAGCCAGGTCACGGTATCTCCGCCGAGCGCGAACGGCGTGGCGTCCATCTCCGTGGAGCATGCATCCATCACCAACGGCGTCTCGGGCGTGGCCGCGAACCTCGATGCAGCCTCGACCGACAACAAGCCGGGCTCGAACGGCGTCATCCAGCTCTCGCTCAAGGCCAAGGCCGGCGACCGCGCCGTGGTATTCCTCGTCGACTCGGCTTCGGGCAAGGCATCCCAGCCGCTCGTGCTCCAAGTCCCCACGAACTGAACAACCCTCATTCTCCCCAAGGCCCAAGGCAGAGCATATCCCTCGGTAGGGAGAGGTATCCCGAAAGCTTGGAGGGGCACCTCTCCCTGCCGAGGCCACCAGGGTTGGAACTATCTCTTCGTGAAGTAGTGGCGCAGGATCTCGCTCGCCATGGTGGTCGCCTTCAACGTCCACTTCGCATCGTTCACCGCGAGAGCGGCAATGGCGATCTGGGGATCATCCACGGGCGCAAACCCGATGAACCACGTGTACGCCCGGAACGGGTTGGTCCCGTTCAAGGTCCCGGTCTTGCCGGCCACCCGGATCCTGGAGAGGAAGAGCGGCCGGCCGGCCCGGCTCATGAAGGCCCTTCTGGCCGTGCCCTCGCTCACCGTGAGCAGCATCATGTCCCGAAGCGCGTCGGCCGTCTGTGGCTTGATGGCGCGCCAGAGCAAGGCCGGAGACGTTTCGCGGGGTTTCCCGCTGCCCGGGCCCTGGATCCGGTCCACGAGGTACGGCCTCATCGCAGACCCCTGCTTGGCGATGGTCGCGGCAATGACCGCGGCATGGATCGGGCTCAGGTTCGAGTGCCAGAATCCGGCCGAGGCCCTGGCCCTCTCCAGGCGATCGGACGGGATCTCGACCGTGCTCTCGGCAAGCGGCAGGTCGAACGGGATGCATGTGTTGAACCCGAACGCCCGGGCATATCGATCGAGCACGGATCGATTGAGCTTCCGATCCGCCAGCTTGGCGAACACGGGGTTGATCGACTTGCCCATGGCCTCGGCCAGGTTGGAGCACGCCCGGTCCCGGACCGGGTTGTCCTCGAGGTTCGACAGGCTGAGCCGGCTCGAGCCGCCGGAGTAGCACACCATCTCTTGGCCGGTCACCCCCGCATGCTCGACCAGCGCGGCGCCGGTCACCACCTTGAAAAGGGAGGCCGCGGGAGGCGAGGGGTCCAGCGCCACATGCCCCGGCCCCCGCTCGGCGAACGCCAGCAGGCGTCCGGTGCGCGGGTTGAGCGCGATGAAGGCGGCCCTCGGCACTTGGTACTGATCCAGGAGGCCCTGGCTGAACCTCTGGAGATCAGGGTCCAGGGTGAGGAACACGGAGCCCCCTCCTTTCTGGGGAACCACGTACTCGCCGTTTTCGATCCGGACCGTCGAAAGATTGAAATCCTTGGGCAGGACCGCCGTCCTGGAAGCCCTGGCCGAGGGCGCGGCCTTGACCCGAGCCTTGGTCTCGGTCTTGCCTGCGTCAGGACCGGCATCGGTCTTCTGACCCGGCGCTTCGTCCGCGAGGAGCAAGGCTGCCAGGATCAGGAACACGATGGAAAGCCTCAGGGGCTGCATGGGAGATTCAAGAGGCTTGCCTGGCGCGGTCATCGTAGGCTCCAATGGTAAAAAGCTTTGACGCTCGGGTCAAAAAAGTGGAGTATGCGAAAGAACATTTTCCATAAGGAAAACGATGCGGGAGACCGTTTTATTCAATGTGGTCCTCGTCCTGTGGCTGGTTCTGGCGGCCGTGACCTTCTGCGCCCTTTTCTTCATCACAGCCCCTTACGGCCGGTTCACGAGGGAGGGATGGGGTCCCAAGATCAACAGGATCTGGGGCTGGATTGTCATGGAGATGCCTTCCCCTCTCCTCATGATCGTCTTTTTCATTCTGGGAGGCCGGTTCTCCGACCCGGTGCCGATCGTCTTCCTCCTCCTGTGGGAGGGCCATTACATCTACCGCACCTTTCTCTTTCCCTTCCGCATGAGAGGCGATCGGCGGCACATGACCCTGCTGACAGTGCTCCTCGGCGTGCTCTTCAACCTGGGAAACGGCTATCTCAACGGCGCTTGGCTCTTCGTCCTGTCGCCGGACTACACCTTGGGCTGGTTCAAGGACCCGCGTTTCATCGCGGGCATCCTCCTCTTTCTCACCGGGCTCGCGATTCATGTCCATTCGGACAACATCCTTCGATCCCTGCGGGCGCCCGGAGAGAGCGGCTACAAGGTACCGCAAGGCGGCTTGTTCACCCATGTGTCGTCCGCAAACTATTTCGGCGAGATCCTGGAGTGGGCGGGCTGGGCGATCGCCACTTGGTCTCCGGCCGGCCTCGTGTTCTTCATCTGGACCGCTGCGAACCTCGTTCCGCGCGCCTGGTCGAACCACCGATGGTACCGATCGCATTTCCCGGATTACCCGATGGAGCGCAAGGCCTTGATTCCTTTCGTCCTCTGAAGGAGTATCGATGAAGCTCCTCGCTGAAATACGAGATCGCCGTTTGTGGCGGTTCAGCGTCTATTCCATCATCCTCGGCGCCGTGCTTTACGCCGGACTCTTTCTCTTGAACCGATACATCGTGCCGAAACCGCCCTCATGGTGCGATGAGCGGGCGGTCGAGACGGTGAAACGAAGCCCGGCCGACAAGGAAGGGCTCAATATCCACCAGGCGGTGTGGCGGCTCTATGATCTACTGAAGATGCATTACCACTCCATGCGCGTGGGGCCCTACCGGACGTCACCGGTCGAGGCACGGCCCGAGCAATGCGAGGTCCGGCTCAAGTACAGCATCGACGACCATCCGTTCATGGCCGTATGGACCCTTGATCGAGGCTACCGCATCGTCGATCGAAACCGCGAAGCCAAGCTCATCACCCGGCTGGAGACCCGCCATTGAGCTTCTCCCTTTCGGATATCCTGATCCAGCTCACATGGGCGGTCTTCGCGGCGGGCGCGGCCGTGCACTATCTCACCCGACACCGGTTGACCCTGGCGGTGTGGCGGAACATCCGCTGGCTCCGGATCGGCCATTACGCATTCATGATCGCTCTCGGGGCGCTCTTCCAGCACGACCACAGCGGCTTCCGGTCTTTCTCCGATATCGCCTGGCCCATGGCCGGCATGTTCTTGTCTCTCTTCTCGGCCGCTCTCATCGCGACCAACCACAATGATACGGCCGACGTGGACGCCGACGCCGTCTCGAACCCCCAGCGGCCCCTGGTCTCGGGCAAGGTCACCGTCCTGGAGCTGCGTCGCGTCAATCGATGGCTCTGGCCTTTCGCCTTGGCCGGGTCGGCCCTCATCACGCCTTGGCTGGCGCTTTTCCCCCTGGTGGCGATAGGGCTCTATGCCGCGTACTCGCTCCCCCCTCTCCGACTCAAGCGCCTGCCTGTTCTGGCGCATATCCTCATCGGCGCCGACTCGGCCTGGTGCATCCTCTGGGGCTTTTCCGCATGCCCCGGCCCGCATGACGCGCTCCCATGGCGCTACATGATCCTCGCTCTCGCCGTCTTCTCGATCGGCTTCCACGTGAAGGATCTGAAGGACATTTCCGGGGATCGCGCCGCCGGTGTTCCGACCCTGGCGACCCTCCTGCCCGAGCCGTGGAACCGGGTCCTCATCGCCCTGCTCTCGGCCTCCTGCTTTCCGCTCGTGATGCTGATCCTCGGACGGAGCGATATGGCGGGATGGATCGGCGCCGCGGTCGGCGCGCCGATCTCGTTCTTCCTCATCTCCAGGCCGACCTATCGCGAGCGGCTGTTGTTCGGGCTGTATTTCGCTTACGCAGCCGTTCTGCTGGCCACGAAGTACTGTTTGAACTGAAGCGATTAGGGACGGCTTACCACGCGCCGGTCGGACCGGAGGTGGTCTTGTCCATGCAGTAGGTATTGGGCTGCGTGTAGTCGGTCTCGAACGACGTGCCGCTCTCGTCGCGGCAGTACATCTCGGAGGTGGTCAGCGCCAGCATCTTGCACTTGGCCTGGCTGGTTGGCGAGCTCATGTCGATCATCATCTGGCAGGAGAACTGATAGACGAGGTCGCATACCGGCTTGTCCGCTATCTTCACCTGCACGCCGTCGATCATGAACCCGAGCGCCCCGAGCAGGTAGCACTCGTAATCCGCGTTTTTGTCGAGAACCGTAGACGCTCCCCAGCTCTTCTGGCGGCAGGTCGTGCCGTCCGCCGAGTCGCAGATGAGCTCGCAAATGCCTCCCATGGAGTAGGCCCGGTTGCAGGTCGAGCCGTCCGGGCACTTGAGCCAGTCCAGCGCTGCGAGGCACCCCGCCTTCGTGCAGTAGCCGTTCCGGGCCTGGAGCTTTCCGGACGTCGAATCCGTGAACTCGCTCATGCACATGCCGTCCAGCGGGCACTCGTCGTCCGCGACACAGGGGTCGCCGACCTTCTTGCTTCCACCCGGATTCCCGCACACGCCGTTCGGGTAGCAGACCCCGGGCTTGAAGCACTTGCCCACGGTCAGGTCGGTCGTATCCGTGTTTTCACAGGTCTCTCCGGCCCCTGTGTTGCAGTCCGCGTCCCCATTCTGGGGGTTGCAGTCCACGCCCGTGTTGAGCCCGCAGTCCGCGGCGACCGCGCAAGCGGGCATCACGCAGGTGGGAACCATCTCGTGGTTCGACCCCACGCCCCAGTATGGATTGCAGGCGAAGCCGTCCGGGCACGGGTTGGTCGTCGAGTTCTTGTCCGTCAGCTCGCACCGCCGCGTGCAGATGTAGTTCCCGTTCGCGTCATCCGAGGTATCCGACGTAATAGGTGAAATGTCGGAGCAGATGTTCTTGTGGTCCGCGTCGGCTGGGCAGGTGTCCACGCCCGCGTCGTTCGTATACCGGGTCTTGCAATCCGCGATCGTGCAGAACCCCTTGCCCGCAGTGTCGGCCCAGCTGAAGCAGAAGACCTTCATGCTGTCCTTGTAGCCCGGAAGGTCCTTGCAGGTGCCCGGGTCGGCCCCCGCGTCGGTCTGAGCCACGGTGCAGGCCTCTCCGATGATGGCGGCCAGGGCCGGGTCCCCGGTCCCGCCGTCGTTTCCGGCATCGGCGTCGCCGTCCGCATCGCCGCCACCGTCCCCGTCGCCGTCCGCGTCACCGTCGACGTCGGCGTCCGCACCCGCGTCGCCGCCAGCGCCGTCCTGCCCTCCGTCGGAAATGGGGGTCGTCTCCTTCTTGCTGCTGGAGCATCCCATACAGAGCGCCAGCCCAAGAGCTATACACGCAATTTTGAGTAAGGTCTTTTTCATTCTGTTCCTCCTTGGTTCCTACCTTGATAAAGTCACTTTGTTGATTTGGATGATGACTACTACCATAATATTCTTCATAGAAGGAAAAAAATCAAGCCGTCTGTAATATCGGATTCAAATGAATCTGGATTATTCGATTTTCGAAAGCTCTTCGAGCAGGGAGCGGTGTTTCTTGGAAAGCTTGCTCGGCACCTTGATCTCGAGCTTCACCCTCAGGTTTCCCCTGCTGCCGCCGTTCAGCTTGACCGCGCCGAGCTGCGGCAGCACGATCTCCTCGGCCACCTGCGTGCCGGGACGTATGCTCGCCTCCACCTTGCCCACCCCTTCCCTCTCCAGGCTGGGAACCAGGATCGTGTTTCCCAGGGCGAGCTGGGAGTAGCTCACAGGCACGGTGACCACCAGGTCATCCCCTTCCCGCTTGAACAGCTCGTCGGGGAGTATGGTGACCGTGACATAGAGATTGCCGGCCAGCCCTCCCCCGGCGCCCGGGCTGCCCTGGCCCACCACCCTCACGGCCTGGCCGTCCGAGATCCCCGGAGGAAAGACCACGGTGACCTTGCGTACAATCCGGATCTTGCCCGCACCGTGACAGTGCTTGCAGGGGTTCTTGCTGCCTGATCCGGTTCCGCGGCATACAGGGCATGAGGAGGTGAAAACAAAGGCGCCGTGCTGGTTCACGAGCTGGCCGGTGCCGCGGCATGCCAGGCACGGCTTGGCGTCCGGCCCTCCATTGATACCGATGCCCCTGCACTCCGGGCATTCCTCATCATGAGAAATATCAATCTCTTTCTTGGCGCCGAACACCGCCTCACGCAACGTGAGCACCACCTTCTTGTGCTCATCGTGCCCCCGACCCCGGTGTCGCTTGGGCCAGGGGGCTGAGACGCCGAAGAAATCGCTGAAAAGGTCGGCGAATTGATCAAAGATCTCCTCGACATCCTCGAATCCGACCCAGCCGGACCTCATCAGACCTTCATCGCCGAACTTGTCGTAGACATTCCGACGGTTGGGATCGCTCAGGACCTGATAGGCCTCTGACGCCTCTCTGAAGAATTCGACCGAGTCCGGGTTGTCCGGATGGCGGTCAGGATGATGACGAAGTGCGATCTTTCTGTAGGCCTTCTTGATCTCTTCGAGAGTCGCTGCAGAATCTACGCAAAGAATTTCATAATAGCTTTGTTTTTTCATCACCAGCCGACTCAATGTTTCAAGAATATAAGGCCGAACTTTCCAGGTGCAATAGGCTGAGCCTGCATTGGGGCTCATCTTGGAGGCATTACGCTGTTGCAAGATCCGAAAAGTCGGCCTCGATATCCATTTTCGCGATGCCGGAAAGCGCCTCTTCCTCCAGTCCGGAGATATCCGCAATGTTTTCAGATTGTTCCACGTCCGATACATCCGCCCGAATGACCGGGTGCTGGGGCAGGAAAACCGAGCAGCAGTCGTCGTGCGGCCTGATGGACGTGGCATAGGTGCCAATCATCCTGGCCAATCGGATGGTCTCCTGCTTGTCATAGGTGATGAGAGGCCTCAAGATGGAAAGGCTGGCAGCCTTCTCGATACATGACAGGTTCTCGAGGGTCTGGCTCGCCACCTGGCCCAGGCTCTCGCCGGTCACGAGGCAGGAGACACCCTGGTTTCTCGCGATTCTCTCGCTGATTCTCACCATGGATCGTCGGAAAAGCACCACGAGGAGATTGGCGTGGGCCTTCTGCCTGAGCTGCTCCTGGATCCTGGAGAAAGGCACGATGGAAAGGGTCAGGTGCTCCTGTTGAATGGCGAGGATTCTCGAGAGATCCACCGCCTTCTTCTGCGACGCCTCGCTCGTGTAGGGATGGCTGTGGAAGTGGACCGCGGAGAGCCGAAGCCCCCGCTTCTGCGCCAAGAAGCCGGCCACCGGCGAGTCGATCCCTCCGGAGAGGAGAAGCATGCCGCGGCCGCTCGTACCCACCGGAAGGCCGCCGGGCCCAGGGATGCGTTCGAGAAAGATGAAGCTCCGTTCCTTTGCAATCTCCACTCCCACGTCCAGGTCCGGATTCCCGAGGTCGACGGCGAGCCCGCTTTCCTTCCGGACCGCTTCCCCCAGGAGCGCGTTGAGCTGGACCGAGGTGAAGGGGAAGCGCTTGTCCGGCCGGTTCGTGGAGATCCGGAACGTCCGGACATCGGCGCGTCGGACCCGGCTCACGAGATCCGTCACGGCCCGGACGATCCGATCCGGGTCGGGAGCCACGTAGAATACCGGGGACAGGGACGAGATGCCGAAGACGCGCCCCAGGCGATCGAGGACCTCACGGTCCGCACGGCCGTCCACGTAGATCCGACCGTGTGCCGGTGTGACGCTCGGCGCAGGGTCCAGACCCCGGAGCACGGCCCTCACACGCTCGGCGAGGATGGTGGTGAAGATCCCGCGGTTCATCCCCTTGAGGAAGAGCTCCCCCCATCGGAGAACCACCCCCTGCATGAGTCCGGTCTCGGACATCGATGCGATCATGACGAGACCCGGCCTTCCCGGATGCTCCGGACCGAGTCGACAACGGCCTCGGCCCCCTTGTCGATCTCCTCGGGGGTGGTGAATCTCGACAGGCTCAGGCGGAGCGCTCCCCAGCCTTCCGGAAGCCCGGCCTGTCGCACGGCGACCGACGGCTCCGCATGCGCGCTGTGGCATGCCGCGCCTGCCGAGGCCACGATCCCCCGTTTTTCCAGCACGCGGAGCAGCACTTCGCTCTTCACCCCTTTCACGCCGATCGAGAAGGTGCCGGGCGCCAGGCCGTCGCTCCGACCGAGGATCACGAGCCCTTCGATATCGGCGAGGAGCCGCTCCCTCAGATGCCGTGACAGCCCGGCCATCCGTTGCGAGGAGGACTTGCGCTCCTCCTGCAGAAGCTCACAGGCCTTGCCGAATCCCACGATGCCCGGAACGTTCTCGGTGCCTGGTCTCACACGGTCTTGCTGCGCTCCTCCGAAAAGCATGGGGCGGAGCGCGATGTGAGGCCGATAGAGGAGCGCGCCTACCCCTTTCGGGCCGTGCACCTTGTGGCTGCTCACGGCCACCAGGTCCGCTTCGTCCGGCAGATCCAGATCCGGAAGCTGGCCGAGCGCCTGGACCGCGTCGATGTGAATGAACGCCTGGGGCGCCTGCCGCTTCACGAGCCTCGCGGCCTCGGCCACCGGCTGGATCGTGCCGATCTCGTTCTGGACATGAATCAGCGCCACCAGGGCCGTGGTCTCATCCGCTTCCGCGGCCAGCGCCTCCGGATCGATCACGCCGCGAGGCGCATCCACGACCCTGAGCTCGACCCCTCTGGAAGCGAGCTCCCGACACGGAGCGTCGACGGCCGGGTGCTCGATGGCGCTCAAGACCACCTTTTTCCGACGCCCCCGGGGCGCGGACCCGAGCACGGCGAGGTTGTCGGCCTCGGTACCGCCCGAGGTGAAGACCACCCGCCACGGCCCGTGCCCCACGGCCGACGCCACGGACTTCCGCGCCTCATCCAGGGCACACAAGGCCTCCTGGCCCGGCCCGTGGACCGACGAGGGGTTGCCGAAGCGATCGCCGAGCCAGGGAAGCATCGCCTCCCTCACCCGGGGGTCGACCCTCGTGGTGGCTGCGTTGTCCAGGTAAACACGATTCATGCGGCAGGAAGGGTCCGGAGATGGGGCATCCGGGGACGGGCCGGGTCTCCTCACGGCTTCGGGATCTCCACCGGGAGGCTCGATACGCCACCTTCATTCACCATGAACTCCAGGCCGAAGACGTGCTTCTTGTCGAGGATCACCTCGGAATTCCAGGTGCCGGCCATCAGGGTGATGGGCTCGCAGGTCTTGAGGCTCTTGGCCTCGATCCACTCCCCGCTTCCCTGGCGGATCCGGATGCGGTACGGCTCGCACCGTTGCCCCTTCATGGTCATGAGCGTGACCGTGCCCACCGGGAACTCGACCGTTTTCACCAGGTTTTCCTGTCCCGCTGGGATCTCCTCGTCCTCCAGGGTCACGGTGGGCGATCCGATCACATCCTTGGTGGTGGCGGTGATGGTGTAGATGCCCGGCCTCAGGGTCACGCCGGTGCCTGCAGGCTGATCCGTGGCCACCTGGCGCCCATCCTCGCTCGTGATGGTGAAGGTTCCCTTGGCCTGGCTCTTGCCCGGGATCTTGAACACGACCTTCACGGTGGAAGGCTCACTGGAGACGGTTTTCGCGGGCTCTTTCGAGGCTGGCGTTCCGGCGTCCTCATTCCCGGCCGCGCTCTCAGGCTTCGCCTTGGGTTGCTCGGCCTTGGGGGTCTGGGTCGCCTGCTCTTG
>Ga0315282_10006780_pt1 | contig 19025 bp, 14 predicted proteins | sample YL17G07_20_MG_FD_203693 | JGI IMG/M metagenome (GOLD analysis project Ga0315282, IMG submission 203693) | Sediment microbial communities from Yellowstone Lake, YNP, Wyoming, USA - YL17G07_20 | ecosystem: Environmental > Aquatic > Freshwater > Lake > Sediment | place: USA: Wyoming | collected... | reverse complement strand
CTCCGCCCTTCGTCGCTTACCCATTCCCTTTCCTCACCGGCCTTTCCGGCCCCCAATAGATGCCATTTTCCGCCAGCGAGGACTAAAGTCTTTCAATTCTCACTTCGCGCAGAGCAAGACACTCTCGTCATGATCCCCACTCTCGTCTTGCCGGCCGGAGGCCGCGAACATCCCCCCAAGCATGTGACCAGCACCATACCTATACAACCTTGGGCAATTGCCAACCGCTTATCCAAGACGTCACCCTCCATATCTGGCCGACTGCCCCGACCTAGATCTTGAGGAAGTTTGCGGGACACACACTTCAATTCCCCTCGCTACTCGTTGAGAGGTCGCTCATCTCCCCTCGTTTTGGCGCGGGCGCGCCGCAGTGGCAATTATACTCCGAGGGAGGAGGAAGTAGGAAGTGGGCACGGCGGGCCAGGGCGTCGACGTGCTTCCTTCGGTGGGCTCCGCCAGCACGGCGCGTAATGACGAAGGGGCTCCTTCGCTGCGCTCAGGACTCGCTTCGCTCGGCTCCGCTCAGGGTGACATGCGGGCGCGGGGTGGGGCGGGCGGGGCGATCGAGTCCGCCATTTTGCGCAGCTCGGCGGGGTCGATGTCGCCCATGATGGCGAAGGCCATGTCGCCGCGCCGCCACATGATGACCTGGGTGAAGGAGAGCTCCATGCTGCCGAATGGGGTCTCGTCGGCGAATGCCTGGCCCGGGGCCTGGAAGAGGGAGATGGTGTTGAGGCCATCGGTGTAGCGCAGGTGGGCGGCGGTGAACTTGCCCAGGGTCATGGGATCGGTGCCGCGGGAGACGTAGCCGGGCGGGATGTAGCGGGGAGGAATGGGTTGAAAGCCAAGGGCGGTGCGGCGCGGCGCGATCTGGGCCTGCCTGGGGGGCGCGAGGGAGGGCAGGACTCCGGTGAGGTTTGGGTTTACCTCGATGTCGCGGAATGCGGAGATGCTGATGTGCTGCTGCTTCCAGTTGAGGAGTTCGGTGCGCAGGACGAGGCCGGTGGCGCGGTCGATCCACATGCGCTTGCTGGGATTGCCCTTGTGCCGGGGATCGATGAGCAGCAGCGAGCAATCGCGCTGCGCGACAGGCTGGGTGCCGGGGCTGACGCGGAGATCGTAATTGCGCAAGAGCAGGTCGAATGCCTCAGGCTCGGGGGGCGCCGCGGCGCGCTGCCAGAGCCGGTCGCCCGACGCGCGGCGCCAGCGCTGCGCGCCGACTTGAAGGACGACGGTGCCCTCGATCGACGACGGCGAGCGGTACTCGACGCGGGTGGTCGCGGGCCGCTGATGCACGACGCCCGCGACCGCGGTGATGCTGTAGCGGGGGAAGAACATGCGGCTGACGCGGGTGCCGCGATAGCTGTGGGCGCGCTCGGCCTGCTGGCTGCGGCGAAGCAGCTCGGGGCCGGTGGAGGCCGCCTGCGCGACGACCGCGGCGACGATGAGCGTCACTGCGATGAGCAGGATTCGAGCCGGACGGCTCACGGGCGCTTGCGCTCCTTCATGCGCGCGCGCACGATGGCCGCGGCGTCGCGATCGCCGAACGGTTGGGCGCCACGGAAGTCCGCGTACTCCGTCACGAGCGGCGCGACGTTGGCGGACACGGCGCGGTCGGCTCCGGTGCCCGACGCGCGATGAGTGACCAGATAGGCTCCCCCCGCCGCGATGGCCGCGGCTGCCGCAGCGGCGGCAAGGGCGCGGCGCAAATGCAGCGCCGATCGACGGGCGGAGGCGTGGCGCCGATGATCGAGACGGATTGCGCTCACGATGCGCGGCGCGAGGTGGTCGGGCGCGGGGCGATTGCCCAGGGCGCGGAGGCGGCAGCGCAGGGCGCGCAACTCGGTCAACTCAGTGCGGCACGCCGGGCACGACCACAGGTGCTCCTCGAGGTCGGCCGGGATCTCGGCGACGTCTTGGGCCGCAGCCGTTTCCGACGCCGGCCATGTGACTTGGTTCGCCAATCGTCTGGCGTGTTCACAGTTCACGGATGATTGCCCTCCGTTTGTTCACGCAGGCGGCGGCGGACTTCCTCCCGAGCGCGGAACAGGCGCGACTTGGTGGTACCCACCGAACAGCCCACGATGTGTGCTATTTCCTCGTGTGTCAAGCCCTCGATGTCGTGCAGAATCAAAGCGACCCTGAGCTTGGTGGAGAGGGTGCGCACCGCGCGCGCCAGGTCGGAGCGGAGTTGCCTGCGCTCCATCTCCTCCTGGGGGTCGAGGCGCGCGTCCTCGGTCGCCGCGAGCAGGTCATCCTCCAGCGGCAACCATGTGACTCGCCGGCGGCGGCGCGCGTAATCCACGCACGCGTTGACGGCGATGCGGTAGAGCCAGGTGGAAAAGGCCGCCTGCCCGCGGAACCGCGGCAGCGACCGATACGCCTTGAGGAATACCTCCTGGGCGAGATCGCTGGCGTCGTCGCTGTTGGCGGCGAACTGGGCGGCGATGCTGTAGACGCGGTTCTGGTGGCGCGCCAGGATGGCGGCGAAAGCGTCGAGATCTCCGCCCAGCACGCGGGCCACGAGCGCGTGGTCCGACGGGCGGGCCGAGTCCGCTTCGCCCCCTGGCCGAGCTATCAAGGTCGCCTTGTCCACGCCCAGGGTTGCCGCCGCGCTCCGTGCGCCCGGCGCGCAGGTTGTCCCCGCGCCGAGTTTGCGAGCCGGAGACACGGGCGGCGCCTGAGATGGAATGTTCGCCACAAGCGTCGTGCTCACCTGTCGCAGCGTGTCCGCGCACTGCACCTCGGTCCTGCGCATGGTCGCCTAGAAGCGCAGCCGAAAAGTCCACGTTTCGGCTGCCAGCTTCTCCGGATCGTGCGTGATAGCGCCTCCGTCCGGCCGACAAAACGGCTTTTCGGCCGGACCTCTAGCCTGCATTATTCATACTGCCAAGTGCGTCGGCGGGAGGACGCAGCATTCGCGGCCGTTTGATGCGCCCGCGGCGCATCTCCGGAGCGCCCCGATACATCGGGGCGCCAAGATCGGACGCGGATTATTCCTGGAAGTGATTGTGCATCCTGCACGCGATCTGAAATCATCATGAATAATCCGGGGGTCGGCCAAGACATTGATACCCACAATTCCGTTTGCGACATAGGTTTGACGCAGGGGGAGGGCAAAGGGTTTCGTAGGGGCGCCGGCGGGGACTGGGTATGTTCGTTTTGGTTGGGCCCGATAAGGCGTGTGACAACGCCTCTCCCTGCACGGCGCCGTGCGCCGTTCCGGAGATGCGGCCCTTCGGCAAGCTCAGGGTCACCCCGAGCAGAGTCGAGGGGCGGCAACGCCGCATCCAAGGGAGAGGCGGGGCGAGGCTTGTCCGCCGGAGGCGGGGTGGGACATCCGCCCTCCACCTTCTCCGTAGGGGCACGGCATGCCGTGCCCCAACATCTCCCTCAAGGGCGCTAAGCATTACTCACAACGTGCTCACGGAGCGCCCACCTCGTGCTTCTGCGGCTGCAACCTCTCACTGGGCGCGACCTCTGACGCGGGTTCGCCGCGTTCCGGAGCGGCGCCCATCGCCGCCCAGGTCGCGAATTCGCGCGGACTGAAGTCCACGCGCCCGTTCCGGTGAGGCGCGTGCCCCCCAGGCGACGGCGTCCAAGCGTGGTGTTGAGCCCCGCCAGACAAGATGTGGGGTAATGATAAGCTCAAGGGAGAGGAGTCTCGTGGATCACTCCCACTCTTCGCGAACATGCCCCGGGGACTCCCTGCGAGGGGTTGCGGCGGGATCTGAGCCGTTTCGCCGGGGCGCCGGGGCGACCCCGCTGAAGTTCAGCTTGAGGGGAGTTCCACGTCCGGGTGACGGCGCAGCCACCACCGATCCGCCGCCGTTGTCAGGGCGATGAGGCCGGCGTAGTATACGGGCGCGAGCCAGCCGGGTGCGGCGCTGATGGTGACTGTGGCGCCGGGCAGGTTGGACACCAGGTAGGTGAACCGCACCGATGCGAGCAGCAACGGGGCGTTGACGTAGTTGATGAGCGTGGCGAGCGGAGTGCTGATCGAACCGAGGAGGCAGACCGCGATGCCGGAGGCGAGCAAGAAGCCGGACACCGGAATCACGAACAGATTGGCGACAAAGCCGAGCGGCGATATGTAGCGGAAGTGCGATGCCATGATTGGCAGAACGGCGAGCTGGGCGGATACGGTTGCCCCGATCGTAAGCGCGATCCACCGCGGCAGCCAGCGCAGCCAGCGCGCCATCCGCGGCCCCAGGTAGACCAGGCCGAGCACGGCGGCGAGCGACAACTGGAGCCCGATGTCGAAGAGCCCTTCGGGATGCGCCACCAGGAGCACGAGGGCGGCGACCGCGACCACCGTGTAGCGATCGAATTCGAGGGCATGTTCATCGGCGATGCGGGCGAGTTGACGCAGCATCAACCCGATGGCGACGACGCTGCCCATGATGGCGGCGCGTGCCACCGGCCGGCCGCCCTCGGTGAACAGCGCATAGACCGCGATGAGGGCGAGCACCACGGCGAGGGTCGCGTGGGTCGGCGGCGGCGCGACCCGGCCGGCGGGGGCAGCCGCACCGCCGTAACGCCTGCGCCGGTAGAGGCCGGCCAGCGTGCCCGGCGCGTACACGATCGCGAAGAGCAGCGATATCTGCGTGCCGGAGACGACAAGCACGTGGACGACGCCGGCGCGGCGGAAGGCGTCCATGACATCGGGCGGCGGGGGATCGGCCTTGGCACCGAAGACGATGCTGCCAAGCAGCGCGCCGAGGGCGTCCGGGTAGGGACCGGGCATGCTCTCGCGCAGGATGCGCGACACGTGTTCGCGGAAGGCGATGCCCGCGCGCTCGATGGGCCCCATTTCGGCGGCACCGAGGCGTTCGATGAGTCTCTCGTCGCGCACGTATGCGAGCGACGACAGGCCGGCCGCATCGAGCGCCGGAGCGCGCGTGATTTCGCCGGGATTGGTAGGCACTTTGGCGGTGTAAATGACCGAGGTGAAGCGGATGAGGTCGCCGCGTTCGAGGGGTTCGCGCGACGAGCACGTTAACCACACGCGGCCGCGCGCGGGGGAGCGGGCGCCGGTGGCAACATTCACGGATTCGGTCGCCTGCACCGCCATGGTCTGGCTATCGCCGAAGCGGCGGGGCTCGGAGACGATAACGCTTTCGATCGTGCGCGCGGTGTCGTCGAAGGTGGAGACGTCGCCGGCGCGTTTGACCTGGGAGACCGAGTAGGCGAACCCGCCCGCGAGCGCGGCGATGACGAGGATCAGCGCGGCCGCGAGAGGTCTCCAGCGAATCGCGAGGGCGCCGCCGATCACCGCCGCGGCTGCCAGGGCTGCCAGCGCCCACGCCGGAGGAATACTCAACCTCGCGCCGGCCCAGATTCCGACCGCGAAGAGCGCGACCGCGCATGCGAGCGGACGGCCGCGGATCTCATCGACCGCGGCGATCAGGCCGGACTTCGATTGGTGAAGCGGAACCGTCATGGGTGATCTTCGGGCGGATTGTACGTCACGCTGCGCGTTCGCGCGTATTCGATGTAGCCCACTGACCGCGCCGTCGCGATCGAGGCATGATTCTCGAGGGAGGTTGAGTGGATGCAGGCGCGACCGCGGGCTTGCATCTCGCGCGTCCAGGCGGCGAGTATAGCCTTGCCGCAGCCGCGGCGGCGATAGGCTTCGGAGACCTCAATGCCGTCGGCGGCGACCAGGTGCGCCATTTCGGCGACTGGCGGGTCGTGGGTGATGACCTCGGCGGCGAGGTGATCGCCCAGAAACAAGCCGAACGCCTCGCCCCGCAGCGCGCTGGGATGCCCGGCGGCGCTCATGAAGACGCGCTCCCCGACCCACTTGCCGCCGTCGGCCGGCGTCAATGGACGCACCTCGCCGTCGGTCGCGACCGGCGCCGCATCGCCAGGGTGATAGAGCGTGATGCCGACACCACCGGCGGTTCCCGCTATCCCCGGCAATGCACCGGCGAGCGCTCGCCCGGCGGCGGCGCAGAAGTCGTCGGCCATGACTTCGTCGGGCGACAGCCGCCACGCCAGCCGCGACACTTCTGCCAGCGCGGCAGGATGCACCGAGATGGCCGCGCGGTCGCCGAAGTGCACTACCCACAGCAGCCGAATGAACCCATAGCCGCGCTCGGCGAAGGTGCGGCGGTCGCACGTCGCCACCGCGACCTGCCCCGGCTTGAGATCAAGCAGCGACACGCCGAGCCGGATGGAGTAGAAGCGGTCAATCGTCTCGCGCGCATCAACCATCGCCGTGCCCTGCAATCCATTCCTCGCACGTGATTTCGAGGTCAATGTCCGCAAATGCTTGGCCGTCGCGGGTGACCTGATCGGGCACGCGCCGCACGGTGCGCATGCCGCACGCCCGGAACATGCGCAGGCTGCGCTCATTGAACTCGAACACTGCGGTGCCGACTCGATCAGCAGCCAGTGTCTCGAAAGCATGGCGCAGCAGCAAGCGCACCGCGTGCCGGCCGTAGCCGCGGCCCCAGTATTGCCTCTCGCCGATCATGATGTCAATGCGCCAGGCGTTATCAGGCGGCTCTTTCCGGGCGCGCTCGAGATTCAGGCGCTCAAGCCAGGTCTCGCCGATGGCTTTGCCGTCGGTGGTGTCGATGATGAAGAGCAGCGCCTGCCATCTCTCTACGGCGCCGCGATAGATGCCCTCGATATCGGCTCGGGTGTAGTTCGGGTTCTCTACACCCTCCGAGTAGTACATGACTTCAGGATCGGTAAACCACCGCGCAACCGTGTCGAAGTCGGCGTCGGCGAAGGGGCGCAAGCGCACGAGGTCGTCGGCGAGATGGATGTCGTGAGTCGGGAGACGGATCATGGTATCAACTCGGCCCGCGATGGGCCTCCACCTCGGCCCCGTTCGCCCTGCCAACCGCAGAGTCGGGACGACCGTCGCCGCGAGGGCAGAGATTCCGCAAACGGTTCGGAATGACGTGAAGCTCCGGCCACGGCTCTGTCAACCATGATCTGATGAATAGCGCAAGGTGGGTATCGCGGTCCGTGCAATCAGTCACAGCACCATTGGGCAGCACTGGCGGATCGCCGCGCCCGGTCGGAAACAGCAGATTCTTCACTTCGCTTCGCTTCGTTCTGAATGACACTGCCGTACGCCTGGCAAAGCTGCCCATGAGAGCGCCGGACCGTTGGCTTGTCGGTACATGATTGACGGAGCACTAGGCTTCCGGCCGCGGATGCTGCTCAAGCTCCGCGACCGCGTCCTTCAGCCGTTCCGGTATCGGCAAGCCGGCGGGGCACTTGGCGACGCACTCCTCGCACGACTGGCATGCCGAAGCCTTGATCTCGAGCGATTCATAGAGCTCGCGACCGAGGTGCTTAAGGTGGTCGGGGTATTGTCTGACCATGTGCACGGCGCGGAACACCGTCGGGATCTCGACGCCCTGGGGGCAGGGCAGGCAATACTCGCAGCGCAGGCAGGTCTGCCCGTAGCGGTGTTCCCTGCGCACCGTCGCCAGCGCGGCGAAGAGTTCGCGGCGCCCCTCGTCTGACAGCCGGGCCGATTCCTGAACGGTGGCGACGTTCTCCTCGACCTGCGCGGCGCTCTCGATACCGGGTATGACCACGGTGACCGCGGGGTTCGACAGGATGAAACGCAGGCTGCCCGCGACGATGGGATCGCGCTGATCCGGCGCCTTGACTTCGCGCGGCAGAGAGAGCGAGCCGCCGCCGAGAGGTTTCATGACGATGACGCCCATGCCGTGTTCCCGCGCGAGAGGCAGGATGCGCGGCTCGACGCCCTCCGCATCGAGGGGGTTGTACGAGACCATGATGGTGGGGAACTCGCGCGATCGGATTGCCTGCTCCATCTCGTGCAGGGCGCGGTGCATGGTGATGCCGACGTAGCGCACCAAGCCTTGCTGCTGCGCCTTGCGCGCCTCCTCGAGCGCGCCGCCCGGCGCCATGACCTGCTCCCAGCTCTGGGCGTCCGAGACGCTGTGGAATTGGTAGAGGTCGATGTGATCCGTCTGCAGCTCGCGCAGGCTTGTCTCAAGGTCGGCGCGCAGCCCGGCAGCATCGCGCGCCGGGGTTTTGGTCGCGAGGATGTACTCGGCGCGGCGATGCTTCAACGCGCTGCCGATCTTGCGTTCGCTGTCACCATAGCCGCGGGCAGTGTCCACGAAGTTGATGCCGAGGTCGAGTGCGCGGTTGAGCGCGCGCGCGGCCTCCGCCTCGCCGACCTTGGGCAGCTTGATGGCGCCGAAGCCGAGCGCGGCGACCTCGATGCCGGTGCTGCCGAGTTTACGTCGTTCTATCTGTTGCATACGCGTCTGAGACCTTTGGTGTTCCTGCGGGCGCGTGCCCGGCAGCCCGCCTCCCCCACTCATCCATTCCCCCGGGATGCGCTATCACCTGTTACCTTGTGGAGTCTCGTGTGTTAGCGCAGCGTTGCGCTGATACCGCAAGGCGCCAAGGGCGCTTTTCCGGAGCGCGGCTAAGGCCGCGCCAATGAATGCGCCAGAGGCGCATTTCCGGAGCGCGCCTAAGGCCGCGCCAAGACTCTTCCGGACGTTGATTGCGCACAGCGCGATTCCGGAGTGACACACAGTGTCACCAGGTTCGTTCGGGAGGCCTTTGCGCTTGATAGGCGTGTCACTCTAACGCACGAACCTCGTTAGGTCGAGTATACCAGCAACTCGTCGAGGCTGGGCAGGGGCGGGTCGGTATTCACGAGTCGCCACACCGCGTCGGGATCTTCGCGCCACCAGAGCATCGTGCCCTGGGCGCGGTTGCGCGGGAAGTGCACCAGGTCGTCGGGGTTCTCCTCCGCCACCGAGACGCCGCGGAAAACCGCGTAGACGTGAACTCCGACCAAGCCTTCGCCCCTCCAGCGGGAGAAGTCCCAGTTGAGGATGACGACGCGGCCGAAGGGGTGCTCATAGCGGCGGAAAAACCACTGGAAGGACCGCACGACCGATTCCAGGGTGTAGGCCTCCGGGTCGCGGTAATCGCGCGAGTACGCGTCGAGGACCGCCGCAAGATCCTTGGTCAGGATGGCGTTACGCCATTGGTGGACGCGCTTCGCGACCTCCGCGGCAACCGCGCGCTCCTCGGGCGCGAGGCCGGTGAGGCGGTCATCGAGGCCGGCGCGCTTGGGCCGCGTGTCGGGCGGGGACGGCGGGAGCGGCTCGGCGCCGGGAGCGGCGACGGGCGCGGACAGGGGGCTTTCGACGTTGGAGAAGATAAGGGCGTCGTGGAGGTTGACGGTGCCGGAGATCATTTCCCGCGCGGTGGTCACCGCGGTGACGGCGTACCACGCCGCGGCGCCTGTGGCGGCGTGTGCATCAAGGTAGCTCGTATCAGTCACGGGGCGGGCATTGATGGGTTCGAAATCCTTGTCGGGCGTGCGGCGCCACACGGTGTATGACGCGTCGCCCGGGCGCCGATCCCAGGTCAGAGCAACGCCGCCGGGCATCGCGCGCGCCCGCAGACCCGAAGGGCGAGCGGGGAGCGAGACGGCGTATGTTTGCTCCTCATAGAGGTTCTCGTGCGTCTGCATGACGTAGGTGGCGCGGCCGATGGACATGATGCAGGCGGTTCCTTCGCCATCGCCCCGGTAGAAGCGGTTGAAGTGGACAGTGAACTCTTGCGGGGTCTGGAATTGCCCGGGGCGGATGACGGACGCGAACCGGCCGAGGGCTTCCGTCGATGCGGAGGGCGACAGAAGCGGGATCCAGTAGTAGCGCCCGGTGTTGGGGATGAATTCGTACTCGAGCCCCTTGTCGTAGACGCCGTAGGTGCCGCGGATCATGTTGCCTTCATCGAGGATCTCGTTGACGTCGCGCAGGTTGCGATGCATTGCCTCCGGGGTCGAGGCGCGGGCGAACTGGTACGCGACCTTGATCTTACGCAGCACTTCCTCGCGGGTGGGGATCAGTCTCTTCCTGATAACCTCCATCATCGTGGGGTAGATGGCTTCGCGCCAGTGGTACGAGCGCTGACCGCTCCAGAAGTCGTCAGGCGGCTCGAAGGAGTAGACGGTGGCGCCGGCGGTGACACCGGTGAGGATCATCTGGCGATATGCCCCTGGGGGCATTTTAGCGATGTCGCCGTGGGTGAAGTCCTCGGGATCGGCGTACTCGGCGTCCGACCAGTACCACGATTGAGGTTCGATGCCCCAATTGCCCACCGCGCCCTCGAGCCACATGCCGAGGGGCTCGGTGTGCGCCTGGAGCCAGCCCCAGGGCACATTCATCTCATGCTGCGGGATGACATAGTCGCGGTACTGCTTGAAGGTCTCGTAGAGCGGACGGTTGAGTTCGCCGGCCATGATGTAGAGGAAGTTCGCGTGAGCGAGCTGACAGGTGAAGAACTTACCGCAGCGCGCGGCGAGTTTGATGGCATCGATGGCGTAGCGCGCGTTATGGGCGAGCGAATACTTGATGCCGCCGCCGAAGTTCGAGTAGTTGTTGAAGGAGGTCTCGACCATCATGATGCCCTTGATAGTCGGGAACTCCTTGATCAGCGATTCGACCACGTCGAGCGGGAAATCGAAGCTCTCATCGGGGCCGGCGATCTGGAAGACGAGCGGGATACGATTGTCCTGAGCCGCGCGCAGCAGGCGGCGGAAGTTATCGAGTGAGTTGTCCGGTGCGTAGCGCTCTTCAGCATGGACCATGCAATACGGCTTGATATCCGGCTCAAGCGCCCGGTAGTTGCGAACAAGGTCTTCGGCACTTCCGGGCCCGTAGAGGATAATGAGCGGATGATCGGCCGTGATGCGGGTTTCCAGGGGCCGGGCGCCCTCGGGCAGGCACAGGGCCGAAGAAGCGAAGGTCAGCGCGGCGAGGATCGGAAGGAGTCTGAGCATGGCCTTAAGAGCCAAGTTCTGCGCGCGGCTGCGGCCGCCCTGCCGTTGGCGCGGATCCGAGGACATGGCATGGACGGCGCGCGCTGATGCGACAACACGCCCAAACCTGGATTATTCATACTGCCGAGCGCGTCGGCGGGAGGACGTAGCATACCGCCCGCGTGATCCCGCTTCATCGGGACTCCGGAGCGCGTGCCCCGACGGATCGGGGCTCCGGAGACGCGGCGAAGCCGCGTCAAACATTGGGGCGCCAAGATTGCGCGCGGATTATTCTCGGCACGGCTGCGCCGTGCTCCGGAATGCGCCTGCGGCGCACAGCCCCGTGCGCGGTTGCGCCGCGCTCCGGAATGCACCTGAGGCGCACAAGTCGCGCGTACTGCGATCAGCGCAGCATGCGCGTCATTCGAGATCATCATCAATAACCCGGGCCAAAGGAGGCGAAGGCGGCGCGAATGTTGAAAGCACGAGTGAGGCCACTCTCGACCTAGCGCGGCCCCTTCGGGGCCGCGACCAAACCCGGACTACTAACCCGCAAGAGCAACCGCGGAAGTCTTGCGCAGAAGAACACACACTTGCGGGTTAGTAGTGCAGTGGAGGAGCAACATGCTGGTCGGCACCGCAAACGTGGACATCACGCCGCCGGTAGGCGCATCATTGGCCGGCTATTTTCACGACCGGCGCGCGACCGGGGTCTATGACCCTCTGTACGCCAAGGCGCTGGTCGCGGGCCGCGATGCGGAGGCGGTGGCGGTGGTGGTTCTCGACCTGATCGGCCTGCGCCGGGCCGAAGTCGAGCAGATGCGGCGTCGGGCGCAAGAGCTATGCGGTATCCGCCCGGAACGAATCATGATCGCGTGCACGCACACGCACCTTGGTCCGGTGACGGTTCATCTGTTCCAGAGCCCGTGCGATCTCGAGTGGCTCGCGACGGTGCCGGAGCACGGCGCGCTGGCTATCTCGCAGGCATGGCAGGCGCGGCGGGAGCGCAGCTTCGCAATCGCGACGGGCCGCGTCGAGACCATTTCCTTCAACCGCCGGTTCTGGATGAAAAGCGGAGTGGTGGAGACGAATCCGGGGCCGGGGAATCCCGACATCGTGCGCCCTGCGGGGCCGATTGACCCGGAGGTCGGGGTGCTGGTCTGGGGCGTGCCCGCCAAGCCGGAGGTGGTGCTGGTCACCTTCACGTGCCACCTGGACACGATCGGCGGCGACGTCATCTCGGCCGACTATCCGGCGTACATGGCGGCTGACATTCGGGCCGCGCTGGGTGATGTGGCGGTGATGTTCGTGAACGGCGCGTTCGGCGACATCAACCACGTCGATGTGCAGGACCGGAATCCGCGTTCGGGAATCGAGCAGGCGAAGTGGATGGGCGGGGTGCTGGCGACCGAGGTGTTGCGCGCACTGCCGGCAGCGCAACCAAGCGTGACGGACACCCTCGATGCGGGGCATCGCGTGCTAGACATCCCCTTGCGGCCGCTCGCCGCCGATGTCGTGCAAGCGGCGCGCCGCGAATTGGAGGCCGCTCCGCCGACGGGCGAGATGAACGCGGCGCAGATGTACGCGCGGGAGGTGGTGCTGCTGGCCGAGTCGGAGAACCCGACCGTGGCCGCGGAGATCCAGGCCCTGCGTCTGGGAGACGCAGCCTTGATCGGGCTGCCCGGGGAGCCGTTCGTCGAACTGGGTCTGCGGCTAAAACAGGGCTCACCGTTCCGCCACACGTACGTGGCGGGGCTCGCGAACGGCTGCGAGGGCTACATCCCGACTCGCGCTGCTTTCGACGAAGGCGGGTATGAGGTGCGGACGGCGCGATCGAGCAAGCTGCACCCGGACGCGGGGGATATGATGGTGGCGGCGGGCGCGGCATTGCTGGATGAGTTGTGAGCGCGAGGGGTCGCCCTCGCTCGAACTCGGCGGTGGGCATAGAGGCTCCGGGGGCCGCTGCCTCAGTGCATGAACGGACTGAGCCAGAGGAACGCGTTCTCCACGTGTCGTAGCATGGTAAGACAGCCTTCGATCCCGCGCCGCCGGAGAACCCGCGTCACGCGAGCGAACGCGCGAGATCCAAGGCCCACCTGCGGCATCAGCTTGCGGGGACTCCCGGGAGAGCAATCATGAGATCGCCAGAGCCGTTCAGCACCGACAAACTGCCGCGACCGAGGGGCCCTTATTCGCCTGCGGTGAGGGCGGGCGGGTTCCTGTTCGTGTCCGGCTTGGCCGCGCTCGATCCCAAGAGCGGCCAACCCTGCTCCGGACCGATCGAGGAGCAGGTTCGTGTTACTCTCGATAACCTGCGCACGCTGCTCGAGGAGGCGGGCTCGTCGCTGCGCCACGTAGTGAAGACGACCGTGTATCTCGCCGACATGGACCACTTCAAGGCGATGAACGAGATCTACGCCGGCTACTTCCCGGAGAACCCGCCCGCGCGTACGACGATCGAAGCGGCGCGCCTGCCGATGGATTTCCTGGTGGAGATTGATGCGATCGCGTGGGTGGGACGCGAAGAGTGAACTGGTTCTTGACGGTGCCCGCGCGTTGAGCGGGCTGGCCGATTCGGGCAAACGTGGTCCCCAGCCGAGCCCACTTCGCCATCCGACTTCGCCCCTTCGACCGGGCTCAGGGCAAGCAAGGCTACGTCGGGTAAGAGGCTTCCCCCTCCGCCAAGGCTACGGGGGACAAGTCGTAAGCGAAGGGGCGGCTGGGCCACATACCTTTACGGCGCCGATGACTGACCACCAGCCCATGAGCGAAAAGGGGCATGCGGCCGCATATCTGGCGCTCGCGGATAGCGGCGAACTGCAAAAGCGGGCGCAGCGCGCGCACGACATGCTCACCGACTGCAACGTCTGCGCGCGGTATTGCCGGGTGAACCGGCTGGAGGGGGAGCTGGGCGCCTGCCACACGGGTAAGGACGCGGTGATCTCGAGTTACGGGCCGCATTTCGGCGAGGAGGCGCCGCTGGTCGGAGTGCACGGCTCCGGGACCATCTTCCTGACCAACTGCAACCTGAAGTGCATCTTCTGCCAGAACTACGACATCAGCCACGAGGGGCACGGCACGGTCGCGACGCCCCAGGCGCTGGCGGCGATGATGCTGTCGCTGCAGGAGCAGGGCTGTCACAACATCAACTTCGTGAGCCCGAGCCACCAGGTGCCGCAGATCTTGGCGGGGTTGGTTATCGCATCGGCACAGGGGCTGCGCGTGCCGTTGGTGTATAACAGCGGGGGCTATGACAGCGCGGAGACGATCGCGCAGCTCGACGGCATCTTCGACATCTATATGCCCGACTGCAAGTACGCGGACAACGAGACGGCGCTGAAGTTGTCGGGGGCGCTGGATTACTGGGATCGCAATCGCGCGGCGGTACGCGAGATGCACCGGCAGGTGGGCGACCTGAAACTAGATGAGCACGGCATCGCGTACCGGGGGTTGCTGGTGCGGCACCTGGTGCTGCCGGACGGCCTGTCGGGGACGCGGCCGGTGATGGACTTCCTGGCGTCGCTGAGCCGAGACACATACGTCAACGTGATGGCGCAATACCGGCCGTGCTACACGGCGGCGGGAGTGCCCGAGATCAACCGGCGCATCACGCCGCAGGAATACGAGCAGGCGGTGCGGATGGCGCAAGAGGCCGGCCTGCGCCGGCTGGATGAGCGGTGGCGGTTGCTTTGATTCGGCCGCGGTTGCGTCGACGACTGATAGTACGTCGCGCTCTACGGAAAAGCGGCGACCCGACAGCCAAGGAGAAGTGAGATAGATGAGTGAGATCGGGAGTGCGCCGCCTACGCGCGGCCTGACGCGCAATGTCGTCGTGCTCGGCATCGTCAGTTTGCTTACGGACATCAGCAGCGAGATGACGCTGACGCTGCTGCCGCTGTTCCTCGCCAACGACCTCGGTGCGCGCACTGCGATCATCGGCCTGGTGGAGGGGCTCTCGGAGACCACCGCCGGAGTCACGCGCATCTTCTCGGGTTGGTTCAGCGACCTGTGGGGCAAGCGCAAAGGCCTGACGATCGTCGGCTACGGCCTGTCGGCGATCAGCAAGCCTTTTCTCTACTTCGCGACCGTGTGGCCGACGGTGCTGGGGGTTCGCTTCATGGATCGGTTGGGTAAAGGCATCCGCACCTCGCCGCGTGACGCCCTGATCGCGGACTCCAGCGCCGAGGGGCGCCGCGGACTGGCGTTCGGGTTCCATCGCGCGGCCGACAGCGCGGGCGCGTTCATCGGCCTCGGCGCGGCGGCGCTCATCATCTACCTGACGCAACGCAATGCGATCTTGCTGGTGTCGGAGTCGTACCGCCAGCTCGTGCTGTACGCGATGATACCGGGGTTCGTCGGCGTCATCGTGCTCGCCCTATTCGTCCGCGAGCGGGCGCGCCGGCGGAACCCGAACGCCCAACCGCCGCGGCTGTCGTTCCGTGACCTTGATGTGCGTTTCCGCATATTTATCGCAATCATCATCATCTTCACGCTCGGCAACTCGAGCGACGCGTTCCTCGTGCTGCGCGCGCAAGACCTCGGGCTGTCGGTGTTCCACATCACGCTCGCACTGGTCCTTTTCAACGCCGTGTATATGGTGATCTCGACCCCGGCGGGGGCGCTGTCGGACCGCTGGGGGCGGACGCGCGTGATATCGGCGTCGTGGCTGCTGTACACGGTGGTGTATCTCGGCTTCGGGCTCGCGCGCACCGGCGGGCACATCTGGGTCCTCTTCGCGCTCTACGGGGTATACTATGGGATGTCGGAGGGCACTGCGCGGGCGCTGGTCGGGGACGTCGTGCGTGAGGATCAGCGGGGCACTGCGTACGGCATCTACAACGCGGCGGTGTCGGTGACGGTGCTGCCGGCGGGCCTCATCGCCGGGGCGCTGTGGCAGGGCGTGGGGAAGTGGCCGGGGTTCGGCGCCCACGCGCCGTTCCTGTTCGGGTCGGTGATGTCGCTGCTGGCGCTGGTGCTGCTGCTGGCATGGCTGCCGACGGCGAGGATCGGGCAGCCGCGAACGACGGAAACACGGACGTGACTACGACGCAGCAAGGGGCCGCGAAAGAGCCGCGAGAGCCCATCGCCTTCGACGCCGAGACCGTGCTCGGCGCGACAGGTCCGCTCGCCCGGGGTCTGCGAGGCTATGAGTTCCGCCAGCCGCAGTTGGACATGGCATCGTTAGTGTCCGAACGTATCGCGTCCGGCGGCCATGCTATCATCGAGGCGGGCACCGGCACCGGCAAATCGCTGGGCTACCTGATCCCCGCGCTCTATTCGCGTCGGTCGGTGCTCGTCAGCACCTACACCATCAATCTCCAGGAACAGCTTCTACGCCACGACCTGCCGCTGCTGCGCCAGTGCCTCGATCTCGACTTCCGCGCGGTGCTGATGAAGGGCCGGAGCAACTTCATCTGCCGGCGCAAGGTCAACCTGCTGCTGACGGAGCGCGAGCAGCGCGGGCTGTTCGAGAGCGAAGATGATGTCAAGCGGTTCCGCGATCTTGCGTCGTGGTGCGCCGTGACCGAGACCGGCGACAAGGCCGAGTTGGAGTTCGTGCCGAAGGCGGCGCTGTGGTCGGAAGTCTGCAGTTCGTCTGATGACTGCCATCGGTCGGAGTGCAAGTTTCGCGCGCCGTGCTTCTACTATCGCGCGCGGGCGCAGATGGAGGAGGCGGACCTGGTGGTCTGCAACCACGCGCTGTTCATGGCGAACCTGCAACTCGCGGCGATTGACCCGGAGCATGCGGTGCTGGGCCAGCGCGAGGTGCTCATCTTCGACGAAGCGCATCATCTCGCTGACGTCGCCGCGAACTCGCTGGGCGTCGTCTTCAGCGACTATCGCATGGTTGATTTCGCGCGGCGCGGGCGGCGCCTGTTGAGCCGGGCAGAAGGCGCAGCGGACGCGGCGAACGATTTCGATGATACGGCGGCGCGGCTGGAGGCGGCAAACCGCGAGCTCTTCGGCCGTTTCGGTGGGCTCACCGGGGATCGCCTGAGGCTCGAGGAGGCGCCAAGCGACGAACTCGATAGTGCGCGCGGCGCAGCCGACGAGGCCGCCTCGCGCCTGGAGTCCGCGGCGGCGATTCTGCGCAAGTCGGGATTGGAGGGCGAAGACCGCGAGTCGGCGCACCGGCTTGCCGAACGGGCGGCGGAGATGGCAGGGGAACTGCCGGTGCTGTTCGATCTCAGCCCCGACTATGCGAGTTGGGTGGAAGTGGAGGCCAGGCGGCGTCAGGTGCGCGTGACGCTTCACCGGCACCCGGTGGATGTTGCGCCCGCGCTTGCAGCGGGTGTGTTCGAGAGCAAGGCGGTGCGCAGCGCCATCCTGACTTCGGCGACCCTCGCGGTCAGCAACACCTTCAGCTTCATGCGCCGTCAGCTCGGAATAGCGGATGCCGCGGAACTGATCGCGCCCTCGCCGTTCGACTACCCGTCTCAATGCATGGCATACTCGCCGCGCGATATGGCGTCGCCCGAGGATGCCGCCTTCCCGGACGAGTTGGCGGAACGCATCGAGCGCGTGCTGCGCGCGACCGAGGGGCGCGCGTTCGTGCTCTTCACCTCGTATCGCCTGCTCGACGATATGGCGGGACGGCTCGCGGAGCGCCTCCCCTACCCGGTGCTGCGCCAGGGCGAGATGCCGAAGTGGCGGCTGTTGGAGCGCTTCAAGGGCACACCAGCGGCGGTGCTGATGGCGACCGATTCGTTCTGGGAAGGGGTGGACGTTCAGGGCGAGCAGCTGAGCTGCGTCATCGTCACGCGCCTGCCGTTCGCGGTGCCCGACGAGCCGATGGAGCAGGCGCGGGTGGAGCGGATCGAGGCCCAGGGCGGCAACGCCTTTCGCGAGTACTCGCTGCCGCGCGCGGTGCTCAAGCTGAAGCAGGGCTTTGGCCGGCTCATCCGCACGCGCAATGACCGGGGGCTGTTTTGCGTCCTCGATTCGCGGATTCGCTCGCGCAGCTACGGGCGGTGGTTCGCCGCCAGTCTGCCGAGCATGCGAGAGATCGAGGAGCCGGAGGAGGCGAGCGGGTTCCTGGGGTAGGAAGCAGTGTCCGCACGCCCCCAAAAGGCTCCGCAGAATCTCCCTCACTCTGGCAGATGGAGTAGGGGATTCCCTCGACTGCGCTCGGGACAGGTCTTCGGTCGCTTCGCGTCCTCGGTGACAGGGCAGCCAAGGCCATGCGAGCGCCGCCAATCGTCCGTCGCGTTCTCGCTGGCGCCTACTGCGGGATGATCTCCATGTAACCGACCATGGTTACGGTCATAGTGCCGTACGGCGGCTTGCCGGCGGCGGGACGTGGTTTCGCAAGATTATGGCTGTTGACCTCAACGTAGCGCGCCACGCCCATCTTGTAGTCGAACAACTCGTACCCGCTGAGCGTCCGGTTGACATCTGCCATCACGGCGGGCATACCCTTAGGCATGGCAACCGCGTTCCCCTTACCCTCGAAGGTGATGCGAGCGACGTCGGCACCCTTGTACCTCTCGAAGCCTGCGAAGCGGTAGGTCATGTCGACGGTTATCGCAACCCCGTGCGGGGCTCTCGGGGTCATCTTCATCGTCTGTGACCACTTCTGGCCGGGCGAAACCGGTGATTTCGGGAACACGGCGGCCATCTGGTCGCTGCCGAAGGGGCCCATTCCGAACGATGCACCGGTACCCTCGACGCCGCCGACGACTTGCCCGCGGGTGTCAACCTTCTGCTTCAGCGACATGTCCACCGTCTGGGCCTGCTCTTCTTTAGTCATTGGCATTGGCTTGCCATCCGTGGTGGTAGACATCTTGCCATTCTTGTAGGCTATCTTCATGCCGTGCCCGACCAGTTCCATCTCATTGAACTTGATTTCCTGGGTCGCCACGCCGGCAGCGGTGACGGCCGTCCTCTTGATTGTCACCGTGCCATTCATGGTTATGTTCTCGACCTCGGGCGGCGCCTGCTTGCACCCGGTGACCCGGATCGTCACGATGGCGCGCATGGCGTACTTCTCGGAGGTCCCAGGCGTGTACTTGTAACGCAGCAGGAGGCCTTTCGCCGAATGTGCGGTCGCGCAAGACGCCATGGCTAGCGCAACAATGACAAGTGTGCCTCTCGTTCGCATATCGCCCTCCCTCAAACGTGGTGGCAAGAGCTCTGCGCACACGATAACACTGGGCCCGGACAAGGTCAATGGCCGGGTAATTTCACTGTCGCACAGCGGGATGCACTCCATGCGGTGCGTCGCGTGTCTGCGCCC
>Ga0315282_10006779_pt1 | contig 19026 bp, 16 predicted proteins | sample YL17G07_20_MG_FD_203693 | JGI IMG/M metagenome (GOLD analysis project Ga0315282, IMG submission 203693) | Sediment microbial communities from Yellowstone Lake, YNP, Wyoming, USA - YL17G07_20 | ecosystem: Environmental > Aquatic > Freshwater > Lake > Sediment | place: USA: Wyoming | collected... | reverse complement strand
GGTGCATGGTGAAGAATCGGGGCTGAAGCCCCTCGCACATTCGATATCAGAACTTTTGCTCTGCGCACTCTGCGCCTCTGCGGTGAAAAACAAATTGCGGTGAACGGTGAACGGTGAAGAGTCGGGGCTGAAGCCCCTCGCATCCCGCTCGGACGCGGGACTCGCTGCGCTCGCAATGACAAGGAATCGGGACTGAAGCCCCTCGCATATTGTGAAAGAGCACAGACTTGCAGGCTGTTTGTGTGTCCTGACGGGCAATTCTCTCGCGTCTGCGGGCTTTGCGCTGGGAACTTAGCGTCGAGCCACAGAATTTGCTGGAAGCAGTTATGTTGCCGAGTCGCGTAGAAAAACCCGGCTTCCGCGAATTTTGCAACCGCGCTCATTTTGACTTATGCTCAAGCCCAGCGTAATTGCCTGGTTGATTTTTGGGGCATGGGCAAGTAAGATTGAGCAAACTCTGGAAAGGAGCATAGATGCTTAGCTGGTTTCGCAAACGCGCCAAATCCAATGCGGTGAAGGTGCTGTATGTTTTCCTGGCCATAACCTTTTTCGGCGGGTTCGGCATCCTGGGCAACAGGTATTTCAAGAGCGAGCGGGGCGAGGAGTCCGAGGTTGAGGAAGCGGTAGCGGTTGTGAACGGGGAGGAGGTCAGCGCCAAGGAATTCGTCAAGTCCTATGAGCAGGCCAAGAAATCCTGGATGGCGCGGATGGAGAAGATGTATGGCCAGGTTCCGGAGGACATGCTTGACGCCGAGGCTTTGAAGAAGGATGTGCTGGACAACCTGGTCAACCGGACGATTCTGATGCAGGAAGCGAAGAAGATGGGGGTCAAGATCAGCCGGACGGATGTGGACAAGGAGATTTCGGAAATCCCGTATTTCCGGGATGAGACGGGCAAGTTCAGCGAAACCCAGTACCGTCGCGTCCTGGACCAGCTCGGAGCCACGCCGGATGAATTTGAAAAGGAAATAACCGGTCAGCTCAAGATCAACCGGGTGGTCAATTTGATCGTGGCGCCGGTGCAGGTGGACGATGCCGAGCTTAAGGCCTACTACGAGCAGGTGAAGGACGAGATTAACCTGTCATATTTCACGATTGACGCCGCGGAGCGGTACAAGAACCTGGAGCCGACCAGGGCCGAGATTGAGGAATATTACCAGGCCCACCTTGCGGATTTTGACTGGCCGGAGATGAGGCAGGTCAAATATCTCCGGTTCCCGGTCGCGGATTTTGAAAAAGGCGTGCAGGTGAGCGAGGCCGAGCTGAAGGATTATTATGGGCGGGGCAAGGAAAGATACAGCAAGGAACCGGAGCAGGCGCATTTCCGGCATATCCTGGTCAAGGTGGAGCCCAAGGCCAGCGAGGCCGATGCGGAAAAGGCGAGGGAAAAAGCGGAGAAGATTTACCAGGAGCTTAAATCCGGAGGTGATTTCGCGGAGCTGGCCAAGAAATTTTCGGACGACCCGGGGTCCGCGGCCGAGGGCGGGGACTTGGGGGAGCATCCGCGGGGGAGTTTCATACCCGAGTTTGAAGAAGCGGGCTATGGGCTCAAGGTCGGAGAGATAAGCGCGCCGGTCAAGAGCCAGTTCGGGTTCCATATCATCAAGCTGGAAGCCCTCACGCCTGCGGAATATGAGCCGCTGGCCAAGGTGCAAGACGAGATCAAGAAAGACCTGACTCGGACCAAGGCTCTGGCCGCGGCCAAGGAAAAAGCGGAGCAGGCGCAGAAGGAATGCATGAAGCTGGGGATGGAAAAAGCCGCAGCCAAGAACGGCCTGAAGGCGATGTCGAGCGACTGGTTCAAAAAGCGCGAGAACATCCTGGAGGTGCCCGAAAGCCTGGACCTCTCCGAGCAGGCTTTTTACATGAAGCAGGGAGAGACCAGCGAGGTCATTTCCGGCCTGGATGATTTCTATATCATAGAAGTCACGGAAATCAAGGACCCTCACCAGGCCAGCCTGGACGAGGCCTATTCCCGGATCAAGCGGACGCTCAAGCCCGAGCTGCAGACCAGGAAGGCCAAGGAAGACGCGAGGAAATGGCTGGCCGAGCTTAAAAAGGGCGCAGGCATCAGCGACCTTGCCGTCCGGGCCGGGGCCAAGGTCAAGGAAACAGGCTTCTTCCCCAAAGGCTCCAAGATGGTCCCAAAAATAGGTTTGGCCAGCGAAGACTTTTTCAAGCTCATCTTCAACCTCAATATTAAAAATCCGGTGCCCGAAGACATCTACGATTCCGGTTCCAAGGTCTATTTGCTCAAGCTCAAGGCTGAAAAGCCCGCGGATATGACCAAGTATGCGGATGACAAGGACGAGGTGGGGACTGCGCTTTTGGAGAAGAAGCAGCAGGAAGCCTTTGACAAGTTCGTGGAAGACAAAAAGCAGGGCAAGGTCACGGTCAAGGAAGAGGTTTATAAGAGAATAGAATAAATTTCCACAGACGATTCCCGAATTCAGGCGGCCGGTCAGATGAACCGGCCGCTTGGCTTCAGGCCCGGACGCATAGGGCTTTTGCAAAACAACCGACCCCAGCCTCTCCTGCGCAAGGCAAAAATATTTCTCTTCAGACCTTGACTAGCCAAATAGTAATGATTAGAGACTGTTTCATAACCCTGCTATTCCATCGCCAACCCCTTGATATTATTGCGCTTTAATTGGGGCATTGTGGGTTATGAAACAACTTCTAGTGTTGTGTCTCCAAGATAGCTTCATAAAGTTGCTGATCGTTTCTTTATATTTTATCAGCAGTTACTATTTTTAAGATATGTAAGTCAATTCCGGGACAGGACACTAGTCAAAACTGATCACGGTCGAATAGATAAAGGTTTTGTGGAGCTGGCCGGACATCCAGACCCGGTCCTTGCCTTCGGGCAAGGAGGAGTAGTTGTACATCAGGTAGCGGTTGTCATCCAGTTGAATCAGACCTGGAAACGAGGTGTCCCCTTTGGAAGGAAAATCCAGGAGGAGCTCCAGCTTGAGGCTCTGCTTGTCGATTTTATAAAGCGCGGTGCGCTTCTTGGTCCACCAGTAGCGCGCCAGGTAATAAAGGCTTTGGGTGCTCTTGGGCAGCCAGCGGTCGCCCTTGTCAAACGCTCCGTCCAGGCTGCGCCTTCCGAGCACATAAATCTCGTCGTCATGCTTGAAGACCAGGGGCGAGTCCGGCTTGTATTCCGTGTCCTTACAATGCCAGTCCGAGAGGTTCCCCGCATCAGCCTTGCACACCTTGCTCGCCCAGGATTTGCCGTCCCCGGCCTCGTTCCGTATCACGCCGTATAGGTCTCCTCTTTGGTCAAGCTCGAAATCCGTTTCCGAGCCGCCCCGGGCGATGAGCGGCCGGCCGGAGTCAACCGGCTCGAACTGGTATCCGTCCCGGGTGGTGAGCAGATAGATGCCCAGCTTCTGGTTCCCGCCGGTGTATTCCCCCTCGCCGCAATAAACCGTGAGATAAGGCCTGCGGTTGATGGTCTTGCTCCGCCAGAGCACGCAGCCATCCTCAACACCCCGCGGAACGAGGGGCTTGGTCCAGTCGCCCGCGGCTCTGCGCTCCATCGCCAAGATGTGCCGGGGCGAGAAGCCGAAAGGATTTTTGCCGGCCTGGAAAAAATAGAACATCAGCTTGTTGCCGAGCGCGAGGAATCGAGGCTCGCGCATGTCCGAGCCGAGAAAGACCTCGGCCTCGTAGTCCCATTTCTGCTGGTCCAGGGTTGAGACGATGTAGAGCCTGGTCTGGGTGCCGGCGAAATGGGTGGCCGCGGTGCGGAAGGCCAGGAAAATCCGGCCCTCAAAGCGGATGAGGTCCAGGTTGTTGTTGGACCGCAGGCACTTGACCTGGGGAGGCAGTCCCGGCCCCGGAACCACCTGCACCAGAGGGGAATAGCTCACCCCGGAAAGGAAAATAACGGCCTGCAAAAGCATAAGCGCGCTCCATAAACTTTTCCGCTTCATTCTCCCGCTCCTTAAATTTTGTTTTCTATTTTCTTCCTCGATTCCATTTTGCACCTGCTTCAAGCATGGCCTTGAAGTTTTCCAGCTTGATGTAATTAGCGAGTGAGTTGCCGGAACCAAGGCAATAACCTCCTCCCGGGCCGCAGAATTCCAGAATCGCGGCCACCCGCTCGCGCACCTCTTCGGGTGTGCCGCGCGTGAGCAGGTCCAAATCCAACCCGCCCAGGAGCGCCACCCGGTCATGATATTTTTCGTAGGCGCGCTCCACCGGCAGGATGTTGTCCTGGAAGGCGTGCCAGGCATCAATTTTCACCACCTCAATCTCGTCCTCAATGACCGCCTGGATGTTGCCGCAGGAGTGGAACACGAACGGCTTTTGATGCTTGTGGCAGATGTCCGCGATGCGCTTTTCGCGCGGGATGACCCATCTGCGAATCAGCTCCGGCGAGACCATGGTGCCGGTGTTGAAGCCCAAGTCATCCGGCATGGCCACAAACCCGACCGCAGGATGAGCCGCGCATCTGTCCACCATTGCCTCCACCACCCGAGCCAGCCGCTCCAGGATTTCGTCCACCATCTCCGGGTCTTCGATGCAGGCAATGGAAAAATTCTCAAAACCCATGAGCCAGCGGATGGCCTCGAAGATGCCCATCACCAGGAGATGCAGCTTCATTCCGGCGGGAAGCTTTTCCGCGAGGTAATCCAGCGGGAACAGGTTGATTTGAGAAGGCTCGGGCCAGGGATAGCGGTCCAGGTCTTCGCGCGAGTTGAGCAGGCCCTGGTGCTCGTCCATCCAGCCCCGCTTCTCCCCGGGCCGGGCCGTGTTCTCCGCAGAGGCGAAATTGGGAAAAGACATGGGCACAATGGGCGAGACCTTGACCGTGTCATACCCGACCTTGAGCGCAAACTCCAGGTTCAGGTCCAGCACCTTTTTCAGGGCCGCTTCTTTGGCGGCCGTAAAATGGGGGTCCCAGGTTGAGAGCTCCGCGGGAATCTTGAATTGCCTCCCGCAGACTTCCTGCATAACCTCCAGGTCCGCGGAAAGCTCAAGGATGGGCGCCGGCCCGCCCTGGTTCTGGCGCCGGAGCGTCTGCAAGAGGTAGTCAAAATTCGGCTCCGGCTGGTATTTGAAATCCCAGCTCATAGAAAGCCAACGGGCATAATTTTAGCTATGCAAAACATTTTTACAATCGGCAAGAGCGGGGACCAGCGCTCAATCGCGGACAAAATCACTTGTTCAGGACTTTGCCAACCTGGTTCAGAAGTTCCTCAACGGATTCGCCTTGTTTCTCCACATAGCCCCGGAAGTTGCGGGCAAAGGTCTTGCTCCATTGCCTGGTCTCGGCAATGGCCTTCTCAACCTCGGCCCGGGGCCTTCCGGAAAAAATAACAAAGGGCGTGTCCTTAAGCTCCTTGTAAACCCGGTCAATAGCCGCGGCAATCTGCGTGCCGGTCAGGCAGGGCATCTCAAAGTCAAAAATGAACAGGTCAACCTGCTTGGCCGCTTCGGGCCTGGCAAGCACCCGAGACTCCAAATCCACCACCCCGGTCGCGGTTTCCAGCGCGTAACCCGCTTCCTCAAAACCCGTCTCCACCATCTCCCGCGCGCTCGGGCTGTCATCCACAAAAATAACGAACGATTTGTTGTCCCGCATCTGTCCTCCCCGGATGAACATCTTAGTGCACCGATGCAATTTCGCAAATCCCGCGCAATGATTACGGCCCAGTTGGTCTTGACCGCCTGTCCCATGCCCTGATGAATGCCGCAGATGCTCCCCGAATAGTTCCCGGCTATGAGAACCAGGCGGCCTGTCCTGCGAAGTCCAGAGCCAGAGGACGGAGCAGGATGGCTGCCGATAATGTCATAGACCAAAATGTCCATCCCCGATTTCATTGAGTCAAGTCCCAAGTAGAGACCTGACCCCAAAATCACGACTTGTTTTATGGCGAAAGGATCTTGGGGTCAGACCTTGACTTTTAACTTTTGAAATTTCCCTTCCCTTGAGATAGCGTTTTTGGCGAAAAAATCTATTTGCTTTTGAGCATGTCCGTCGTGTCGTCGTGGTTGAAAAGGGCTTCAAGATTTTTAGAAAAGGATTCTTCGTGTCCTGGTGGTAAAATTCATTTTTGGCCAAAACTTGCTATTTGGGGAAAAGGGTGTTATAGTCTTTCCGGATTTAAAAAATTGGCAGGAATGTTTCCGGCATCGGGCCGCAAACTAAAAAATTCTGCCGCGTGAGGCTGCTCGCTAAACGAGATGATTAAAACGAAAATTCTAGCCTTCAGGATTATCTTTTAAGCGCATCCACTTTTCCGAACCCAATCCACCTCACAGATCTTAACCTTCAACCAGAGAGGATTTTTATGCCATTCAGAAACTTGGGTCTATCAGACCAGCTGGTGCGAGGCGTTCTCGCCACCGGCTACACCGCTCCGACTGAAATACAGTCGCGGGCCATTCCCTTAGCGCTGGCCGGGAGCGACATCATAGGCCGCGCCCAGACCGGCACCGGCAAGACCGCGGCTTTTGTGCTGCCCATGCTTTACCGGCTTGCCGCCAATGAAAGCAAGAACGGCGCGAGGAAGTTCGTGCGCGCGCTTATCGTCACGCCGACCCGCGAGCTTGCGCTCCAGAACGAGCAGTTTGTAATCGACTATGGAAAATTCACGCGTCTCAAAAGCCTGTCGGTTTATGGAGGAGCGAGCATGGAGTATCAGATCCGGAAGCTGCGCGATGGCGTGGACATTGTCATCGCCACTCCGGGCCGGCTTTTGGACCACATGCGCCGTCGCAACATCAACCTGTCGCGGGTTGAGATACTGGTGCTGGATGAAGCTGACCGCATGTTCGATATGGGCTTCATCAATGATGTGCGAAAAATCGTCAGGGCGCTTCCCCGAGAGCGCCAGACCATGCTCTTTTCGGCAACCATGCCCGAGAGCGTCAAAGCGCTGGCCGCAAACATCATGAATGACCCTCAAGTCATAGAGGTGGGCAAGCCGCAGAACCCGGTGGAAACGGTTTCCCAGCGGGTCATAGAGGTGAGGAAGGAACACAAGCTGGATTTGCTTCTGCGCATCCTGCAAGACCCCGAGATGGACTGCGTGCTGGTTTTTTCCCGCACCAGGCACGGCGCGGACCGCATCACCAACCGGCTCATCCATGCCGGCATCAGAGCCATCGCGCTCCACGCAGACCGCACTCAAGGCCAGCGCCTGCGCGCGCTGGAAGGCTTCAAGCGCGGCCAATACCAGGTGATGGTGGCTACGGATATCGCTGCGCGGGGAATAGATGTTGAAGGCATTTCGCATGTGGTCAATTTTGATGTTCCCAACTACGCTGAAGATTACATCCACCGCATTGGCCGCACCGGCCGGGCAGAGGCAACCGGCGTGGCCATAACTTTTGTGTCATTTGACGAGCTGCAATATCTGCGCCGGATTGAGGGGTTTATAGGAAAGAAGTTCGAGCTGGAATCACACCCTGATTTTCCGTGCAGCTTCCGGCCGGCAACGCCCCAGCCTTACGGCGTGCGGCTCGGCTCCCGCTCGCGGCCGGGGGTCAGGCATTTCGGCAGAAGAAGGCGCTAACTCCACTTCAGGCTGTATTTAATGAAGAGCCAGAGCAGGTAGGGGAGTTGTTTCTTGTTGGGGAAGAGGCGGAGGATGCGGAAGAGCCTCCAGGGGTTGAGGTAGAATTGGAGGAAAGTTTTTTGGGCGAGTTTTTGCAGTTGTTCTGGGGGGATTTCGCTCAAGGTGTTTTCGGGGAAGAAGTAAGTATAACGGTCAATGCGGGGTTTGGGACTTGGGGTTCGGGGTTGAGCTTGCAGGTCGCGACTGAAGTCGCTCGCACAGGCCCCATGGTCAGCCGTTGACCGTTGACCGTTAACCGCATATCCCATTTCTTTGGCCTGCTGATAAAGCTCGGTGCCTTCAAAGGGGGTCACGAACCAGATGTTCATGGAATGGAGCCGGGATTGGAGCGCGAATTCCAGGGTCTGCATTACCTCGCTTCTTTTTTCCCCGGGGAAACCGACCATGAAAAATCCGTCCACCAAAATGTCTCGCCGGTCTGTGGCACCGATGACGGCCTTGACTTTTTCCAGGTTGAGATTTTTTTTCAGGAATTTCTGCAGCCGCTCGCTCGCGGTCTCCACCGCGTAAGTTATCCGGTAGGTTCCCGCAGCCTTGAGCTTGTCCAGAAGCTCGTCGTCCATCAGGTCCCCGCGCAAGCCGTTGGGGAAGGTGATGGAGAATTTGAGGCCTTTTTCGAGAATCAGTTCGCATATTTTTTTGGCCCTTGAGGGCTGGCAGTTGAAGCAGTCGTCGATGAAGAAGAGCTCGCGGATGCCGAATTTTTTCTGGAGCAGCTCGAGTTCGGCGATGACATTTTGCGGGCTTCGGGGCCGGAACCCGATTCCAAACACGCGGTGGCAATAGGTGCAGCGGAAGGGGCAGCCGCGGCTGGTCATGACCTGCATATACTCCTTGTGGACATAGGTTGTGCCGAAGCGGGGCAGCTCAAAATATTTTTCCGGCTTGATTAAATCCCAGGCGGGAAAGGGCAGGGCGTCGAGATTTTCAAAGAAAGGCCGGTCCGGGTTGATTTGAGTTTTGCCGTTGGCCCTGAATCCCAGGCCGAGGATTTGGTCGGGCGAACCCTGGCCGAAGCAAATATAATTGACAAGCTCAAGCAGGGTCTGCTCGCCCTCGCAGCGGACCACGAAATCGATGTTCAGGTCAGCGAAGGCGATGCCGGTTGCGGTGGTGATGTAAGGCCCTCCTGCGACCACCGGGATTTTAGGATTGGCTTTCTTGACCAGGCCGGCCAGTTCATGCAGCTCCTGGGATTCAAAACTCAAGGCGCTTATTCCCAGGAGGTCGGGCTGAAATTGTTCCGCTCTTTTTAACAGGTCTTTGACCTGCAATCCTTCAGGCAGCATATCAATAAGTTCGATATTGAGTTCAGGAATAAATTTTCTAAGATAGGCAGCGAGGTACATAATCCCCAAAGGCTGTCCAAATTTCTGCCTGGCGGTTTGGTGTCCAACCTTGACCAGTTGGATTCTGGGCATACTATTTAGACCTTGAGGAAAACAGGGAAATTATTTTTTGCAGGAAACCCTTTTTGGCTTGGGCCTTTTGGGGCCTGGGCATGGGCTTGGCGCCTGCGGGTCTGGGCTGGGAGAGGAAAGATTTTTTGGTTTCGGGTTTGGCTTTAGGCTCTGGCGCGGGCTTTTCGGTTTTGGCCGGCTCTTCGGCCTTTAATTTTTTCTCGCGCGTGACGGTTCTGGTAATCACGGTTTCCCTGGTGGCGTCCGAAGCGGCCACCGGCTTTTTGAGCGCGATCAGGTCTTGATGATAGGTCCTGGTTTCCGAGCTTTGCACCTTGAGGGTTGATTTCTGTTCCACGCCGGTGTCCGGGTCCGTGGCGGTGAGGGATAAAATTCCCTCCGGACTCATCGTGAAAGTGACCTCAATGCGGGCCTCTCCCTTGGGCGCCTTGCGCAAGCCGGAGAAGTTGAAGCCGCCGATGGGCACGCACTCGCACGCGTTCGGGCTGTCGCCCTGGAGGATGGAGAGGGAGATGGTGTCCTGGTCATCCTTGCTGGTGGTAAAGATTTTCTGCCTCTGGCTGGGCACCGGCGAGTTTCTTTCAAAAATGGTTGAGACCCGGTCTCCGCCGAGCTTGAGGCCGATGGTGATGGGCAGGACATCCAGGAGCATCACCTCCTGCTGCCTGCTCCCGGCAATGCTGTCCGCGAGGATAGCGGCTCCGAGCGCAACCGCCTCGTCCGGATGCACTCCCTTGCTCGGAGGCTTCTTGAAAAAGTCCGCAACCAGTTTGGCGACCATGGGGATGCGGGTGGAGCCACCGACCAGAAGCACAGCGTCAATCTCTTCCACCTTGAAATTGGCGTCATCCAGCACCTTGTCGCAGGTGAACAGGGTTGAGTCCACCAGCATCTTGATGATGGATTCAAATTCCTCGCGCGGGACTGTGTAGTCGATATTCAGCGGACCATTGGGGCCGGCGGCGATGAAGGGGATGTTGATTCTCACGCTCGGCCTTGCGCTTAGCTCGATCTTGGCCTGCTCGCAGGCATCCTGGACGCGCTGGTGAGAGATGGGGTCTTTGGAAAGGTCAACCCCGGTATCCTTGAGAAAATGCTCAACGACCCAGGCGGCCAGCTCGTTGTCAAAATCCACTCCTCCCAGGCAGGTGTTCCCGCCGGTGGCCTTCACTTCAAAGACATTGTTGCGCAGCTCCAGGATGGAAATGTCAAAAGTTCCTCCGCCGAGGTCGTAGATGGCGATCTTCTGGTTCAATTCTTTGCCAAAGCCATAGGCCAGGGCCGCGGCGGTCGGCTCATTGATGATGCGAATGATGTCCAGCTTGGCAATTTCTCCGGCGCTCCTCACCGCCTGGCGCTGGGAGTCGTTGAAATAAGCGGGAACCGTGACCACCGCCTTGCTTATTTCCCTGCCAATCCGGTCCTGGGACACATTCCGGATGTAATCCAGGAGCAGGGCGGAGACTTCGCTTAGACTGTAAACCTCATCATGGAGTTTGACCACCACCTCTTCATGCTCGTCCGCGGGAAGAATCTGGTACCTGACATAATGTTTGATGCGCTTGACCTCGTCCGAGAAGAAGGGCCTGCCAATCAGGCGCTTGGACGCGAAAATGGTGTTCTTGGGATTGGTGAGAATCTGCCTCTTGGCCGCCTGTCCGACCAGGCGGTTGCCCTTGCCATCCATGGCCACCACCGAGGGAATCAGGTAGCTGCCGCCGGTGTCGGAAATGACCCGGGGCCTTCCCCGCTCCACCATCGCGGCGCAGGAATAGGTGGTGCCAAGGTCTATGCCGATGACTACCTGGTTATTCATTCCTTATTTATTATGATTATAGTTTTGATTTGCCGGAAATGCCAGACGCTCCGGACACCAGCCGCTGATAAAGCTCCGCCACCCTGACCCGCAGCTCTTTTTCCCCGCGGTTATTTTCAATGACGAATTCCGCCTTTTTCCTGCGTTCGGCGTCCGAGGCCTGGTTCCTTACACGCGCGCGCACCTCCTCGGCGCCGCAGGCGTCCCTTCCGCAAACCCGCTCCACCCTCGACTCTTCATCCGCCACCACCAGAATGAGGGGTCGAAGCCAGTCGGCCGAGGCGCTTTCCACCAAAAGCGCCGCATCGACCACGGCCAAAGGGCAATTCTGCTCTTGGGCCTTGGCAAGCTCCTTCATGATTTCCTCGCCGATGCGGGGATGGGTGAAAGATTCCAGCTTTTTCCGGGCCTCCGGATTGGCGAACACTATCTCGGCCAGCTTCTTGCGGTTGAGGGTCTGGTCCGGATTGAGCGCTTCGTCTCCGAAATAATTTTTTATTTTATGCCACGCGGGCTTGCCCGGCTCAACTATTTGGCGGGCGAGCTGGTCCGCGTCAATGACATACGCTCCCAGTTCGCCGAGCATTTTGGCAACCGTGCTTTTGCCGCTGCCGATACCGCCTGTAATTCCCGCCACTTTCATGGCATTGCCCGGAGCCGCGGCTGGGTCAATCCGGGAGCAGGCAAAGCGAGTCGAGCTGGTCGCGAAACTTGTTCGCCGTGGCCATGAATTGAATTCCGGTGTAAACCGGGAAGTCGTTCAGCCCGGCCTCGGAATCCTTGCTCCAAACCACCTTGCCCAGGGCGATGATAATTTCCCCGTCATCATTCCCGATGGGAATGAGCAGCGCGATTTCGTCTCCGTTTTCCAAAGGAACGGGCGAGCGCATGCACACTCCGCCGGAGCTAAGATTGATTCCCCAGCAGTCAAACATCAGGCTGGTGGTGATGCACTTGACCGGCCGGTCATACCTTTTCCTCGGATACTTTCGCCGCGCGTCGGAATACTGCTCCATACCCACCTCTGCCTGCTATTTTCAGGAAAAAATTTGACTTTGTCAAGCAACTATCTTTGCTTGAGTCAGGCCCTGGCGGATTCCTTGAGGAATTGCTGAATCAGGCGGAACTGTTCGGGCTTTTGCTTATAAAGCCGCTCCGGATGCCACTGAACGCCGACGATAAATCCTTCTTCCGCTTCAATTCCCTCGATGATGCCGTCCGGAGATTTGGCCGAGACCCGCAGGCCTTTGCCCAATTCCTTAACCGCCTGGTGGTGGCTGCTGTTGACCGTTATGTGCTTTTTATTTTTTGGGGGTTGGGCAAAAAGCAGATGGGCGAGCCTGGTTTGCGGCTCAATCTCAACCTGGTGCAGGGCCCGAGTCTGGGAAGGCGCCGGCTGGTGGCGAATCTTGCTTGAACACTGGAGCGCGAGGTCCTGGAAAAGGCTGCCGTGGAAAGCAACATTGATGAGCTGTTCCCCGGCGCAGATGCCGAGCACGGGCAGGCCGAGCCGGGCGGCCCGCAAAACCAGTTCTTTTTCAAATCTCGCCCGCTCGGGTTTGGGAGAGACATGGCCGGCTTTAATTATCTTTTCGCCGTACAAAGAGGGCGGGACATCCGAGGCGCTCCCGGTGAGCAGAATTCCGTCCACCTTGTTCAGCAACAAGTCCAGATGCTTCAGATGCCTGGAGGGCGCAAGCAGAATGGCGGCGCCGCCCGCGTCCTGAACAGCCTCCAGATAAGCCGACCATAGATGCACTATCTTTTTGCCGGCATAGCGCCGGGCAAAGCGGCCGGCGTCGTCAATATCCGCGGTTATTCCTATAAGCGGTTTCATTTGAACTCCAGGACTTTTCCGGGGAATCTTCCGGTGATTTCTCCGTTCCTGGCTGCAATCTGGCCGTTGACCAGGACCATTTCTATGCCGGAGGGCGGGTTAAAGGGAGCGTCAAAGCTGGCCTGGTCCTGGATGGTTTCCGGGTCAAACAAAACCAGGTCCGCATAATAGCCTACGGCAATCTTGCCGCGGTCCTTGATGCGGAAATGCTCGGCGCAAAGGCTGCTGGATTTTTGCGCGGCCCGGGCCAGGCTCAAGATTTTTTTCCGCATGACCATTTGCGAGAAGAATCGGGGGAAAGCGCCGAAGGCGCGGGGATGGGGCTTGCCCTTGGCCAGGATGCCGGAAAAGCCCCTGGCGCCCGAATCCGAGCCCACCATTACCCAGGGTTTTTGATAAATGCGCTCCATGTTCTCCTCGCTCATGGAATGGAAAATGGCGTTCGGGCTGACTTTTTCCCCGGCCAGAAAATCAATCACAAAATCCGCAGGCTCTTTCTTTGCCAGCGAGGCCAGCTCGGCAATAGTTTTTCCCTCCACCGAATCCGCCCTTTCGCTGAAGCACTGGCTGACCACAATCCTGGTCCAGTAATCCGGGCTCTCGGCTTCAAGCTCGGCCCGGATTTTTTCCCGGTCGGCCTTGAGCCGGTCTTTGAAAAATTCCATGCCGCCTTCCAACGCCCAGTCCGGCAGCACCGCGGAAAGGCTGGTGAAGCTCGCGGTGTAGGGGTAGCGGTCGGCCTTGAGCTCAATGCCGTCTTTTTGCGCGTTTTCGATTAAGTCAAAAACCCGGTCCAGCTTGTTCCAGTTTTGCGGCCCGCCGGTTTTGAGGTGGGAAAGCTCCAGCCTGACCCCGGCCTTGCGGCCGATTTCAATAAATTCCTGGACTGCTTCAATAAGCTGGTCGCCCTCGCTGCGGAGGTGGCAGGAAAAAATTCCCCGGGCCTCGGCCACCGGCTCAAGCGCCTGGACCAGCTCATCGGTCGTGGCATAGGCTCCGGGCGGATAAATGAGTCCGGCGCTCAAGCCGAAGCATCCCTGGGACATGGCTTTTTCAATCTCTTTCTGGATTCGGCGCATCTCGCTCTGGTTCGGGCCTTCTCGCCTTAAGCCAATGATGCACGCCCGGACCGTGTTGTATCCGACCAGGGGAGCGAAATTGACTGCGATTCCGAGGGAATTCAGCTCGGCAAAGAATTCAGCTGCGCTTTTGAATTTCAGCTCCAGGCCGTATTCTTCCTTCAAGCCCGGGCCGCGGTCCCTGGCCAGCTCCCCAAAAAAGGGCGCGCCGCTGTACCCGCAATTGCCTCCCACCTCGGTGGTCATTCCCTGGAGGAGTTTGCTGTCCGCCGAAGGCTGGACCAGGAGATGGTAGTCAGAATGGCCGTGCGCATCCACAAACCCGGGGCAGAGCGCGCAGTTCATCTCGCGGATGACCGTCTCTTCCGGGGCAGGCTCAATTTTTCCGATTTCCGCGATGCGCTCCCCGCGAATGCGCAGGTCAGCCTGGAAAGGCTCTTTGCCGCTGCCGTCAATGAGCAGAACATCCTTGAAAATGAGGTCAGGCATTATTTTTTGGTTTGGAGGAGTTTGATGGCGCAAAGCTCTCCGCACATGGTGCAGACCTGGTCATTTTGCGGGGGCCGCGTTTTGCGGATTTTGCGGGCACGCTCGGGGTCAAGCGCAAGCTCAAATTGCTTTGGCCAGTTGAGAGCTTTGCGCGCCTTGCTCATTTCCAGGTCGCGCTTTAAGGCGCTTGGGTTGCCGCGCGCGATATCCGCGGCGTGTCCCGCGATTCTGGCCGCAATCACTCCCTCCCTGACCTCTTCAGGCCCGGGCAGGCCGAGATGCTCGAAGGGGGTGACATAGCAGAGGAAATCCGCTCCGGCCATGGCAGCGAGCGCTCCGCCGATGGCCGAGACAATATGGTCATAGCCCGGGGCAATATCGGTCACGAGCGGGCCCAGCACATAAAAAGGCGCGCCTTGGCAGAGCTTTTTCTGGAGAATGATATTGGCCTCAACCTCGTTCAGCGGGATATGTCCCGGACCTTCAATCATCACCTGCACTCCCGCTTCCCAGGCTCTCCTGGCCAATTCGCCGAGGATGAGCAGCTCCTGGACCTGGCCGCGGTCCGTGGCGTCGGCAATGGAGCCTGGCCGAAGACCGTCGCCCAGGCTCAACACCAGTTCGAATTCGCGCGCGAGCTGGAGCAGCCGGTCAAAATTTTCATAAAGCGGGTTTTCCTGCTGGTTGAACTCCATCCATTCCACGGTGAGCGCTCCGCCCCGGCTGACAATATCCAGGATGCGGCCTTGGCGCTTGAGCCGGGCCACGGATTCCCGGCATACTCCGCAGTGCACGGTGATGAAGTCAACCCCGTCTTCAGCCTGCAGCCGGATGACATTGAAAAAGTCTGCAGGCTTCATCCTGACAAAGGAACGGCCTTTCCTGATCGTCTCTATGGCCGCCTGGTAAATGGGCACGGTGCCGATTGGAAGTTTGGTGGCCTGGATGATTCTCTGCCGGATGGCGGTGATGTTTCCGCCGGTGGACAGGTCCATGATGGCATCCGCGCCGGCCTGGTCCGCGGCCTGAAGTTTTTTCAGCTCCAGCTTGAGGTCGCACAAATCCTGGCTGGTGCCGATGTTGGCGTTGACCTTGACTCGCAAGCCCTGGCCGATGCCCAGGGGCTTTCCGCCTTTACGGATGCGGTTATGGGTGACCACCGCATGGCCTTTGGCCACCAGTTCGCGGAGCTCCTCCGGCTCCTTGCCCTCCTCCCGCGCCACCTGGAGCAGTTCCCGCGTGACCTTGCCGGCGGCCGCAAGTTCGAGCAAGGTCTTTCGCCTCACTATTTTGCCTTTCGGATACCTTATTTTTATCATTTGCAAAACTAAAAGATACTATGTATTTCTTATTTTACTTAGCATTATTCAAAACTTTTTCATTTATTCCATTTGCCGAACTTTTTAATAGCTTCGCCATAAATCAATATTTCCTCACCATACTTTTTTATAGAAGTGCTTTTTTCCGAAAGCAATTGAACAACATTCTTTTTGCCCAACCAAAATTTTATTTCTCTATAATGAATTTCACTATCATTTCTCATTTCAATTTCTCCACAGGTTTTTCCCTTAATTTTGAATACTACTTTTTGATTTGCCATTTGACCTTCATATCTGGCTTTTGAATTTTCAACCGTAATGTTATTCACAAATATTTCAACTACATCTCTTGACCAAAACACATGATATTTTCCCTTGTCCTTTATTGCAAGATAATTCACCTCTCCGCTATTAAATATTGCTTTATCAAAGAAGGAAGAAAGTATATTTTTATTCTTTAATTTTACACACAATTCAATCATAGGGGTTTGGAGTTTTTCTTTAAATAATTTTTTGGATATTTGATATTCATTAAATGATTCAGGGAAACACTCTATACATTCAAGAAATAGTCTTCCAATCCCATCCATTGCTTTGAAAGAATAATCTTGTTCAAATCGTGTTTTACCATATAGGAAGATTTGCCATTTCTTTTCGCCACTTTTGACAGAATATGAATCACCTGATCTATCTATTACATCCTTTTTTGCTTTTGGGTCATTTAAATAATCATTCTCAAGACCGATTAACTTTGCAAAATATTTGGCATCCCTGTGCCCTTGTAGTTTAACAAAACTTGCTTTTTCTGATGTCATCGCTTTCTTTTTATGCATATTTCACCAGCAAAATTTCGTTTGATTTCTTTACATGATTTCTGTGATCTTTTTTACGGTTAAAACCAATTCTTGTCTCTCCTTGGCCCATTGTATATTGCCAAGAAACCTCTAATATTTGACAACCTGCGTACCATTCTCTTATAGTAGGACAATCATTGTAAAACAAGATGAATCCACCCTTATGATAATATAATAATAAGTCTCGTAATTTTTTATGATCAAAATTATTGTGATGAATCGGGAAATTTCGCTGAGGATATATGCCACGAAATAGAGTGCTATCTCTTCCAAGATAATAAGGTGGGTCACAATATAAAAAGTCATTTCTAAATTTTGTAATAACATTCTCAAAAGTATCACATTCAACTTTGAGGTTGTTTATATTAAAATGCCGAATTTTTTCTATCATAAGATTATATCTATTGCTATCCTTGTAAATTTTTGACATCCAGCCAAGAAATCCTGGCCCATAAGAAAGATTGTGATTAAAATAATAATATGCTGCGAGTTTAAGCGGTGATAATGTTATTTCATTTTTCCAATGTGACTTCAATTTAGATTTTACTCTTGAATATTCGTCATTTGTTGGATTTAGAGAAGCCAATTCTAGATAAAGTTCGTAGGGATGGCTGATTTGAATCTGCCAGTAATTTACTAAAATATCAAAAATATCAAAACCAAGGACCGGAATACCTAATTCTTTGGCAATAGCAATTTCAACCGAACCTCCACCAAAAAATGGAGAAATCACTCTTTTTATATTATCTGGGAGGTTTTCAATCAAATATCCCACTGCTAGACTTTTTCCGCCAGCATAACGAAGCGGTGAGCCTAAATAGCGCTTGTACTTATTTTTGTTACTGTTACTTCTCAAACGAGCAAGTAAATGCATCTTCCTATCAACAAAAGAGAAACTAAATAGTGATGGATTTTCTACTTTTTTTTCATAATCTCGAAAGATACTATTTTCTTCATAATTTTTAAAGTCTCCATATTTTAGCTTATTAACTATCTCTTTAACCATCTAATTATCCGCAATCAAATCTCTATGCATAAGTCTTTTACCCTTTATAACTTTTTCAGCATGCTCTGTCCTTTCACTATCCCTTACATTCCTATGATTCCCCCAACGCCTGTACTAAATAAACCGGAAAGTGCCGTTGAGGAAGGGTTAGGTCATTGAAAAATATAAACTTTGGTTTCCGCCCCCAAACCAGATTCCCTTCAGCCTTCAAATGTTGTCCAAAATAAATGCCGCATCCGGAATCCATATAATTTCCTCTCTAAACCCAACTCAACCTTTTATTTAAAGACGTTGACACTCTGTCAGCCAGCCGAATTTGTTTGCCCCACTTCCTACTCACCCTTAAAATGCTATCTAGAGAAATCATGGGCAAATTATTTGGCCTTTGTTTTAACTATACCACCCCTTTCGGCTAAAGTCAATACTTGCGAGTTGCAAGGCCGGGCGGAGGAGAGCTTTGGAACTAGAATCTTGTTTCAATGCCGAGGCCGGCGGAGGCGCGGGTGGGGATGAAGGAATAGTTGAGGAAAAGGTCGGAATAGATGCAAAGCCCAAGTTCGAATTTTTCGGTTCGCACTCCGAGCGGAGCATAGGCATATTCGATTTTGGCGTTGTCCAGTTCAAATCCGAGCAGGAGCCGGTTCTTCAGCCGTTTCGGCCGCAGGTTGATTTCGATATTATTCATTTGAGGGATGCTGCTCTGCCCGGCTTTTGGGAGGGCGCGGTTTTCTGAAAAAGCGCGGCTTGTTGCCCGTCTTTTAGGCGGCTTTGGCTTGCGGGCCTGGTTTCTTGCCGCGTCGGCGCAGATGATTTTTTCCCTTGTCTCGGCCAATTGCAGTTGCGTGGAAACTTCTGCCAGTTGGATTTTTAGTTGTTTATTTTCGCGGCGCTCAAAATGGCAGAGGGCCAGGGTCAGGGCGATAAAGCCCAGGAGGGCGACGGCCAGGCCCAGTTTAATTTTGCTGATCAATTTTCTTGCCCCAGGTGTAGGCGGTTGCGAGAATGGCGTTGGGCACGCCCAAAAGAACCGCCAAGCCGCTCAAGCCGGCAGCGAGTTCCGGGCTGGGCGCGGCCAGGAATCGAATTGTGATAGATATTACAAGAAGCAGGGTTGTCATCATGGTGGCGGAGAACCAGAAGGCGGTTTTGCTCGGCGCGCCTTTTTTGCTGAAGAGCCAGTGAGACATTTGCCTTCTCCTTGACATCAGGAGATATGATTGATGAGGCCATGAGCCAGGGCCTGGGCGATTTCGCCGGTATGGTTTTCGAGCCAGGCGGCCTCTTCGGGGTTGGTGAGGAATCCGCATTCCACGAGGCAGGCGGGCATGACCGTATGTTTGAGAACATAAAAGTCCGCGGGCTGGATTCCCCTTAAGTGACGGCCCAGTTCGCCGAGTTTTTGGAGCAAAGCGTTGGCCAATTTTTCCCCGCACCCGCTTCCGGCGGCATGGAAAAGCTCGATGCCGCGGGCCTCTGCGTTTTCCGAGGCGTTGCAATGGACGCTCAGGAAAAGCCCGGCTTTCAAATTGTTAGCCATCTCACATCTGGCTTTGAGGCTGACCAGGCGGTCATCAGCGCGGGTGAGCTGCGCGGCCACATTGGATTTTTGG
>Ga0315282_10006778_pt1 | contig 19026 bp, 17 predicted proteins | sample YL17G07_20_MG_FD_203693 | JGI IMG/M metagenome (GOLD analysis project Ga0315282, IMG submission 203693) | Sediment microbial communities from Yellowstone Lake, YNP, Wyoming, USA - YL17G07_20 | ecosystem: Environmental > Aquatic > Freshwater > Lake > Sediment | place: USA: Wyoming | collected... | reverse complement strand
ATTGTATGGGGCGGTCGCAGGTTCGTTGCGTAACCAGCGTGGTCAAAAAAAATTGTTGCGTTCGTTTTTCCATCATGCACAATTAAGAATATGATGTGTTCTATTATTTATTCAAAACTCAATAGCAAAGAACTAATTAGGTTGAACGAACAGAGCAAAATTATTAGATTTCTTGAACGCCTTGAAGATTATACAAACGATATTCCTCGAGAGCATTTTGGGAATATATTAAATTCTTTGATTGATTTGGGGGATTTTTTTCCTGAAGATGATACTGGTTTCTTTGGTTTCGGTACTCCTTTAAGAATTTTACGCATCAAGCATCAACTTTTACGCAGAGAGCCGGATCATAACGAAAGACTTAATTTATTAAAAACGGCTTTTGGTAAAGCTGAAAAAAGTTTATTTACTATTGTGTATGAGGTTAGCATTCAAGATCAGGAGCATGGCAGATATAACCTAGGGGATAAAGCAAGACCAGAAAGCGAACTTACTCTACCAGCAAAATATTTAGACCAACTTGAGAAGTTAACATGCGAAAAAATAAAAGTTTGGGATCAAGATGGACGGCTTGCTAAACACAAAAAACTCGCAGGCATTTTATACAGGTGGGAAAACTGGGGAAGCAAAACAGATGTTGATAATTTTGTGGCCAGCATAATCAAGTCAGATGAAGGGCTTGTGAATTTTATTACCTCATTTATGGGAAAATCTACGAGTCAGGGTATGTCTGATTATGTTGGCAGAATTCATTGGCAAATCTCTTTAGAAAGCGTGAAACATTTTGTTGATCCCCAATCTATCAAAGATCGTGTAAAAAAAATATCCCTGTCCGCAGATTTCAATCAATTGCCAGAAGATAAGCAAAAAGCTGTTAAAATATTTTTGGACACTTTAGATGGCAAGATAATTTAGGAACAGGGAGATAAGTTGGGCAAGGCCTGCCCTACAATACTTAGTCATACGAGGCATTAAGGGAATGTTATGGGTAACGAGATTATGAAGACGGCGGGTGGCGGGGGTGATTCGCCATTTGAGCGAATCAAGCGAACGAATGATGCGGGCAGTGAATACTGGTCGAGCAGAGATTTTTCGCAGATTCTGGGATATACGGATTATCGCAATTTCGAGCAGGTCATCAAAAAGGCCAAGACGGCCTGTTTTAACAGCGGACACCGCATAGAAGACCATTTCGTTGATATCACCGATATGGTCGGTATCGGCAGCGGGGCACAAAGGTCTGTTCAAGCGATTTATATGTCCCGCTATGCGTGCTACCTGATAATACAGAACGCCGACCCGGGCAAGGAAATAGTTGCGTTAGGTCAGACGTATTTTGCCGTTCAGACGCGAAGGCAGGAAATTTCGGAGCAGGAGGTCGAAGATAATCGGCGACTGCTTTTGCGGCAGGAGATGAAAACGCACAACGTGCGTCTTGCGGGAGCGGCAAGAGAGGCGGGGGTAATAAAGGCAAAGGACTACGCTATTTTCCAAAATCACGGGTATATGGGTCTTTACGGCGGACTGACGGCACAGGACGTTCATCGCCGCAAAGGACTTAAGAAGGGACAGCAGATTCTTGACCATATTGGCAGCACGGAACTTGCGGCAAATCTTTTCAGGGCAACTCAAACCGAGGAAAAGCTGCGACGTGAAAATATCAAAGGCAAAGAAAAAGCTAATCGCACCCATCGAGAGGTCGGGGCGAAGGTGCGCAAGACCATAACGGAGCTTGGGGGGACAATGCCGGAAGAACTGCCTGCGGCAGAAGATATAAAGAAAATCGAAGTAGAACGAAAAAAAGAATTGCGGGGCTAAATTTTTAAAGAAAAATAATCCCACGATACCATAAACCACGTTGGGTTTATGGCGAAATCCGCCACCGCCGGCCTAAATTTTTGGTATATTCTCCGCCTAATTATATTGACGAACGGGTGCGAATAATGTAGATTACCCCTTTTATTTTTGATGTTACGGTTATTTTGTAAGGAAAAATGCTATGCCGAAGCAGAAATCTCATAAGGGATTGTTGAAAAGGATTAAAATTACCGCCAGGGGCAAGGTCAAATTCAAACGCTCCTGCGGCGGGCATCTTATGAGCGGCAAAAGCGCAAAACGCAGAAGGAGAATATCGCATTCGGCCATTATGAGCAATGTAATGGCCAAACACGTAAAGACTCGTCTTTCTCTGCCCACAAGGACTGAGAAATAAATAAAAGAGGTTTGCTTCTCGGCCGACAATCAGCTGCCGCAGCAGACCGGAAAAGCAATAAAAACTTATCATAAAGGAAAGCTGATATGCCAAGAGCCACAAAAGGCGCCGCCCGGCGTCGGTCAAGAAAACGAATCTTAAAGAGGGTCAAAGGCCATCGTGCATCACCGGGGCATTTGTATCGTTTGGCCAAAGAGGGAGCCGTAAGAGCGGAGGTCAATGCCCGCATCGACCGCCGGCGTAAAAAACGAGACTTCAGAGGATTATGGATTACCCGGCTGAGCGCAGCCTGCCGACAACGCGGCGTAAGATACAGCCGATTCATCGACGGCTGCAAAAAGGCCAATATTCAGCTTAACCGAAAGATGTTGAGCGAAATCGCCATTGCAGACCCGGCTGGCTTCGATGCTATCGTGGAAACGGCGAAAAAAGCGTGTAGCGTATAAAATATTGCGTGCAGCAGGGCGCGGATTTTAATGCTGGAGCAGTTTGAAAAAATCGGCAAAGAGGCCCTTGCGGAACTGAAACAGATAATGGATTTGGCCAGGCTGGAGGAGTTCCGCATAAAGTACCTCGGACGCAAGGGGCTGGTAACAGACATTCTCAGCCGGATAGGCAAATGCCCTGCTGAACAAAGGCCGCAGGCGGGGCAACTGGCAAACAGGATAAAAAAAGAGGTCAGCGAGGCTTTTGAGCAGTTGAAGGCCACGCTGCTTCAGTCAAAGCGGGAGCAATCGCAGGAATTTGTGGATGTTACGCTGCCGGGCGTTGTGCCGCAAATCGGCAAAAAGCATATCATTACCCAGACGATAAATGAGCTGCTGGAGATATTCGGCCGAATGGGGTTTGCGGTGGCATACGGGCCTGAAGTTGAGGATGAGTGGCATAATTTCGTTGCTTTGAACATCGGCCCGGAGCATCCTGCCAGAGACCCGCTGGACAATTTTTATATCGACGACAATATCCTTTTGCGGACGCAGACCTCAACGATTCAAATTCGTGTGATGGAAAAGACGAAGCCGCCGATTCGCGTGGTTGCGCCGGGACGGGTTTATCGGCCTGATACGGTCGATGCGACTCATATGTTTATGTTTCATCAGCTTGAGGCGCTTGTGGTTGATGAGGGCGTTAGTATGGTGGATATGAGGACCACCATCGACCAGTTTATCAGGGTATTTTTCGGCGCTGATACGAAATGGCGGTTCAGGCCGAGTTTTTTCCCGTTTACCGAGCCGAGCGCCGAGGTGGATTTGCTCTGGACGGACAGGACGGGTAAAGAAAGCTGGATAGAGATGGGCGGCTGCGGTATGGTAGACCCGAATGTTTTCGACCAGGTTGGTATCGATAGCGAAAAGTATACCGGCTGGGCTTTTGGTTTCGGCATCGAGCGGCTGGCGATGAGGAAGTACGGTATTACAGATATTCGGCTGTTTTTTGAAAACGACCTGCGTTTTCTCGGGCAGTTTTAGGCCGATGGGGGTTGTGATGGTCGTTTATGAGGATACGAATTGGCAGGCCGACAGAAGGAAAAACCTTCCACATCTTGCGATTCTGATAGTTGCTGCGTTACTTTTGGGATTATACCTTATCTTTACAACGGTTCTTATTGCCAAAGACGGGGTTCTTTACGTTGAGCGGGCCCGGAATTTTGCAAATAACCCTATCGGAATTATAAAAGGGGACCCGCCGGCCGGTTATTCGTTTCTCATTTTTGCCGCCCACAAGTTTGTTACTTTATCCGGCGGCGGAACATCCGTCCCGATGAATCGGGACTGGATATTATCTGCACAGTGTGTAACACTGTTGTGCAGGTTGTTAGCAATAATACCTTTGTATTTTATAGGCAGGATTCTGGTCGGCAGCGAGAAAAGTTTCTGGGCGGTGCTGATTCTCATAATGCTGCCGTATCCTGCCGAATTTGGCAGTGATGTACTCAGGGATTGGCCGCACATTATGTTTTTGGCCTGGGGACTGCTATTTTTAATACTGGGCATTAAATCCGGAAAGTGGTGGATGTTTGCAGTTGCCGGTTTTATCGCAGGGTTTGGGCAAATGGTACGCTCGGAATGCGCACAAATAGTAATATATGGGGTCTTGTGGCTGATAATCGGTTTGTTCCTTCCAAGACCTAATATAAGCAGGCTTAAAATCCTTTGCCTGATGCTGGCGATTCTAATCGGATTTGCGATTCCGGCAGCGCCTTATTTTAGGTTGAGAGGAGAAATTTTACCGCCACAACTAAAAAGGCTTATCAGTTACGATACGCCGTTGCAGTCAAGCAGGTCTGAACAGGCCGGTTTTAGCTGTAATGCCGTGGTCTGTACAGCTTCAGCAGCGTCAACGTCAGCCGACATATTAAAAGCCCTTATCAATCTTGCCGGGGGAATCAGTAGTAATATGATGTACTTTTTTGTGGTGCCGTTAGTGATAGGTTTTTGTGAACAATATCGCAGGATACGAAAAGTTTTGCTTACCGAATGGTTTTTCATATATGCTTTATTGACGTTGTATCTGGTGATAATGGTATTACTCAACGTTAATTATGGTTATATAAGCAAAAGACATAGTATGCCAATGGTTGTGTTTGCTGTTTTTTACATTCCGGTAGGTTTGCAGATACTTGCAAGCTGGCTAAACAGGAGAACTTTCAAAAGCGGTTCTGCTGCGGAAGAAAATATGCGACTTTGGTTTTTTATACTTATGGCGGTCGGGTTTGGTATTTGTGCGGCGAAATTCGCCAGAATGACCCCTCTGCGATGGGAAAAACAGGGCTATAGGAATGCGGCGGAATGGCTAAACAAAAATACCGCTCCTGCGGATATTATAGCTGTCCCTGACTTTCGTGTTACTTTTTATGCTGAACGCTGCTATGGGGTAGCAGTAAAAAGCAATGGGGACTATGCTGCTGACGTGAAATATGCTGTACACATAGTAAAAGGACAGGGTGATTTAAAGGAAAATGCCCCATCAGGAATGTCTGAGATTTGGTCCTCATCAAATAAGGATGGAACTAAGATGCTGATATATGGGAGAAAATAAAGTTTATGTTCTTTTTATTAATACGCACCTTTTCCTTTTAAAACTGCGGTAATTGTCCCGGGGAGAATCGAGTTTTGAATAATGCTAACAGGCCCCTTTACCTTTAATTATTGCCGGTATGGTCAAAAATAATATCTTCAAATCTAACCAAGTAGACCAATGCTCAATATAATGAAGGTCATATTCTATCCTTTTTTCGAAAGAGGTGTTTCCTCGCCAACCGTGAATCTGTGCCCAACCAGTTATACCTGTTTTTATTTTATGCCTTAACATATAGTTTGGTATATGTTTTCGAAGTTCATCAACAAAAATAGGCCTTTCTGGCCGAGGCCCTACCAAACTCATATCACCCCGCAAAACGTTGAAAAGCTGCGGCAACTCATCCAAACTTGTCTTTCTAAGAATTCTGCCTATTTTGGTCCTTCTGGCATCATCTTCTTTAGCCAAAACAGGCCCGGTATTTGCCTCGGCGTCTACTCTCATTGTTCTAAATTTATACATATTAAATTTTTCACTGTCTAATCCAACTCTCTCCTGCATATAGAATATCGGTCCTCTTGAACCCAGCTTAATCAATAAAACAATCAAGCACATCAGAGGAGATAAAAAAATTACCATAAAAAAAGAACCAAGAGTATCAAAGATTCTTTTACTTAATCTCGCCCATCCATATAACGGACTTTCCCTTAAGGTAATAACAGGTAATCCATCGAGTTCGTCCATACGTTTTCTTAAAGTAAAAAAATTTCCTAAGTCAGGGACAACTGTAATATCAATGCTTTCATCGTCGATATATCCCAGCAAGACTCGTATTATCCTTTCCTCTTTTGCTGGCAGGGCGAAAATTACCTGGTCCACATCTTTATTTTTTATTATTTTTTTTAAGTCCTTATAAGAACCCAGAACATTTATCCCCTCAATTGGGATATCTACCTCACCGGAATCTTTGGCCAAAAATCCTAAAATATTAAATCCGTATTCTAAATGCCGTCTTATCTTCCGTGCCACCTCTCTTGCCAAATCTCCTGAACCTACAATCAATATATGTCTCAGGTTATATCCTCTCTTGCGTAATTCTCGCAAGCTTTTACGAATCGCCGTTCTAAAAAAAGACAGGGCGGCGATATTTAAAATCCAAAAATATATAAAGGTTAAACGAGAATAATAAAATTCTTTATTAAAAAAATAGATGGCAAAAATAACCAGAAGCAAGGATAAACTCGAAGCTCTAAAGATATTAGAAAGCTCCTTTTTTATTTGACGTATTCGCGCAGGCTTATATAACCCTATCCATTTGAAGACAAGCATATAAGATGGTATGATAAATAAGCTCAAATGTAAGTGTTCTCTAAAAGGAGGCATGTTACTGAAAGGGGGAATTAATTTAACATGGAGGCGTAACACATAAGCAAGAATCCAACAGCCAAAAATTACTACCATATCTAACATAAAAAACAAACTTTTAAAAACTTGGCTATATCTCTTAAGCATTCTTTAGTTTCTCATAAATAAATTCTTTTATCCTTTTTAATCTTCGCATAAATGCAGACATAAAAGGCCTGTTGTACTACGGTTACAGGTATTTTTATTTCAAACCTTATTAACTTCAGCAATGAGATAATGCGGCTTATGTTTAGATATTTGCTTATATATTCGTTTCCTGGAAAATAGATATTTATGCTTCAAGAAATAAATAGACAAGCATTTTAGATGTTTTAGAAACATTTTTATTTTTTTACGGCTCAATCTGTTGAACCGGTGGATAATAACGGCATCGGGATTGTATATCACTCTCCAGCCGGCCAAGTGCATTCTTAAACAGTAGTCACAATCATGGGGTCCATAAAATAACCTGTCATCCAAAGGCCCGACACTTTCCAATGCCTTTCTACTTATAAAATGACATGCCCCCAGAAGATAATCTACCTCCACGGGTTTGTCGTATGTAAAATTTCGATATTCGTCTCCGGTTAGTATTTTTTTTGACCATCTGGAGTCAGGAAATATCCTTGCTAATTTTGTGTTTAGGACCGGAAATCTTTGGGCACTATGCTGTAAATCTCCGTTCTGGTATCTAAGCATAGCTCCGCACAATCCGACATCAGGATGATTATCCATATAGTTTGTTAGTTCTTGCAGAGCATTGTCTTGAATTATCGTGTCTGCATCAAGCAGCAATATATATTTCCCCGTTGATGCTTGCACACCCTGATTGGACGCAGGCGAAACACCGACATTAATTTTATTTTTGATAAATTTGATGTGCGGATATAGGCCGGCTATTTTTTCGATGCTCCCGTCGCTGGAGGCGTTATCTACAATAATTATTTCTTTGTCCTTAAATCCGCTTCGTTCAATGCTATTTATGCAATCTTCCAGAAATGGCTTAGCGTTCCACGCAGGTATTACAATTGAAAGTTTCAAGGTTTTCTCCTTTCTCGAAATTGCTTAGTGAATAATTCTGATTTATACCCCCACCCATTGTCGGGGTAGAAAATAATACGTATTTGGGGTGGATTTATCACCGTATGTTAAAACAGATAAACCTCCTTAACTTTTACCGTCGCCATAAGCGTTCAACGGTGCAATTTGGTTTAGCATACTCACCGGCTGGCTCCGCGGTGGTTTTATCGCCTTTTGTCGCAGACAAGGCAACCTTTGCTTTGAAGGCGGAACTATAATTACACCTTTTGCTCCGTCTGGTTTACCTCCTAATGCTACATAGTCTCAGGCGACAAATCCACCTTAATTATGCGTCTGGTTTTCGGTGGGGATTGTAATTCTATCAAAATAATGATGAGCAAAAAGCAAAAAAAATAAGGGGATATTATTTTAACGAAATATGCTTGAATCTCGGCGTAGAACAGCCACATTAACAATTGAACTGACAAAACTGCACGAATTATATTTAATTTTTGTATACAAGAACAAACATAAAGAGTAAAAAATCCGGTTATCGATCCAATTATAACCTGGACTATTGAAGCTATCCATGTGGGGAATATGTATAATAAAATAGCAGGGTAGGCATTTGTATATTTTCCTCCCATCTTGATAAATTCTGTAACGTTTGGCGCATACCCGGACTCCAGATACATTAAATGATCCATCCCCTTCAACAAATCGTGAACATTGTATGTGGGACGGAAGTTACAATTAACTATTGCATTAAACATGCTCCACCACAACCCTCCCTGCAGCCCAACCACCCGGTAGCCGATCTGTACAAATACGTTTTTTGAGATATAGGAATAATACTGAAATTTTGAGAAATTGAAATAAACAAGCCCAAATAACAAAGCAACAACCACGGTTGCATAACTGATAACTTTCTTATTTAACTTTATCCGACCGTCAACCCATGCAACAAAGGGCAATATAAAATAAAAAATGGAAGTTTCTATCGCGCTGAATTTATGCCCTAAGAAGACAAGGTAAATTATGTAGGAAATGAAAGAAAAAAATACGAGGCGTTTATATACCAATAAGGACTTTTTTAACCTGCCAGCATAACTGAAATACCAGTATAAGTATCCAAAAACAAATGCAAAAATTGTTGTTACATTGCCAAAGAGGATGTGGAGAAAAGGCAAGGCAGAATACTTCCAATAGGTGAAGCGGTCAACATTAACGTTTAGTAGCGGTATTGGAGATAAAAATAAATTTACATATAGGATTAAAAAACTTATAAATGCGACCATATATAATGTTTTAAACCCGGAAGATTTCCTTTTTATTTTGGCAAATGACGGCAGGTTGTTTTTGGTCTTTTTATTTGTAAAACTAAAGGCAAATTTTACACCCAGAAAATATAAAATTGTAAAATATATATATACAAATGACGAACCTGTAAACGTTCCATTTCTGCCTGCTTCCGAGATAAAACCGCCATGTTCTATATAGATTAAAGAGGTGCATACTAATATGACGTTGAAAATTATAGGATAAAAGAAAAAATATCTTGGAATAAGTAACAGGCGTGAAATAAAGATGATGAAGATAATTGATACAACTGTGGATATTAATTGCATATTTGTGATAGTCACTACTTCACCTGCCAGGCAGTTTTTTTGTTTGTTCCTGTGTCTGTCCCGATAAATCGGGATTGCTCAGCATTTTTCCCTTCACCTATATACCAGTCTGTCCGCAATTAACCTTGAAGTTCCGTTTTTTGGCCGATAAAGTTCGCCGTCCAGAAAACCTTGCTGTTTCTCAATAGAGTTTTCACGATAATTTTTGTCTCTAATGAATTTTTTTACGTAATCTAAAAACTCAACTTCTGATTCGGCACACGGAATTCCTTCATTTTTGATTATGTATTTATCGACCGATGTTTTTCTCATTTTTATATTTGTAATTAATAACGGCTTACCCAGAAAAATAGACTCTAGAAAAATTGATGACATAGACGTGATAACTAAATCGGACATCCTAATAGCTATCAGAGAATCCAAATCTTTCTCTACGGCGTACCCCATATTTATAAATCTACTGTAATCTCTTAAGTCCTCTCTGGGATGAAGCTTTATCATAATTTGGACATCATCCTTAAAGTGTTTTTTAAGGAGCGATAATATACATTGCACTTCCTCCATCTGGGCTAAATGCGCTTTGGTATCCCGTAAATCTGCCAATATAGCTGTCGTAAAAATTGAAATAAGCGGTTTGGGAAAATGCTTTTGCGAGATTGTATCATTGTTTTTTTTATCGAGGCCGTTATCGAAAACCGGATTACCCACTACTATAATCTTTTCATCTGGAACCCCTGTTTTAATCAACCTGTTTCTTGTCCCTTCTCCAAAAACCATAACAATATCACATCCACCTTTACCAAAATGTCCGGTCCCCAGATAATCGAAATTAATCCTTTCAAGAAAAAATCTTACGACGTTTCTTATATGATATTTTAAAAAGTCGCCTATTTCATAGAAATGGGGCGACAATAAACGGAAGAGCCATCCATGTTGGATCAAAACCGTCCGGATATTTCTTAGTTTAGCCTTTTTAATAATTAATCTTTCTATAAATCCCATATCAGTTCCAAGAACAATCAGGTCGGGTTTTTCTTTAGAAAGATAGTTTTTTATTTGAGGTTTTATTTTGAATAGAAGCATGGCCCAAATCGTAAGAATTGGCAAATCGGATATACGCCCTTTTGCGCTATGCGGGTTATCGAGTTTCCAATAAGTTAATCTGTTCCTTTTTAATTCCTCTTCGCTGGATTGGAAATAGAAATTGTCTAACGACAAGAAAGTTAAATTGTGATTTTTCAGGTAGTCTAGTATATTTCTAAATATTCTTACCGTACTTACACCCGTACACACAAAAAGTATTTTCATTTATAAAAATCCTCCCTGCTCAATAGAGATCCGGACAGGTCATTTTGATTATCCTCCCGCTGTTTCTTAAACTCAGCCGCCCCTTCAAGAATTCCCTCCTTAAGACTTTCGGCGATACCCTGAAATGACCACCTTCCATATCGCCCGATTGAAAGTATATCAAACTTTGCCAGGTTGCTGATAACGTCGTTGACCCAATTACTATTTGGTTTCTTCCAGGTATAGGCAACTTCAATCCAGGTTGAATCAACTACAATAGCCTTTTTGATAAGACCTAAACTTTTTAATTCTGCCTCTGTATTTGTTATGAGTTTCTTTATTCTGTCACCGGAAGGCCTTTCCCCTCCTCTGAAAGCAAATTCTATATATATAGAACCAAACTTTTGCAGATTTCTCATTTTTTCCGGCAGAAAGATTTGGTCAACATTTGAATAATAACCTATTCGATGGAAGCCTGTTATGCTATCAGGAACATATAACCAGTGGTAATGATGTTTAGCAATGTCATTTGCCGGAAATTCAACTCCCATATTTAATACCAATACAGAAACAAATGGCTCACAAGCATCTGATAACCCTGTTGTTCGTAAAATTTTATTGAGCGGCAACGTGGAGATTAATTTTTTATACTTAACCTCACTCCCATCACAAAATTTGATGGTCTTATCTTTTATATTTATTTTTTCTGCTCTGGCCCCGTATTGGATGTTACAGTTTTTGGCAAGATTCCGCGATAGCACACTTAATCCATTTTCCGGGTAGACAAATGTAGCATTGTAACCGACGTCCATACGTGCATTTCCTGTTGCTCCGGATATTACATTTTTTATATCGAACGGTGTTTTATATGGGTCTTGGGGGGCAATTTCTCTATTCAAGCCGGCAGTATATCTTTCGTGGAAGGGACCAAAAAAAATCTCATAGAGGGTTTCCCCGAAATTAAATTTTAACCATTCAGCCATTGTGTAAGAACCATTGTTTGTTCTATTGCAGGCAACTATTTCCTTTACCGCTGATTTTGCAATTTTTTCTCCAAAGGCATATAAATTATTTTGTATCGGATAATTAACAAATTGACGTTCCATTAGTCTCGTGGCATTTAAACTGCCCGTAAAAAATACCGCAGAATTTCTTGTATATTTTTTGCATTTCGATGATTTATTCATAAGTTCTAAAATATACCTGTCCCCTCCGAAAATCCAATGCCCTCCGCCCATGTCAAATCTAAAACCCTCCTTTTGATAGGAGGTGCATATACTGCCCGGATAATCATTGGCTTCAAATATTTTAAATCCTGGAGTCATACCTACCCCTATACCGGTATAACCTGCTCCTATAACAACGTTATTTTCATACATAATAAACCTCGTTTACCCCGTCTTAGGCACAAAGACCAAAGAGGATTTTTGTCTGACAAGTTTATAGAGTAAAAGACAATATAATACATAAGAAAGCGTTGTTCCTATTGCGATGCCTGTTCCTTACGACAAAGAAACATCCCAGTACAATCGTACCTATCATAAACAAAAGCACAATCATTACCCCTTCTTCTGCTAACATCTGAGCATACATACTTTCTGCTGAGTTCCAAACGCCGGTTATTTTCTTGTTCTCTTCCATAAAATTGCCAAGTCCTATTCCAAGCGGGTTGTCCAGAAATATTTGTACAGCCACCTTGAAAAAGCTTAGCCTGTTACTTACAGAACGGTCGCTCATAACTTGTTTGCCGAACGAAGATTGGCTGCCGCCTGTATTCAAACCAAAACGCTTACCAGCAAATCTGCTTAGACCTTCGTTGCTGGCCATAATCCCGACAAACAGAATTGCACAAGTGCAAACGACCACAAAAATATATTTCCAGACTTTAATCTGTCGTTTTTGCTGCAGAAATATTATAAGCAGCACAATTACAAGGGCCATCAAAGCGGACCGTGAAAACGAAATTAGTATCGTGATAAAACACAGAACCGTTGCAAAAAACAGAAGAGTTTTCGTTCTCCTTCTGCCGGAATTTAATAATGAGTAGATTAACACGGGGACAAGATAAACATTCTCAAAAGCGTAATCCACAGCGTTGCCGATAGAGGCTCTATATAGATAATCGGTGGTCTGTGTGAAAAAAATCGGGAAACCAAACTTTGATACGGATGCGGCAATTTCCCTTTGCCTGAACACAGTGAGCAAAACGCGCAGGAAATCTTTATTTCCTCCAAAAGCAAACAAAAAATAAGCCGCAACAATTAGAACATTAGGAATAAAAAAAGAAAATATTAACACTTTTAAAAACCTTTCATGGGCTGCTTCAGTTCTCAAAAGAGAAGCAACGGCACATATAAGCACATAAAACCCTACATCCCTTGCAAAATAGTGGAGAGTAAAATTGAAACCATTTGCTATGCTGATGAGAATTGCTAAAAATTTAGCTGCCAGCAGTATTGCTATTCCGTTAAACAACAATTTGGGAGGGCGCAGTTTACCCATCGAAAAGTTTATTAAGAAGAGGAATAATATCAGAGGTACTATGATTTCATACAGGCTCATCGACTCAGTCAGATAAAGAGCCTGCCTGTAAGGGTAAAGCAAAAGCGAAATCAACAACAAATTTAATAACATTATTTATCTGCCCATTTTTCCACATTCCAGCTCATTTTTCAAAAACTGAATGATAGATTCTGCGGCAGGCCTCGAATTATTGTAGTAGCCCGGCAGATAAGCCTGTTGCTGTTTAATTAACTGCTGATAAAGACTCTCGTTCTTATCTATTTTTTCAAGAAAAGCAGATAACTCCTGCTCCGTTTCAATATTTATCAAGCCTTCGATCGTTGGGAAATATTCTTCAATCTGAGTGCCTCGAAAACCAGTTATAAGGACCACAGACAGTTTTTTCAAAATCACCGCCTCCAGAAATGTCGATGAAATATTCGTCACGCAGATGTCAGAAACAGTCGTAAGGTCTATAGAATCCAGATTGAACTTATGATAAACAACAAATGCTTTGTCGGAGAAAACATCATATTTTTCGTCTCGTTCATTCGGATGGGGCTTTATAAGGACTTGATACTTGTGCAAATTTACTTTGTCCAAGAGCAGTTTTACCTGGGACATCTGGATTTGTTCTGTAAAAGCCAGCCCGCGGAGCTGGTCTATATTGGTCGTAAAAAACGTTACTATTCTTTTATCCCTGCTGAGGTTAAGCTTTGCACAAACCGAAGCCTTTATCCTACGGATGAATTCATCATCATAAATATATTTATCGTATCTTACATTACCGCAAAATATTTTCCGCGACCTTGTATGCTTAAGATTGTCTATTATTTCCGCAGATGATGGTCCCCATAGAAACTTATAATCCGAATCACCGGTCGCATACATACATGTTGCAAGATAACCAAACCCGCAACGTTCTAAAACATATCTGGCTGCATATCTCATATGATACCGTAAATAGGGTACGCAGTACTTAATTTTGGGTTTCTGTGCCAAAGTAAACCAACCGTCGGGGACAAAGGCAGTTTTTATATTCAGCTTTTTCGCAAGATATATGGTTAAACGTTCCATAAAACCGCAATCATTTCCGAGGAAAATGACATCCGGCATACACTTTTTTATTGCTGACTCAAGCACCGGATTTATCCTCAACATATACCACCAAATCAGCGGTATAGGTAATCTATTCAGCGGTTTTTTGTACTTATAATCAAGCTCTAAATATTGTGTATTATCGTTTTCCAATTTTTTAAACCGAAATGCCTTAAGAGGGTCATTAATGTTTTCGAAACTGATAAAAAATGGATTCTCAAAATAATCTTTCAGCTCTGAAAGTAACAACCTGTGGTTAGAGTGAGAACAAACAAATAATGCTTTTATTGGCAGTTGAAATGTCATTTTTAAGGTGTGCTTATATTTTTGTTTTGTCGAAATCCGGAGCCGACTGGTAAAATCAGCAGCAGCACATATACCGCATAGGTAATTACTGCTGCCGTAGCTACGCCTTTGAGCCCCATGCCTTTTTTGACACAATAGGTACTTAAGCCCAGATTTATAAATACTGCCGAAATTTGAACGGCAAGGTAGAGAATTTGCTTATTTAAGATATTCAGAAAGCCACCCATAGAATAAGCTACAGGTAGAAAAAGAAGGCCAAAGAGCATGATACGAGCAACTTTGATTCCCGGAACATATTTGGGAAGATATAACTTGATGAGAGGAGGTGAGATAAAATAAATCACAACAATCAAAGGAAGAGTAACGACAAATGTAACGGCAATTTGTTTGAGGAGCAATTCTTTCACGACATCATGTTCCCTTGTTTTCCCATACGCCTGAGCCATTCTTGGGTAGAACTGATCAGCTATTACCGTAGGCAGGAGCATAGCAATACCAAAAATCGTAATGGCAATGGAATAGTATCCGAGCTGTTCTGTTCCGAGAAATTTTAATATAACCCATCTGTCTACTGTTGTAAGCAGGCCGTAAGTCATGCCTACAGCCATTATAGGGAAACCAATTTTCGCCAGAGCCAAGGCTTTTTTTAAATTAAATTCAATACGGATGTCAAACGACATAAATCTTCGAACGAATAATACCGTCAGTAAAAAAGACAAACTAATCCCCAGGATCAAACCGTAAAGACCATACGATTTTATTAGCGGAAAAGACAAAAGCAGTAAACACCCCGCAAGAATAAACTGCTGATAACTAACCGCAACAAATTGACAATCTGATTTCAGGTAAATCTGGAAATATTCATAAAGCTGCTGCATCAAGAAATAACCGGCGATTAGTTTTAAAGAAGCACCCATCAATGGTTCAAGGTTAAGTGCCTCAGAAAAAGCGATTATCACCAGGGCAACCACTGATGCAGCAATCAGAACAACACTCAAAGCGACACGCCTTATCTGTGCAGCAATCTGCGGCTGGTTGCTTCCTGTGTAGAAAGGCACTTCCCTGTTCATTGCGTTCAAAACACCAAAATGTGAATATGCCCCATACATAGCAATTAAGAGCAGTAAATTCCAAATTCCATATTTTTCCGGACCAAGCAACTTAGCAGCAAACATGTACACCAAGAATTTGACACTCTGCAGCGTCACAGTAGAAGATGAAAACAACAGAAATTCTGTTGCTAATTTACTGGATGGTAGTTTATGCAAAAAATCTGTTTTGAACATTTTAGAAAAATTTTCTGTGATGGTGCGAAAAAAAGCGGTTCTATGCACCGAAATATTGAATTGTTTTTGCCAAAGCATCTGCTTTTTGCTCAGCGATATGTTTGTCCAGATAATTAGTTTTAAATTGCAGCAGTTTTGGCTGAACTGCTTCAGCATTTGGACATAGGCCGGGAACATATTTCTGTAGTTGTCCCTTATAATAAGGACATTTTACAGGGCATTTTTGGGGATAAAACGCATGATTGCGGAAAACAGGTTCAAGATAAGTCAACTGCCAGGCAGCATAAATACCATCACCACCTAACTCCATATATTTATTGCGAAAGTCATACCAGCTAAAATCCACATCATCTGCAAGTTTCAGGACATAGGTCCAGTAAGAATGTTTATATCCCTGCGGTACTTTTTGAGGGGTCAACCATTTACAGTCATCAATCGCGTCGGAATAAAGACCGGCGACATCAATACGTTTTTGCACAAGCTCTTCCAGACGTTCTACCTGAGCTAATGCAACGGCAGCGCAGAGTTCAGGCATTCTATAATTAAACCCCAAGGTAACATGTCTTTCGTATGCGGGGTCCTGTATGTCTTTTTTAGTAATCTTGCCTTTACCGGCACTTACACCTGCATACCCGAGACTATTGAATCTTCTGATTTTGTCAGCCAAGTTTTTATCATTGGTGGTAATCATTCCGCCCTCGCCTGAGGTAATATGCTTTGAGCTTTGAAAACTAAAGCTTGCCATGTGTCCGATACTACCAACAATCCTTCCCTTGTAATACCCCAGGAAACATTGAGCATCATCTTCTATGACTGTTAGATTATGCTGTCTTGCGATAGCCATAATCTCATCCATCTCGGGTGATAATCCATATAGGGCTACCGGTATAACGGCTTTTGTATGTTCTGTTATCTTATTCCGGATATCGGCCGGCTCGATTGTAAATGTATCAGGATTTATATCTGCAAATACCGGAACTGCATTAGCGTGCAGTACCGCAAACGCTGTACTTGACATTGTCAGAGGGGGAACGATGACTTCATCGCCTGGGCCTATGCCGGCTGCTGCTAAAGCTGCATGCAAAGTAGCTGTGCCGTTGACATGGGCAATCGCATATTTAACGTCAAACTTTTCAGCAAACGTTTTTTCAAGACGTTTGGTCATAACGCCGCCTGCAGAAGACCTAAACTGCGTATTCAGCACCTCTAAAACATATTGTTGTTCCATGTTGCCAATCCTTTTCACTGTGAGTCCTCGCGCAAAGTTTTTTTGTAACCTGCAAATCTCTCTGTACCGGAATTTATTTTAGACAGTTGTGGTTCCTTGGCCAACACACGAATTACATCCTGCATAAGAAAAATTTTGTCCGGCTTGTAGAGTCTGTTATATATTTCCCTCGCGAATTCCAAATCCTCTTTTGAGTCCAGTGTCCATCTCATACCAGACAAATCAATATCATTTTCAACATTTTGAATTTTAAAGATATCCGGATGATTCCATATATAAGGCGTTACATGTTCTCTATCCGCTGCGTTTTTTGCCTCATACCAGGTTTTTCTCAATACTTGAAATGTGAATGCCTCTACATCAATTCCCTCAGGATATGTCGGCTTTATAGTATTACTGACATAATCAAGTGTATCATCCGTAAGCAGTACTCGTATGATTTTGTCGATAACAAACGGGTCTTTAAAAGGGTCATCAGCAGTAATCCTGACAATAATATCTGCTTTAGATTTCTTTGCGCACTGATAAAACCTATCGAGGACGTCGTTTTCATTTCCTCTAAAGTATTTAATTTCCAGATTTCTGCAGAGTTGAATTATCACATCATCATCTTTTCTCTCAGTAGTCGCTACTATGATATCATTAATCAGTTTGCTGCATTTTACTCTTTCGATTATATGCTCAAGCAACGGTTTGCCGCAAATATCAATCAAGGTTTTACCAGGCAGCCTTGTCGAGCCCATGCGTGCCTGAATTATTGCTATAATTTTTAGACTATGAGTTGTATCATTTCGTAACATAATTTCCTGAAAATAAAAATAAGTTGGGAGGAATCTCCTTTTCTCTACTGTAGAAAATACCTGTGAAAGCATTTCCTTCGGCAATAACTGTTGGATATCCCATATCGATGGTGTTGCTCTCGAATATGACGGTGGGTCGAAGAATAACTTGGGGGTTCTTTAGAATATCGTCCAACCTAACTAATAAAGAATAGATCCTACCTTTTTCCACGCCATTATAGCCATAGCTTCTGGCAGCATAAAATATGTGTACATAAGAAGGATACTTCGTCGGCTGAGCTATCCACGGTGATACTAACGTAAATGAACTTAATTGTAAGCTTGTATTATATACACTCCAACTTTCACCATTGTCTTGAGATAAATAAAGAAGTAACGGCAGTCCAAGAACTTCGGCATCATTTCTGCCTATGCCTAAAAAAATATTTGGCTCCTTTTGGAGAAAATATATTTCTTCGTCCGGGGTATATCCTTTGTCTTTATTCCCTTGAACCCTAACAAAATCGTCCCAATGCCAACCATTATCTGAACTAAAGTGAAGGTATGTCTCCCAATTTCCCAGACTTATATATCTTGACATCTCCATCATTAATCTTCCATCGGCGAGCTTAGAAATTTTTCCATACGCAATGGAACGGTCTTGTATTGGGATTGGCTCGCTCCATTCTATATGATTACCGATAATCTTGCCATGCATAAAGAGCACATTAACCGGCTTCTGAACAGTAAAATCGTGCTTGTTAAAAAATATTACAATTTCTGACTCCGATATAGCTCCTCCATGAACATTTCGACAGCCATAAATTTCGTCTTCATAAACTAACTTAGGCTCACTCCATTCCTTACAACTTTGGGACATTCTGACTACTATTTTCCCATTATCACCTGCATGTGAGATTCCTTGCATATATATATATATATATATATTGAGAGCCTATTTTTTCAATAATTCCAAACGCATCATACGATTGAGTTGATTCAATCCTATTTACGTCGGCTATGTTGACCGAAATTGTTGTCTTCCTACTGCAACCTAATATTTGCAAGACAAACACAATCAATACAACCCTATAAACAATCCCTATCTCTGCCGATAACCCTGTTTTCATAATTTATTGAGTTTTGAATAAATAATAGAACACATCATATTCTTAATTGTGCATGATGGAAAAACGAACGCAACAATTTTTTTTGACCACGCTGGTTACGCAACGAACCTGCGACCGCCCCATACAAT
>Ga0315282_10006777_pt1 | contig 19029 bp, 11 predicted proteins | sample YL17G07_20_MG_FD_203693 | JGI IMG/M metagenome (GOLD analysis project Ga0315282, IMG submission 203693) | Sediment microbial communities from Yellowstone Lake, YNP, Wyoming, USA - YL17G07_20 | ecosystem: Environmental > Aquatic > Freshwater > Lake > Sediment | place: USA: Wyoming | collected... | reverse complement strand
CGAGTAGACGAGCGGCGTTTCGCCTTTCGGTGTCACGGCTTTCGCTGCCGAGAGGATTGCCTGGCGATCGAGCTGCTGGATCGGCACCGCGAGCTCACTGTCCGTGCACGTTTTCGGGGATCGAGACGACTCGCGGTGTCCGTACATCCGCAGCCCCACGTTGAAGTCGTCGGCGAGCTTCGACAACATCGCGTTCAGCACGTCGAGCGCCGTGCTCCAGCGCGTCTTCTTGCCGAGCGGCGTCTTCATCGACCCGGAGACATCGAGCACGATCTCCAGGTTCTTCGGCTGCTTGCCGCGCGCGAGATCGCTGACCACCGCGAGTTCCCCCGTTTTCGGGAGTGTCAGCTGCAGGCAGAGGGCGTTCGACTTGCCGGCCGCGTCGGTGCCTTTCACCTGAACCGCGAGCGGCGCCGGCTTCACACCGGCGGGGATCGTCACGGTCAGCGTCGATTGCGCCAGCGCCGTCACGGCCACCGATGCCGGCTCGAAGCGGTGCGTCATCCCCGGGAGGCCGGGCGTTGAACTGAGCGAAAGGGTGACGGTGCCCTTGAAGCCCTGGTTCGAAATGACCTTCAGCGGATAGACGTACGTGCGGCCGGGGACGATGCCGCGCTCGACCAGTCGCGTGTCGGTGGTGAGGATGAAGTCGCCGAGCCGTGCGGAACAGGGCAGGTTGTCCGGATCGAACCCCTGTGCGAGTTCGCGGGCCAGCATCAGGTCGTACCCCGTCGTGCCTGCCATGTCGATGTCGTACCCGCCGTAGATGATCAGGCCGCGCCCGTAGTGCGCGTACGCCTGCGAGAAGCCGTAGACGCCGTTCACGTTGCGCACCGCCATGTGGCCGCACCAGTGCGGATCCCACTCCACGACGGTGTTGGTGTCGCCCAGCTCGTTCCGGTAGTCCTGCTCGCCGTGCAGCCAGGCCTCGAGGTCGATGAACCCCGGGCGCCCCTGGCGGCCGTGCGCCATCCAGTTCTGTTCGACGAACTCCACGAAATCCGACGCTGCGCCCTGCGGCCCGGGGTTGTTCGTCTTCAGCCGGTAGGGCAGCCAGCTGTAATCGGGGTTTGGGCTGCACTTGTCGGCGTCGTGGATGATCAGCTTGTGCCCGGCGGCCACCCAGGCGAGGAGCGACCGTTTGAAGGCCGGTGCGAGCTTGCGCGAGTCCTCCTGCTCGCAATTCTGCTCGAGCACCACCGTGTCGTACCCCTCCTTCTCACTGAGCTGCCACGGCCGTACCCGGTTGGGTCCGTACACGTCCATCTGGACGCGGTCGAAGATCGCGAGGTCCGCGTAGATGCCGGCGCGGCGTCTCTCGCCTCCTGTTTCCTCCTTGACGGCGATGCCGGCATAACGCTCGCGCGCCTGCCCGCTGTAGAAGAGGCCGCTCACGATCAGCACCTTGCGGCTTTCGCTCCGGCCGGGCGGCAACTCGCCTTCCAAGGGCTGGCACGTCGCCATCACGTCGGCAGCCACAGGAACGGCTGCGCCGCCGCCTTTCGGAGCGACGGGCGCGAGGATCTCCGGGTGGCGGGCGACGATCGACGTGTAGCCGGCGCGCTCGGCCTCGAGCACCTTGATTTCCTTAACCTCGAAGTAATCACCGTCGCTGCGATTGCGGAGGAGACGCACCTTGACGAAGCGGGCTTCGACCGGCGGGAAGCGCAGCGTCGCTTCTGCCTCCAATTCGAGCGCGCCGCCGGCGACCTTGCTGAAGCCCGCGGCAGGCCCTTCCGTGGACGTCCACACTTCGACGTCACGCGGCGCGTTCTTCGGACTCGGTTCCATGTCGCTGATGATGGCGACGCCGTCGATGAGCACCGGTTCCCGGCCGAAGAAGGACAGCACGATCTCTTTCGGGCCGTTCTTTTCCTCGTCCGTGCTCCAGCGCTGGGACGTGTCCCCGTCGATCAGCCTCAGCGGCCGATCGACGTCGGTATCACCCGCCGCGCTCTCCACCCTGCCGCCGAAATCGACCGACGCGACGTTGCCCTCGAATTTCGGCGGCGTGACCGCCTCCTGTCCCGCCTCCGGTGCCGCTGTCCCCGACGTCGTCTCACCGGGCGCAGCCCTCTCGCCGGCGCCCGGCGTCGATGCGCCCGGCGTTGCCGCTCCGCCGGTTGCCGTCGCGCTCGTCCCCCCAGGGCCGGTTGCCGGGTTGGTCTTTCCGATGCGGCTGAACCATCCGAACCGATAGCCGGCGAAGCCGACGCCTGCCAGCACCACGAAGGTGACGATCAGAACCGCCAGTTTCTTCATCGCATTCTCCCCGTTGATCGACGGACGAGCGCCGATACAGCAATCGCCGGGCGGAAGTCGCGCGTGTTCGATCGACGCTGATACTCCTGTGCTGCTGAGCTGTCAACGCGAAACAGGAGTTTCATCGACACCCCCGGCGTGGGCGACCGGCGGTTGCGACGTGAGACACAACAGACTGTCCGCTTTCGCGACCGAGCCCCCGCGGCCCGCCCCGCGCAGTCCCGCGCCCCGCCGCCGGAGCTCTTTGGAAGCCGGGAGCTGATGGCAACGGCAGAGCCGGCCAGCGGTGGGCTGCACAGTCTTTTCACACCGACGTCACCGACACGTCACGACTCAACCGTATTTCAAGGTAGAAGCCATCGATAAACGGCACGCGAACGCGTGCGCTGCTCGTTGGAAAGGCGAGCGGCTGGCTACGGACCCGTGGAGTCCGGTGAAGAACAGCTCAACAGTCAGAGGTGAAGTATGAACAAGCCCCTACTCGCATTCGCAGCGGTGGTCGCCCTCGCTCTGGCCGGCTCGGCCTACGCGGGTGGGCCCGCGACGGTGAAGGTCGCCTTCCCCTTCGTCGTGAACAGCACCCAGATGCCGGCCGGCACCTACGAGATCCTTCCGATCTCGGGAGACAAGAGTGTGGTCGAGCTCATCAGTGTCGGCGGCCATGCGGTTGTCAACACGACGACCGTGTGGGGCGGGTCGGTAGCGGCCAAGGACCCGACGTTCGAGTTCAAGAAGTACGGCGACGCCTACTTCCTCGCCAGGATCGACCTGCCCGGTGACGATGTCCGCGAGATCGCGGTCAAGCCGGTCACAGTGGAGCAGGTCCTCGCGAAGCTCGCCGCCGAGCGCTATCAGCACACCCAGGTCGGCGATTCCTCCCAGAAGTAGCATGCCTGCGCCGCGGCAGGGTGGCCCGTGCCGCCCTGCCCGGCTCCCTCCAGCAGTAGTGGCAGCCCCTGCTCGGCGGGCCACTCGCTCGGCGCCCGGCCGGCTCGTCGAAGGCACGTGGTTCTGCGTCTTCTGCGTCTTCTGTGCTTATCTCTCGCCACCCCTGTCAGCGTACCGGGTGCAGCGTGGGCTTGGGGTGGAACCAGTCGTACTCCTTGCCCTTAGCGCTCGCGGCGCTTGTAGCTGACCGACAGCCCGCCGCGCGTCACGCTCGTCTCGAGAAACGGCAGCGCGGTCAGGTAGTCGTAGAAATCGCCGGTCATCGACCAGCGGCCGCGGCCGGGGTAGACATTGTGCGCCGTCAGGCAGCCGCCGACGCGCAGGTTCGGCAGGACGGCCTTGGCGTAGTTCGTGTACCAGTCCTTGTCGGCATCGATGAACACGAAGTCGAACGGGCCCGCGAGGCGCGGCACGAGATCGTGCGCGTCGCCGAGCCGGGCGTCGATCACGGCGTCGAGGCCGGCGGCCTTGAAGTTCTTCACGGCCTGCTGATGGCGGCCGGGGTCGATCTCGATCGTGACGAGCCTGCCGCCAGTCTTCGCGAGCGCCCACGCGATCCAGATCCCCGAATGGCCGGTCGAGGTGCCGATCTCGAGCGCCTGCCTGTAACCGTTCTTCAGCACGATCTCGTGCAGCGCGCGACCGTCAGCCTCGGGCACATTGAGGTCGTGCCAGTGCTGCTGGTCGAGGAAGCGCCGCACGCGCGTGTCGAGATCGGCGGGCACGGGGGGGGCCTGCACGAGGCCGGGCACGACCACCGAAGTCGTCGCAAGAATCGACAGCAGCGCGAGAACCGTTCGACACATGTGCCCTCGCATCCCGGTCACCGTGACCCTCCCGGACCCGTCTGAGGCGCATGACGACGCGGCCGACGGTCGTTTCCTGTCCGATCCAGCAGGACGCCGGGCAGACGTGAAGGTCTACCCCACCATGGCGAGATCTCGAGGCTGGTTCGCCCGTGGCCCCATGGCCTCAATGGAGCGCGATGCGCGGAGCCCCCCACACGGCGGGGTCGGTGCCGGGTCCCGTGTTGAAGATGATCCGCACTCGTCGGCCTGCGTAGGCGGACAGCGGAAGCGCGATCGGTATCCATCGCCGGTCTGTTTCCCGCTGCAACGGGTTCACCTCCTGCCGAAGCAGCTCGTCGTAGCGGTCCCCAGAGGAGACGCCGATCCGGAAGACGGCACCTCCGCCAGTCCAGAGTCGCGGGCGGATGGCCATGGCGGTCTCGAGCACCGCGCCCGGAGGCACGTCAACCGTCCAGGTGATCCGACTGAAGGGAACCGCCAGGAGGCACATCCGGCTGACCCCGTCGATCGTCACCCTGAACACGCCGAAGGCGTCATCGAACGAGGGCCTGTTGGTGCGCTTCTCGGTGTCCGGAAACCGGGCGACGAGATCGATCGCCTCGCGTTCGGACGCGATCACCGCGAGCCGGAGCACGCCGGGAGCGAACACAAAGACGATCGCGAGCGCCACGGCGAGCGCGAGCGGCCAGGCGGGCCTGAAACGCGCCGGACGTCGCTCGCCGGAGGCGAGGCCGACGACCGCCACGAGGCAGGATCCGAAGATCATCGCCGCCGGCACGTTGGGGATCATCACACCCGGTCCCAGAGGTGGAATCACCCACAGCACGAGGAACACGACGACCTGCAAGGCAACCACGGTCCTGACGACGGCGGCCGGAAGCCTGTGCAGGTAGGCGGTGAGCACACAGAAGAGCAACAGCACGGTTGCGTACGAGCCCTGATGCACCGTGGTCGACGATGGGCCGAACATGACCAGGACCCAGAACAGCAGGCTCAGGAGCGCACCGGCGAGAGCGGGAACCAGGCGCCGGCTCTCCGCGGGATCGTTCCGGGGTGCGCGACTGTCGGGTCCGCCCCCGTCCCGGGCCGAAGATCTGCCCGATCGGAAGTGCCGCGGCAGCAGCAGTCCAAGCCAGGCGATGTTGAGGATGCCGATGGCGTGAACAAGGTGGAAGAACTGCAACGCCCGCCAGTCCTTCGGCCGGACCAGCGAGCGGTTGAGCGGCCCAATGAGGGTACGGAGATTCTCCCACTTGTATTCGATCGCCTGCGCCAGACCCAGGCGTGCGTACGCCGCCCGGATCGTCGTCAGCAGCGGACGAGGATCGTCGGGGGCGGTGCCTACCAGGTGGATGCGCAGCAACGCGTCGCCGGGCGGGTCGGCGAAGCGCTGGTAGAGCTGCCACGGCGCGAGCACGGCGACCAGCAGCAGGAGGCCGACGACCAGGCCGCGCGAGTACTCGCGGACGGGGCGTCCCCGGAGCCCGATCCATGCCGCCACCGCGACGGCCGGCAGAAAGAACAGGGTGCCGCCGTTGGCGACGAGAGAGGCACCGAGCGCCGCGGCGCCGAGCGACAGCCAAGCGGTCGGCTTGCGCTCCGCGCGGAGAACGAAGCTGAACGCGATGACGCCCAGCGCGCCGGCCAGCAGCTTGGGCCAGACGTAGATGGTGTTGACGAAGACGAACCCGGAGAACGCAGAGAGGAGCAGGGCAGTCTTCGCCTGGCGCTCGGAGAAACCAAACGCGTGCGACAGTTGCCAGACCGCGGGAACCCAGAGCACTTGCAGCGCCTGGCCGGCCGCCTGATAGGCGGAGCCGGCATCGACCAGCTGCGTGAGAATCGGGCGGACGAGCAGGACAGCCCCGACCTGCAGCGGGGGCCGGTCGCTGCTGTGCCAGCCGGGCAGCAGCCAGATCAGGTGGACGCCCCGGAACAGGTGTCCCGCGAAGATCATTGGAATGACGTTGTCGGGCGGGAGCCCGCCGGCGCCAAACGGTCGGACCTGTGCAATCTCCCATTGCGACCCGTCCATCTCGACGATGTTCAGCAGGGCGAGCGACAGGAGCAGCACGCAGACAGTGAACAGGATGACCAGCCCGATCTCCGCATCTGCGTCCCTGCGCGACCGCAGTCGCCAGAGCGCGAACGTGGCCGTTCCCGCCGCCGCCACCCAGCTCAGCGTCCGGCCGGCCACGGGCGAGAAGAAATACACCCAGAAGGTGCCGTAGGCCACCAGGCAGCCGGCGACGACGATCGCGGCCAGGCGGTCGGCGGGGTGCCAGCCGCGCGTGAAGCGAGTCGAGATCAGCCAGCCCGGCCCCAGCACGAGCATCAGGCTGAGGACAGAGGCCACCAAGACGGGCAGCAGGCGCAACTGCCCGACGAGCACCGAAGCGATCGTGTCGCCGGCGGGCAGGAAGCCGACCAGGAGCGAGAGCGAGACTCCGCCGGCAAGGATCGCGGCAGCGGCAGTGCCGAGCGACAGGCTTCGGGCATTCACAGCGATCATCGGCGGGCAAACGGCGCCACAGTATACCAGTCGGGTCCGTTCGCTTCGAACTGGCGGCGCGCCTCGGCTTCAGGGTAGAATCTCTCTGCTCCCCGAGTCGGTCCGGGTCCTTGTCGACCCCTCCTGCTGGAACTCCAAAACCTGTGGTGACTCTGGCACCCCTGTTCGCGCTGTTCGTCCTGCTGCCGCCCCAGCAAGCTGGCACGGCGTTGCCACCTGCCCCGGCGGCCTCGTCGCCAACCGGACGGACGGAAGGTGTCCCCGGTGCCGGTGCGCCCACCGTGACCATTCCGCGCATCGAAGAGGTCGCGCAGATCGACGGCCGTCTCGACGAGCCGGCGTGGTCGCAGGCGGCTCGCCTCGTCGGCTTCTGGCAATACAAACCGATCGACGGTCGCCCCGCCGAGGAAGAAACGCAAGTCCTGGTCTGGTATTCGCCGACCGCGCTGCACTTCGGGATCATCGCGCGCGACCGCGAGCCGGGCTCAGTCCGGGCCACGACGCCGGATCGCGACAACCTCGACTCCGAGGACAACGTCACGATCTACCTCGACACGTTCCACGACCGGCGCCGGGCGTTCTTCTTCACCGTCAACCCGCTCGGCGTCCAGCAGGACGGCATGCAGAGCGAGGCCGGGTTCAACGCCGGGACGGTGCAGCACGTGCAGGGACAGGGTGCCCAGGCGGACAAGAACCCGGACTTCCAGTTCGATTCCAAAGGCCGCCTGACGGAGGACGGCTACATCGTCGAGGTGCGGATCCCGTTCAAGAGCCTGCGCTACCCGGGCAGCGGACCCCAGGCGTGGGGATTGCAGATCGCCCGCACGGTGCAGCGGACGGGCTACCAGGACACGTGGACCGACGCGCGCAAGGCCGGCGAGAGCTTCCTTGCACAGGAGGGCGCCATCGACGGCCTTCGCGACATGCAGCGCGGCATCGTGACCGAGATCCAGCCCGTGATCACGGCGGCCGAAAACGGCTCCCGCGACGCTGCCGGCGAACCGTTCGTCCGCGACAAGGCGGACATCAAGCCTGGCGTCAACGTGCGCTTTTCGTCGACGAATCTGACCCTTGATTCCACCGTCAACCCGGATTTCAGCCAGGTGGAATCCGATGCGGCGCAGGTGACCGTCAACGAACGATTCGCGCTCTTCTACCCCGAGAAGCGCCCGTTCTTCCTCGAAGGCATCGATCTGTTCGCCACGCCCAACCAGCTCGTCTACACGCGGCAGATCGTCAACCCGATCGCCGGCGGCAAGCTGACGGGCAAAGTGGGCGCGTTGAACATCGCCTACCTGGCGGCCAAGGAGAAGGAGGACAGCGGCGGCGCGTTGTTCAACGTCGCCCGCATCCGGCGGGATTTCGGTTACAACTCGACCGTAGGAGTCACCCTCACCGATCGATCAGCGGTGGGGGAATACAACCGGCTGATCGACGCGGATACGCGAACGATCTTCAAGAAGCTGTACTACTTCCAGGTGCAGGCCGCGCAGTCGTGGACCGAGAACCTGGATGGGACGCGGCACGCCTCGCCGTTGTGGATGGCCGAACTGGACCGTACGGGGCGCGCCTTCGGCTTCAACTACAAGCTGACCGGCATCGGCCCGGATTTCCAGGCGCGCGCCGGCTACGTCCCCCGCAACAACATCGTCCAGGGCCAGATCTTCAACCGCTACTCGTGGTACGGCACGAAGGGCTCCTGGCTGGACACCTTCTCGGTGCATTACAACCTGACGCGCATCTGGCGATACGACGAGTTCGGCGATCGCAGCCCCATCGAAGGGACCGATTCCTTTCCGTTCCAGTTCGGGTGGCGGGGCGGCTGGAGCCTGAACGCGAGCCTGCAGCGGCCGTTCTGGCGCTTCCAGCCGGATCAGTACACCGCCTACCAGGTGAGCCGGAACGGTGCGACGGCGCCGTACCTGCCCGTTTATCGCGTGAGCGGCGTGACCCCTGACGTCACGTTCAAGACGCCGATCTTTCGCACCTTCGACGGCCAGGTGGAGGTGAAGCGCGGGCCCGTGGCAATCTTCGCCGAAGGATCGGCCGGCCACGAGATGCGCGTCACGACGACGCTCAACGGGCGTCCGACGGGATCGATCCGGCTGCAGGCAACGGCGACCTACTCGAGGATCACCCGCGACCGGGACGGCAGCGAGTTCGCTTGGACCGTGATCCCGCGCATCAAGGTGGAGTACCAGGCCACTCGTTCCCTGTTCTTCAGGATGATCGGCCAGTACACATCACAGCGCCAGGCTGTGCCGCTGGACGCGGTCGACGGCGAACCGCTGCTGGTGGCTGGCGTGTTCCCGGCGGCGCAGTCGTCGAACGGCCTCCGCTTCGACTGGCTCGCATCCTACAAGCCGACCCCGTTCACCGTCGCGTTCTTCGGGTACGGCACCTCGCTCGAGACGGACCGGACATTCAGCCTCGCGGGCCTTCAACGCACCAGCGACGGGTTCTTCGTGAAGCTGGCCTACCAGATCCGCAGGTGACGCGATCCGCCGATGACGCGGACTGAGTCATCCACAGATTCCACAGGTTGATCTTGTCATCAGGCGTCAGGGTCCAGAGGCCGGGGACCAGGGACAAAGGACCAGGGGCTTTGCTGAGCATCGGGAAAGCGCCTTCGCGGGCTCACTCGCGCATGCCGCGGCGGGTGCAGAAGCGCTCGAGCACCTCCGGGCTGGCGTCCCGGAACGCGAGGCCCGCGCGATACCGGGGCTCGTCTCGACGCGAGAGGTCGAGCATTGCCCAGGCCACGACCGCCTGGAGGCGGAGGCGGCCCTTCGAGTCGGAGATCGTAAGCCGCACGGGCTGGTCCGGGCGCAGGGTCCGCGCCGTCTCGACCTGCGCGCCGCCAGCCGACAGGTCCACGAGCGCGGCAGGATGGCCGTCCACGAGCACATCGATTCCGGTCGGGACCTTCACCCGCGGATCGCGCCGCGTGCCGTAGTGCGCGAGCGGCACCACCATCGGACCGATCTGATCCGCACGCTTGTGCGACCCGCGCGTCTCGATCGGCTCCTCGACGATCACCGAGATCTGGCAGCCGGAGAGCTTCGCGTCCGAGCGGATGCGGTTGATCAGCGTGGCACCCCGGCATGTCGTGGCAAAGTGCTGATGGAGCACGACCAGTTGGGGGTGCCGGTGCGTGATGAGATCGAGCGCCTGAAGCGATTCCGCCTCGGGAAAGGTCAGGATCTCGCCCGCCCAGTCGAGACGGTTCTTCACGCGAGGCCAGAGCTGGGGGTCGGCAATGAGGACGGCGCAGGGGGTAGCCATGAGCCGGCGTTTGGAAACAGACAGCCGACGTAGGCCACGAATAGTAAGCCGAGTCGGCCGTGCTGACAAGTCCCGCGGAGCGCAAGCCGTCGGCGGGGCGGGAAGGCCACTCGTTCGGACGAAGGACCCAGGACCAAGGACTATCCTCCTATCTGCACCGTCAGACCGTACGCAGTCAGCATCGAGACGACCTCCGCGAGCTGCTCCGCGGTCGGCGGCTGCGTGTCCGGCAGGCGGTAGTCCTTCTGCAGCCGGTGATACTTCGCGATGCCCGCCCGGTGGTACGGGAGCACGTCGACGTCCTCCAGGCCGAGCGACTTCACCACGCCGCCCAGCGCCCGCACGTTCGTCTCGTCGTCGTTCACGCCTGGGATGAGCGGGAACCGGATCCTGATCGCGCAGCCTGCGGCCACCAGCGCGTCAAGGTTGGACAGGATCTGACAGTTCGACGCCCCGGTCGCCTTCCGGTGCCGCTCGTCGTCGATGAGCTTCAGGTCGAAGAGGAACAGGTCGGTCGTGGGGATGATGCGGAGAAGCGAAGCGGGATCGGCCAGCCCGCAGGTGTCGACCGCCGTGTGGATGCGGCGGGCCTTGCACCGGCGGAGCGCCTCGTCCAGGAAAGCGGGCTGCATGAGCGGCTCGCCGCCCGAGAAGGTCACCCCACCGCCCGACTCGTCGAAGAAGATCACGTCCCGCTCGATCTCGGCGATCACCTGCTCGACGGTGAACTCGGTGCCTGCGATCTCGCGCGCGCCCGACGGGCACGCTCTCACGCACGTCCCGCAGACCTGGCAGCGATCGCGGTCCGTCACCATGGCCGCGCCCGTGTCGACGATCGCCTCGTTCGGACAGAGCAGGAGACAGGTCCCGCACTTCGTGCACCGGTCCGGCCGGAGCATCAGGTCGGGCGAGAGCGACTGGCTCTCGGGGCTGTGGCACCACCAGCAGCGCAGCGGGCATCCCTTCAGGAACACCGTGGTCCGGATGCCCGGCCCGTCGTGAATCGCGTAGCGTTCGATGCGGAAGATGGTGCCGACCATTAGTCGATAGTCGATAGTCGATAGTCGATAGTCGATGGTCGATAGTCGATAGCAGTCAGTCGACGTGCGTTCGTGGTGAGCGCGTCGAACCGCGAACGTGCCGGCCAGACTCGTTCGTGCTTCGACAGGCTCAGGACGAACGGCCTCCGTGTCTCCGTGTCTCTGTGGCCCGTTGAAGAAATGACGCTCGGCGCCTCTGGGCCTCGGTGGCCTCACTCCGCGACGCCTGCGGCCACGGCCCGGCGCTCGATCGCCGCCGTGCGGAGCATGGCGACCGCCGTATAGACGACGACCGCCATCACGAGCCACCGGACGGCGCCGAGCGACAGCGACCGCACGATGTAGGCCGCGAGCAGCACGCCGGGAATGCCGCCGATCGTAAGACCGAGCGAGGGCCGGAGGCTGTAGCGCTCCCGGCGCACGAACCGCATGCTGGCGACCGGCATCAGGAAGGCGCAGGCGCCCATCATGATGGGAAATGCGGCCTTCGGGTTCATGCCGAGCAGGCTGACCAGGATCATGCACGGCGCGTAGAAGCCGATGCCGAGCGTCATCAGGGCGCCGAGCACGAGGCTGCCCGCCAGGCCAACAGCGAGCCGCACGCCGCCCAGGTTGAGCGTCTCGCCGCCGCGCGGGAACAGGTCGAGCTGGGTCATCAGCATGAGGGCCGCCGCGACGATGAGCGCGCAGCCCATCCCGATCTGGATCGTCCGCCGGGGCAGCCCCGCCACCACCGCCGCGCCGAACCACGCGCCCACGACCGAGGCGGCAATCATCAGCACGAGCGTGACGATGTCCACCTCGATGATCGCGATGTAGATGAAGGCCTCGGCGATGACCGGGATCGTGTGCCCGGCGTTCAGCGTGCCGGGAATGAGCTCGTCGGGCACCATTCGCCAGAGGCGGAAGAGCGACGTCGTGGTGGCGAAGTTGCCGATGCCGAGGGTGTCCAGGAAGTCGGTGCCGAGACCGATGAGGAGCTGCAGCGGCGTCGGCCACCCATCCCCGGCGCCCGAACGCCGGTGCCGGACGGCGGCTGCGACCCAGACCCCGATGTAGGCCGCGGCAAGGGCACCGAGCGCCCAGAAGAGAATGGCCTTCACGCTGGTTCCTGCATTCGTCGCTCTCTCGATCTGGTGACGCGTTCAGATGCCCTTGTGCTCGGTCCTCGCGATGATCTCGTCCTGCAGTGACCTGGTCAGATCGCAGAAGTAGTCGCTGTATCCCGCCACGCGCACGATCAGATCGCGGTACTTCTCCGGCTCCCGCTGCGCCGCCCGGAGCGTCTCAGCCGTGACGACGTTGAACTGCACGTGGTGACCATCGAGCCTGAAGTAGGCGCGCACCAAATGGGCCAGTTTGTCGAGCCCAGCCTCGTCCTCGAGCAGTTGCGGCGTGAACTTCAGGTTCAGCAGGGTGCCGCCCGTGCGCGCGTGGTCCATCTTCGCCGCCGACCGCAGCACGGCGGTCGGTCCGCGCCGGTCGGTGCCCTGGACCGGCGAGATGCCGTCGGACACCGGCGCGCGCGCGCGGCGCCCGTCCGGGCTCGCCCCGACCTTCGACCCGAAGTACACATGGCAGGTCGTCGACAGGTAATTCACGTGCCACTCTCCGCCCCTCGTGTTCGGCCGGTTGTCGATCTCGTCGAACACGGCGTCGACCACCTGCTTGAGGATCGCGTCGGCCTCGGCCGCGTCGTTGCCGTAGCGCGGCGTCTGGTTCCAGAGCGTCTGCCGCAGCGTCTCGCACCCCTCGAAGTCGCGCTGCAGCGCGCCGAGCAGCCCGCTCATCGTCGTCGTCTTCCGCTCGAAGACGTGCTGCTTGACCGCCGACAAGCTGTCGGTGACCGTCCCGAGGCCGACCGGCATCGTGTAGGTGGTGTTGTAGCGGGCGCCGCCCGCATTGTAGTCCTTCCCGCGCTCGATGCAGTCGTCGATCAGAACCGAGAGGAACGGCGCCGGCATGCGCGTGGCGTACAGCCGCTCGATGACGTGGCTGCCCCTCACCTTGATGTCGACGAAGTGTGTCAGCTGCGTCCGGAAGGCCTCGAACACCTGCTCGAACGAGGTGAAGGACGCCGCATCGCCGGTCCGCGCGCCGATGAGCTGGCCGGTCAGCGGGTCGACGCCGTCATTGAGGGCAACCTCGAGCACCTTGGGCAGGCTGAAGTAGCCGGTCAGGATGTACGCTTCCTTTCCGAACGCGCCCGTCTCGACGCACCCGCTCGTCCCGCCGGCGCGCGCGTCCTCGATCGACTTGCCCTGCCGCACCAGCTCCTCGACGACCAGGTCCGCGTTGAAGACGGACGGCTGCCCCCACCCTTTGCGGATGATCTCGCAGGCCCGCTTCAGGAACCGATCCGGGTTCTTCTTGCTCAGCTGGATGTTGGACGAGGGCTGCAGGAGCCGCATCTCGTCGATCACGTCGAGGACGAGATACGTGAGGTCGTTCACGCCGTCCGAGCCGTCCGGCCTGAGCCCCCCGTTGTTGATGTTGGCGAAGTCGGTGTAGGTGCCGCTCTCGGCCGCCGTGACGCCGACCTTCGGCGGCGCCGGCTGGTTGTTGAACTTCACCCAGAAGCACTGGAGCAGTTCGCGCGCGCCGTCCTCGGTCAGCACGCCGGCGTCGAGGTCGCGGCGGTAGAACGGGTAGAGATGCTGGTCGAGCCGGCCCGGATTGAAGGAGTCCCAGGTGTTCAGCTCGGTGATCACCCCGAGGTGGACGAACCAGTAGGCCTGCAGCGCCTCCCAGAAGCTCTGCGGCGCATGCGCCGGCACGCGCGAGCAGACCTTGGCCACCTGCTCCAGCTCGCGCGTCCGCTGCGGGTCGGTCTCTCCCTCGGCCAGCGCCCGGGCCTTCTCGGCATGGCGCTCGGCAAAGCGGATGATCGCGTCGCAGCAGATGCCCATGGCCCGCAGCTGCTGCTCCTTGTCGTACGCCTCGGCGTCGTTGAAGTAGTCGAGCCGCGCGAGCGCCCGCCCGATCTCCGCCTTCAGGTCGAGGAAGCCGCGGCGGTAGATCACGTCGCCGAGCACCGTGTGCCCGGGCGCCCGCTGCTCCATGAACTCGGTGAAGATGCCCGCCTCGTACGCCGCCTTCCACTCGCCGGTCATCTCCGCGAACAGCAGGTCGCGCATCGATCGCCCGCGCCAGAACGGGATGACGCGCTCGGCGTAGGCCCGCCGCGCCTCCTCGGAGACGAGGAAGGAGGTCTTCTCGCGGGTGTGGAGGATGTCGAGGTCCTCCAGGCTGTGGCAGCACACCTCGGGATAGGTCGGCGTCCCTTTCGGGCTCGGGCCGCGCTCGCCGACGATCAGCTCGCCCTCGCCGATGTACACCGTCTTGTGCTCCAGAAGGTGCTGGAAGGCGAGCGCGCGGGTCACCGGCACCGAGGCGGCCGGCGCCGCCCGATAGAAATCGGTCAGCAACTCGGCGCGTTCGGCCGAGAGCCACGGTCTCTTCTCCAGCGTTTCCTTCCGCAGACGAGTCACCCTGGCGTTCATCTCGACACTCCTTCGTGAGGGCGCGCGGCGTCGGGGCTGCCCGTCCGTACGTGCGGTTCCGGCGCATCACACCTCGGCCCAGGCCGGATGGCAAGGCATCAGTCGACGACGGTGAGCGCGGGGGCTCAGGCGAGAGCCGGTCGTCAACCGGCCCGCCGTGGACCGGTGATGAGTACACCGATAACCCGTTTTCCCGCCGCGGTCAAGGGCGACCAGGTGGTTGGTCGGCCGCTGCACACACGATCAGGCTTCGGGGTGAAGCTCCGGGGACAGAGGCGTCGGTCCGAAGTCCGAGGCCTGAAGGGGAGCCCGAAGCCCCGAGATCGGAGGCCTACTGGTAGACTGTATGCAGACAAGAAACCTCGGACACGCGCGGCAGCGGGGTCGGGGCAGCAGTCGCTGGGTGAATGTGATACTTTGGCGTCCCACGCGGACGCGACAACCAGATGGCCAAGCGCTCCCGTTCCCGCGTGCCCGGCCCCGCCGCTCAGCCATCGACCGGGAGCGGTGCCGTCGGCGAGCAGAAGGCGGTCGCCGCCAGCCTCGAGGCCTACCAGCAGGTGCGCGAGCTGATCGTGTCCGGGCGGCTGGCGCCCGGCGCGCCGCTGATCGAAACCGATCTGTCGCTCCGCCTCGGCGTCAGCCGGACGCCCGTCCGTGCCGCCCTCCAGCGGCTCCAGCAGGAAGGCTTCGTCGTCGGATCCCGGGTCGGTCACATGGTCCGGGCGGTCGTCTCGCCGCTCACGGCCGACGACCTCGACGAGCTGTTCCTGATCGTCGGCGCGTTGGAGGCCATCGCGTCAAGGCGCGCAGCCCGCCTCGAACCACGGGCGCGGCACCCCCTGGTCCGCGAGCTCGAGCGGCTCAACAAGGAGATGCGCACAGCCGCGAGCGCGCATCCGCCCCAGATCGGCGTGCTGGAGGATCTGCACGAGCATTTCCACGAATCGGTCGAGCAGGCGGCCGCGGGTCCCCGGCTTCGCGCGGAGCTGAGGGCGCTCCGACCCCAGACCGAGCGCTACGGCAGGGCTTACACCGGCGCGTACGTTCGCGAGTTCGAGGTCTCGCTCGCCGAGCACGAGGCGATCATCCGCGCCATCAGGGCGGGCGACGCCGACGCGGCCGAGCGGGCGGCGGCGGCCAACTGGCGAAGCCGCGCCGAGCGCTACCGGCAGATCGTCCGGCTCCACGGCGAGCGGGGAAGCTGGTAGCCACCCGAAGCCTGACAGCCCGTGGTGAACGTCTGACGGGCTGCCAGCCCGGCATAGGCGAGCGAGCGGCGCCCCGAGGGGATAGGCTCAGGCCAAGAGCTCACCACGAACGGCGTCTCAGAACACTTTGGCGGGGACCCCGTTCGCCCGCACGCGGCCGGCGATCCGCTCCAGCAGATCCCGCGGTGCCCGCTCGATCCGGCGCGACGGCCCCGTCCGATCCAGCGCGTAGACCTGCACCCCGCACGGCCGGATCGCCTCGACGGCACGACTGGCGGGTAGTCGGCGGGCGGCTCGGAGGCCCCTCCGCAACCTCAAGCATGCGGCCACAATCGGCCGGCCGCAAGAGCCGATTTCGGTTGGCTGCAACCAGTCCAATTCTCGGCTGTCGGGTCTTGGGTCTGCCCTCTTCAGAGGGTCCGGGCCACGGCGTCCGGGTTCGGTTGGCCTCCCCCTTTTCGCACCTGAGCTGTGAGGGGCGCTCCGCGGCGTGCAGCGGGGCTTACCTCACGGCACAAGCGCTTCAGGCCGGGCTGGAACAGGCGACGGCGCCACGCGGATAGAATAGGGGGTCCGGCATCGGCCGGAACACCGGCGAACAGTCGACAGTCAACAGTCGACAGTCAACAGTCCGACTGACGACTGATGACTGGCGACTAGCGACTGGCGAAGACCGGCTGCCCCAGGACGCGAGAGACTTTGCACCAGTCGAGCGCCTCGACCACAGTCCTTTCTCCCCGGAAGATCCTGACCTTCTGGCTGCCCCTGGCCGCCACCTGGCTGATGATGGCGGTCGAAGGGCCGTACGTGGCGGCGATCATCGCCCGCCTGGCCAACCCGACCGCGAACCTGGCGGCCTATGGCGTCGCCTTCTCGCTGGCGTTCGTCGCCGAGGCGCCGATTCTGATGGTCATGACGGCGTCCAATACCCTGGTCGCCGACCGCCAATCGTTTCTGGCGATGCGCCGGTTCGTTTACGCGCTGAACGCGTTGCTGAGCACCGCGCTGGCGATCGGCCTCCTGCCGCCGCTCTTCCGGTTCGTCACCGAGCGGCTGATCGGCCTGCCGTCCGACGTCTCGCACCTGACGCATTTCGCTCTCGCCACACTGGTGCTCTGGCCGGCGGCGATCGGGTACCGCCGGTTCTACCAGGGGATTCTCGTCCGGTACCACATGCCGCGACGGGTCGCCTACGGGACGATCATCCGGTTGGTGTCGATGTCGGTGACCGCCGCCGGGCTGGCGCTCGCCACGCCGCTGCCCGGCGCACCGGTGGGCGCCATCGCGCTGATGACCGGCGTGCTCGCCGAGGCGGTTGCAAGCCGATGGATGGCCCACACGGTCGTCTCGGCGCTCCTCGACGATCGCCGCGCGGCGGCGGCCGAGCCACTGACGCCGCGCGCGATCGCCCGCTTCTACTACCCGCTGGCGCTGACCTCGCTGATCTCCGTCGCGGTCAACCCGATGGTGACGTTCTTTCTCGGGCGCAGCCGGTCGGCCATCGAGTCGCTCGCAATCCTCCCCGTCGTCGGCGGCCTGGTCTTTCTGTTCAGGAGCGGCGGGATCGCCTACCAGGAGGTGGCGGTCGCACTGATGGGCGCGAGCGGCGAGAACGAGCGCCCCGTCGCCCGCACGGCCCTGCTGCTGGCCGGGGTCTCCGCGCTTTTGCTGGTCGCCATCCTGTTCACGCCGCTCGCCGAGGTGTGGTTCGTCGGGGTCTCGGGGCTGTCGCCGGCGCTCGGGCAGTTCGCGTTGTGGCCGGCGCGCATGATCGCGATCATCCCGGCGTTCGAGTACCTGCTGTCGTTCCAGCGCTCGCGCTTCATCCTGGCACGACACACGCGCGTCGTCACGATCGCGAGCGCCGTGGAGGTCTGCACGATCGCCGCCCTGCTCACCGCAGGGATCGCGGGGCTGAATATGACGGGGGCGCTGGCGGCAACCACGGCCATGATGGTTGGCCGCCTGGCGGGGAACATCTTCCTCTTCGTGCCGTCAGTCGCTCGCAGCGCCACACAGCCGGTCGTCTCGCCCGAGCCGGTGCTAGGAGGCCGTTGAAAGGGGCTGAGGCCCCTCACGCTCTCGGTCTCGCGTCCTTCACCTGCACGCGGGTTCCCGGCCGCAGTTCGTCGGTGCCGCGCGCGGCGACCTGATCGCCATCCTGCAGGTCGCCGAAGACCTCGACGAGCGGTCCCTTGGCGAGGCCGGTTAGCACGTCCACCCAGTCGGCGACACCGTTCCGTACCCGGACGACGAAGACGCGCTCGGTGGTGCTGGCCACGCTCGTGCTCAGCACGAACAGCGAGGGCCGCGACCGCGTGACGCGCCACCGGACCCGGCAGAACGAGCCGGGCGCCACCCGCTCCGACGAATTGTCGACATCCAACTCGACGGGCATCGTCCGCGTCTTGAGGTCGACGGCGTGGGCAACGCGGGCGACACGGGCCGTGAACGCCTCGCCCGGGTACGCCGGCACCGTGAAGGTCATCATGCTTCCTTCCGGGATGTTCGACACGTACGCCTCGGGCACCGCGACGACCAGCCGCAGCCGGGCCAGCGCGACGATCCGCACGATGGGCGTTCCTGCGCCGGAGCCGCCGCCCGGGCCGACCAGCGCTCCCGGATGGACGTTGCGTTCGACGACCACACCGTCGAACGGCGCGGTCACGTGGAGATAGGCCTCGGTGTCGGCCAGCGACCGCACGGCCTCCCGCGCGGCCTCCACGTCGTCCTGCACCGCGGTCGCCTCGGCGCGGTCGCGCTCGACCGCCTTCTCGGCGAGCATCAGGTCGTTGCCCGCGACCACGCCCGGCGTGACGGAGGCCGCCTTGAGCCGCTCGTAGGTGCTCTGGTCGGCCGCCACCTTCGACTGGGCTGCCGCGAGCTGCGCCTGCGCGCTTCGCAGCTTCGACTCGGCCGCGGACCGCTCGGCGCCGAGTTCGGGCGCGTCGAGCTCGACGATCGCCTCGCCGCGCCGCACCGACGAGCCGCGATCGACCGCGATGGACTTCACGAAGCCGGTCACCCTCGGGTAGATGGCGACCGCCTCGTACGGCTGCAGCTCGCCCGGCAGGTCCATCGTCACGTCGAGCGGTCCGGCTGTGACCCGGGCGACTTCGACGACGGTCTCGGTCCCGGCAGCCGCCGGCGATCGGGACGGCTGTGTGGCGCACCCAGCAAGGAGCAGGCACGACAGCACGGCGAGGCCGAAACGAGCCGGCGTTTCGCTGTCACGATTTCCATGCGTCCCGTTGGTCACTTCATCCCTCCACCGAGCTTCCGGGATCGTCGGGATCCAAAGAGGCCGATCGTGTGCTCGATCGCTCCTGCACGAGCGAGAACACCGACGGCAGAACCATCAACGTCGCCAGCGTCGCGGCCAGCAGCCCGCCGATGACGGCCCGGCCGAGCGGCGCCGTCGACTCGGCGCCTTCGCCGAGGCCGAGCGCCATCGGCAGC
>Ga0315282_10006776_pt1 | contig 19029 bp, 18 predicted proteins | sample YL17G07_20_MG_FD_203693 | JGI IMG/M metagenome (GOLD analysis project Ga0315282, IMG submission 203693) | Sediment microbial communities from Yellowstone Lake, YNP, Wyoming, USA - YL17G07_20 | ecosystem: Environmental > Aquatic > Freshwater > Lake > Sediment | place: USA: Wyoming | collected... | reverse complement strand
AAGAAACATGGACAGGCCGATTGAAGAGGCCGGCCGGGTGGTTGTGCCGAAGGCTCTTGTGGAGGTCGTGGGCCTGGAGTTGTGGGACCTGATTGAGAGGCGTGGCCCGGCACCGGGCAGCGCGGCCCAAGAGACAGGAGACAGGAGACAGAATACAGGAGACAGAATACAGAACACAGGGCGGAACTGCTCGACGCCACCGGCCACAAGCCGTTAGCCGCAATCTGAAAAAGGGAAGGCTGCCTCGACCTGTGTGCCGTGCCGGACACGGCACAGACAGGTAGTGCGGGTTTAAGCTGCTGCGCGGCCTGTCTGCGTGCAACGCACAGGCAGGCTGGGGCTTAGCGCAGCTTTTTCTTGTGACGCATCGCCTTGATGCGCTTCTTGAATTTGTGACGGCGGATCTTGGCCAGCTTACGCTTGCGGCCACATGGCATAGGCTACATTCCTCCTATCATCAGACTCGCCTTGAGAAGACGCGAGGCCTTGAACACCGGCACGCGCCGAGGCGGTATGTTCACCGGGTCTTTGGTCTTGGGGTTGCGCGCCACCTTGGGCTTGCGCAGCTTCGTGGACATCACGCCGAAGCCTCGGATTTCTATGCGGTTGCCCTCTTGCAGCGTCTTGCAGACTTCGTCTAGGTACATCTGGACGATTCTTCCGACATCGCGCTTGGTGATGTTCGGAGCGACCTGACGGGAGATGGTTTCGACCAGGTCGGCTTTGGTTATCGTCATATCAACCCTCCTAGCCACAGGTGCTGCAACTGTGGGAGTTGCAGGATTTGCATGATTTGGACGATGTCGAGACCTTCTTCTCGGCCCCGGCGACACCGAAGACCGAGAAGAGCTGGGTCAATTTCTTCCTGCCGCATTGGGGACATTTGAGACTGGCGCGGTCCCGAGGTCCCAAGACCAGCGCCTCAAATGTGCAGTGGCAGGCGTCACACGATAGTTCCCGAATGGGCATAAAGTATTATAGGACAGTGACTTTCGGATGTCAAGATTCGCCAGTCGAGGACGAGCTACTCGTAGCGGAGCGCTTCTATCGGGTTCAGGCGGGCGGCGCGGGACGCCGGGTAGATGCCGAAGAAGATACCGACGCTGGCCGAGAACCCGATGCCGACGAGGATGACCCATATCGGGGCGGCCGCATGGAGATGTCCAACGATTTCAACGAGTTTGGCGATTCCGAGGCCGAGGGCGAGGCCGATGGCCCCGCCGACCAGCGAGAGTAAGACCGACTCCAGCAGGAACTGCCAGAGCACGAGCTGGTTGGTAGCGCCGAGCGCCTTGCGCAGGCCTATTTCCCGCGTGCGCTCGGCCACCGCCACAAGCATGATGTTCATGATGCCGATGCCGCCCACGAGCAGCGATATCGCCGCCACCGCGACCATCACTATGTACGCTACCCGGGTGATGTTGCGATAGATATCACGCAGTGTCTCCTGGGTGTTGACCCCGAAATCGTCAGGCTTGTTGTATGGGAGGCCATGCCTGCGACGCATCAACTCGCGAATCTGGTCTATCGCCTGCTCGACCGGCACGTGGCGGTCGGGCATGACTTGAATCGTGATGCTGTACGCCAGTTCCCCGAAACCCCGGCCCGGTGCGAACTCCTTCTCGAACGTGGTAATCGGAATGATGATGGTGTTGTCCTGGCTTTGTCCCAGGAAACTGCCTTTGCGCGCGAGCACGCCGACGATTGTGAAGCTCTTGCCTTCAACAATCAGGCGTTTGCCCATCGGGTTCTCGGTCGGAAACAGGTTGTCGACGATGTAGCCGCCGACCACGCAGACCGAGTGCTTGCGCAGGCTGTCGTCCGACGTGATGAACCGGCCGGTCTCAACCTGATAGTTGCCGACGTCGCTGAGGCTGGGCGTTGAGCCCTCCAGATCGACGTCGGTGACCTTGTTGCCGCGGTAAGTGATTTTTGAGACGCTGCGGCTGCGCTGCGGCGCTACTTCCTTTACCGCAGGCAGCCGGGCGATGGCCTCAGCATCTTCCATTTCCAGATTCGGGCGCTTGGACACCTCGTCCCAGTCGATTCGTCCCATGCCCCAGTTGATTTTCTGGACAAAGATGGTGTTGGACCCCAGGGAGCTTATCTGCTTCTCGACCTCGGCGTTCATGCCCTGAATAAGCGACACGATGGCGATGACGGTCATGACGCCGATGATGATGCCCAGCGTGGTGAGGAACGAGCGCATCTTGTGGGTACGGAACGTCTCCAGAGAGAGTTTCACCAGTTCGAGGAACATGCGCTAGTTCTCGATCCGGCCGTCAACCATGCGGATGATGCGACGCGCGTGGCCGGCCACGCTCTGGTCGTGGGTGACGAGTATTACGGTATTGCCCTTCTGGGCCAGGGTGTCGAACAGGCGCATGATGTCCTGGCCGGTTCGTGAGTCGAGGTTGCCGGTCGGCTCGTCGGCAAGCAGCACACGGGGCCGGTTGCCCAGCGCGCGGGCAATCGCGACGCGCTGCATCTCGCCGCCGGAAAGCTCGCTGGGTTTGTGTCTCATTCGGTCATTGAGGCCCACGAGCTCGAGCATCTCGGCCGAGCGGGCCCGGCGTTCTCTGGGCGGGACGCCGGCGTAGATCATGGGCAGTTGCACGTTGGCCTGCGCCGAGAGACGGGCCAGCAGGTTGAAGCTCTGGAAGACGAAGCCGATTTCGCGGTTGCGCAGCCGGGCCAGCTCTTCGTCGGGCAGCGTGGTCACGTCCTTGGCATCGAACCAGTACCTGCCCGACGTGGGGGCATCCAGGCAGCCGAGCAGATGCATCAGGGTGGACTTGCCCGAGCCGGACGGTCCCATCAGCGCGACGTACTCTCCCTGCTCAATCTCGACGGACACGCCGTTCAATGCGTGGACCTCCAGCTTGCCCGTGCGATAGGCTTTGGTTACGTCCTCGGTTCTTATCAGCAAGCGTCAGGGGGCTTTGTGGGTGGTGTCGGGCCGGGCGGTGACGCGCCGGCCGTCGGTCAGCTTGGAGAGCACCTTGTACGGACCGGACACGACCTCGTCGCCGGGCTTCAGACCCTCAAGTACCTCAATGTCCGCGTCAGAAGACCGGCCGGTCCTGATTGCCGTGAGTACTGCCTTGCCGCCCTTGACCAGGAACACGGTTTCGGTTTCTTTGCCTTTGACTTCGCGGCGCCCGGCGGACTGCACCGGTACCACAAGCGCGCTGTCCAGTTCGGCCGTCACGATGTCGGAGTGGACGTTCATGCCGGGCCTCAGTTCGGGTGCGGTCGAGTCGAGGGTGATTTCCACCTCGAACGTCGTGCTCGGGGTGGTCGTCGAGGCGAGCAGGTTCTGAGCGGTCGGCATGTACCCGACCCGGGTGACGTGGCCGGCAAAGGACGTGTCGGGCAGGGCGTCCACTTCGACGGTCGCCTTCTGACCGAGTGCGACGCCGACTACGTCGGTCTCGTCCACGTCGACGACTGCCTGCATACGGGTCATGTCCGCTACTACCATCAGGACCGTGCCCGCGTTGTTCATCGTACCGATGAGGACGGTCTCGCCTTCTTCTATGTTCACCTGGGCGACCGTGCCGGATATGGGCGACCGGATGGTGGTCTTGTCGTACTGGTCCTGAGCCGCGTCAAACTGGGCTTTGGCCATCTCGAAGGCGGCCTTGGCTCCGTCGTATTCCTGGTCGGAGACGAGCTTGTTCGCGTGGAGGCTGTCGGTGCGGCTGAAACTCAGCCCGGCCTGGACGTAGTTGGCCCGGGCTGACAGGAGATTGGCCTCGTAGCTCTTCCGGTCGAGCTGCAACAGCAGGTCGCCCTTGTTCACGCGGTCGCCCTCTTTGACCGGTATCTTGTCCACGACGCCCATGACTTGCGCCTGCAGGTTTACCTGGGCCTGTGCCCGCAGTTCGCCCGTGACCGAGACCTTGGACAGGATGGAGCCGTACGCGACCTTCTTTGTCTCCACCTGCTCGCCCGAAGGCCTGCTTCTCAGGTTGGCGATGACTATCACGCCGAGAACCACGACCACGCCGATGATGATGAGTATCGTTCTGGTGCGACGCTTCATTAACGTTCCGTTCTAGCGGGCCGGCGCGACAGGCTGAGTTCTGCCGAGCAGATAGCTGATCTGGGCGGCCTGGACATAAGTGTCACTGAGCGCCTGCACGTACGTTGCCTGCGCCTGGGCCAGGTTCGTTTCGACGCTGAAGAAGTCGATGAGCGAGATTGCGCCGAGCCGTTGCTGTTCCTGAGCCAGCCGGTAGAGTTCCTGGTTGAGTTCCAGGTTGCGCTTGGCGTAATCGTAACGCTGCCGGGCTTCCTCGTAACCGAGCACGGCTGAGGTCGCGGTGGAGCGGACCTGCAGCCTGGCCGCGGCCGCACCGGCACGGGCGAGCCGGGACTGCACCGAAGCGTCGGCGATGCCCAGAATGTACGACTTGATGTCCAGCAGGGGGAAGCTGAGGCGAAGGCCGTAGGAGATATTGTCGTTGTTGTCCCAGTGCTTCAGGCTCGACGGGAACAGGGTGTCGGCGTAATCCGAACTCCAGTAGACAGAGGCCGACGGGAGTATGCTGGCGGCCGACGCCACGAGGTTCAGCTTGCTTATCGTGCTCGACTTGACCGCGAGCTTGAAACCGGGGTTGCGCCGTTCGATTTCGGATACGAGGCTGTCGGCGTTTGTCACCTCGAAGTCTGCCGGAGCAGTAAGCTGCTCGGTCGGCTTGACCGCGACGTCACCGGTGATTCCGGCGGTGGCAAGGAACGTCGCGTTGGCCACGCCCAGCGTCTTGTCTGAGGTAAGCAACTGGATCTGGGCCTGAGAGCGGAACACGTCGGAACGCATCACGTCAATCTGTGACGCGGCGCCCAGGCGCAGTTTCTCGCTCGTGAGTCTCAGGTTGTCGTCGGCGCGGTCAAGCGCCGATGCGGCCGCGTCGCGGAGCAGGCGAGCGGTAAGCAGGCCGAGATAGTCACTGGTCACGTCATAGATGAGCCGTGCGAGTTTGTCCCGGGCATCGTCGGCGTAGTAGCCCGCGTAGATGATGGCGTTGGCAACGCCGGCGAAGACCTGCGGGTCGAAGACGACCTGATTCAGGGCTGCGGTCCCGGTCCAACCGCTGGTCGCTATCGTGGAATCGGGCAGCAGTTGGCTGCGTTCCTTGGAGTTACCGTAGCTGACCGAGGCGGACGGCGTGGGCACGAGCGCGCCGATGCCGCGTATCAGTTTCAGCGTGCCCTGGCTTCGGGACGCCGAGACCTGGGTCTGGGCCGGGCTGTGCTTCAGGGCGACGTCCAGCGCCTGGCCGAGGGAAAGCTCCAGCGTATCGGGCGCCGCGAGCAGGGTGAGCAACAGGGCAATCATGGCGCCTCAGCGGGCCGACCGGGCCCCGAGCAGGGCGAATATCAGCGTCAGCAGTCCCCAGACGCTGAAGACCAGCCAGTATGATTTCGAGCCCTTGAGATCGAATATGACTTTGAGGCCGAGTCCGGCAAGGACGAGTTGCCAGATGGCGAACGGGTCAATACGGCCGAGGATAATCGTAAGGAAGCCGTTCTTCAGAGACGGAAACACGGCGGCGAGGCTGGTGCTGACCCCGGCCGAACGTTTGAGCAGCAGGAGAACAACGCGGATGACGGCGCCGGGGATGGCCACCAGCCCGGCGTTGGCGACCACCGAGAGCGCACGGACGAAGTTGCCGCCAGCGCCCAGCAGGGGCAGACATACGTTGTAGATGATGACCAGGAAGAGCACGTAGATGACGGTCGTAAAGAGGGCGCCGAGGGGAGGGGCTCCGTAGCGCATCAGAGGATTGGTCTGAAACTTGTCGATGGCCTCCATCCTCTGGTTGATCTGGTCCTCGGGCACGTTTCGTTCGCGCATGCTGTCAATGATTTTCTCGCGCTGCTCGCTCCAGTCAACGTACCGGGCTGAGAGCAAGGCAACGACCATGTTGGTAACGACGATCAAGACCAGCGGCACAAGCCAGAGCGGCTTTTCCTTCAGGCGCGCGAACGCACGACTGGGTGCCAGGTAGATATCAAGCATTTCCATCTCCAATCGGTTCGGGTGGCATGGCAGTCACGATTCTGACAACGGGAGGTCTGCTTCCATCGGTCATCCTCAGCGTTTCTTCGGCACCGGCATCAACCGCCCGACGTGCTGCGCGTCATGCCGGTACTGCGGCCACATCGTGCCGGCCGGCGGGCCGTCGCCCCGGAACGCATAGAGACCGTTGTCCCACGAGCCGACGTAGATTGTGCCGTCGGGCGCGATAGTCGGCGACGAGGTATAGTAGAGGTCCTTGCTGCCCGCGGCCACGTCGCGCTTCCAGAGCAATCGGCCGCTGGCGGTGAGCCCGTACAGCACGCCGTCGTCGGGCAGGTAGAACACCGTGCCCCGGTCGCTGATGGCCGCAGTAGCGATGAGAATGTCGTCGGCTTCGTAAACGGTGTAGGGCGTTCCGGTTTCGGTCTTGCGGCAGAGGTAGTCGCCGTCGGTGCCGAAGTACATCGAGCTGTCCGTGCCGAACACGACCTCGGGCCGGATTTCGTCCTCGTCCGGAACCGGCGCGCGCCAGCGCAGGCGGCCGTTCGGTTCGAGGCAGTAGAGGTAGCCGTCGGTGTTGCCGACGTAGACGACCCCCTTCTCGTCGGGAACCGCCGAGGCATAGAAGTAGTCGCCGCCCGCAGTGCCGAATGCCCAGCGGCGACGGCCCCGCCCGTCGAAGCAATAGACCGAGTCCGACGTGGCGTACGCCAGGCCGTTGAGCCCGATGGTCGGCGACGATGCGATCTCGTCGCCGAGCTTGCGCTTCCAGCGTATCTTGCCGTTCGGCGCGACGGCCGCGAGCGTGCCCTGGTCGGTGCCGATGTAGAGCGTCCCGTCCCGGCCCAGCGCGGGAGGGCTGTACAACTCATCCGCGAGGTAGGTCGACCAGCGCTGCTTCCCGGTCGTATCGATGCAGTAGAGGTTCGAGTCTACCGACGCCACGTAGATGAGGTCGCGAATGCTGACCGCCGCGGCATAGACGGCGTCCCTGGCCTTGAACGTCCAGCGCAGCCGGCCGTCCGGCGTCACCGAATAGAGCGTTCCACTCTCATCTCCGACATAGACGTTGCCGTGCAGGTCGAGCGTGGGAGCGCCCACGATGGGGTCCGACGTGTCGAAGGTCCACTTGAGCACGGGCTCGGTCACGGTGATGGAGAACGGCTTGCCCCAGTCGGACACCCGCTGCAGGCCGTCCCTGGCCCGAACTCGAATCGAATAGTCGCCGGGCTGCCGGTACCTGTGGTAGCGGCTGACATCGACCGGGCTCCGGACCGGTTCGGTCCAGTCGAGCGTGTCACCATCGCCCCAGGCGACCTGGTAGTTCACCGGCAGGGGCGCGTTCTCCGGCGGGAATATCAGAATCTCGGTTTCCAGCGTCGTATCGGTCAATATCGGCACGCCCAGCGAGTCGGGCGTGGGTATCTGGCCGGCGCCCACGAGCAGCGCCAGCTCAAAGGCAAGGGTCGACATCATGTATTAGACCTCCCGCATGCGGCCGTTACAGCAGACAGTCCGCCAATCAATCGTATCAAAAGGGTTTATAGGTTATTAGACGGAATACGGCTGTCAAGGTTCGTGGCCGGTCGCGGTTCTGCCAGCGCGGCGCGGGCCCGAGCAACGTCGGCCGCGATTTGCGCGGCCAGGGCCTCGGCCGACGGGAAACGGCGTTCGGGACGCATGCGGTCGATGAGGTGGAAGACCGCGTTCGAGGGCCGAATGTCCTCATCGAGCCCGAGAAGGTGCGCTTCGATGGTTCTTGTTTCCCCGCCGAATGTGGGTCGGTGCCCGATGTTCACGACCGCATCGAAACGACGCTCGGCGACGTCGACCCGGCATGCATAGACGCCGTCGGCCGGCACGAGGCTCTCACGCTCACAGGGCCGCAGGTTGATTGTCGGGAAGCCGAGGCGCCGGCCGGTGCCCGTGCCGGGTACGACCGCTCCGCTCAGGGCATAGTGGCGGCCGAGCAATTCGGCCGCGCGGCGCACGTTGCCGAGCAGCAGGTATTCCCGAATCCGCGTGCTTCGGACCGGCCCGCCGAACAGCACGAATTCCGGAACGACCTCGAGTCCGATTCCGTGCGGTTCCAGCAGATGTGCGAGAAGCACCGTGTCGCCCCGGCCTTTGCGTCCGAACCGGTGGTCGCGGCCCACGACCACGACTGCCGGCTTCAACCCCGAGACGACGTGCCGCTCGACAAACGTCTCGGGTTCCGTGTCGCGGACCCGCTGGTTGAAGCGGACGACGTGGATTCGTTCGATGCCGAGTTCAGTCAGCAGCCGGGTCTTCTCCGCGAGCGGCGTGAGTACATAGGTGAAGTCGGGATAGATGCTCTGTGCGGGCAGCGGGTCGTAGGTCAGGACCCCGGCGAGGCCGCGGAGCCGGGAGGCGAGCGACCTCGTCCGCGCGAGAATCTGCCGGTGTCCGAGGTGAACGCCGTCGAAGCTGCCCATGGCCAGGGCCAGGGGAGCCCGGGGCCGGGAGCTATTGATTGGCGCGTTCCGGCCAGTCGGCATATATGACCCGCTCGGCATGCAATCCGGTGCCGTCGTTGCTCACAATCGCCAGGAAGTCGCCGTTGCCGGTCCGGGCAAAGGCGCAATCCGAAACGTCGCGCGGCTCGGAGACAACGACCGTCTGGCCCGTGAACAGCTTCCGTGCTCCATCCGCGTCCACGGTCATCACCGGCACGTCGGGCAGCGCCTCTTCGATGGGCACGAGCCGGTCAGCGAGGTTGAGCTCGGTGATGCTGTCGGGCGTCGCGGCCAGTTCGACGGTGAAGCGGCCGACGCGCGTGCGCACGAGACGCGACAAGGTCGCCACGGTGCCGAGGGCCGGGCCGAGCTCGCGCGCCAGCGACCGCACGTACGTGCCGCTGGAAACGAGACAGCGGAGCCGGGCGCGAGGCGGTGTCCAGTCCAGCAACTCAAGTTCATGAATAGTGACCGTGCGCGGTTCGGTGCGAACGGGCCGGCCGGCGCGGGCGAGTTCGTACATCGGCCGGCCGTCCTGCTTCAGGGCGGAGAAAACCGGCGGGGACTGCTGAATCGTGCCGGTCAACTGCTTCAGCGCGTCGCCCAGTTGCCGCGCGGAAATGTCCGGGACCGGAAGCTCTTCAACGACCTCACCCGTGACATCGTCGGTGTCGGTCCTCTTGCCGAACAGCACGTCGGCCTCGTATCCCTTCGGTTGCCGGAGCAAAAGGCCGCTGGCCTTGGTCGCTTCTCCCAGGAGCAGCAACAGGACCCCGGTTGCCATCGGGTCGAGGGTTCCGGCGTGACCCACGGCCGTATGGCGCGGCTTGAGTCCCCGGTCGCGGCAGCAGGCCTCGAAGACCGGTTTCAGTCGCCGGATGACGTCGTAGGAGGAGATACCGGAGGGTTTGTTGACATTCAGAACGCCGCGTATCACGCCGGTTCAGGACTCAGGAGCCGGTTCCCGCGGTTCATCACGGTGCAGGTCGGCGATAATCTCGCTGATGCGCATTTCCTGAGCCAGGACCTCGTCCAGCGCGAATCGCAGGTCGGGCAGGTAACGCAACTTGATGTGTTCGCCCACGCGCTTGCGGACGAAGCCCTTGGCGTGCTGGAGGTGCTCGAAGGCCTCTTTCTGTTGCTTCTCATCGCCCATGATGGAGAAATAGACCGTCGCCACCCGGAGGTCGCGGGTCACGTGGCAGCGCGTCACGGTGACAAAGCCCACCCTCGGGTCGGATATTTCAGTGAGGACGATTTCGGCGACAGTTTCCTTAATGGCGTCGGCAACTCGCTTATCCCGGTGCTGCATAGCTCAATTCTAGAAAAGAGGGAGGATGCTGTAAAGAGCAGCGGCGGCGAGAGCCCGGGTTGACCCGCGCACGAGCTTCGGTTAGAGTCGAAGTCCACATGAGAGCGCGCTGGCCCGCCGTCGGCATCCTGCTGTTGGCCGGCTGCTGCTACTACGCGCCGGTCACGACCGTGAGGCGCGGAGGAGGCGGGCGCGAGCCCGTGGTGCGCGTGCGGCTCGGCACCGGCGATACGGTCGGCATGTCGTCGGACCAAGGTCTCGTGCTGGTCGCGGGCGCGCTGAAGCGCCAGGTGGCGGCCGGCCAGCCGGTCGAAGTCAGATCTGGAGGCGGGATTGCCGTGACCGTGGCAGGCAAGGCCTGGCAGGTTTGCCGGGACACCCTGGTCTGCACGACGGCGCCGGAGGCAACCATCCGGGTCGGCAGCCGCCGCTATCGCGGCAGCCTGCTCGTGTTTGCTTCAGCCGACGAAGGCCTCATCGTGGTCAACCTGCTGCCGGTTGAGGCGTACCTGTCCGGCGTCGTTCCCTGCGAAATCGCGTCCACCGAGCCCGGGACGGTCGAAGCGGTGAAGGCCCAGGCCGTGGCTGCCCGGAGTTTCACCCTCGCCCGCATGGAGAAGCATCGCTACGCCGGCTATGACCTGCGGGACAGCTACCTGCGCGACCAGGAGTATCAGGGAGCAGGACGGGAAACCGACATCGGGTGTCGGGCGGTTGCCGCCACGCGGGGAGAAGTGCTCGAGTACCGCGGCCTCGTCGCCGAAGCCCTGTATCACGCCAACTGCGGGGGCGTGACGAGCAACGGATTCCAGCCGTTCCTGAAGAGCGTCCGCGATGCGCCGGGGCACCGAAGCGGCGCCAAGCCGTACTGCTCGGGGTTTCCTGATTTCTCCTGGCAGGTCGTGGTCTCCCGCGACAGCCTTGCGTCGGCCGTTGCCCGCATCGCCGGAGCGACAGGCGGACTATCTATCCGCGGCTTCCGACTGGACAAGGACCGCCAGTCCGGTCGCGTGAAGTACCTGTATTTCGCGACGGCGCGCGGCGAAGTCCGGGTTCACGGGTCGGACTTCCGGGCCGGCCTGGGGCTTCGGTCGCAGAACTTCGGGATGCGGATGCACGGCTCGTCCGTCACCATCGACGGCCGTGGTTTCGGCCATGGCGCCGGGATGTGTCAGGACGGCGCGGTCGGCATGGCGCGGTCGGGCTGCGGCTACAAGCAGATTCTGTATCACTACTACAGCGGCGTCCGACTGACCCGGGTCTACTAGCTATTCGGAGTTGTCGTCCCGATGCTCACTGGGAAAGTCGGCTATGAGGACTGCCGCGGCCACGACCGTGGTCCAATGCCCGGCCTTGTGGCCGATGGCGCTCTGGGTGATATTCTGGGTACGGACGATTTCGTTGGAGATTTTCCAGATTTCCTTGCGCTGGTCGTAGCTCGTGTCCGGGTTGAACTGGACGCCCAGGGTCGTGGCGAGCATCTGCGCCGCCAGGTCCTCGGCGTAGTCGCCGGCTTTTTCCTCGCGCTCCCCGAAGGAATGATACTCGGAGAGATAGCCGTACTTGGATGGGTCCTTGGGAATGGCCAGACCGACCGACGCCGACACGAGCCGGTGCGGCTCGTTCGTGGCGTTGTCGCTCATCACGGCGAACAGCACCTGGCCGGGGGTGAGCAACTTCTGGCCGCGGATACGTGAGATGATGCGGCAACAGGGAGGGAAGATTGAAGAGACGCGGACGATGTTGTACGCGGCGATTCCCGCGTCACGGAGTGCCGCTTCGAAGCTGGCGAGTTTCTCCCGGTGGAGTCCGACTCCCTTGGTGAGAAAAACGCACTTCGGGAGAGTTATGGACATCGGACCTCCTTAGTGCGCCGCGACGGACGGGACGGGGCGCATGAGTCTTCAAGGATAGTGGAGCAGACCGGAGTTGAACCGGCGACCTCCAGAGTGCGATTCTGGCGCTCTCCCAACTGAGCTACTGCCCCGTGCGGAATTGCCAATCAGCCAAATGTGCCGGCCCGTGGTACGGCCCGTTGTTCGGAGAGTATCCCTGCGACGCTCGCCGGCGGGCTACTGCTGCGCTTCGACACGTATCCGGATACCCTGGCGTCGGCGCTCGATGCGGTCGAAATCCGCGGGACCGAACTCAAACGTACCGATGACAGTAACCGGGCTGACCGTCACCGGCGTGTCTCCCGTACTCTTGGGCGTCGGGCCGAAGAAGATGCACAGGTCCGGGCCGTCCGGCCAGTAAGCGATGTCACCGACCTTGACCTCGGTTACGGGGTCGGTGTTATCGACGTGAAATGCGACCGGGAAGTAGACTTCCTGGCCCCAGGTTTCTCCGGTCTCCTCGTACGGCAACTGCTCCAGGACTTTCTCGGAGATGGGCGAACTGTTCAGCGTGCCGGTCAGCTCTACGCCGCCGACGTTCAACTTGATAGTATGCACGTGCGGTGAATTGTAAGTAAGTCGCGTCCGATGTCAATACGTGAACCGCCAGGACGCCAAGGTTCAGATTCCCTCGCCCCTTGAGGGAGAAGGTCGGGGTGAGGGGTTGGACTTGGGGTTTGGGATTTGGAGTTTCCGCGAATCGGAAGTCGTCAATCGCCAATCACGTTGGCCGTCGGCCGCGAGCGGTAAGCCGTCCATGGACCCGCTTCTTGTCATTGACACACGGCCTCGGAGGGCTAGTATTGGGCGTACCTAAGGAGGTGCCTGTGAACGCACGGTCGATTCAGTGTGCTCTGTTCTGTGTGCTGTGTTCTGCCGGCAGCGGGCAGTGGCTGGAGACGAACGTCGATATCCCGGGAACACCGGCGCCGTGCGCTCTTGTCTTCGATTCAGTCGCGAACGCCGTTTATGTCGGCGGCTCGGGTCGCCATCTTGCAGTCCTGGACGGCAATTCGGGCGCGTGGCGCGAGTTTGTCAGCGTGGGGGCTTCTCCGCAGGCGCTGTGCTACGATGCCGGGCGAGGGCGGGTCTGCTCTGCCAACCGCGAGGACAGCACCGTCAGCGTCATCGACGGCGCCACGCACGAATTGGTCGCGACCATACCCGTGGGCCGCGGCCCGGTTGCGCTCTGCCACAACCCCGCGAACAACCGCCTGTACTGCGCCAATAGCGATGGCCGCAGCGTCTCCGTGCTCGACGCGGATTCCAACGTCGTCGTCGCGACTATCGAGGTGCCCGGTGAACCACAGGCGATGTGTCTGGCAGGTCCGAACCGGCTGTTCTGCGCGACCTTCTGGGGCAGGGTCGTGGTCATCGACTGCTCGACCGACAGTCTTGTTGACACGGTCTGGGTGGGCGACTACCCGAGGGCATTGTGCTACAATCAGGCCGGCAACCGGGTCTACTGTGCCAATTCCTATGATGATGACGTGACCGTCATCGACGCGGCGACCGACTCTGTCCTCGCCACGATCGCGGTGGGTAGGGAGCCATGGGCGCTGTGCTACGTACCTGGCGTCAATCGGGTCTTCTGCGCGGACTATTCCTCGTCGACGGTGACCGTCATCGATGGGGCGACGAATGCGGTCATCGATACCATCGACGTGGAAGAAGGCCCGTATGCGCTGCTCTACTATCCGGGGAGCAACCGTGTCTACTGCGCCAATTCGTCCGATGCCAGCATCAGCGTGATTGACCCGGTGACGGATTCGGTGGTGGCGACGATGCCGGCCGGCGAAGGTTCGGCCGCCCTATGCGTCAGCCCGACGAGCGGCCGGCTGTTCTCCGCAAACATGTCCGATGAGGACGTCACCGTGTTCGACTGCGCGACAAACCAAGTCGTCAGGACGACCACCCTCGGTTCCTGGCCGGTCGCGGTGTGCTACGATTCGCTCGACGACAAAGTCTACTGTGCCAACGAGCGGGGCTGGGTTACGGTCGTCCGTGGCGACACCAGCCTGCCGGGCGCGACAATCCAGACGGGCACGGCACCACAGGACGTCTGCTGGAACCCGGTGAACGACAGGGTCTACTGCGCCAATGATGGAACGAATACGGTCACGGTCATCAGCGGCGCCACTGACAGCGTCCTGGCGACAGTCAACGTTGGAGCCTGGCCGCGCACACTCATCCACGTAAGCAGCCTGAATCGCGTCTACTGCGCCAACTTCTCAGGCAATTCCGTGTCTGTCATCGACGGCGCGACTAACGGCGTGGTGGCCACGATTGCCGTTGGCCAGGGGCCGATTGCTCTCTGCTACAACCCGAATGGGAACAAGGTCTATACCGCCAACCTCGGGAGCAATACGGTAAGCGTGCTCAACGCGGCCATGAACAACGTGATCGCCACCATTCCGGTCGGTTCGTACCCGATTGACCTGTGCTACGACCCGGTCTTTGACCGCATCTACTGTGCCAACGCCAACGGCTACTCCGTAACTGTGATAGACGGAACCACGAACCAGGCGGTCACGACGACCCCGGTGGGCAGCACCCCGCTCAGTCTCTGCTATTGCCCGACGAACCGGAGTGTGTACTGCGCCTGCTTCGGCTGGGGCGGGGTCTTCGTGATTGACTGCTCAACCAGCGCGGTTGTGGATACCATCATCGCCCGTACTTGCCCGAGCGACCTCTGCTACGTGCCGGCGAGCAACCGGATGTACGCGGCTCACCAGGACGGCTACGTTGTGACCGGCATCCACTGCGCGGTGAATGAGCCATTCTGGACCGTTGACGTGCCGGAGGGGCCGACTGACCTCTGCTGGAACCCGCGACGCAATCGGCTGTACGCAGCCGACTACTGGGGCCATGCCGTGTCGGTTATCCGCGATGCCTCGGTCGACGTGGGCCCGCGCGAAGTCAGAGTGCCGGCGGGCGAATACGAGCTGGACGACATCGTGAGCCCGGTTGTAGTCTGCTTGAATTACGGCAACGCGCCAGCCGACTTCGAGGTCTGGGTGAGTCTCTTCGACGACACCGGACGGGTCCGGTACACGGACAAGGTGGACGTGAACGGCCTCGCGCCCGGACAGGATACGCTGCTCACCGGGTTCGAACCGTACACGCTGACCAGCGCCGGATGGTGGGCTGCACGTTGCAGTACGTGTATGGTTGGCGACTCGATTCCGCACGACGACGTCATCGCCCGGCAATTCCTGGTCAATCACCCGGACGTGGCCGCGGTGGCGATTGTCGCTCCGCTCGGACCGGTGGACACGGGTACGGTCATCGCTCCCACCGCACGGTGGCAGAACTACCACGGTCACGCCGTCGATTTCATCGCTTTCATGATGCTCGCCAAGCCTTCGGGTGAGTGCGTGTACCTGGATTCGCTGCACGTGGCGGGTCTTGTCTGGCAATGCGAGACCACGCTCGTATTCCCGCCTTTCAGACTTGACCAGACTCAAGGCGACTGGACCGCGCGCTGCTCCACCTCGACTCCGGGTGACATCAACCCGTGGAACGACGTGTGCTCTCGTCGGTTCCGGGTCGTGGGCGGAGTCCATCTGCCGCAGTACGGCTGGGCAGAGATGACGCCGATGCCGGCCGCGCCGTCGAACAAACCCGTCAAGGATGGCGGGTGGCTGCAGTACATCGAGGGCATCGAGTTGCTCTACGCGGCCAAGGGAGGCAAGACCAGCGACTTCTACTCCTATGACCCGCTGGCCGATACCTGGCGGCAGCGAGCCCTGATACCGGCAGGGCGGGAAGGGAAACTACCCGGGAGGGGTGCGGCCGCAACCACCGACGGAGAGCGGTACATCTACGCGACCAAAGGCAACAATACACTTGGGTTCTACCGCTATGACGCGGTGCGCGACACTTGGCGGCAACTGTCCGACGTGCCCGTGGGCACGAGCAACAAGAAGGTCAGGGGCGGGACCGACGTGGCCTGGGTGGAAGGAGACGAACGTGACTATGTCTACCTGCTCAAGGGCTACAAGAACGAATTCTACCGTTTTGACATCAGCCGCAATGCCTGGGAGACGATGCCCTCCGCGCCCGCCTCGGGTACGAACCAGAAATGGGACAAGGGTTCATGGCTCGTCTATGACGACGATTGCACCATCTACGCCCACCGGGCCAAGTTCAACGAACTCTGGCAGTACGACGTGGAAACTGATAGCTGGGTCGGGCGTCTGAACGGGATGCCTATCATTGGCAGGTCGGGCAAGAAGAAGAAGTCGAAGGACGGCGGTTGTGCGGTAATGCCGGACGACATCTACGCCCTGAAAGGCGGCAACACTCAGGAGTTCTGGGTCTACTTCGTCGATGACGATTTCTGGCTGGAGTTGGATACCATCCCGACCAACGGCTCCGCGGGCCGGAAGCGCGTTAAAGCAGGTGCGGACATTGCCACCGATTATGGTGGTGTCCTGTTTGCGACGAAGGGGGGGCGGACGAGCGAGTTCTGGCGTTACGTTCCCGATTTCCTGTGGCGGGGAACGAGCCCCCGGCCCGGACGTGAAGGGGTGCTTGCCGTGGCAACGGAAGCGACCCAATGGTCCTTGTTTCCGACCATAGCCCCCGGAGTCCTGGTTCTGCCTTTTTCACCGGTCTCGGTTCACTGCGTATTGATATCTACTGACGGTCGCGTCGTCATGTCGCTTCGGCCCGGCCCCAATGATGTGCGGCGGTTGAGCCCGGGAGTATACTTCGTCAGGGAGGAAGGGGAAAAGGGAGTGACTGAGCCGGTGCGCAAGGTTGTGATTACGCGATAGGGCTGCGATAGCGAAATCACCGAGGCGCGCGAGCCCGCCTCCGGTTCTGGATGGACTGCGGCCCCGGCAGGGGCCGGCGCGCTCAGCGGGCGAGGAAGGCTTTGAGGCTCGTCGCGAGGGAGCGGCTCATGTCGCCGGCGGACGGACTCGACGTCGGCCAGGTCGCGGTTCAGCCGGCGGCGATAGCCGTCAGGCAGGAAACGGGGATACCAGCGCTCGTTCGTCTGCATCGGGCCCCTGCTGTCAGCCTTCGGCCGTCAGCCGTTATCTGTCAAGCCCGCGCTGAACCCGGGACGGGCCGAATTGGCGCCTGTCCTTAGTTCCCAGTTCCCTTCTGCGACCGGCGCCTTCCTGGGAAACCTGGGAACGCTTCTATGAAAAGCCTCGTGACAAGGGCCCTCAGCCAAACGCCGGCGCGGAGTTGACAACGGGCCGGAGATGACCGAGAATCGCGGGTAGAAACATGACGGACTTGAACTCAATGCAGCGAAACGGAGATGGCCTGGACGAACACAGGATTACCGAAGCCGCCGAAGTGGACCACTCCGACTCAAAGGAGCGAACAATGAAATGCACCATTGAAGGTTGCCCGGGCGAATGCGAATCGAGGCTGGTGACGCACACTGTACGTCATAACGGCCAGGTGATTGTCATCGACCGCGTGCCGGCAGAAGTCTGCACGGTCTGCGGAGACGTCCTGTTTACCCCCGAGACCGTGCGCCACATCGAAGAACTGCTGCGCACTGCCGGTCAGCCCGCGCGCGAAGTACCGCTCTACGAATACGCCTGGAAACGTCCCTTTGGCGCGGAGTTGACAACGGGCCTGTCTGCGTGCGGCCACGCACAGGCAGGCCGGGGATGGGCCGAGACGGGTGTAGGGAACTGCCGGGGCTGTGACTGCCTGATTTCCACTGACACAGCGAACTTCGAAGCGCAATAGGGCGCACGGCGGACTCGACTTGGGCCAAGTCGCGCCTCAGCCGGCACCGACAGCCATCAGGCAGGAAGTAGGGCCACGAGCGTTCGTTGGCCTGCACCAGGTCCCGGTTGTCAGCCGTAGGCTGCAAGCTGTCGGCCCATGTCGTCACGCGCGCGGGGCGGGTGGAAAATCCTTTACTGTGTCCCCGGAACCTCACCAAGAACTGGTACTACGACTGCGGGGTCGGCGACTCAGTGCAGTCCCAATTCTGTCTCGTGAGAGACGGCATCGCGGAGTGGCGCGACTACCAAGTTGACTACGCACGCGAGGGTCTGCGCTATCGCCTGCCCTTCCTTAACCCGGCGTACATCTACAAGGTCAGGGCCATCTACTTCCAGGCGAGCCGGGATACTTGGGTGAACGATTTCGACCTGGAGGGCCGGCGAGTGGCTCGGGTTTCGTATTCGCCGCTCCAGCCGGAAACGGTCTGGGTGACCATCCCGCGCGACCTCTACGCCGACGACTGCGAAGTGACCCTGGACATCAGCCGAGTAGCCGGTGACTACGCCGCCGTTGCCGGGCTGAGGCTGTATCAGTGCAGCCCTTACCGGCAAGGAGACGATGGTGGCGTGCGGGCAGGGTCGGCCGCCGTACCAGCAGAAGCACTGCCGTTCAGCGTCGTTGGTGCGAGCTTGTCACGACGCGGCATCACGCTATCCTATCAGGTAGGTGCTCCTGAGTTCGCCAGCTTGCGCATCTACGATGCGCGCGGCGCGGTCGTCAGAGTACTGGCTTCCGGTCAAGTCTTGCCCGGACGGCACGTGGTCCGTTGGGACGGAACCGATGTTGGCGGCAGACGCGTCCCAGCCGGAACCTACTTCTGTCGGCTAGACCGCGGCGGAACAAGCCAGGTTCGAAAGGTCGTCCTTACGCGGTAAGCTCTTAACAAGCCGGGAGGGGAGGTTCTCCTCCCCTCCCGGATGAGGAGTAGGTAGATGCGGACTGTACTACTACTGTTCTTCACTTTGCTCGTAGCCCAGGCCGGCAGCCTCCGGTTGAAGCGAGTCGGGTTGGTGCAGTCCGGGCCCTCGGCGGTCGGCGCCATCGTCTGCTACGATACTGACCACGATGGCGAGGGAGAGCTTATCTTCAGTAACGGCGACTTATACGGGTATCAGTGCTGGAACATCCTCGAGTACCGGCCCTACAACCGGTACGAAGTAGTCCTGTCGGATACTGCCCCGCTTGAGTGGCCACCCGGTGTCATCTCGACCGGACGTTTCTGGCCGTACGACGCGGGTGACGTGGACCGGGACGGCAAGACCGACCTGACCGGGCTGCTGTTCTACATGGACTCCCTCGACACTCTGCGCAACGTGGTCTGTACCCTGGAAAGCCCTGACTCGCTGAGCTATCCCGACTCGCTCAATTGGCTCTATGCTCTGTTTCCGTCGGCATTTGCGCTCACAGAATGCAGCCACACTGACCTTGACCTAGAAGCCCGGCCGAAAAGTCTTGACAAACGTCCGGTTCTATGTTAGTCTTGGGTCATCGCTGAGCAGTTGGCAGACAGCCCGAAGCTTTCCGAGAGGAGGCGTCTTGGTCGGACACGTTGAT
>Ga0315282_10006775_pt1 | contig 19030 bp, 17 predicted proteins | sample YL17G07_20_MG_FD_203693 | JGI IMG/M metagenome (GOLD analysis project Ga0315282, IMG submission 203693) | Sediment microbial communities from Yellowstone Lake, YNP, Wyoming, USA - YL17G07_20 | ecosystem: Environmental > Aquatic > Freshwater > Lake > Sediment | place: USA: Wyoming | collected... | reverse complement strand
GGCAAAGGCATGGCGAAGATCCTCCACTGCTGCATAATGGGAAACACATAGACCCATTTGGCGGAAGCCCAGTAGTTCCAGAACTCCCAGAGAATGCCGCAGATTAGGCCCGACGTCAGCAGGCTGTAACAAGTCGCGGTCTGACCGGTTTCGAGATCGCGCAGCAGGGACCGTCCGTTTGCGTAGTAGTTGATAGGGTCGAGCAGCAGGATGAAGCCTGTCCAGATGGCGCCGAATAGGTAGCGGCCAAGTGATGCTGGAACAAATAGGGGAACGGTCACAAGGACAAGTCCCAGAACAAGAACACTCAGGTGGGCCGATGGACTCAGCTTCGTGCGGCGTGCGGCGTGCGAGCGAAACAAGCCGAGTGCTTCCACCAGGTCGGCGGTTTCGAGAATCGCTGGCCAGATGGTGGCAAAAGACCATACGGACCCGACGCAGCGCACCAGGACACTTTCGGGTAAGCCCACATACGTCCAGTTCTCCAGCCTGAGGTTGTAGGCCTCGAATATCAGCCAAAGAGGGACTGACCAAAACGCGAGCGAGAAGAAGTGCGCCGGGTTTTTCCCCAGGCGGGATCCACCGCGCAGACTCCAGACGGCAGCGTCCGCCAGCAGCAGGTATCCCGTCCAGGCGATAGGCGTGATGAAGATCGCCACCCAGCGGCTGCCCCAGAAAAGCAATCCCTCCGCAAGCAGAATGACTCCGAGACCTGTCCAGCCCCAGGCACGGAAACGTCCAGCTTTCGGTACGCGGAAGTAGCTGACGGCGAGGGAGACCGCCGCCATAAGGAGAAGCAGGAGTCCGGCTACGGTGTTTCCCCTCGGCATGAAGATGGCGACCCAAGAGCGCTCTTGCGCAGCATAGCCAGCGCGTCGGACAAAAGCAAATTACGGGAAGAGCACAGGAGACGCTCCGCCCTTGTGCCTGCCACCTCCGCGATGAGGGAGCGCGCGTTGAATCGGGCAATCGAACCGGTTGAGGAGATGAAGGCACACCCATCTCGTGATGATCCCCGAGAAGAAGATCACCGCCAAAGTGGACTTCTACTCCGCCTCAGCGTATTACGTGCCGGGCATTCCCGTGGATGTGTATCCGCTGGTCTTCGCCCTCAGCCGCGTCTCCGGATGGATCGCGCACGTCCTCGAACAGTACGCCGCGAGCAAGCTCACCCCGCCGCTCGCCGATTACACCGGCCCCACGGGCCAGAAGTGCGTTCCCATCGACCAGCGCTGACCTGCAACGTCGTCCCCCTCGGAGCCGTGCGGCGTGGCACCTCGCTGAAGGCGCATTTCGCGCGAATAGTCCCCCTTGGTTGCGGCGAGCCGGCAGTCACCCGCCAAGTGCCCGCCCGGGGAGGACATGATCAACCTGCCGGTCAACTCCATCTGAGCGAGGCAGGCCACACTCCCCCCTTAAGCCCCGCCGCAAGGCCAGCGGGTCGAAAGTCCACCGTCCCACCTGCAGTTCTACGGAGTGGGCCGGACGGTGGGATCGAGCGCCCTCACCGCCGCCTCAGTGGGATTAGACGCCCTCACCGCCGACCATCTGGTAACTGCAACGATGTATCTGTACCTGCGGCCAGCCGTCCCAGGCAAGGGAGGGCCGGACTGTGCGGGGCTATTCTTATTACCGTGAAACACACAGTCCTCGAACGGAGTATCATCCGGGAATATGATCTGGAATTCCAAATCGTCGTTCGTCGACCACTCCACCTCGTCTTTTCCCACAACGCTGGGGCATACAGGGTCCGTAGAAACTTCTGGCTGGTTACCAACGGTTTGAATAGCAACTTTATGTTGTTTCGCCACAGTCCCCTCCTTTATTGTTGGACAGTCCCGACAATCCTCTGAAAGACCGGATTGTCGTGGAGGTCCCGCATTTCCGGGTCAGCCCGGATTTCTCGTACCAAATAACCGTGGGCTACCGACTTCTTCAACCACTCCAATGCTCGCGGGCGGTTGCCCGCAAGCTTGTAAACAACCGCACCGTAATACATGTACCGCGGGTCTGCGGGGGCCGAAGTGAGAGCCTTTTCGATATCTCGCACAGCCTCCGCCTGGAAACCGGTTTTGGCGCGCCAGAGGGCAATATTCGCCACGATCTCTGCATCCCGGGGGTTGATCTGCAACTCCTGTTCGCCCAACTCAATGGCCTGCCGGAAATTCTCCTCCGCCTTCTTTGCCTCCCCCGGGATCCATCGATAAGCATCCGCGAGATTGCCGCGGACAAAGGGGTTTCTGGGGGACAGGCGCACCCCCGCCTCAAACATGCGAGCGGCGTCTGCGTAACGGCCCTGGAAAAAATAGAGCGCGCCCAGATTGGAGTAGGTTTCGCTACTCTCATGCAGCGTGACGGATTTCTTGTATGCTTGCTCCGCCTCGGCCCACGAACCCAGCATATACTCGGTCACCCCGACGTTGTCATATCCGCGGTGATTTTCCGGGGCGAATTCGATCACCTTCTTAAACATCTGCTCGGCTTTGACGTATCTGCCCGTCAGGAAGTAGAAGTTTCCCAGCCAGTTGTATCCTGCCCAGTATTGCGGCCGCAGGGCGATGGCGCGCCGGTAGGTCTCCTCGGCTTCCTTCAACAGGCCCGATTGCTGGTAGGCAAGGGCCAAGCCGCGATGCGCAGCGTCGCTGGTCGGCTCGCGTTCAACCGCTCGGCGGAATTGCTCGATGGCCAGTTCGTGCTTGCCCGTGCCGTTATAAACGACCCCCAGGCAGGTGTGCCCATCGGAAAGTTCGGCCCTTAAAGCCACTGCCCGCTCGCACGCCGCTAAAGCCTCCCCCACCCACTGGGGCTCCTTGGTCTGCTGGTACTTGTACCAGTAGGCCTCTCCTATCCCCGCATAGGCCAGGGCATATTGCGGATCTTTCTCGAGAGACTGCTTGAAGGCAGCGATAGCGCTCTCGACATTCTCGGGTTTGGGGTAGTCCTGGAGGTAACCGCGGCCGCGCAAGTAAGAATTGTAGGCAGCAGGCTCGGTGGTTCCGTACGCCGCCAGGACCGTGCGCTCACGGGGCTGCAGAGTGATATCCAACGCGTCGAGGACGCTCGTCACCACCTGGTCTTGGACAGCGAACGGGTTCGCCGCCCCGGCAGTGATGGTAGCGGCGCGGAGCTGCCGGTGCGTGTTGGCATCCACTACGGCGTAGGTCACGCGGTCCGTTTCCGCCGCGATCTGCAAGCTGCCCTCGATCACCAGGTTCGCTCCGAACTCTCGGCGCGCCTGGTCAATAGTGGTTACGCCGCGGGCCCGAACGTCGCTCGCCGGAACGACTTGCAGGGAATGCCTTTCCGTGAGCTTGGTGAGGCCCACGTTGAGAGTTTCGATAAGTCCCTTGCCGAAAGCTGCCGCCTCCTCACCGCCGCCCAGCGCCGAGAAGGGCAGCACGACCAAGAGCTTCTGTTCTGGGACCACGGCGAAACCCAGCCGACGCTTGATGCCTTTCTGCAAACCAGGAACGGTGGCCAGCAGAACCAGCGTGGCGATCACAGCAAGCGCAGCAATAACCGCAGCAACTCTTAGGTAAGCAGGGCGAAGGAGTTGTGAAGTGAACCGCCTCGGGCCGGCCGCCTCGCCCCCCACGGCCCGCAAGTCCGCCACCAAGTCCGCCGCGCTGGCGTAACGATCGTCCGGCTTTTTGGCCAGCATTGTGGAGACGATGCGCTCGAGTCTCTCCGGCACCCGGGAATTGAGCTTGCTGAGAGGTATCGGCGTTTCACGCAGGATGCGGTCGCTGGTGGCCAGGAAGCTGTCGGCCCGGAACGGATGCTGCGCCGTGAGCATCTCGTAGCACACGATTCCCAGGGAAAAGATGTCGGCGCGTGCGTCGGATTCTTTTTCCAGCAAGACTTCCGGGGCCATATAGGCCGGCGTGCCGCTGAGGGTTCCCGGCTGGCTGACGGTACTCGCTGTGGCATCCGGGTCGGCGGGCCGCACGAGGCGCTTGGCGACACCGAAGTCGAGAATCTTGACTTGACCCTTGGGGGTCAGCATGATGTTCTCGGGCTTGATATCGCGGTGGATGATGCCCTTCTCGTGCGCCGCCACTAAGGCTTCTGCACACTGGATGGCCAACGGCAGGAATTCTTCCAAGCTAAGGGGTTGCGTCAGACGTGAGCGAAGCGTCGAGCCCTCGACGTACTCCATGACCAGGAAGGTCTCGCCATTCTCTTCCAGCACGTCGTAGATGCTGGCGATTCGCTGGTCACTCAGGGAGGAGGCGCGCTCAGCCTCCTTCAGAAAACGCTGCCGGTAATGCTCGTCAGTCCGCAGCTTCGGCGACATGCGCTTGAGCGCGACCGAGCGCTTCAGCTTCGTGTCGTCGGCGCGGTACACTTCCCCCATGCCGCCTGAGCCCAACCGGGCGCGAATGACGAACCTTCCCACCGTCGTCCCGGTCAGGTCCGGGGGAGCCTCCGTACTCTTCGGGCGTGCCGCTTGCGGCTCAGCCACGGGAAATCACGCCATGAAGACAGCGGCTACAAACACGGTCGCCCACCTGACTCAAGGACTGAGTTGCGCCGTGTAAGTAGCGCGGTCCCTTGCTGGCCCGACTAATAGCTGGCATTCTACACTTCGTCAAGCGAGGGTGCAAGCGGTCGGCGAGCTACGGCGATGCCGCCGGCCCGGCTCCACTTTGAGAAGATTCTCTGCAGTTTGGCACACAAGATGCGTTATATTGGCCAGACCAAGGAGGAGCAAATGCCTGATTTGACCAAGCTGACGAACGCCATCTTAAACGGCGATGCCAAGGGGGCGACGGCCATCACCCAGGAGGCGCTCGCCGCAAAGGTTGACCCGCAGGAGCTGGTCGCGAAGTACATGATTCCCGCCATGGACGAGGTGGGGCGGCGGTTCGAGACCGGCGACTGTTTCGTGCCCGAGTTGTTGATCTCGGCGCGCGCCATGAAGGCCGCGCTGCAGCTGATTCGCCCCTTGCTCGCTGCCAAGGGAGCGGAACCACTGGGCCGGGTCGTTATCGGAACGGTGAAGGGCGACCTGCACGACATTGGCAAGAATCTGGTCGCCTCGATGCTGGAGGGTGCCGGCTTCGCTGTGGCCGACTTGGGCGTGGATGTGCCGCCGGACAAGTTCATCACCGAGATCCGGGAAAAGAAGGCCCAGCTGGTCGCGCTCTCAGCACTGCTCACCACCACCATGCCCTACATGAAGACCGTCATCGAGGAGCTGAAGAAGGCGGGGGTGCGTGAGCACGTCAAGGTCATGGTGGGCGGCGCACCGGTGACCCAAAGGTTTGCGGATGAGATTGGCGCCGACGGTTACAGCGACAATGCCAACGGGGCGGTCGGCTTGGCGCGCAGGCTAGTCAGGGCATGAAGTGGGGCCGACCGGGGCCACACCGTTTAGGGTTGGGGACCCCCGCCTTTCCATTGCGCGACCGAGGGTTCAGTGGGGGCTTCGCCCGGTCTGTGCTCCGCGGGGCGTTCGTCACCGAGCCCTCCCCATCCCCGAGATTGACTTCAGGCTGGCCCTATTGCCCTTCGGGGAGAGACCTGCGGCGAAGGGATTGACGTTCCTTAAGCGCGCTACTGACGCATTTGAATAGTGACTGATTCTCACTTGTAGGGCGGCTCTCAGCGTGCCGCTAGAAGGTGCTCCGAGATGTTCGATCAGGAGAAGGAAATGAGTCCAGAAGGTGCGAGCGGCAAGCACAACCTTCTGCGGTCCGCGTTCGCGGAGCGGCGGTTTTTCTGCACGGCAGAGTTGGTGCTGGGCCGGGACCACAATGTGGCCGAAGCGGAAGCCTTCGTGAGAGAAGCGTCGGCACAACCGGACGGCATCAAGGTCATCAGCGTCACCGACCTGCCCGGCGGCAATCCGGCGCTCCCGCCCGAAGCTTTCGTTTCTTACATTCTTGAGCGCCAGCTGACGCCCATCGCCCATCTCACAGGCAAGGACGGGAACCGAGCCTTCCTGGAAGGCCGCCTGCATTCCCTGGCGCGCCTGGGCGTGGAGAATATTCTGGCGCTCACCGGAGACGCCCAGAAAGAGGGCTTCAGCGGCAAGCCGAAACCTGTCTACGATCTGGATTCTGCCCTGATCCTCTGGCTGATCCAGGCCATGCGTACGGGCATCCAGTACCACCTGGGAGCGAGGGTGGTGCAAAGCACACCCTTCGATTTTTTCCCCGGGGCGGTGGTGAACCCGTTCAAGGTCCGCGAGCCTGACCAGATGATGCAGCTCTACAAACTGGAACTGAAGGTGGCCGCGGGCGCGCAGTTCATCATCACTCAGGTGGGATTCAACCTGCGCAAGCTTTATGAGCTGAAGCAGTACATGGCAAGGGAAGGTCTGGGGCATGTACCTGTGCTGGCCAACGTTTATGTGCCGACGGCGAAGATTGCCCAGATGATGCAGTCAGGCGAGTTGGCAGGTTGCGTGGTGACCGATGAACTTATCCGGCGACTAGGAACGGAGAAGAAACCGCAGCGGCTGGAGCGGGCGGCGTTGATGGTGGCCGCGGTGAAGGAGCTTGGCTTTGCCGGGGCGCATATCGGCGGCTTCGGCCTGACGCATCGCGATTTCATGACCATCATGGAGCGCGCCGATGCGCTCGGAAAGGATTGGCGGAACAGGCTAGACGAACTGATCTTTCTCTACCCCGGCGAGTTCTATTTGCTTCCGCCGGGTGAACACGGTCTGAGTGACGGTGCGGGCAGCTACCAGATCGCGCGAGTCAACCGGCGCCCCACCTGGACGCAGCGGCTTTCGCGGCTGGCGCATCGTTACCTTATCGCCCGAGATTCTTTTGGGGCGCGCTTTTTGGCCTCTCGCCTGAAGGCAAAGGATCAGCCGCCAGGCGGCGATTCTTGGCGACGCGGTTTGTGGTATTGGTTGCTGGCGCCCGCGACTCTCTACCGCAAGGCGACTCTGGGATGCATCAGTTGCGGCGACTGTATCCAGGAACACCTGAGCTATGCTGGTTGTTCCATGCGCTGGTGCTACAAGGAACTGCGCAACGGCCCGTGCGGAGGCTCACGGATTGACGGGAGCTGCGAGGCTCGCCCCGAGCTTCCCTGCATCTGGAACACGATCTACCTCGCCACGCTCGTCCTGGGCGAGGACCCGAAGAAATTCGCGCGCACGCTGGTTCCTCCCCGCGACTGGTGCCTGGACGATACTAACGCATTGGCCAATCGTCTGGCCGGGCTGGACAACCTCTGCAAGAGAACGGAAATGCACGTCGGGGGATGAGACTCGGAAGGGAGTGGAACGACATGTTCATCATCGGTGAGCTCCTCAATTGCACGCGCAAGCGCGTCGGTGCAGCGGCGCAGAACAGAGATGCTGAGTACATCAAGGAGATCGCGCGCAACCAGGTGAATGCCGGAGCGAACGTGCTGGACGTAAATGGCGGCATCCCCGGGCAGGAAGTGGAATGCCTGAGCTGGCTGGTGAATGTCGTGCAGGAGGCGCTGGAAATTCCTCTCTGCCTGGATAGCGCCGACCCCGCCGCCCTGCGGACCGCACTGCCCCTCTCGAAGCAGCGACCCATGATCAACTCCATCACGGATGAGCTGGCCCGTTACCAAGCGGTGCTTCCTCTGCTTAAGGAGTATCACGCCAAGGTGATCGCCCTCTGCATGGGCGCGGCGGGGCCACCTACCGGCGTGGAGGACCGCGTCGCAACTGCCTGCCGCCTGGTAGACGGACTCACCGGGGAGGGAATCGCGCTGGACGATATCTATGTTGACCTCTGTGTGTTACCGGCTAGCACCGGCTCCGAACACGGGAAGGCTCTGTTGGAAGCGATCGGCCAGGTCCGGGGGCGATATCCAGGCGTACACATCAGCGCGGGGGTGAGCAACGTCTCCTACGGCCTGCCGGAGCGCAAGCTGCTCAATGAGGTCTTTCTGCTGCTGCTGATGGCGCGAGGGCTGGATGCCGCCATCGTCGATCCGTGTGACCGACAGTTGATGATGAATATCAAGGCGGCGGAAGCGCTGCTCGGGCGGGACGAATACTGTGTAGAATATATCCGCGCTTACCGGGAAGGGAAACTGGGGCTGCCCGCCGCTTGATTTCAAGTGCTGCGGGTGTTCTTGCGGAAGGAATGAGCAGGAGACAACGATGAAGATGCTCGTTGCAGAACTGTTGGCACGCAGACCTGTCATCACGGACGGTGCCTTGGGGACTCAATTGCAGGCGCGCGGTCTGGCGACGGGGGAATGTCCCGACACCTGGAACCTCTCGCACCCAGACCGGGTTGAGGAGGTCGCGCGCGCTTACGTGGAGGCGGGAAGCGACATCATCTTGGCCAACACCTTCCGGGCTAACCGCGTAGCCTTGGCAGGCTACGGGTTGGCGGACAGGGTGGAGGAAATCAATCGGGCTGGCATCGAGATCGCACGCCGCGCTGCAGCCGGGCGGGCCAAAGTGTTTGCCTCGTGCGGCCCGAGCGGCAAGATGTTGATGACGGGCGAAGTCAGCGAAGATGACCTGCGGTGGGCGTTTGCCGAGCAGGCGCGGGCGGCGGTCGCGGCCGGAGCAGACGGGATCGCCGTCGAGACCATGGCCGACTTGGCTGAGGCGAGGCTGGCTGTCGCTGCCGCGAGTGCCGCGGGCCTGCCTGTGGTAGCTTGTATGGTTTTTGACTCGGGCAGGGACAAGGACCGGACGATGATGGGCACGACGCCGGAGCAAGCCGCCAAGGAGTTGACGGCCGCCGGCGCGGACGTCATCGGCGCAAACTGCGGATTGGGGATTGCCGGCTACGTTCCCATCTGCCGCCGCCTGCGCGCTGCAACTGATCGACCAATTTGGATCAAGCCGAACGCCGGCCTGCCCGAAATGGTCGAGGGGCGCGCAGTCTACCGAACGACGCCCGAGGAGTTCGCCAGCTTCGTCCCAGCCCTGCTGGAGGCGGGTGCGAGCTTCCTGGGCGGCTGTTGCGGTACCGGGCCGGAATTTGTCCGCGCCATGAAAGAGGTCATGCGAAGCTGGAAGCACCCGTAAGGATGCCGCAGGGTCGAGAGAATCCATCTGCGCTTGAAGCTCATCAACTGCGAAATCTTTTACCGCGAGATGTGTGCCGCAGTAGCGCGATCGCCACACACGGTGGACGTCGAATTCCTCCCCAAAGGCCTGCACGATATCGGCAGCGCGGGCATGCTGGAACGCGTGCAGGCCGCGCTGGATCGCGTCGATCCCGCCAAGTACGAGGCGGTGCTTTTCGGCTACGGGCTCTGCAACAACGGACTCGCAGGGCTCGTAGCGCGTTCGCTCCCGCTCGTCGTGCCGCGAGCGCACGACTGCATCACGATGTTTTTTGGCAACAAGGAGCGGTACCAGGACTACTTCCACAATCACCCGGGCGCCTACTTCGAGACCACGGGCTGGATTGAGCGCGGAGAGGCTGCGGGCGAATTGAAGCAGCTTTCGATTACCCATCAGGTCGGCATGGACCTGACCTACGATGAACTGGTGGCCAAGTACGGTGAAGACAACGCGAAGTACCTTTACGAGACTCTCGGCGACTACACGAAACACTACTCGCAATTCACCTTCATCGAAATGGGTGTCGAACCGGACGGAACCTTCGAGCAGCGCACGCGCGAGGAGGCAGCACGGCGCGGCTGGAGATTCGAGAAGGTCGCTGGCGACCTGTCCATGATCCAGCGTCTGGTGGACGGTATTTGGGAGGAAAAAGAATTCCTGGTGGTCCCGCCGGGGTGGCGCGTGGTGGCCAAATACGACGAAGGCATCATCGCGGCTGAGGAGGTGAAACCGTGAACGGCCGCGAGCGAGTCTTGGCCATGCTGGAGGGGCGGCCCGCCGATCATCTCCCCGTAATGCCGATTACGATGATGTTCGCCGCCGACCAGATCGGCGTGAAATATCGGGATTACGCCCTCGACTATCGTGTCCTGGTTGAAGCCCAGATTCGCACGGCGGAGGAGTTCAACTTCGACCACGTCTCGTGCATTGCGGAAACGCGCGAGGCGCCCGACTGCGGTGCCGTCGTCGAGTACTTCGAGGATCAGCCCCCGTCGATAATTGAGAAACAGGCCCTGCTGGCAGACAAGACCACCTTGGTTCGGCTGAAGCCTCCGGACCCTCGCGGTGGCGGGCGAATGCACGACCGCGTCCAAGGCATCGCCCTCTTGAAGGAACGGGTAGGGCGCGACAAAGCTGTAGAGGGATGGATCGAAGGTCCGTGCGGCGCGGGGGCCGACCTCCGCGGCATCAACACGCTGATGCTCGATTTCTATGATGACCCGGTCTTTGTGCGTGACCTGTTCGCCTTTGTGCTGGAGGTGGGAACAGGTTTTGCCCGCGCGCAAATCGAGGCGGGCGCAGATATCATCGGCGTGGGTGATCCGGCGGCGTCTCTGGTGGGGCCCGGGATCTATGAGGAGTTTGTTTGGCCTTACGAGAAGAGATTGGTGGACAGCTTGCGCGCGATGGGCGCCCGCGTACGACTCCACATCTGCGGCAACACGCGCCGGATTCTGGGGGGAATGGGCCGGCTGGGCTGCGATATCGTCGACCTGGATTCCCTTACTCCCCTCGCGGAGGCGCGCGAAACGATGGGACCGCAACAGGTTCTGCTCGGCAACATTGATCCCGTGCGCGTCTTGCGGGACGGAACGGCTGAATCCGTATATGACGCTGTGGCCGAATGCCATCGCCAAGCGGGCAGCCGCTACGTCGCGGGGGCGGGCTGCGAGATCCCCCGCGACACGCCCAAAGCTAATGTGCGAGCGCTCGTCACCTACGCGTGGGGAAATAAGCCATAGCTTGCAGGTGGCTGATTCGGGGCTCGCCGGACGAAGTGTGTCGGGAGGCGCGCGCTCATGTCGCTTTGGAAGCCCGGCGGGTATTTCATTCTGAACGCCGCCTGCGCGATCCCGCCCTCGACCCCGGCAGAAAACCTTCGCGCGTTCGTAGAGACGGCGCGCGAGGAAGGCATCTATGACTAGCCGCGAACGCGTGCTGGCGATGCTGGGAGGACGGCCTGTTGACCATCTTCCTTGCATGCCAATCACCATGATGTTCGCTGCCGACCGGATAGGCGCCACGTATCGGGCGTATGCCGCCGATCACCGCGTTCTGGTTGACGCCCAGATCCGGACGGCCGAGGAATTCAGTTTTGATTATGTATCTGCCATCTCCGACCCGGCACGCGAGGCGGCGGACTGTGGGGCCGCCGTCATGTATTTCGACGATCAGCCGCCGGCGATTGACGAAACCCGCGCTCGCCTAGCCGACAAGACCCAACTAACGCGCCTGAAAGTCCCCGACCCGCTCAGTGGCGGGCGTATGCACGATCGCGTCCGCGCCGCCGCGCTTTTCAAGGAACGCGTCGGGAAAGAGAAGTTAATCGAAGGCTGGATCGAGGGGCCCTGCGCCGAGGCGGCGGACCTGCGCGGCATCAACACCCTGATGCTTGATTTCTACGACGACCCGGTGTTTGTCCGTGACCTCTTCGAGTTTGTCGTGGAGATGGAGCTGCGTTTTGCCCGGGTCCAGGTTGAGGCGGGCGTGGACCTGATGGGCGTCGGCGACGCGGCCGCATCGCTGGTGGGGCCGGTCATCTACGAAGAGTTTGTCTGGCCTTACGAGAAGAAACTCGTTGACGGGCTACACGCCATGGGCACACGCGTGCGCCTGCACATTTGCGGGAATACTCGCCGCATTCTGGCGGGGATGGGGAGGCTCGGTTGCGAGATTGTGGATCTGGATTTCATGGTTCCGCTCGCGCACGCGCGTGAGAAAATGGGGCCAGACCAAGTCCTGCTGGGCAATATTGATCCTGTGCGTGTTCTGCGGAATGGGACACCGGAATCGGTCATGGCGACTATCGCCGAGTGCCATCACCAGGCAGGTCCGCGCTATATCGTGGGAGCCGGTTGCGAGATTCCTCGCGGCACCCCAGCGGAAAACGTGCGGGCGCTGGTAGATTATGCGCAAGGCCGCGGCGCGCTGGGGTTGGAATGATTCGCCGCTAAGCCACAACGCCGCGCCGGCGGGCGATCAGCAGAGGATCTGGTCCGCTGGTCAAGTTCCGTGCCGGGCAACTCCCTGTCGCCATGGCCAATGGCTCCGTTAGTCCGCAGCCTTGCATGGCGCCTTGCCGGGCGAACAGAGCCGACGCGTGATGCGGGGGGGGTTCTGCCCATGACGCCTCGTGAACGCTGGTTGGCGGTCCTAGAGGGCAGGCGCCCGGACCGCATCCCGTGCGATTACTGGGCGACGGCGGAGGTTACCGCGCGGCTGATGCGCGACTTCGGCTGCCACTCCAAACGCGAGGTCTGGGAGCATTTGGGGGTGGACAAATGCGTTCGCCTGGCGGCGCTGCACCCGCTCGCCAAAGAAGACGACTGGCACATCGATTCCAACTTCGCCATCTGGCACGTGGGGACGGCGGATATCCCGTACCAGGACGGGCTGGGTGTTTACACCGAGACGGTTTCGCATCCGCTGGCCCAGGCTGCGACCGTGGCTGACGTGGAGCGATTCGACTGGCCCGACCCGGAAGCCTGGGAGGTCCGCAATCTGCGGGCGCGCTGCGAAAAGTGGCGCGGCTATCCGATCCTGGGCGGCACTTACGAGCCTTTCTACCTTTACTGCCACCTGCGCGGCATGGAGCAGGCTCTCGCGGATTTCATCCTGAATCCGGCGGTGCTCGCAGCTGCCCTGGACCGAATCTACTGGATCCACGAATCCATCATCCGGCGAACCCTGGACGAGGCTGCTGACCTCATCGACTTCATCTATGTGGCGGAAGATTTGGGTACCCAGGAATCTCTGCTGATGAGTCCGGGGAGTTTTCGGCGCTTCCTCAAGCCTCGTATGGCCAGGATGATTGAGCTGGTTCACTCTTACGGCGTCCGAGTCTTTCACCATGACGACGGAGCCATTCGGCCGCTGATTCCGGATCTCCTTGAGATCGGCATCGACGTCCTGAATCCCATCCAGTGGCGTTGCCGGGGAATGGAGCGCGAAGAACTTGCCAGGGACTTCGGCGCCTCGGTGGTCTTTCACGGCGCCGTGGATAACCAGAAAACTCTTCCCTTTGGCGCGCCCGAGGATGTGCGGCGGGAGGTCGCCGAGAACATCCGCATTTTCAAGGACTGCAAGGGGTATATTATGGCCCCTTGCCACAATCTTCAGCCGAATACTCCGACCGTCAACATCGTGGCGCTGTACGAGGCGGTTCAAGAATTCGGGTAAACTACGATTTCGGCCATGAGTGACCTTGTCCACATCGAGCTAGAACCACTGGGGGAAAAGTTCACTCTCGAGCGCGGCACGCCCTTGCAGGACGTCTTGTTCGCGCACGGAGTGGAATTTCCCTGCGGCGGCCGGGCGCGCTGCAAGGGATGCCGGGTGAGGGTAGTGCGCGGCTCGCTGGCTATCACCCCGGAGCAGGAGCAGCTCCTGACGCGGGAAGAACTAGAGGCGGGCTGGCGTTTGGCGTGTTGCGCTAAGGCCGAGGACAACCTCACGCTCGAACTGGGCCAGTGGGAAGCGGCGATCCTGGCGGACAATTCCGTCTTCGCATTCACGCCGGGCGAAGGGCTGGGCGTCGCCGTCGACCTCGGCACGACGACCATCGTCGCCCAGTTGCTCGATCTTTCGAACGCCCACGTGCTGGCCGTTCGTTCCACGCTCAACCTGCAGGCGCGTCATGGCGCCGACGTGATGAGCCGCGTTAGCTTCGCCATCAAAGGCGACGGACTTCCGCGCCTGCGCAATCTGGTTCGCCAGCAGATTGGCAGGCTCATCGACGAACTGAGGGAAGCGGCACGCGCCAGCAGTCAGCGGATCAAGACCGTGACGGTCGTCGGCAACACCGTCATGCATCATTTGTTCTGCGGCATCGACGTCGCACCGCTCAGCGCGTACCCGTTCGAGCCGGTCCGCGATGGCCTTGAAACCTTCCGCGCCAGTGAGCTCGGTTGGAGCATACCCGGTGATCCGAGCGTGCGCTTCCTGCCGTGCCTGGGAGGCTTCGTGGGCAGCGACATCCTCGCGGGCATTCTCGCCACGCGGCTGGAGGAAAGTGATGCGCTTGTCGGATTGGTCGACCTGGGGACCAATGGTGAAATTGTTATCGGCAACCGCGAGCGGCTCCTGTGCGCTTCAACTGCCGCCGGGCCGGCCTTTGAGGGCGCGCGGATCTCGATGGGGATGCGGGCGGCCACGGGCGCGATTTCGGCGGTGACGGTCGAGGAAGGAAGGCTCGCGTGCCACGTGCTGGGCGACGTGGCCCCGCGCGGCATCTGCGGGAGCGGCCTGGTGGATGCCGTGGCGGCGGGATTGGATCTCGGCCTGATTCAACCGAGCGGACGCCTGCGCAACGGCGCGAATGGGTCGCTGATGCTCGCTGAGCCGGTTTCCATCACGCAGACCGATATCCGCGAATTGCAGCTCGCCAAGGGCGCCATCGCGGCGGGAATCCGATTACTCCTCGCGCGCTGGGGCGCTGCACCGAAGGATTTGACGCGCCTCTACTTGGCGGGTGCTTTCGGCAACTACATCAGCCGGGCGAGCGCCCGACGCATCGGTCTGCTCCGTTTCCCCGTCGAAATGGTCAAGCCCGCCGGCAACACGGCGCTGCTCGGCGCCAAGCTCGCCCTGTTCAACCAGACCGAGGATCAGTTCGCTTACGCTCCGCTGCGCGCCAAGGCCGAACACGTTTCCCTGAACACCGACCCGCACTTCCAGGACGTCTTCGTGGAAGAAATGACGTTTCCGGCGTCGTTGTAGCGGTCACCTTCAGGTGGGCAGCTTCAGTAGCTCATGCGACCGCAACGCGGGCAGCGCCAGACGGCAACGAACATCGTCTGGCCATAGCGGTCGCGGGCTTGCGCCAGCCGCGGCTCCATCGGCTGGCCGCAGCAGACCAGTGCGCCGGAGGGGTTCGGGTGAGCCGACTGCCCTGTGGGAGCCTTCACCGGCTCACCCTGCACAACAGGTTCGAGCTTTCCGGACCTGCCCCACATGTTCACCCCGCTAGCGCACCGAGATGTACACATCGTGATCGGTCCCGTCATTCAAGTGCGCGCGGAGCAAGTAGGTGCCCACTGTGTAACCGACCGTGCTCAGATTGTAGATGTACTGGCCCGCAGTCGGGTCGTAGCGGAAGTAATTGTCCAAATTGCTCGCTCCCGAAGCCTCGGGGTTTGTGCTCACCCGACCGCCGAAGACAATCAGGGTATTTGAACCGGGGTCATAGACGACGCTGTGCGTCCAGCGGGGAGCAGGCGGCGTCCCCGTGGGCTGAAGCTGAATCCATTCCTGCCCGGCGGCGGTCGAAGCAAATGCCGCCAGTTTGCAGACTCAGATTCCTACGTCAGGGGATAGCGTCCGTAATCGCGCACGGCTTCGTAAAGGGCCAGCAAGTTCTCCCTCGGCACGCGCGCCTGGACGTTGTGCGTGGTGTTGAAGACAAATCCCCCACCCGCGCCGAAGATGCGGATGCGCTCATGGACTTCGGCGCGCACTTCGTCGGGCGTGCCGAAGGGCAGCGTCCGCTGGGTATCGACGCCGCCGCCCCAGAAGGTGATCCGGTCGCCGTAGGTCTGCTTCAGCCGGCGCGGGTCCATGTTCGCGGCCGAGCACTGTACCGGGTTATGGATATCGAACCCCGCCGCGATGAAATCCGAATACAAGTTCCACACCGAGCCGCAGGAGTGGATAAAGCTCTTCCAGGTGGTGTTCTTGTGAATCCAGTCGTTGACCGCCCTGTGGAACGGCTGGTAGAGGTCGCGATAAGCCTTGGGCGAGATGAACGAGCCGTGTTGCGCGCCGAAGTCGGTGCCCGTGACGAAGACTGCCGCCACCCGGTTGCCCACCACCTTGAAGATCTTCTCGAGATTGGCCAGCCCGATCTCGCACTGCCCCTCGAAGACTTTGTAGATGTAGTCGCGGCGCGATACGGTGCTGATGTACCACTCTTCCACGTCGCGGATGCCCTTGGGATGCTTCAGCCAGGGCGCGGGCACCAGCGCAATGTCGCCGAAGGCCATGCCGCCGAAGTTGGCCAGAATCGCCTTGTCGGTTTCGTCGTACAGCCGCTTGGCCTCGCGCGCGAAGTAGGCGAGATCGGCATCCGAGATGGGGCCGAATTCCTCCAGGTTGTCTTCGGGGTTCAGCTTGGAATCGTCGATAGGCGCCTGGCGCTTTAGCGAATCGAAGTAGAAGCCCTCCTTGGGCATGCGGGCGCTGGGTGGCACCGAGCGGTCGCCTTCCGGGTACATCAAGATGGAACCGTCGGGCTCAGGGTCGGTGTTAAAGGCTTCGGGCACCAGGACGGGTGTGCCGTCGAACAGGGTCCACGGCTTCCAGCCCTCATTCCTGAATCCAAACATAGTTTTGGGTCCGGGCAGCGGAACGACGTCCACACCCAGCGCCTCCATCAGGTCGGGCTTGATTTCACCCAGCATTTGATAGGGCTCCGCGACCTTGACCGGGGTTCCCGGGGGGTCGAGCCCGAGCGTCTGACGCAGCAAGTAGACCGAGCTGACCTGCATGCCCGTGGTAGGGCTGGCCCCCAGGTCAAGCGGCAACCGATCGGGTTCCTGGTGGTTCAGCGTGCGAGCGACGCGCTCCCTGGAAGTCATCATGGTGCTCCTCCTGCGAGATGGAAGCCGTTCCGGGTCCGGGGCGGGATTGTAGCAGTGTGCGTGCCAGGCTTCAATGAGGCAATGCGGAGCAGAACGGAGAAGGGCCACAAACACTGAGGCCGACCCGAAGGCCGGCCTCGCTCCCTGCTCCCGAAGGAGGAGGGGGGATCACCAAGATGCTATACTGGCGTTGTTAGCTTGCAGTGTCAAGGGACAACTTGTCCCTGCGACGTTTCGAGTTGTGGCAGCAATCGATTAGCTGCTGAAGAAAATGGCAAGAGCAAACGTCTATGTCGACGGCTTCAACCTTTACTATGGAGCCGTCAAGGATACGCCGTATCGCTGGCTCGATCTGGCGAAGTTGTGTCAGATCATGCTGCCCGGTGATACCGTTCAATCGATAAAGTACTTCACTGCTCGCGTAAGCGCTCGTCCCCACGACCCCACCCAGGCGACACGCCAGCAGCTTTATCTGCGGGCGCTGAAAACCGTTCCCAACCTCACCATAATCTACGGCCACTTCCTCACGCATTCTCGTCCGAAGATGCTGACCGGTAGTGATCCCCCTAAGAAAGTCTGGGTAGATGAGACGAAAGAGAAGGGTTCGGACGTGAACCTTGCCACCCATCTCCTTTACGACGGATTCAAGCAGTTGTATGAGCTGGCTGTCCTCATCACGAACGACTCCGACCTTCTGGAGCCGGTGAGAATAGTCCGAAATGAACTCCGCCTTTCGGTGGGCATACTGAATCCTCACCAACACCACAGTTGCGTGTTAAAGCAATACGCGACATTCATCAAGCGAATTCGCCAGGCACATGTGGCAGCTTGCCAGTTTCCTGAAACCATGACGGACGCGAAAGGCACGTTCCACAAGCCCAGTGTCTGGTAGGTTCTCCACTAGGAACTAGACGTTTCCAGTGTGACCCGCGCCTAGCGGCTGGCCATTGGACCTTCCGCGCGAGACATACCTCCGTCCACATGACAACTCTCAAATCAGGGGGCGCATGGCGGGCCTGAATGAACCGGCGTGCGTACAATGTCATCGTAGCCCATTCAGCCAGCCTGCAGCGGACACACGATAGTTGCTTGCGGAGTGCCGCGAGTTGTGTCATTACTTTGCCGTGGATGGTGGACAGGACGACCCTGGTCTTCTTGGCCCTTCCATCACTCAGCGTCTAACAGGACTCGACTAATGCCTCGGCGTCTGTGCTCGGGAAACCGGATGGTGGCGGAAGGCGCGCTGGCTGCTGGCTGTCGCTTCTTCGCAGGTTATCCGATCACGCCGGCCTCGGAAATCTACGAAGTGATGATGCGCGAGCTGCCCCGGCGCGGCGGCATGGCGCTTTCGGCGCCGGACGAAATCTCCTCCCTGTGCTATTGCGTGGGCGCGAGCCTGCGCGGGCTGAAGGCGATGACGGCCACTTCCGGCCCGGGCTGGGCGTTAATGATTGAGACCCTCCAGTACGCGCTGATGAGCGAGACGCCCGTAGTGATTGCGGTGGTACAACGTCTGGGTCCGAGCACCGGCGGAGCCACGCAGGGCGCGCAGGGAGACGTCTGGCTGACCGAGTTCGCCACTTCCGGTGGCTACACCATTCCCGTCTTCTCTCCCAGCACAGCCGCCGAGTGCCACGACCTGACCGTGCACGCCTTCAACTGGTCGGAGCGGCTGCGCACGCCGGTGGTTCTGCTCTCGGACAAGGAAGTGGGCATGACCACTGAGGTGGTGGACGAGGAGGCCCTGAGCCCGCCGGCGGTGGTCGGGCGCGAGCGCTTTGCGGGGGAGCATCTGTTCCTCACTTACGGCTTCACGCGGCCGAAAGAAGTCCCCGCCTTCGCAGCCGTGGGTGGGGAAGTAAAAGTCACCGTCACCGGCTCGGCGCACGACCAGCAGGGGCGCTTGCGCAAGAATGCTCCCGAGGTTATCGAGGTGCTGCGCCATCTGGAGCGGAAGATCGAGGCCCATGCCGAAGAGATGGAACTGGCGCGAACTGACCTCGACCCGAGCGCGTCCCACCTGGTGGTGAGTTACGGCATTACGGCGCGGGCGGCGCGCCAGGCCGTGGCCGCGCTGCGTCGCGAGGGCGTCCGCGTTTCTTTCTTTCAAGCTCAGACTCTGTTTCCCCTCCCTCGCCGGGCGCTCGATTGGGCGCTGGCTGGGGTCCGCAACGTTTTTGTGGTGGAAGAGAATTTGACAGGCCAGTATCGCGCCGTGCTGGCACGTTACCTCGAGGGCAAGCGCGTGGTGGGCATAAACAAAATCGGCGGGCTCATCGCCCCGGGCGAAATCGTGCAGGCGGTGCGGGCGGCGGAGGCTTGATGGCCGAGAATCAGTATCTGGCTCCTGACGCCAAGTTGCCTTACTGTCGCGGTTGCGGCCACGCCGCCGTGGTGCGCCACCTAAGCCAGGCCCTCGAGC
>Ga0315282_10006773_pt1 | contig 19037 bp, 14 predicted proteins | sample YL17G07_20_MG_FD_203693 | JGI IMG/M metagenome (GOLD analysis project Ga0315282, IMG submission 203693) | Sediment microbial communities from Yellowstone Lake, YNP, Wyoming, USA - YL17G07_20 | ecosystem: Environmental > Aquatic > Freshwater > Lake > Sediment | place: USA: Wyoming | collected... | reverse complement strand
AGTGGCGCCCCAGTAGTAATTTCCGCGGGAATGCTACGGGGTAAAGCTATGCTTGATAACAAAAAAACGTACGCAAAATATTTGTAGATATTATAAGGGGCTTATACTGAGAGTGCTCCACCTGTTCCCATTTCGAACCCCGAAGGAGAACGAGAAACGTTTCCTACGGGACAGGCTCAGAAGCGAAGTCCCGTACTAAACAAAAAAATTAATAAAGAATGGAGTTATGCTGTGGCGGTTATACTGAGGTTGTCCCACCTGATCCCATTTCGAACTCAGAAGTGAAATACCTCAAGGCCGATGATAGTATCTCTTGTAGATGCGAAAGTAGGTAACTGCCACAAGATAACTTCATTTTTTTTGTTTTAGTACCGGGATAAAATATTCCAAGGCCGATGATAGTGCTCGTTTAACGGGCGTGAAAGTAGGTAGCTGCCACTAAAGCGCCTTTTTGTGTTGCGGAAAATTTATTTCTTAAAAAATCTTTGATATCTTGGGTAAAATTGATATAATAATTTAATCTATATGCGTTTTTCTCGAATAAAAAATAAGGTTTTGATTATCTTAATTATAATTATTCTTATTTTTTTGCTTAATTTCTTCCAAAAAGAGGTAAAAAGTTTCTTTTATTTTATTTCATCGCCGATCCAAAAAACATTATGGACGGCAGGGGATAATATATCTGATTTTTTTGGGGGGATTATTGAGTCTAAAAAAATAAAAGAAGAAAACGAAGAATTAGAATCTCGTAATCAAGAATTATTAGTCGAAATAGCCTCTTTGAGGGAATTAAAGAAAGAAAACGAAACTTTAAGAGGGGCTTTAAATATCGGTTTAAATAAAGATTTTAAATTGGCTTTTACCCAAATAATCAGCAAAGATATCTCCCAAGATTTTATTTTAATTAATAAAGGTTCAAAAGATGGCTTATCTAAAGATCTGCCGGTAATTACTTCGCAAAAATTATTGGTAGGACGCATTAATGAAGTTTACGATCACTTCTCAAAAGTAATCCTTATTTCTAATAAAGAAGGTTCTTTTGATGCAAAGATTTCCGGAAATGAAGTTTACGGAGTGGTAAAAGGGAAAGGTGACTTAAGGGTCGTTTTAGAGCTTGTTCCGAGGGAATCTGAAATAAAAGAAGGAGATTTGGTTGTCACTACTTCATTAGGAGGAATCTTCCCAAGTGGTATTTTGGTTGGACAGATAAAAAAAATTCGAAAAAGCGACATAGAGCCATTTCAGGACGCAGAGATTGGCAACTCTTTTAATATTAAAAATTCAGAGGGTCTCTTTGTTATTCTTAACCCAAATGGTTAAAAATATCTTAATTTTAGTCATTTCTTTTTATATAATAGCTTTATTTCAGACAAGCCTTTTTGTTTATTTTAATGTTTTTGGGGGGATTATAAATATTATTCTAATTTTAATTATTCTCATAAATCTCTTTGAGAAACCAGAGCAAAAAACGGGATTTTTAGCGGCTTTTATTGGAGGATTTTTTTTGGATGTTTTTTCTTCTCGCCCAATCGGATTTGATATTTTAATTTTGGTCTTGATATCAATTTTTATAAAGGTAATTTTGAGGAGATATGTTCGAACACCTTTTTTCGGGAAAATTTAGATATAAAAAGTTAAAAACAAATTTTCATGAAGACATAGAGCCGCAGGAGATTTTGTTAGATAAGCTCGCTCAAAAGAGAGAGGAAGAAATTGGGGTTTCCGAGAAAAAGCTTGAAGTCCTTCTTCCCAAAATAGTCCTTCAGGGAATTTTTATTGTTTTTTCTATTTTGGTCTTTTTATTTTTCGCTAGGATTTTTTATTTTCAGGTTATTGAGGGGAAGAATTTATCTAAATTAGCCGAACAGAATAAATTTATAATTTATTCGATCCAAGCTAATCGGGGGATAATTTACGACAAAGATTTAAAGCCATTAGTTTTTAATCTGCCAAGTTTTGATTTGGTCCTTAAAAAAAATTATTTACCGGAATCCGATATAGAAAAGAAAAAAATTTTAAACAAAATTTCACAAATTCTAAAAATAGACCCAAAAGAAATAGAAAATAGTATTAATCAAAGCCCTGACTCGGAAATAATCATTGCGAGAAATCTCGATCACCAAGCTTTAATCGTCCTTGAGGCAAGAAGTGGAGAGTTCCCTGGTTTTGAAATAAAGAGAAATTCAATCCGTGATTATATAGACGGTGAAGTTTTTGCGCATTTGATTGGTTATATGGGAAAAATAAGCAGCGAGGAATTAAAAAAATCACCTGATTTTTATTCAATTACAGATTATATCGGTAAAGATGGAATTGAAAAAAGCTATGAAGAAGTTTTGAGGGAAAATCCGGGAAAACTTCAGATTGAAAGAGATGCTTTGGGGAACATTGTATCAAAAAAGATTATATCTCTGCCCGAATCAGGAAAGAGTTTAGTTTTATGGTTAGACTCTGATTTACAGAAAAAAATTGAAGAGACCTTAGAAAAAAAAGTAAAAGAAGTCGGGGCAAAAGGAGCTGTTGCAGTGGCTCTTGATCCAAAAACAGGGGGAGTGATGGCTTTAGTTTCTTATCCGAGTTTTGATAATAATCTATTTTCAAAGGGAATATCCCAAGAGGAATGGAAAAAGATTAACGAAGATCCTTTAAAACCCCTTTTTAATCGGGCAATTGCCGGAACCTATTTGACTGGTTCAACTATTAAACCCTTAATAGCTTCGGCTGCTTTGGAAGAAAAAATAATTTCGCCTGATAAAAAAATTAATGATTCGGAAGGAAAAATTGTTGTTCAAGATTATTGGAATCCTGAAAAAGTTTGGGAATATAAAGATTGGAAAATTCATGGCTGGACGGATATGAGGAAAGCCATTGCCGAATCCTGCAACGTTTATTTTTACACAGTGGGAGGTGGATACGGTGATCAAGAAGGTTTAGGCCCAACAAGAATTAAAGAATATTTAGAAAAATTTGGTTGGAATCAAAAAACAGGTATTGACCTGCCGGAAGAAGTAGAAGGTTTTATTCCTGATCCTAACTGGAAAAAATCTTATTTTGAAAGAAAAGAAGATCAGGTTTGGGTTGATGGCGATACTTATTATCTTTCCATTGGCCAAGGTTATCTTAAAATTACTCCTTTGGAAGTGGTGACTGCTTTTTCTGCTATAGCCAATGGAGGAAAATTATTGCAGCCACAAGTTGTTCAAAAAATTATTGACACTTCGATAAGCTCAGTGTCAACCCTGAGCAAAGCCGAATGGGTTGACAGTGAAAAAAATGTAGTTGAAGAATTCAAGCCAAAAATTATTCGCCAAAACTTTATTGACCCAAAAAATCTTCAGGTCGTTAGAGAAGGGATGAGGCAAGCAGTTACTGCTGGTTCAGCCACTGGTTGGTTAGATACCTTATCGGTCTCTGCTGCTGCTAAAACCGGAACAGCCGAATTGGGAAATGATAGGTACCACAACTGGATAACAGTATTTGCTCCTTATGATGATCCCCAAATTGTTCTGACGATTTTAATTGAAAACGTAAAAGGAGTACAAGCGGCCGTCTTGCCAGTAGCGAAAGAAGTGTTATCGTTCTATTTTAGTGAGAGTAAATAAAATATTTTTTTGATTCTGTGTGAGACTTTTTTAAGTAAAACAGATAAGGAAACATTTTGCCTGTTTTTTCTTTTTGACCTAAGGCAGAAAATTAGCTAAAATAAAAATATATGGCAAGCATAGACGAGATTAAAAAAATTAGATTAAAAAAATTGGAGACGATTCAAAAAACGGGAATTTTTCCTTTTCCTGAAAAAACAAAGAGAACTCATAGAATTTCCGAAGCCTTAAAAGATTTTAATGCACTTTTAAAGTCAAAAAAAGAAGTAATTTTAGCGGGAAGGATAAAATCTTCAAGAGGGCACGGAGGCTCCACGTTTTTGGATGTAGAAGATGGGACAGGAAAGATTCAAGCATTTTTCAGAAAAGATAGGTTGGGAGAAAAAGGCTATCAATTTTTCTTGGATAGTATTGATATAGGAGATTTTATTGAAATCAGAGGCATTTTATTTAAAACTAAAAAAGGAGAAAAAACAATTGAGACAGTTGATTTTAATATTTTAGCGAAATCACTTTTACCCTTACCCGAAAAATGGCACGGCTTAACCGATACCGAAGAAAGATTTAGAAAAAGGTATTTAGATTTGATTTTTAACAAAGAAGTCAGAGAGAAATTTGAGCTTCGTTCAAAAATTATCAAAGAAATAAGAAGATTCTTGGATGAAGAAGGTTTTTTGGAAGTGGAAACCCCGATTTTACAGCCTATTTACGGCGGGGCTAAAGCCAAGCCGTTTAAAACGCATCTTAATGCTTTGAATTTAGATTTATATTTGAGAATTTCTCCTGAACTTTATTTAAAACGCCTTTTAGTTGGTGGTTTTGAAAAAGTTTATGAAATTAGCCGCTGTTTTCGAAATGAAGGAATGGATAGGAGCCATAATCCCGATTTTACTATGCTGGAATTTTACTGGGCTTATGCGGACCATAAAGATTTGATGAAGCTAACAGAAAAGATGTTCGAAAGTTTTCTTAAAAAAACATTCGGAACTCTAAAAATTAAATACGAAGAGAAAGATATAGATTTTAAGCCGCCTTGGTCAAGAGTTGAGTTTAATCAATTATTTAAGAAATACACAAAAATAAATTTAAAAGAGATAAATAAAGAAGCCCTGGAAAAAGAAGCAAAGAAATTAGGGGTTGAAATCCCGAAAGGAGCTGGCAAAGCCGAAGTTGCTGATGAAATCTATAAGAAATTCTGCCGGCCGAAAATCTGGCAACCAACGTTTGTTATTCATGCACCACTTGGTCTTTTTCCATTGGCAAAACAACTTCCCGAAGATCCTGCAAATTTAGCGAACATTCAATTGGTAGCGGGCGGATGGGAAATAGTTAATGCCTTTTCCGAACTAAACGATCCCCTTGAGCAAAGAAGGAGATTTGAAGAGCAGGAAAAATCTTTTAAAGAAGGCTTGGAAGAGGCTCAAAGATTAGACGAAGATTTTATAGAAGCTTTGGAATACGGGATGCCGCCGGCCGCTGGCTTTGGAATGGGAATTGATAGATTAACAGCGTTACTCACAAACTCGCATTCTTTACGAGAAGTTATACTTTTTCCCACAATGAAGCCAAAATCTTAAAACTTAAAACATGAAACTTGAAACTTGAAGAGTAAAGCTATAAGTTCTAAGTTCTAAGTTCTAAGTTATGAGTTCTAAGTTATGAGTTATGAGTTCCATATGAGCTCCAAGAGAATATGTTAGACATAAAATTCATCCGACAAAATCCAGAGAAAGTTAAAGAAGCTTGCAAAAACAAACAGGTTAAGGTTGATATAGATCAGCTTTTAGAAGTTGATAGAAAGCGGCGGGAGACCCTATGGGCTTTGGAAGATATGAGGGCTCAAAAAAATAAAGCCTCAAAGAAAATTTCAGAATCAAAGGACGAAAAAGAAAAAAAGAAAATAATTTTAGAGATGAAAGAATTGGACACAAATAGCGACAGATTAAATAGGTCCCTTAAGAATCTTGAAGCAGAATTTGATAATTTGATATATAAAGTGCCCAATCTGCCCTTGGACGGTGTGCCGGTAGGGAAAGATGAAAGAGATAATGTTGTTTTAAGAGAGGTAGCCGCCTCTGGCGAGGCTCGCCCCGCTGGGCGGGGTGAGAAGCCTAAGTTTGATTTTCAGCCAAGAGATTATATGGAAATTGCCGAAAACCTTGATTTGATTGATGTAAAAAGGGCGGGAAAAGTTGCCGGCACGAGATTCGGCTACCTAAAAAGAGAAGCCGCCCTAATTGAATTTGCTTTAATAAATTTTGTTTTTGATATTTTAACTAAAGAAAATTTTATTCCGGTGATTCCGCCGGTAATGCTAAAATCTAAAATGGCTAGGGGAATGGGATATTTAGAGCAGGCGGACCAAGAAGAAGCTTATTATCTTCCAAAGGATGATTTATATTTAGTTGGAACATCCGAACAGTCGGTTGGAGTGATGTATGCGGACGAAATCCTTGAAGAGAAAGAGTTACCTAAAAGATATGTCGCTTTTTCCACCTGTTTTAGAAGAGAGGCGGGTGCTTATGGAAAGGACACCAAAGGAATTTTAAGGGTTCATCAGTTTGACAAAGTGGAAATGTTTAGTTTTGTTAAACCGGAAGATTCTATAAAAGAACACAAATTTTTTTTAGAAATGGAAGAAAAATTAATGCAATCTCTGAAAATTCCTTATCGAGTTCTAAATATTTGTACGGGTGATTTGGGCAGGCCGGCAGCAGCAAAATATGACATAGAAAGCTGGTTACCCTCGGAAAATCGTTATCGTGAAACTCATTCTACCTCTAATTGCATCGATTTTCAGGCAAGAAGATTGAATATTCGCCACAAGGATAAAAACGGCAAATTGAATTTTGTTCATACCGTAAACGGTACGGCTATCGCCATCGGCAGGACGTTGATTATGATTATTGAAAACTATCAACAAAAAGATGGCAGCATTTTAGTGCCCGAAGTTCTGCAAAAATATCTTAATTTTAGATTAATCAAGAGGTAAATGGAAGAAAGAAATATCTCCATAGGAAATTTAAATATTAACTACAAAATTGCAGGGGAGGGGCCTGCTATTTTGGTTTTGCATGGTTGGGGCGGATCTTCTGATTCCTGGATTAGAGTCCAAAAATTATTGGAAATGGCAGGATTCAAAGTTGTTATTCCCGATTTTCCAGGATTTGGAAAGAGCGTTACACCCCCTGTACCGTGGGGGATAAAAGAATATACTGATTTTGTTGTGAAATTTTCAGAGAATCTTAATCTACAAAGTTTTTTTCTTTTGGGTCATTCTTTTGGAGGTAGAATCGCTATTAAATTAGCAGCCGATTATTCTGAAAAAATAAAGAGTTTAATTTTATGCGATTCGGCCGGTATTAAGCCAAAACCTAGCATTAAGACAAGAATAATTTTTGAAATATCTAGAATTGGAAACGCTATTTTTAGCCCAAAACATTTAATAAGATTTAGAGATTGGGCAAGAAATATGTTTTATATTTCTTTACGCAATAAAGATTATATAAAAGCCAAAGGTGTTATGCGAGAAACGATAATAAAAGTTTTAGAAGAAGATTTGTTGCCCGATTTAGGAAAAATTAAAACAAAAACTCTTATTGTTTGGGGTAGCGTCGATAAAATGGTTCCTCTAAAATATACCTCTGTTTTTAAGGAAAAAATTGAAGGTGCAAGAATAGAAATTATGCCCAAGATCGGTCATAGCCCGCATTTGGAAGCGCCGGAAAAGTTAGCCGAAATTATTATAAAATTTTTGAAGGAAATATAATTATGTTTTCTTTTTTAGGTTTTCTTTGGTTTTTCCGTACCGCAAAATCAATTTTATTCTGGCTTTATCTTTGGCAGTTGAAAGAATATCACACTGGAAGATTTTTTGACCATTTCAATACAGAAAAAGGAAGAAAACTCCTTACGAATCCTTTAAATGTTTTTAAAGTTATTTTAATAATATTATTCTTTGCCGTCCCGGTTTTATCCTTATTTCTTTTAGTTTTAGTTTACTTAATTGAATTCTTTAAAACTGCAGTAGATTTTTCTACAAAAAAGATAAAAAGGCCGGTTTTTACAAAGAAATCTCTTTTTTTAATATTTCTTGCCATATCATTAGAAATTGTTTTTTTGATTGGTTTCTGTCAGATTAAAGAAAGCATAATCATTTTTGCATTTTCGCTTTTAATTTTTGATGTTCTTACTCCGATAATAGTTTCGATATTGGTTCTTTTGACACAGCCCTTGGCGGTTCTGGGCAGAAATAGAATTATAAGAAAAGCCAAGAAAAAACGGGAAGAATTTAAAGATTTATTGGTTATTGGCATTACCGGCAGCTACGGCAAGACATCAACTAAGGAATTTTTATACGCAATTTTAAGCCAGAAATTCGGCGAAAATAAAGTTTTGAGAACTAAGATTCATCAGAATTCAGAAATTGGAATTTCCCAATGCATTTTGAAAGATTTAAAGCCGGAGCATAAAATATTTATTTGCGAAATGGGAGCTTATAATAGAGAGGGCATAAAATTATTGTGCGACATTACTAAGCCGAAAATAGGCATTTTAACTGGCATTAACGAACAGCATATGGCGACCTTCGGTTCTCAGGATAATATAATAAAAACAAAATTTGAGCTGATTGAAAGCTTGCCGGAAAATGGAATAGCAATCTTTAATAGCGATAGCGCTTTTATTAGATTTAAAGTCAGAAATTCAAAATTTAAGGTTTTAAACCAGAAATTTTACTCTATTAAAGAGAGAGCCGATATTTGGGCGGAAAATATAAAAGTAGAGAGGGATTCTGTGGCGTTTAGGATTTTTACTAAAGATAACGATTCGGTAGATGTTAAAATAAACGTTTTAGGAAGACAAACAATTTTAAATTTTCTAGGAGCGGCATTGGCAATTAAAGAGTTGGGGATAACTTTATCGGAAATTGCCAAAGCTTCTGAAGAAATTAATTCAAAATACGGCGGAATGCAATTAAAAGCAGGAAAAAGAGGGTTAAACATCATTGACTCAACCTATTCTGCCAATCCTGATGGCGTAATATCAGCTTTGGAATATTTAAAAATTTGGCCCCCTAAAAGAATTATTGTTATGCCTTGTTTGATTGAGTTAGGAATGGCTTCAAAAGAAGTTCACTGGAAAATAGGAAAAAAAATCGGTGAAGTTTGCGATTTAGCAATTATTACTACCAAAGAAAGGTTTAAAGAAATAAAAGAAGGTGCAGTTGGAAGGGGAATGAAGCCAGAAAATATTTTATTTATTGAAAATCCTCAAAAGATTTTTGAAAAAATAAAAAGTTTTTGTGAGCCAGGTGACGTGGTACTTTTAGAGAGTAGAGTTCCGCCTAAATTAATTGAACTTCTATTAAATGTGTAAACCAGTTTCAATATCTTTATCCCCAAATACTGAAAAAGATGATATTCTTTTAGCTTTTAAATTACTCCTCCAACCTTGGCACTGGAAATATACTACATTTTCTACGATCGTAGAAAATGTAGTATATCAGTTGGAAGAAGAATTTAAAAAATATTTGGGAGCAAAATATGCTATTTCTTTTAATAGTGGCAGGTCGGCTTTAATGGCAATTTTAAATTCGTTGGGATTAGAAAAAGATTCAGAAGTTCTTTTACAAGCTTTCACTTGTAATGCAGCGGTGAACCCGATCATTTGGAGTAAACTGAAGCCAGTTTATGTTGATGTGAATGAGCAAACTTTTAATATTGATATAGAAGATTTAAAAAAGAAAATTGCCCTCCCAGGCGGCTCAGGGCAAACTCCAAAAGCGGTAATGGTTCAACATACTTTTGGCTTGCCGGCAGATATAGATGAAATTTTAGAAATCTGCAAGGAAAATAATCTAATTTTAATTGAAGATTGCGCTCACTCTTTGGGCGCAGAGTATAGGGGTAAAAAAGTGGGTACTTTCGGCAAAACGGCATTTTTTAGTTTCTCCCGCGATAAAGTAATTTCTTCGGTTTATGGCGGAATGGCAGTAACTAACGACGATGAATTGGCGAAAAAATTGAAAGAATATCAAGAAAAGATAGGATATCCTTCTTATTTTTGGATTTTTCAGCAACTTCTCCACCCCGTTTTAATGAATTGGCTGATTTTACCGACTTATTCAATTTTAGGAAAATACTTATTAATTTTATTCCAATGGTTACATATTTTATCAAAAGCTGTCCACTGGAAAGAAAAAAGAGGTAGAAGACCTTGTTATTTCCCAAAAAGACTGCCTAACGCTTTGGCAATTTTAGCTTTAAACCAATTTAAGAGATTAGATAAATTCAATGATCATCGAAAAGAAATTGTAAAATTTTATCGTGAGGAATTAAAAAATACTTCCCTTGAAATGCCGTTGGAATCGGAGCAAATTTATCTAAGATTTTCCGTAAAGCATCCACGGGCGCACGAAATTATAAAAAAAGCCTGGCAGAAAAATATTTTACTAGGGGATTGGTATACAACTCCGGTTGCCCCTCACGATACAAAATTAGAAAAATTAGATTATAATTTAGGCAGTTGTCCGAAAGCCGAAAAATTAGCTAAAATAACCTTGAATCTGCCAACGCACATCAATATTTCAAAGGAAGATGCTCAAAGAATCGTAAGTTTTCTTAAAAATGTATAGAATAAATTATCCAATTATAGATTTGCATGTTCACTTGAGGAATAATATCCTTGAGCACACTAAAATAGCCAAAGAAAGTGGTATAGATTTAGTAGTTTATATGGCGAATTGCTCACCGCCTCTAGATAATTTGATGGCAATTAAGAAATCTTTAAGAGAAAAAAGATACATTAGGGCAATTCCCGTCAGCGCGATTACAAAAAATCTTGAGGGAAAAGAACCGGTTGATATTAACAAGATTAAATCTTATGTCGTTGGATTTAGCGATGATGGAAAATGTTTAAGGGATCTAGAGATATTAAAATATATACTGAAGAAAAAAGTTTTAGCACTAGTCCATTTAGAGCCAGAATTAGAAATGCTGAAGCGATACTTAAGTGTTTATAATAAAACCGGCGGCCACTTACATTTTCAGCATATAAGTAAAAAAGAAAGCGTTGATTTAATTAGATCAGCCAAAAAAGATGGCTTAAAAATTACTTGCGAAACTTGTCAGCATTATTTTACCTATACAAAAGACGAATTAGAAACAAAAGTTAATCCTTCGCTTGTAGAAAAAGAAGATATCTTGGCTATAAAAAAGGGTTTAGCCGATGGAACAATTGATGTTATAGCCAGCGATTACGCACCATTGCCGAGAAAAACCGGTATCGCCGGTTTTAGATCATTTTTACCGTTATCTTATGGATTGGTATTAGAAGGAGTTTTAACGGAAAATCAGTTAAAAGAAAAATTATATTTAAATCCAAAAAAAATAATTGAAAGCGGTGGTTACAAATTGAGAATATGATAATTGAAGAAATAAGAACCTGCCTTGCAGAACCTTGTTTCTTTAATAATTTTTCACTTCGTTAAAAATTATGATAATTAAAGAAGTAAAAGACAAAAATGTTTGGGAAGATTTTCTTTTGAGTTGTGATGAGAAAACTTTTTTGCAGTCTTGGAACTGGGGAGAATTTAATAAGATGATGGGAAATAAAATTTGGAGATTGGGAATTTATGATAATGAAAATCTCCTTAGCTTAGCTTTAGTTTCAAAGATAATAGCAAAAAGAGGGACGTTTCTTCTGATACAACATGGGCCAAATATAATTCAAAATTCAAATTTCAAAATTCAAAATGAAAATTTAAAATCCAAAATTTTAGAAATATTGTTAAAAGAATTAAAAAAGATAGGAAAAGAAGAAAAATGCAGCTTTATCAGGCTAAATCCCCTGTGGGAAAGAAATCAGGAGAATAAAAATATTTTTAAAGATTTAGGGTTTACCCAAGCTCCCATGCACGCTAATGCTTATGAGTCGAGCTGGAAATTAGATATAACACCATCCGAAGAAGAGCTTTTAAAAAATATGCGGAAAACCACCCGCTATTTAATCCGGCAGGCGCAAAAAAATACTGATATTGAAATTTTTCAGAGATGGGACATAAGCGATGTTGAAATTTTCAACAAGACTCATCAGGAAGTTGTTAAAGTTCAAAAGTTTGTTCCCTTTTCTTTAGAATATTTTAAAAATGAGTTTTTAGCTTTTCAAGAAGATAATCAGATAAGATTATTTTTTGGAAAATATAAGGGCGAAATAGTTGCTTCGATTTTCGTCCTTTTTTGGTCAAATATCGGATTTTATCATCACGCGGCTTTATTACCTCAATATCATAAAATCCCGATTTCTTATTTGCTCCAATGGGAAGCAATAAAAGAAGCAAAAAAAAGAGGGTGTGTATTATATGATTTTTGGGGCTTCACCGACCCTCAGAAATATCCCAAACATCCTTGGGCGGGACCTACTTTATTTAAGATGGGTTTTGGCGGAAAATCCTATGAATATGTAAAGACGCAGGATTATCCTCTTTCTTCAAGATATTGGCTAATTTATATTTTTGAAAAATTAAGAAGAGCAAAAAGAGGATTATGAGGGAAAGTTTCCGAAAACCCTACAGAGTTATAAAGAAAAAATCGATTTTTAAAAACCGGTTTTTTTGGCTGGGAATTCTGATTTTAATTATTTTAGGAGGAATTTTTTATTTAATTTATTTTTATTCTTTTTTCCAAGTAAAAGAAATTAAGATCGTAGGCAACCAAAAAGTATCCGGCAAAGAGATTGATGATTTAACTCAAAATCAAATCTGGGGAAAAATTCTCCTTATTCAAACAAAAAGTATTTTTTTAGTTGATTTTAATAAAGTAAAAAGTGGTCTCTTGGGGAAATTTCCGCAAATCAATAAGGTTGTTTTTAAAAGAGATTTCCCCGATAAGGTTCAGATTTTTGTAGAAGAAAGAAAACCAGTAGCGATATTTATTAGTAATGAAGAGAATTTTTTAATAGACAAAGAGGGAATAGTCTTTGAAAAAGTATATAATGATATGCCGGAATTTTTAATGGTGAAGAATTTAACCCTGCAGAAAGATTTAAATTTAGGAGAAAAAGCTGTTGATATAGATGTGATGTCAAAAATTTTAGATATTGAATCTAAATTGGAAGAAAAGTTAAGAATATCTTTAGGATCAGCCTCTTTAGCGGCCGAGGATAAGTTAGATGTCAAAACAAAAGAGAGCTGGGATATTTATTTTAATCCCAAAGGAGATATCGGCTGGCAGATAACTAAATTAAGTTCGGTTTTGGAAAAAGAAATCCCCTCCGAAAAAAGAAAGGATTTAGAATATATTGATTTGAGGTTTGGCAACTTCGCAAGCTATAAATTCCGCTGAGTTTATCTAATCAATTTTATATACAAAAATTGAATAACCGATTTTTGCTACGGGGGTATAATTATTAAGCCAATTATAATACCCCGTTGGCGAATCAAAACCCCTTGCAGGTTTGCCTCTTCCGCCTTGCAGAAAAGTGGCTGAAACCGCAAGATAGCTTCCTTTTGCCAACTCCTGTGGATTCCTGTCGCCCCACCATTGGGCGTATTTTTCTTTTAAATAATATTTTGCGTCAGTGCCTCCGAAATAATCAACATAAATTTTATTAACTCCATTTTCATTAGTCCAGCTTGCCAGTCTTTTCAAATCCTGGCCCCAGTCAAGATTTGAGTCAACAGTATAAATGTAGCCATTTTTCGGGCCGCCAATTAATTCGTTAAAGTAGGCGAGGAAAGAAGGAAAGATAGAAACGACCGAAACTGCCTGCCATAAAATAAGAATTCCCAGAATTGAATATTTTAATTTTAAATAAGGTTCCTTTAGCCAATTTATTATAACAGCGCTTACCAATATAAAAGTAAAAGGAAAAATCGGTAAAAGATGGCGGACACCGATATTAAGATCAGAAACTTCAGAAAATACCCAGTAGAGCAGAATAAATACCAACATTGAGAACTCGGCAAAATGAACTTGCGTCCATGCCCTAAATCTGTTGAAAGTATTTTGCCAGAAAGGTTTTTTAATTAGCCAGGCGGCATATAAAAGAGCAATGATTGTTAAAATATGAAAAGTTAGAGGTTCTTTTATTGAATAAACGACGGGGAAATAAGTTTTCCATCCGCCGGCTGAAACCTCACCCATAAAATAGGTAGTGTTTCCTCCTATTCCTCTTTGGAAAACGAGGGATAATCCCAAAAGATACTGCGCGTAAGCTCTCACAACCGGTATTTTAGCAGCTTTGCTTAAAAGAGGACCCAAAAAGTGTATTGGATGGGAGGCGAGCATGAATTTCGTATCGCTGGCTTGCCTTTCGGGAGGATAATTCCAAACATGATATTGGTAAACTGGCCAGATTAAAATAAAAGCAACTACAATAACTAAAATCATAATTTTTACCGTTTGCCAAAATTTTTTAGTTTTAAATAGCCACCATACCAGTCCTAAAAATCCAAAAAATGGGATTAAAATAATTAAAGTAAATTTCAAAAGCTCAGCTATCCCAAGAGCTATGCCGGCAAAAATAATATTTCTTTTTGAGGGATTATTTAAAGCTTTTATAAAATAATAAGTTCCAATAACTGCTCCAGCAGCCGCACCTACATCAGTAGTTACCAGCCTGCCGTGCGCTAAAAAAGTCGGAGAAAAAGAAAATAAAAAAAGTGCCAAGAGGCCCGCGCAATTACCAAAGAGCTCCCTCGTCCATTTAAAAACAAAAAAACCAAGCAAAATTAAAAGAAAAATCATAGGAATTCTTCCCCAGAAGATCATTTTATCGGTTGGATTATCAGAATGAAAAAGAAATTTATTTCCAAAATCCCATTGGCCATTTATATCATCTTTCCAGGCCTTAATATCTTGAGGAAAATTTATTCCTCCTTGTGGTGAGCCTGTCGAACCATTGATGAAAAGTAATGGGAAAGCGGCTAAATCTTTTATTAATGGCGGATGCTCGGGATTCAATCTCATATCTTTTTGGGTCAGATAAGAATAACCGGCGGGCAGATGAGCTAACTCATCCATCGTCAGAGAATCGCCCTTCATGCTAAAAAGACAAATTAAAAAAACAAATAATAAAAGAGAGGCGGCGATAATGTTTGTTATTTTGTTAGTTAATTTCATATACTGAAAAGCCATTAACTTTTTTAATTATACCTTGAGGAAATTTTTGCCTCAATTCATTAAATAAATTTTCGTCATCTTTCATCGGCACAATTACAGTATTTTTATATATTTTAATTGAACTTAAATTTTCTGGCAATAAATAAATAGAATCAGGTCGGCCGTATTTCGTGCTTTCAATAAACATTATTGTTTGAGCGGGCATAGGAATGCCATTTGGAAAAGGAACCGGAACACCTCCTTCATTGACAATAACATATTTTTGTTTTTCCAGAGATAAAGAATTTAAATAATATCCCATTTCCGCAAATCTTTCCGTAAAGGCGCCCTTAACGTTCGGATTTTCACCCCAAAGAAAAAAATATTTATAAAATTGATTAAAAGCGACGCAAATAAGTAATAAATAACAAGTAATAAGTAATAATTTCCGACTTTTAATTTTTTGGCTAAACCAGTCATAGATCCAATAGCCGCCGAGGGCGGCGAAAATATAAACTACAGGAATTACACCAACTACCCGTAAGGCATGGGGAATACCTTCATAAGTCAGAACACCTGGTAAAAGGAGGGCAAAAAACCAACTGAACAAAAAACAATTAACAACAAACAGTAAGCAGTTTTTGGTTTTAATTGAAAAGATTAGTTTTTTGATTGAGATTATAATTCCGACTAAAAACATTATTCCCACAGGCCAGAATAGCATTGGAGAGGCGGGATAATTGTGGCGCCAGTTTCCGTCGCCATAAAAGTTAAACATTCCCAGATGGGCTGCTAAGCTGACAAAGAACGCTTTTATCGGATTTTCCTGGGCGAAAATAGAAACTCCCGTTGCGCGGCTTATAAAATCTTGAGGGTTATGCAAAAAATAGATTCCGAGGGGAAGCGCAATGATTAAAATAAAAAATAGAAAACAGAAAGAAAAAAATAGATATTTTTTGAATTGCCCTTCCTTCAAATAAATAAATAACCAGCAGATTAAGGTTATAAAAAGCGCCAATACCGCCATTCTAAAACTGGTATAAGTGTAAAAACCCAACCCAAAAAATATACCGCCTAAAATAATATTCAAAAAATTTTTTGTTCTGAATCCTCTAAATAGGAAATAAAAACTAAAAACCAAAATAAAGGGCAATAAAATTGCCCTAAATCCAATCCGCGAAAAAAGCGTGTGCCAAAAAGAAGTCGCTAAGAAAAAAGATGACAAGAGAGCGAGAATTTCAGGTTTGTTAGAATTGGGAAATATATTCTTAAATATTTCTTTAACTAGTAAATATAAACCCAAAATTGTAAGTATTCCAAAAATCGCGGCAACTATTTTCATTGACCAAATAGAAATTCCAAAAATTGAAAAAGAAAAAATATCTAACCAAATTATCATTCCTTCTCTACCATTATTATCAGTATAAAAAACCTTAAAATCGCCGGTTCTTAGACTTTCCAGAGCATTATTTCCATTCATTGCCACGTCGGGATATAAACCGGGCGGAATTTTATCTAACTGCCACAATCTGAAAAAAGCCGCAATGATTAAAATAATTAATAAAACCAAAATTTCTTTTTTAGTCATTATTCTATTTTAACAAAAATAAAGATCTTGACAAAGGCTTAGGCTGTTGATAAAGTGAAATTGATGAAAGCTAATATTAACCTAACCAACATTATCTTAGTTGTCCTCGTTACTCCGCGGCGTTTGGTTAGGTTTATGAGGTAATAAATTTAAAACTTAATAATTTAGAAATAATAAACCTGACCAAGCAATTGGCCAGGTTTATTTGTTAGTAGCTTAACAAAAAAATAAAAAAGAGGAGAAAAAACGTTTAATATTTAAAAAATCTCTCCATCCGGTTATTGATGGATGGGGAGGTAGGGGATACAGTATCGTAACATGATCTGTACCCCTTGGGGCAGAAGCCAAAGTTCGCATCACATCGGACCCCTTCTGCCCTCTTTTATTTTATAACCATTTTCTAATTCTGAAATAAATAATCATCCCTAAGAGAATGATAAACATTAGACCCACAATTAACCAAAAATCAAGGCCGCTTTTAGAGAAAGGAAGAAAATTTGTATTCATGCCCCAGATACTGGCTAAAAGAGTAAGAGGCAAAAGAACTACCGAGAAAATAGTTAAGACTTTGATTATCTCGTTCATTTTTAGATTTACAAGAATATGATTTGTTTCTTCTAAAGATTCTATCGTTTCTTTATAGGTTTTTAGAGCATTATCAATTCTCCGGTACATTCTTAAAAGATCAGAGAAATAATGTCTGAATTCTTGACCAAAGAAATTTGCACCAACAATTTTTAGAGAATAAAAGACGTCTCCCTGGGGATCGGTTATTCTCCAAAAGCTGGTAATTTCTCTCTTAAGGTATGAGATTTTTTTAACCATTTCTCTTTCTTTTTCCGAAAAGATGTCTTTTTCGACATAATCCATTTCGTCCTCTATCTGGTCAAGTTTTTCCAAAGTTCTTTTTAGAAAAGAATTTAAAATATAAAACAAAAGCACGCCGGCGCCATTTTCCATATATTCTTTTTTTCTAACTCCTGACTTAAAGCATTCATTAAATAAATCGTTCAGATGTGTGATTTTTTGATAGTGATTAGTGATAAGATAATTTTTTCCGGTGATGATATCAATTTCCTGAATTTGAATATCGCTATTCTCTTGCGCATGGGGGTAGTGTAAAATTATGGAGATATAATTTTTAAAGACATCCAAGTCGGGATGATGCATGGAGGGAATTATTGTTTTTAAAGTTAAAGGATGAAGTTTGAATTTATATTTCAAATATTTAATATCTCCTTCTGTAGGCTCTGTTATATCAACCCAGATTAAATTATCGTATCGAATAGTACTCCGCATAGGTTATTAAGATATTTTACCCCGTTAGAAATTAATAATCAATAATCTCGAAAATATCTAACAGAAGCTGAATAATTAATATGAATTTCTAACGGGGTTTATCAGAATAAAACAAAAAAGGAATAGAATATGGGCGAATTTGATTTTTTGTTAACATATGATAATATTTTTTACGGAATAAGAAGATGATTCTGTAAATAGAGAAATGAGGGTAGGCCGGAGAAGAAATATAGCAGAGAGAGAAGATAACAATATAAAGAAGAGGTTCTGCACAGCAGAAGCAGGAAAGTGGAGCAAAGCAATAGAATCTTCTTCGCGTCTACCCTTTCCTTTGCAATATTATAAATAGCTCTTTGACTTAAAATTTCTTTGGACAAAGCGCCGGAGGACTTTTTATTTTATTTGATTATCACTCGAAGCCCTTGACCTCGAAGGAATCCCCTCAGGATCCTACGGGGCAGGCTGCTAATTTGGATTAGCACTCCTTGACCCCGAAGGAAAACCCTTCGATTTCCTACGGGGCAGGCATGGGAGTATCTAAACACAGATTATCACTCGAAGCCCTTGACTGCTAATCTGGGTATGATAGAATGAAGAGGTAAATAAAAACCATGAAAATCACGGAAAGGCAGGAGAAAATATTGGATAGGATAATTCGGGATTATGTAAGGTTGGCGCAGCCGATTAGCTCCGAGCTTTTGGAAAAAAAGCATGATTTTGGAATTTGTCCCGCAACCATCAGAATTGAGTTGCAAAAACTGACCGATAAAGGTTTTTTACAGCAGCCGCACACTTCAGCCGGTAGGGTGCCGACCGATAAGGGTTACAGGTTTTTCGTTGATAAATTACTAAAAGAAAAATCTCCGATTCAAAAAAAAGATCAAGATTTTGAAAAAATATTTGAAAGGGAAAATGAGGATATTTTTAAATTTGCTGACCATTTAGTCAGAACTTTAGCTGAAGCTTCGTCTAGTTTTTCATTTTTGCATATTTTAGATGAAGACCTCTCCTGGAAGGAAGGTTGGGGAGAGGTTTTAAAACAGCCGGAATTTGAAGAGAGAGATTTTATTGCCGAGTTTAATAAGCTTTTGGAACAATTTGAAGAAAATGTTGATGATTTAAAATTGGATTCTGAAATGAAGGTTTTTATCGGCAGCGAGATTCCTTTTTCCAGAATTCAGGGGTTTAGCATGATGGTGCAAAAATGCCGGTTACCAAGGGGAGAAAAGGGAGTTTTATCCATTCTTGGTCCTAAAAGGATGGCCTACGATAGGAACATTAATTTAATGAATTCAATAATAAAATTATTAGAATAAAAATCCAAATGTCAAAATCCAAATGACAAATCAAATCCAAAGTTCAAATAATAAAAAGAAATTTGATTTAGAAGAAAGAACTGCTAAATTTGGTGAGGAAATTATTGAATTTGCCAAATCATTACCCGCAGAG
>Ga0315282_10006772_pt1 | contig 19041 bp, 14 predicted proteins | sample YL17G07_20_MG_FD_203693 | JGI IMG/M metagenome (GOLD analysis project Ga0315282, IMG submission 203693) | Sediment microbial communities from Yellowstone Lake, YNP, Wyoming, USA - YL17G07_20 | ecosystem: Environmental > Aquatic > Freshwater > Lake > Sediment | place: USA: Wyoming | collected... | reverse complement strand
CGCGCGGCGGCGCAGTTTCGTTGAAATCCCCGGGCGCCGCCGGTAGACTTGGCCCCGTCGTATAATAGGCGGTCATGGGCACCGCGGGGATTTGACCATGCGAAACCGCATCTGGGTTGGTGTGGGCATTCTGTGGGCTGCGGCGGTGCTGCCGGGGCTGGCGTCCGGGCAAGTCGGTGCGGCGCAGAAGGGCCCTGAGCCGGAATCGATCAACGTGCCGAATATCTACGGCCCCGGCATCCTGTTTGCGTTCTGCGGGATCGACGGAAAAACCTCGGCGGCCGAACCGGTGGTGGCTTCCACGCTGGCAGGCGGCCCGGCCATCCAGTTTCATCTGCCGAAGGACCCCATCCTGAGAATCCACCTGCCGAGGTCCGGCGACCAGGGCGTCCAGTGGCGGATGGTGGCCAACGACATCCTCTTGGCCCGCGTTCCCGGCGAGACGGAGCCGCTGGTGGTGGCGTTTCTGGCGTCGAACGTCGTGGCGGGCCGTCTGCCGCACAGCGCCCGCGTGACGCTGGAAGGCGGCGACTCGAACATCGCGCTGCTGCGCGGCGAGGTTGGCGACCGCGCCCAGTTTGCCGCGGCCTGGCATCCGAAGGGGACGCGGACGGCGGCGGCCATCGCCTCGGCGGCCATGCAGACCTCGATGGACACGATTGTCGAGAGCCGCCTGGACTTCTACGAGAGCCTGCCGCCGCCCCCCGACGGGGCCTCGCCCCTCCAGGCCCGCGCCCTGGCCAAGGCATTCTCGGTCATGCGGGCGAATATCTACTCGCCTGAAGATATGATCAAAGTTCGTTGGACCACGCCCGCTCGCTGGCCGGCCCAGTTCATGTACCTGTGGGACACGCCCTTCCACAGCCTCGGCCTGATGCACCTGGACGTGGCGCTGGCCAAGGAAGCGATCCAGGCGGTGTACGGCTTCCAGGCCGAGAGCGGGATGATCCCGAACCGGACGGGTCCGACGGTGGCGGCGGTGGAGGTCTCGCATCCGCCCCTGCTGGGCTGGGCCGCGTGGGAAGTCTATTCCTTCGACAAGATGCGCGACCGGGACTTCCTCCAGAAGTCGTACGATATCGTGCAGAAGCACGTCCTGTGGTACATGAAGACGCACCGGCTTGACGGCGAACCGCCGCCCGAAAAGCCGATCGAGCACGGCACGCCACTGTACGCGTGGAAGTCGGCGGAGGAATCGGGCCAGGAGAACTCGCCGCGGTTCGAGGGCGGCGCCCAGTTCGCCGCCGTCGACCTTTCCTCGTACCTGGCCGGCGAGTGCCGCGCGCTCCAGCAGATGGCCCAGCGCCTGGGGTACCGCGAGTTGGCCAAGACTTGGGGCGTCCGCGGCGAGGCGATTGCCGAGGCCGCCCGCAAGCAACTCTTCGACAAGGACCGCGGCTTCTTCTTCGACCGCAAGGCGCCCGACGGCGAGTGGGCCGGCGTGTGGTCCAGCGCGGGGTTCCTCCCGCTCTGGGCCGGCATCGCCACGCCGGAGCAGGCCGCGCGACTCAAGGAACACCTCGTCAGCAAGAAATTCTGGACCGCGATGCCGGTGCCGAGCGTGGCCCGCGATGACCCGACCTACAAGAAAGACCTGTGGCGCGGCCCGACGTGGGCGAACATCAACTACCTCATCTGGCGCGGCCTCAAGCGGTACGGGTTTGAGAACCAGGCCGATGAACTGCGCGCCAAGACGCTCGCCGGCGCGGCGAAGTGGTACGGCCGGACCGGCGCGTTCTACGAGTTCTACGACCCCGACGACCAGGTGCCGCCGGCCGCACTCGATCGCAAGGGCCAGAAGACCGCCGAGGGCGGCGACGGCGATATCCCGGATTATCTCTGGACGGCCACGGTTTACACCGACCTTCTGCTGCGGCCGAAACCGTGACCCGTGTCTCGTGCTTTTCTCGCTTAGCCATCGCCGGTCTGCCGCCAGCCACCGGTCGAGCGGCACGGCGGCCGCTGCTTTGGCTTTGAATATGTGCCTGACCCGCGGTTTTCCGCGAAGAATCCTCGCGCGGCATATAGCGTTGCTGAACGGGGGCTCGTCGAGCCATGCGCCCGGTTGACGCCAACACGATAGGGATCACCGCCACCGTGCCGGTCGAAGTGCTGCTGGCGGCCGTGGCGGTGCCGATGGACTTGAACAACGTTTTCATCACCTCGGCGGACCCGGCCGCGCTCGTGGCCGAGGCCGAGCAGCACGGGTTTCCGATCAACTGCTGCGGGTGGATCAAGGGCATCTACGCGACGGCCCGCCGGCTGGGCGTCCGCCGCGTCATCGGCGTGGCCCAGGGTGATTGCTCCAACACGCACGCCCTGATGGATGTCTTGGCGTCCGAGGGCGCCGAGGTCATCGACTTCAATTACCCGTACCCGAAGGATGCGGCGGCCCTCGCCAGGGCCATCGGCGACCTGGCCCGCCGCCTCGGCACGACGCGCCTGGCGGCCGAGGGGGCGAGGCAGGAACTGTCGCCACTGCGGCAGACCCTCGCCGAGATCGACCGCCTCGCCTGGCAGGAGGGCCGCGTGACGGGCGAGGAGAACCACCTCTGGCTCATCGGTTCGAGCGACTTCGGCGGCGACCCGGCCGGCTACGCCCGGCGGGCCGAGGCGTTTCTGGCCGAGGCCCGGGCGCGGGCGCCCGCCGTCCTCCGATACCGCCTGGGGTACGTCGGCATTCCGCCCATCTGCTCGGGCCTGTACGGGTTTCTGGAGGGCCTGGGCGCGCGGGTGGTCTTTAATGAGTTCCAGCGTCAGTTCAGCATGCCGCCGGGGGCGGCCGACCTGGTGCAGCAGTACCTCGCTTACACGTATCCCTACGACTTGGCGGGGCGCATTGCCGATATAAGACGAGCGGTGCGAGAGCGGCGCCTGGACGGCCTGGTGCACTACGTGCAGAGTTTCTGTTTCCGGCACATCCAGGACCGGCTGCTTCGCGAGGCGCTCGGGGTGCCGATTTTGACGCTGGAGTTCGACCGGCCGGGGCCGCTCGACGGCCACAGCCGCACGCGCATCGAGGCGTTCATCGAGATGCTCGATGCCCGCGGCACAGGCAATCGTGAATTGCTCTAGCCGCCCGGTTGCGGGGCGCATGTAAAGGCTATCGTGAGCGACAAAGTCAAGAGGGCCGTGTGGCTCGTCGTGCGGCTGGCCGTGATGGCCGCCTTGGTCGCGTACGTCGTCAGCCAGGCCGACCTGTACGATGCGGTCCGTCTGGCGCCGGGCGAGAAGCCGCTGCGCATCCTTCGCGACACGCCCCTCGGCCCCGTGGTCCGCGACACTGACGGGGGCGAGCGCCTGGTGCTCTGCGAAGACATCAAGCCCGGCGGCGCGTTCCGACTGGATGGCATCCTCACCATCGGGCGGCGCTTGGCGGACCACTGGGGCTGGGCCGTGGCGGCCGCAGCGGTCATGATGCTCCAGTCGCCCCTCGGCGGCATCCGCTGGAAACTCCTCCTGGGCGTCCAGGACATCCACATCACGCTGGCCGAGAGCGTGCGGCTGACCTGGATCGGCTGGTTCTTCAACAACTGGCTGCCGGGCGCCACCGGCGGCGACATCATCAAAGCCTGGTACATCGCCCGCCAGACCCGGCACAAGCCCGAGGCGGTCACGGTGGTCTTCCTGGACCGTCTCATCGGCCTGATTGCCATGTGCATGATGGGTGCGGCGGCCGTGGCGGTGAGTTTCTCCGATGCGCGGGTCCGCGCCGCACAGATTATCGTGGGCGTGTTCCTGGCGGGCGTGACGCTGGCGGCGGTCGTCTTCTACAGCCGCCTGCTGCGGCGGGCCCTCGGCATCGACCGGCTGCTGGCCGTTCTTCCGCTCCGCGCCACTGTCGAGAAGGTCGACCGCGCCCTGTTCGTGTACCGGTACCATAAGGCCAAGGTGGCGCTGTCGGTGGCGTACAGTTGGGGCGCCCAGGTCGTGAGCGTCCTGGCGATGTGGTGGTTGGCGACGGGCCTGGGCAGTCTGGCGGCATGGTACCATTACTTCGTCAACATGCCGGTCATCTGGATCGGGTGGTCTGTGGTGCCGGTGCCCGGCGGCGTGGGCGTGGCCGAGACGCTGGCGCAGAAACTGTTCAGCCCCCAGGTGCTGGGCGGCGCGGCACCGCCTCCGGCCGCAGAGGCCGCCACGCTTGCCCTGGCGATGATCCTGGCCTACCGCCTGGTCCAGTTGGTGGTCAGCCTGCCTGGGGGCGTGCTATACTTGATGCGCCGCACCGACGTCTCGCCGCGACAGATGCGCGACGCGATGGCCAAAGACAATGCGAAATGAACGGCAATAACATGCGTCTCTAGCGGGGAGCCGAGGGCGACCGCGTGTCTGGCCGCTCGCCAAGGAACGGCATGTCGACTTCATTGCACGAGTACGTCGGGGCGATTCACCTGCATTCGTGCTACAGCGACGGCAGCGGCACGCTGCGCGAGATCTCGGCCGCCGCAGCGATGGCCGGCATTGACTACGTCGTCCTCACGGATCACGACACGCTACGCCCGCGCGAGGACGGGTGGCAGGGCTGGCGCGACGGCTGTCTGCTGGTGGCCGCCGTCGAGGTCACCTGTCATGACCGCAGCCACCTGGTCGCCCTCGGCGCCCGAGAGGTCGCCAACCTTCAGTTCAAGCCGTTGCGGCGCGTCCTTTTCGACCTTCAGAACCAGGGCGCGGCCGTGTTCGTCGCTCACGCCCATCCGGCCCGCATCATGGGCATCTCTCTGAAGGCGGGGGAACTGCTCGACTGGGAAATCCCCGGGTTCACCGGGGTCGAACTCTGGTCCTTCATGCACGACATCTGTAGCGGCCTGATGCCGTGGCGGATCCCCTCGTTCATTTACACCTGGCGGCGGTCGATCCGCGGGCCGCATCCCGAGACAGTCGCCCACTGGGACCGCATCACGCAGTGGCGGCGGTTTGCCGCCATCGGGTCGCTCGACAACCATGCCATGGTCATGCCCGTCCTGGGGAAGCGCGTGCTGGGGTACGAAGAAGGGTTCCGGACGCTCCGGACGCACGTCCTGTCGGAGGAGTGGACCGGCACGCCCGACGATACGGCCCGGCTGGCCGACGCCCTCTGCCAGGGCCGCGCTTTCCTGGCCCTGGACCTGGAGGCCGATGCCCGCGGCTTTCGGTTCGAGGCCGACTGCGCCGGCGAGACGGTCCAGATGGGTCAGGAGCGGCCCTGGTCCGGGCCGGCCGTGCTGCGGGTCCACTCGCCGGTCCCCGCGGCGATCACGCTGCTCCGAAGCGGCGCGGCGGTGGCGCAGGTCACGGCCGCGGACCTGGAGTACCGCGCAGAGACGCCGGGCGTCTACCGCGTCGAGGCCCGGTACGCCGGACGGCCGTGGGTGTACACGAATCCGATCTACCTGCGCGCCGCCAACAAGCCAGTGACTGCGTGACTGAGTAACTGAGAGCCATCGAGATTTGCCGGAACCTTGATGGCAACTGGCTCCGGTTCAGTGTTGCGATGGAGAGGCACAGAAACAGTACGGCATTCATGAGCCGCGAGGTGCATTGTGAGTCCTCAGTCACTCGGTTACTCAGTTACTCAGTCACTGAGGTCGTTCGATACTCCCGTCGGCCGCATGGCAGTGGTTGCCACGGCGCGCGGTCTGGCGCGGGTCTGTTTGCCGAAGCAACTGGCGGCGGGCGGCACGCCTGAAGCGCCGGGTGGCACGCCCACGCCGCCGTTGCGCGGGCATGCGGCCGGCCCGGGCAAACGTGCATGCCCGCGCGAAAGCGGCCCCCTGCGGCGGGCAGGCCGCGGCCATGACCGCCGGTCCGCGGCCCAGCGCCACGCCGCCACCGCAGAACGCGAAATCCGCCAGTACCTGGCCGGGCGGCGGCGCAGGTTCACCGTGCCCCTCGACATGGCGGGCCTCGCGCCGTTCCACAAGAAGGTGCTCCAGGCCTGCCGGCGAATCCGTTACGGCAACGTGCTGACCTACGCGCAACTGGCGGGGCGCAGCGGGCGCCCGCGGGCCGCTCGAGCCGTCGGCCAGGCGATGGCCCGAAATCCCATCGCACTGGTCGTTCCCTGCCACCGGGTGATCGCCGCGGGCGGCGGCCTTGGCGGCTACGGCGGCGGCCTGCGCCTGAAGCGGCGGCTCCTGCGCCTTGAGCAAGCGACGGTGTAGGCCGCGGCGCGTATGTGTTTAGCGTTGTCATTCTGAGCCAGCGCAGCGAGCGAAGAACCTCGCCTTGGTCTTGGGTCGTTGCCCGTAGCGCACGGCGAGACCCTTCGCCTCGCTCAGGGTGACAGCCATGTGAGGCCATGCTAAACAAGTACCGGGGCGCAGCCCCGGCTCGTCGGCTCACGCGCCAGGGCATAGTGCCGGGGCGCTGCCCCGGCCTACGTTTTCTGCTGCGCCTTGAGCAAGCGACGGTGTAATCCCATCAAAGGCCGCCTCCAACCGGTTATGCTCTTGGGTGTAGAAGGCGCCAAGGGCCACAGGAAGGAGGACGGCCATGCAGCGGGAAGCGAACGTAGCAGGCGTCGGAGTGGATGTCCACTACAAGTTCAGCCAGGTGACGATGCGTGATGCGGCGGGGCATGTGGTGGGTCGGGAGCGGTTGGACCACCTGGACCGCGCGGGGGCAATTTTCTCGCGGCGGGCCGGTCTACGGGTTCCCGGTCCGGCCCCAGCAGATCCTGACGATGCGCTTGACGACCGCAGCGGCGGTCCAGCCCGATGGGGCGCCGCAGCGTGGGCACATGGCTCGAATCGCCCACGTCATTGCCCAGGGGTATCGGCACCATTCCACCCAGCGCGCCAACCGCCGCCCAGGCTTTGTTTGCTCCGCCCCGAAGGGGCGGCAAGACAATAGCCCACGGCGTGAGCCGTGGGCACGAGATGCCCCAAGACCAACAAAGCCCCGGAAGGGGCGAAAGAACCTGTCGCCCCCTTCGGGGGCTGGGAACTTGGGGGCCGATGCGCACTGCCGCGGCTGACGCCGTGGGCTACTCTCTTCGGCCCCTGTCGGGGCCGCGCGGCTCCTTGCCGGACGGTTAGCGCCCTGGCGCCCCAGCCCATTCATATTGCCGGAATTTGATCATTGACTTTCTGCCGCAAGTGATCTCAGATCCAGGAGTTACGACTGGAAGGAAACACGACGAGGCCTCAACCGCAAAGGACGCCAAGAACGCAAAGCAACGACCTTGGGTTTCTAGAAGCAGAGAACGCCGTTGTTCTTTGCGCTCTTTGCGTCCTTTGCGGTTCAATCCGCTGTCAGCCGTTGTAGTTTTGGAGTGGCCAATGCCCGATAGCGCGACCAACGCGGCCTCCCCCCTGCCGCCGCCATACTTCGAGTCCGCCGACCAGCGGTTCCGCCTTTACCAGGGCGATTGCCTGGACCTCATGCCGCGCATGCCCCCCGAGACCTTCGACCTCGTCTTCGCCGACCCGCCCTACTTTCTCTCGAATGACGGCATCACCTGCCACGCCGGCAAGATGGTCTCGGTCAACAAGGGCAAGTGGGACCAGTCCAAGGGGGCCGAGGCCGACCACGAATTCACCCTGCGATGGCTGGCCGAGTGCCGGAGGCTCCTGAAGCCCAACGGGTCCATCTGGGTCAGCGGCACGATGCACATCATCCATTCGGTCGGGTACGCGATGCAGCGGCTGGGCTACAAGATTCTGAACGACATCACGTGGGTGAAACCCAACCCGCCGCCGAACCTCTCGTGCCGCTACTTCACCCACGCCACCGAGACGATTCTCTGGGCCGGCCGCGACCGTAAGTGCAAACATAAGTTCAACTATGCCCTGATGCGCCGCCTCAATCGCGGCAAACAGATGCAGAGCGTCTGGACAATCCAGGCCCCCCGCCGCGAGGAGAAGGTCTTCGGCAAACACCCGACCCAGAAACCCATGGCATTGTTGGAACGCATCATTGCCGGCGCCAGCGACGAGAACGATCTGGTCCTCGACCCGTTCTCCGGCTCCGGCACAACGGGCATTGCCGCGGCCAGGATGCGAAGGGCCTACACTGGCTTGGATGCCGATAGCGCTTACCTGCTTCTTTCGGTCTTCCGTTTCGTTGGCGTACCACAAGCAGACAGTCCGGAAAAACTCCTGGCACTGTTGCAGACACTTAAGGCAGGGGAGACCGCTCTGCCTGACTTGGCTACGCTTCTGCAAGTCACCGAACGCCAGGCGCAGTACTATAGCCACGCGGCGTCCCTGCTTGGGTTTGCCATGCCCTACGCCGGGAAATGGACACTTACGGCAACAGGTGCGGCAGTTTGCGGGTCGCCATCGCCACAAGCCGCACTGTCGCGAATCATGCTTGAACATCCGCTTGTTCGCCTGGCAGAACGCAAGGCCGAAGGCGCAAAGGGCCACCAAGAGCAGCAAGCCGCCGTGGCGCGGCTACTTCTGGGCTGCACATGCTTGGCCGACACAACCTGCATGCGACGTGCCCAGACCCTTCTGGCCTGGTTGTCCTGGGCCCGTGGCTTTGCATCGGTCTCAGCCGGAGTTCCTATTGGCACAGACCTCAGGGCCAATGGACAAATCCTTTGATTGGCGCTTAACGCTGCCTTAAACTCTGTAGAGCGGTCAGATAGGGGGAAGTGGCTATGAAGCAGCACGAAGCGGTGATTCAGGCGATGCGTGATAGGGGCGGGTTCTCTACGCTGGCCATGCTGTACGCTGAGGCGCTTAGAGTTCCGGGAAGCCACTGGAGCACGAAGACGCCACAGGCAAGCATTCGGCGAATCGTGCAAGAGCACCCTGCGTTTTTCCGCATCCGGCCTGGTCTCTGGGGTTTGTGTGAAATGCGCCGCGAAATCGAGCAACGCCTCCTGATTCCACCGGGCACACCTGGAAGGAAGCCACAGGCGACAGAGTTCGACCACACATACTTCCAAGGTTTGGCCGTGCAATGGGGCAACTTCCAACGTTTTGGCACGACTGTGCCGAGTCAGGATCGCAACAAGCAGTTCCTGGGGCGCCCACTTGGCGGTGTTTGCTCCCTAGACAAGTGTCCAGAGTTTACGTACCCCCACCTGATTTCTAAAGCGAAGTTCGTTGACGTGGTATGGTTCAATGAAAGACGCCTGCCCAGCGCCTTCATTGAGATTGAGTTCACAACGGATTTCAATAATGCCCTGATCAAGTTCTGCGAGTTCCAGGATTTCCGCGCAAGGCTCACGGTTATTGCCGATGCCGCGTGCCGGCGAGCGTATCATGCCAAGATCGGACTGGCGGCATTTCGCCCGATTCGCGACCTTGTGTCGTTCATTGATTTCGAGGGGCTGGCAAGGAGCCATGCGAATGCAGCCGAACGGTGTTCCCTGGATACAGTCAGCCCGCGGAACACTTGATAGGGCAATTCCGAGGCCTTGCGCGGGAGGCCCGAGGTACGCGCCACCCGTGGCACTTGAACGACCCATTCAGCCTCCAGGCAACCTGCCTTTTTGGCAGTCTTCGTCCGGTTCCCAGTTCCCGGCGTTCATAAGTCGCATTTCTGAAATTCGACTTACGTGAGCGGACTTTTGTAACAACCCCCCTTTTGACCCCCCTTTGCCCCCCGTTTGCCCCCCCTTTGGGTGCCACTTGGTTCTCGATTTTGCCAAAAAAGCGCCCAATTCGCGCTTACCCATTTTAACATTTCTTCGGCCGACCCGCCCTGGCGCTCGCGCCAAGGCCATTTTGTGGATAACTTTGGCCCTAAAAAGGGGGTTTTCGAGGTGTGAAAGTCGTAAGTCGATGTAAGTCATGGTGACTTACGACAGAAAGGCAGCAAGCCACGAGCCACGAGCCACGCAAAGAACGGCGGGACCGGGGACCGGGACGGAAACCGCCGGGAAGTCAGCCTGGTGGTTGGGGCCCCAAGTAATGCAGGTCACGGCAATGGTGCGGCATCATGGATGAATGGAGGGCGCCGCGGCGTTGCCGCGGCCTACATTGCCTTCTTGTGCCGCGCCCCCGGCGCTCAGGCACGTCCGTTATCCGCCCAGGGCAGCGAGCAACTTGGCCAACTGGTCCCTGACGGAGTTCTCCTCGGCGTTGAACGTGCCGGCGACGTAGAAACGGACCGCCGGGGCGACCGCGACCTCGGCGTGCAGGTAGTTGGGGACGCCGAGCGTCACCATGTCGACCTGCTTGAGCGCCAGAAGGTCGCGGTAATCCTCGAACGCCTTGGGGATGCCGCGCGCTCGGGCGAAGGCCTTCGCCTTGCCCGGCGTTGGCGACGCGACGGCCACGACCTCGGCGTCGGGCACCATCTTGAAGGCGGCCGCATGGATGTCGCCGATGAATCCGCTTCCGATGAGTCCAACTCTGACTCTGCCCACGGTGCACCCTCCTCCAAATGTTGGGCGTGAGACTGATTCTACAACGCCAGATCGGGCGCCTTGCCGCCGGTTTGAAAAAACGCGGGCCGCAAGCGCATGTTGCGCTGTCGCACTAACAGCCACGTCCAAGATACGCCGGGCAGACCGCTTGTCAAAGGTTCTCGCGCTTGACGCCGAAGCCGCGGCGCCGCAACAATCAAGGCGCCGGTTGTAGCCCGAGCGGGGCCACGGTATACTTGACCCCACTACGGCAAGGGAGAACCGATTATGCATGCCAGCGGGACTGAGAACTTGCGGCTTGCAGCCCTGGCGACCGCCGTGGCCATCCTGGCGGCCGCGCTCGCAGGCTGCGAGAGGAAGGAGAACCAGCCGGCGCAGGGCGGCCGGCCTAAAGTGGCCGGCATCGTCTTCCAGGAGGACCAGTACATGCGCCTGGTCCTGTTCGGCATGCGCGAGGCCGCGCGGAAGGCCGACGTCGACCTCCTCGAAGGCAACAGCACCAACAAGCCTGAGAAAGAGATCGAACTGATCAACACCTACGTGGCGCGGAAGGTCGATGCCATCTGCGTCGCGCCCATCTCGAAGAAAGGGTCGGTCCCGGCCCTGCAACTGGCCCGTGACAAGGGGATCACGATCATCGTTCAGAGCACGCCCGTCGAGGGCGACATCGGCTCGGCCTACATCGAATGCGACCCCCGCGACCTCGGCATCCAGACGGGCAAGGCCGCCCGCAAGTACATTCAGGAGAAACTCGGCGGCAAGGCCAGGATCGCCCTCATCGCCTTCAGGTCGCAGGTGCCCGAACAAAGCGATGCGCGCACGGAGGGCTTCAGGAGCCAGATCGCCGGCCTGCCGGACGTCCAGGTCGTCGCCGAGCAGGACGCCTGGCTGCCCGAGATGGCGGTCAAGAAGGTGGGCGACATCCTCACGGCCCACCCGGAGATCAACCTCATCTGGTCGGCCAACGAGGGCGGCACCATCGGCGCGGTCCTGGCCGTCAAGAACGCCGGCAAGGCGGGCAAGATCGCCGTCTTCGGCACCGATTCCAGCGAGCAACTTCTCGACTTCCTCCTCTCGGACGACAACGTCCTCCAGGCTATCACCAGCCAGCGCCCCGTGGATGTCGGGCGGCTGGCCATCGAGGCCGCTCTCAAGGTTCTCAAGGGCCAGCCCGTCCAGAAAAAGACGTACCTGTCGGGGATACTGCTTTCGCGCGAGGACCCCGAGGCCGTCCGCACCTTCGAGAGACAGTTGAAAGAGTGGACCTCCAAGGGCTCGCCATGAGGGCCCACACGCTTCAGACCGTCGGCCTGCGCAAGGAGTACCCCGGCACCCTTGCGCTGGACGGGTTTTCGGCCGTCTTCGACGGCGGCAAGGTCCACGCCCTCATCGGCAAGAACGGCGCCGGCAAGAGCACGCTCGTGAAGATTCTGGCCGGCGCGGTGGCGCCGACGCGCGGGCAGATCCTGGTCGACGGGCGGCCGGTGGTCCTGCGGTCGCCGCGCGACGCCTTCGCCCAGGGCATCGCCACCGTTTACCAGGAACTCAGCCTGGTGCCCGAGTTGACGGTGGCCGAGAACATCCTGCTGGGCCGGATGCCCCGGCGCCGAGGACTCGGCGGCCTGGTCCTTGACCGGCCGGCGGCGTTTGCCCAGGCCCGGGAAGTCCTCGCCGACATGCAGGTCGACCTCGACGTGCGGATGAAGGCGGGCGACCTGGGCGTGGCCCAACAGCAGATCGTCGAGATCGCCAAGGCCATGTCGTTCAAGCCGTCGGTCCTGATGCTCGACGAGCCGACCTCGGCCCTAGCCCAGCACGAGACCGGCCGCCTGTTCGACCTGGTGCGAAAACTGGCCGCCCGCGGCGTGGCCATCCTCTACATCACGCACCGGCTCCAGGAACTGCCCCAGATAGCCGACTCGGTGACCGTCCTGCGCGACGGCAAGTGCGTCGGCGTCGTGCCGATGGCCGAAGCCACGTCGCAGGGCATCGTCCAGATGATGTTCGGCGAGGTGGTGCAGCGCCAGCGTCCCGTCGACCTGAAGGCGGGCCGCGAGCCCGTGCTGGAGGTCCGCGGCCTCGGACGCCGAGGCCAGTTCCACGATGTGACTTTCACGCTCTATCGCGGCGAGGTCCTCGGCATTGCGGGCATGCTCGGCTCGGGCCGCACGGAACTGCTGCGGGCCATCTTCGGGGCGGAGCCGTTCGACCACGGCGAGATCCTCGTGGAGGGCCGCCCCGTCCGGTCCCCCAGCCCCGACCGCCTGAAGGACCTCGGCGTGGCCTTCACCCCGGAGAACCGCAACCAGCAGGGCCTCGTGCAACTGCTGAGCACCCGTGCCAACGTCTGCCTGGCCGCCCTCGACCGGATCGCTACGTGCGGAATGCTCACGCGGGCCCGCCAGCGCGCCGCCGCCAGGCGACTGGCCCGCCAACTGGACATCCAGATACCGGACCTCGAACAGCCGGTCTCGACCCTCAGCGGCGGCAACCAGCAGAAGGTGGTCGTGGCCAAGTGGCTCCACACCGAGCCGCGGGTCATCCTCTTCGACGAGCCGACGCGCGGCATCGACGTCCAGGCCAAGCAGCAGATCTTCCAGATCATGTGGGACCTCTCGCGCCGGGGCGTAAGCAGCGTCTTCGTTTCGAGCGAACTGGAGGAGTTGCTCGAGGTCTGCCACCGTGTGCTCATCATGAAGAAGGGCGCCCTGGCGGGCGAGGTGCGGCCGGGACTCCTCTCGGCCGACGAACTCTTCGTCCGCTGCATGGAGGCCTGAGCGGTGCGAACCCACGATGGATGCGCGGTGGGCAGTCCTGCCCGCCGCGCGGCAACTCGCTGAGGGTCGGGTCGGTTCTTAGGGAATGCCCGCGATGATCCTCAACCGTTTCGAGCGCCTGCGCAGCGGCCTGCGGCGATCGGCCATGGCGATCATCCTCATGGTCCTGTGCGCCGCCCTGGCCGTGCAGGCCCAAGGGTTCTTCACAACCGACAACCTGCTGATCGTCCTCCGGAACGTCTCGATGCAGGGCGTAATCGCCTTCGGGATGACCATGGTCATCATCGCGGGCGAGATCGACCTGAGCGTCGGCTCGGCCGTGGCGCTGTCGGGGTGCCTGGTCGCCTGGCTGACGGGATTCCTGGCCGGCCCGCCGATAGGGATGCCGATGCCGTGGGCCGTGACCCTGGCCATCCTGGCAAGCCTGACGCTGGGCGCGATGGTCGGTTCTGTGACCGGCCTGTTGCGCGTCCGGTTCGGGGTGCCGACGTTCATCGCCACGCTGGCGTGGATGACGATCCTGAAGGGTGCGGCCGAACTGATCACGAACGGCTTCCCCCTGATGCCGTTCCCGCCGTGGTACAATTTCATCGGCGGCGGCTACGTGGGGATCATCCCTTTCCCCGCTATCATCTTCCTGTTGGTGTTCGCGGCCACACACTTCCTGATGAACTACACGTCGTTCGGACAAGCGGTCTATGCGGTCGGGGGTAACGCCGAGGCCGCACGCCTCAGCGGTATCCGCGTCGGACGCGTCAAGATCCTCGCCATGGGCATCGTGGCGGGTTTGGCCGCCCTGAGCGGCGTCATGCAATCCTCCCAACTCATCGCCGGCCGGCCCGACACCGGCACAGGCTGGGAACTCAACGTCATCTCGGCCGTCATCATCGGCGGCACGAGCCTGATGGGCGGCTCCGGCACCGTCTGGGGGACGCTCATCGGCGTCGTCTTCCTCGGCGTCTTGGGCAACGGCATGACGCTGATGAACATCAGCGAGTACTGGCAGCACGTGGTCCAGGGCGCGCTGATCCTGGCGGCCGTCCTCATCAACATAGCCCCGTCGGCGAGGAAATGACGCGGCCGCAGGACTCTTCAGCACGTTGTGAAAATGCTGCGCGGTGGGCAGTCTTGCCTACCGCGCCGGATGCCCGGAAGGCCGCACGGCAGGCACGACCGCCAGCCGCGATATCGGCCGCCGCTCTCCAGGACTCCTCTACAGGCTCCACCCCTCCCGATACGGCGGGTTCAGAAGGGCGTTGGCCACCTCGGAGTTCGTGAACTTGAAGTTCTCGCCGTCCCAGTACAACTTCTCGTTCGCGCCCCCGCGGCGGAGGGCCTCCGTCTCGGCGGTCTTGGGCAGTTCGTCGAGCCGGTGCCGGATGCGGATGGCGATGTTCCCCAGCATGACCACCTCGGCCAGGTGAGCGGCATGGTCCGGGAAATTCGCCCCCGCCGGCTTGCCCCCCTTGCATGCGTCGAGCCATTCCTTCCAGTGCCCGGGCGAGCGCGGCAGGAACTGCGGCGGCTTGCCGAACTCTTTCGCCTTCGACTCCGGGATGAGCCGGTGGCCCAGGATCTTGCCCTTGTCGCCGACGACCATGCACCCGTCGCCCTCGCCCCACTGGCGGTCGGGTTCCAGTTCCTCCGGCCGCGGCGGCTTCAGGCCGCCGTCCCACCACGTCACCGTGACCGCCGCGCGGTCGCCTTCCGCCGGGAAGTACCACCGCGTGATCGACGACACCGGCGCGGTCTCCCGCGTCACCTCCGGCGGCATCTGGTGATTGGATGAACATGCCTCTACGGCTGTCGGGTGGCCGAGTTTCAGGGCCTTGAAGGCCGCCGACATTTCATGGCACCCGATGTCGCCCAGGCACCCCGTCCCGAAGTCCCACCAGCCGCGCCACGAGAACGGATGATAGCACGGGTGATACGGCCGCATCGGCGACGGGCCGACCCACAGGTCCCAATCCATGTTCGGCGGCACGGGCGGCGTCTCGCTCGGCCGGCGGATGCCGCGCGGAGAGATCGGCCCGTACCGGTTCGTCCACGCGTGGACCTCGCGCACCGTGCCGATGGCCCCCGCCTTGATGTATTCGGCGAGCACTCGCGGCCCGTCGCCCGCCTGGCCGAAGTTCCCCATCTGGGTCGCCACCCTCATTTCCTTGGCGATCTTGCCCATCTGCCGGCACTCGTAGGGCGAGTGCGCCAGCGGCTTCTGGCAATGGACGTGTTTACCCATCTTCATTGCCATGATAGAGACCACGGCGTGATTGTGGTCGGGCGTGGCCACCACCACGGCGTCGATCTGCTTATCCATCTCCTGGAACATCTTGCGGAAATCGGTGTACCCCTTGGCGTTCGGGAAGTCCTTCTTGTTCCTCTCGACGGCGCTCTTGTCGGCGTCGCAGAGGGCCACGACGTTCTCGGAGGAGGCCACGCTGCGGATGTCGCCCGACCCCATGCCGCCGACCCCCACCCCCGCGATGTTGAGTTTGTTGCTCGGCGGCGTCTGCCCCGGGCCCCCCAGGACGTGCCGGGGCACGATCGTGAAGGCGGCGGCCCCCGCCGCGCCGGCCGCCATGAACTGGCGGCGGCTGATTTCACCTTTCGAACCCATCGTTTGACCTCCTTCTCTGGCGGCGCCTGCCGGCAGCGCCCTTTCTCCATGGTATCCCACGCGACTTCCGACCACCCAACCGTATCCGCCCCAGGACCGTTTTTCAAGCACAAACGCCGGGCACGACGTAGGGTGGGTGCTCTGCACCCACGCGTCTCTTGCCACTCGGGTCACCCGCGCGTGGGTCCGGAGGACCCACCCTACATGGCTTTCCGCGCCAGGTACGTGGGGTGGGTGCTGTGCATCCACGCGTTTTCTGGACATGCCGCCCTCAAGCGAGGACAATGCCACTCGAAAGGATACCCCATGCCAACCGCACATCGCCTATTCTTCGCCTGCCTGAATTCTATCCTCGCCGTCGCGCTGGCCGCTGCCGCGCCGGCGGCCGAACCAAAGGAGAGCGACTCCATGCTCCAGAGCCTGAAGCCCCCCGTCCGCCTGCCCGATGGCCGCGAGTTCAAGACCTGGGAAGCCCCTTGCGAGTTCTCCCGCACCTACTACGTCGACCAGGCGGCCCCGGGCGCATCGGACGGCAACCCGGGCACCAGGGAGAAGCCGTTCCAAACCATCGGCCGCGCCGCCGCTCTCCTGGAGCCGGGCGAGCGCGTCGTGGTGGTCGCCGGCGTCTACCGCGAACGGGTCAGGCCCCCTCGCGGCGGCACGGGGCCGACGAAGATGATCTCTTACGAGGCGGCCCCTGGGGCCGGCGTCGTCATCAAGGGCTCGCGCGTGTTCACCGAAAAATGGTCGCGGTCCGAGCGGCCCGGCCAGAACGCCTCGGACAAGGTCTGGTCGGCCACACTGGCGAAGACATATTTTAGAGACTATAACCCATTCGACACCGACAACGTAACCAAGGAGCAGTTCGACTTCATGGAGTGGGCCCACCCCTTGCGCGGGCAACTCCCCTACACGCTCCCGCGCGGCATGATCTTCCAGGAGGGGCGGTTCCTCGAACAAGCGGCCCAGTACGACGCCCTGGCCGCCAGGGAGGGCACGTTCTGGGTCGACCGCAACGCGCAGGTGATTCACATCCGTCCGTTCGGCGGCGGCGACCCGAACGGCAGACTTTTCGAGATCACCACCGAGCGGATCGCCTTCGGCCCCGACCAGCAGGGGCTGGGTTTCATCCGCGTCCGCGGCTTCACCATCGAGCAGGTCGGCAACGCCTTCCCGATGCAGCAGGAGGGGGCGATCTCGACCTGGCGCGGCCATCACTGGATCATCGAGTCCAACACCGTCCGCTGGGCGAACGGCGTGGGCATCGACGTGGGCATCCAGTTTCCGCCGTGGCCCAGGCCGCCCGTGGTCGGGCACCACATCGTGCGCGGCAACACCGTCGCCGACGTGGGCGTTTGCGGCATCGCGGGGATCGGCACCGACGATTTCGGCCTCCTGGTCGAGGGCAACGTCATACGCCGGGCCGCCTACCATGACGTCGAGCGGCTCTGGGAGACCGGCGGAATCAAAACGCATATCAATACAAATTGTCTTATTCGCGGCAACCTCGTCGTAGACACGATCCACGGGCCGGGCATCTGGATGGACTGGGCCAACGCCAACTCGCGCTGCTGCCGCAACGTGGTCCTGAGGACCCGCACGAAGTACCACGGCGGCATCTTCATCGAAGCGTCGCCCCGGCCGAACATGATCGACCAGAATTTCATCTGCGACTCCAGCGCCAGTGGCATTTACGAGCACGATTCGGCCAACCAGATTTTCGCCCACAACTTCATCCGCCTGGCCCGCGGGGCGGCCATCCTCCTCAATGGCAAGGTCACCGACCGTAAGATCTACGGCCAGCCCATCACCGACGGCAACCACCGCGTGGCGGGCAACGTATTTCTCCAGAACGGCAACAACCAGGTGGTCGAGAACTCCAAGAGCCGCAAGAGCCAGACCGAGGCGAACCTGGCCGAGAACGTCACTGCAACGTTCGACCCCGAGACGTGCGAACTAACGTGGTCCGTGAAAGGCGAGGTGCCCAAGTTCCCCGCCATAGAGGTCATCACCCACGACTTCTTCGGCCGCCCGCGCACCGGCCGCGAGGCCGCCCCTGGCCCATTCGCAGACGTGCCGACCCAACCGACCCCCCTGAAGTTGTGGCCAGTGCCTGGCATGTAGAGGGAAAAAGGTGTCAGGACCCTTTTTCGCGGCACGGTCGGCCGCGGGGACGCAAGGCCGATGCCAAGCCCAGCCGTTCGGCGACCTGGGAGACCCAGGTCTCCTCACCATACGGCCTACCCCTGGTCACCGCATGCCTGAGGGCAACCAACTCCGCCTGCGACTCGGCTTCATTCACAAGGTTCAGCCAATCGCGCGGCCTATCGACCGGCCATGGAGCCAAGAGCCCGTCGGCCATCCCCTGCCCCTCGTGCAAACGCTGCCACAGACTGCCCCAGGGCCACGCCTCGGCCCTATCGACCAAGCCAGCCCGCAGTGGATTGCGTTCGACGTACCGGCACACTCTCAAGAGATGCCCATCGGACTGCACCGGGAAACTCTTGAATCGGCCCTGGTATGCGTGTCCCAGTCCCGTTGTGCCCTTCGCTGCATGCCAACGCTGGGTATGGGTGAGGGCGAGCCATCCCATGAAGGCCGATAGATCGCCGTCCGCCCGCGGCCAAAGTATGAAGTGCCAGTGGTTGGGCATCACGCAGAAAGCAAGTGTGCGCATCGGCACCTGCCCGTGTGCCTCTGCGAGAACCTGGAAGAAGGCTTGATAGTCAGCCCGTGTCTCGAAGAGGGTCATGCGCGCATTGGCGCGGTTCAGGACGTGGTAGATAATCCCGCCGACAGCCAATCGCGGTGGTCTTGGCATACAGGGAACTCATACCTCGCCTCCCGAACCCGTCAACGAGAAACGGGAAAAAGGTGTCAGGACCCTTTTTCGAGAAATTGCCGGTATTCTCGGGAAAGGCGTGAGTTTCCAGAAAAAGGGTCCTGACACCTTTTTCCCTACATTTTCTTGCCGCCCAGGGACATCAAGTGCGAGGCGGTCCGCAGATACATGATGCCGCCCGCGACGGCGGGGGTGGCGTTCGTCGGTTCGCCCAGCGGCACGCGGGCCAGAAGTTCGAACTTGTCGGCGGCGGCGACCACAAACACATCGCCGTTCTTGGAGATGCCGTACAGCCGGTTGTTGACGCACACGGGCGACGCGAAGAACTGCGTGCCGAGGCGCTCCTGCCAGACCTGCCGGCCCGTCTCCGCCGTCAGGCACGTGACCGTCCCATCGTCGGCCCAGCAGAAGAGGCGGCCGTCCTTGATGATCGGCGTCGGAATCAGGGGAACGTCTTTCTTCATGTCCCAGGCCACTTGCGGCTCGACGCCCTTGGCCT
>Ga0315282_10006771_pt1 | contig 19042 bp, 20 predicted proteins | sample YL17G07_20_MG_FD_203693 | JGI IMG/M metagenome (GOLD analysis project Ga0315282, IMG submission 203693) | Sediment microbial communities from Yellowstone Lake, YNP, Wyoming, USA - YL17G07_20 | ecosystem: Environmental > Aquatic > Freshwater > Lake > Sediment | place: USA: Wyoming | collected... | reverse complement strand
GCACAACAACTCATTTTGTTACCCAAGCCCCAGTGTCTTTGATATCGGGTAGACCATGGTGCTGTTACACCAGATGGCGTTTTGGTCACTCAACAAACTTACCTGCCATATTGATAATAGCCCAAATTCTTGTTTCTCATTGTTAAGAGGATAAGGTGACTCCTTCGAGTCGTCTTTGCTGTCATGGTTGCCGACATTTGTAAGTATTAGTTTGGACAGTGTAAAATGACACGAACGAAATTGTGCCTATCTTGGAGGTAAAGAAAATGGCAGAGACTGTATGTGTTGAATTAGATGGTCAAGTAGCTACAGTGTTGTTAAACCGGCCGGAAACATTCAACGCCTTTGATCTCGATATGATTGAACTCTTTGCGAGCCGGATTACTACCCTTGCGGTGGATGATTCTGTGCGTGGGATAGTGATCTCTGGTAGGGGTAAGGGCTTCTGCGCAGGCGGCGATTTGAGGTGGGCACATGGCTTTCCGCATGGTCCTTCGGCAGCTTTTCATACATTGGCTGCCCGCTTACACCAAGCAGTTCTGGAGATCAGACGGATGAGTAAACCAGTCATAGCGGCTGGTGGTGGGTTTTCACTGGCATAAGCCTGCGATTTTCGTGTTATGGACAGGTCTGCCATTCTGCGACAGGCATATACTTCAAATGGGCTGTGCATCAATGGTGGGGGTACATTTATGTTGCCCAGGCTCGTGGGTTTAGCCCGGGCGTTAGAGATTGTTTCCTTTGACAAGCCAATTTCTTCAGAGCAAGCATTGGTTTGGGGGTTAACGACGAAGGTCGTAGAGGATGGGCGTTCGGTAGAAGAGGCAGTAAAAATAGCCCATGAAATGGCAAAAGGCTCGCTTAACTCCTTTGGATGGTCGAAGCAACTCCTCACAGGCTCCTTCAATACGGCCTTTGGTGGCGCCGGGATGGTTAACATTGCTATTGATATCCTGGTGCTTATCGCTCTTATTCCAATTCTGATTCTACCAGCGACAAGATTGCTAGCAAGAAGATTCACTTAATCGTGAGACGTGAGATGTTGCAGATTGAGCTAGTTCCCGACCTCTCTCACTGTATTGAAACCGTAGTTAAGAGGGAATACGAAGGCACTCTGAAGCAGCTCCTTGTTACAGCAGAAGGCAACAAAGAACTTGAAGAAAAAGCGGAGATGCTACAGCTCTTTCTAGAGACTATGGATTTCAAAAAGCTGAGGGCGGAGTCTGAGAAGTATCTGGTAGAAGGGAAAACAGTCAAGTTCGTGATTTACACAGAGGGGATGGCACCTAAGTATGTCATGCAGGTGGTCTCTTAATTCACAAGACCAGGTTCAGTAACCCACCAGTGATTAGTGCCGCAGAAATCATTATCCCGGCTGACTTTAGCATATTCATTATCCCAGGCTCTCCTAGAAGAACGACAAAGGTGGCAATACAGGGGAAAAACATCGCCAGGACCACGCTACCCACCACCAATTGTTTGGCGCTCAGTGCCAGCGGAGCCAGCATACCGAGAGCCACATCCTTACATATAAAGCCGATAACTATTGGGGGCAGGTCAACTGTTACCAGGTAATACCAGCCCCAGTCAACCACCTTAATATGAGCACAGTCGGTTGCCCAGAGCTCATTCGGCTTGTTTGTCTTACGGTGATACTCCTTGCCTACCTTAAAACCCACTATTTCAGCCGGCTTGATTAGCCCCTCTCGTTTCAGGATACGAAAGACTGTACTCTCAGACACATAGACACCCTCGGAATCGACAATACTTAAGGCAAGTTGCCGTGGGGAGAGTTCTGGTGAGGCCCGCGCTCGAGATAGAATTCTCAACTTTTCATCAGGCCTGAGCTTGTTCCAGGGCGTCGGTGAACCGCCTTTTTTGTCATGGAGCCGCCCCTCTGCTTGGCTCCTTAGCCAGCGATAATAGGTACTCTTGGCTAGTCCCAGTTGGTTCAGTGCACGCCGACGTGGTAATTGAGTATCAGCCACCAGGGCCAGGATCTCGCTTTTCTCTCAAGCACTCATCCGAGCATACCTCCGTTTTATTCCAGCCCGGGTATATCCGTTTTTTTTAAGCACGTGTACCTGGAGAGATAGCTCGGCCACCAGTTGCTTCAGCCTGGCATTGTCACGCCTGAGTTCCTGAATCTCAGCCCTGGTGACATCACGGACAGCATCGCGTTGAAGAGACGCTCTTTACCGGCCTCCATAAAGTCCTTGAGCCAGGCATAGTAGGTTGCAGGGCGGATACCTTCCCGCCGACAGAGATCGCGTACGGGTGTATCACGCCGGAATCCTTCCAGCACGATGCGGATCTTCTCTTCAGCAGTGAATCTACGCCTGGTGATACGTTTGATGTCGCGAATGAACTGCCTTGTCTCTGCAGTTCTAGCCTCAGCTTGCCAGAGCTTGTCTCAAATACCTTGAGTCATAGCTACTCCTTCTACCGTAATTTACTGATTGCGGTGAGCCAGAGCAAGCCTCCACGTGTCTATTAAATCCTGTCCTATAATTATCCCATTGTTGCTGCCGATTTACACAAGTTACGTTATAGTACCTCGCAGACCGATGTATTGACAAAAGTCGAAAGAGTGACTAAACTATGAAAACCATTGACTGACCAGCTAGTCAATATATTATGGGTGAACATAGCTAGTGAAAAGTATCCGCACCTACAGCCGTAACAGAGAATTGGTTAAATTACGCAGGACTGAAATAGCTATGGCCGCTGCGAAAGTCTTTGCCCAGAAGGGATATGACAGAGCAACTGTTCGGGAGATAAGCGAGGAATTAAATATTAGCAGTGGCCTAATCTATTACTACATCGGGGCAAAGAGTGATATCGTTTCACTAATGCTTAGCGAAGGGGAACGTCTGTGGGAAGACTTCTTTGAAAAAAATCCGGCCGACCTTGAAAGGAACAGTGCAACCGAGGTGCTTTGCCACACTATTGAGGATTACATGGTGAGGAACGATCGATACAGGCATTTTATGCGCTTTTGGTATCGGGAGCTCAGGTATGCACCACGGGATGTACAGCAAGTGGTCTTGGGGTGGAATGCTAAACTTGTAGACACTTTTGAGAAGATTTTGGCTGAGGGATATGCAAGGGGAGAGTTCAGAACCTACGTTAATGTAGCGGTTTCCCATATGATTGTAATTTATGGCGAGGCGTGGGCACTCAAGCCGTGGTTACTGCGGAAGCACTTCACGTTAGAGGAGTACATAAAAGGGCTTATTCAGATGGTAGTGAAAGTGCTGGGTGTAGACGAGAAAACGATCAAGGCAGGCTTAATATGACAGGCGCTAGTGGCATTCATCAACAAGACACTTTAACGACTACAGACACAATTCCAAAGCTGTTTCTGAAGGCTTGCCGAAAATGGGGCAACAACAAAGTTGCCATGCAGAAGAAGGAATTCGGCATCTGGAACGAATATACATGGGCACGAGTTTATGAGGAAGTTAGAAATCTATCCGGTGGCTTAATAAGTCTTGGTTTTTCAAAGGGCAATAAACTGGCGATAATCGGTGATAATTGTCCCGAATGGTTTTGTACTGAATACGCAGCACTAGCCTTAGGTGGTGTGGTAGTTGGTTTATATGCAGATGCTTCGCGTAATGAACTTGAGTATATAGTTGAGAGCTGCGATGCGCAATTTGTATTTGTTAGCGATCAAGAGCAGGTTGACAAGTTCTTGGATATCAAGGATAAATTGCCTAAGCTGGAACGGGTTATATACTGGGATCCTCAGGGGCTTTGGAAGTACGACAATCCGATCTTGTTAAGCTGGTCGGACGTGATCGAAATGGGTAGAAAGTACTCCGCTGAGCATCCCGGTTTTTTCGAGAAAAGTGTGGAAGATACAAGAGCAGAGGACATAGCTCTACTTCTATACACATCTGGTACATCAGCTTTACCAAAAGGTGCGATGATAACCCACAGAACCCTGACAAAAGCCTCCCAGGATTGGTTCACAGTTGAGAAATCCGATCCGTCGGATCAATACGTATCTTATATGGCGCCAGCCTGGATTGCAGAACAGACTTACGGTATTGTCGGTTTGGTAGTTGCGAATTATGAGGTGAGTTTCCCCGAAAAACCGGAAACTACGCAGGCTGATATACGGGAGATAGCGCCAAATATGCTTTTTTTCGGGTCCCGTCTGTGGGAAAACGTAGCTTCGAGCATTCAAGCGAGAATGAGTGATTCAACCTGGCTAAAGAGAATCATTTATAACCTAGCAGTAAAAATAGGCTATAAGGCAGCCTATAACAGGCTGGAAAATAAACCGATCAACATTTTTTTAAAAGCGGCTTTCTACCTCAATGACCTAATGGTTTTAAGACCATTGAGAGATAAAATCGGCTGTCTAAAGGCTAAACATGTTTATACCGGTGGAGCTTTACTCAGCCCTGATACGATTTTCTTTTTCCACGCAATTAACGTGCAAATCAGAAATAACTACGGACTCACCGAGGTAATCCCTGGCACACTGCAAAGGATGAACGATGTAGATGTAGATACTGTGGGTTCACCCCTGGGAAATGAAATAAGAATAACTGATGATAACGAGATAGTGCTGAGAGGCTACGGCACATTCCAGGGGTATTACAAAAATCCTGAAGAGACTGCAAAGATTAAGGATGAACATGGATGGTTGCATACGGGCGACGCAGGCTTCTTTACTGATCATGGTCATTTAGTATACATGGATCGAGTAAAAGAACTTATAGAAATAAAAGATGGCTCAAAGTTTTCACCGGCATACATAGAGGGCAAGATGCGATTCAGCCAATATATCGCAGATGCCATGGTGGTTGGTGGTAAAGAGAGGGATTATGTAGCAGCCCTTGTGCAAATAGATTCCGAAAACGTTGGGAAATGGGCAGAGAAGAATAAGATAAATTATACGACGTTCACCGACCTGTCACAGAAGGATGAGGTTCAGCAGCTAATTAAAAAGGAAGTAGAACGGGTTAATAAAGCATTACCAGATTCGTCAAAAATAATGAGGTTCTGTAATTTTTACAAGCAACTTGATCCGGATGAGTCAGAGCTTACCAGGACACGTAAGCTAAGACGTACTTACATTGAGCAAAAATATAAAACTCTCATTGACGCAATCTATAGCGATAAAAATTGTTGCGTGCTTGAAGCAGATGTGGTCTATCAGAATGGAAGGAAAAGTAAAATTACAACTGAAGTAAAAATTATTGATTTATGACAGGCCGTCTAAAAAGCCCGGCAGGGAAATAGCTGATTCGCGCATGCATAGAAAGCTAATGGAAAAGGCGATGCTGGGATACCGCAAAGAATAATTGACTTTGGTGGGGGGGGTAAAGTTAGCCTTTAGGGTAAGCAAAAGTAGCCGAAAGGAGGTGGTAATCTTTAAGGGATAAGGGTTAGGGTGCCGGAGACAGTTGGTGGTTGGACTTCAGCAGAGAAGATTTTCAGGCAGTCTGTATGAAATTGCGACAGGAGGTGATTTGTGCTGTAGACAAAATATTAGTGTGTTCATAAATACTAAAAGACTTTTGATCGCAGATATTTTACAAAGGAGGTAAAATCTGGAATGACGAAAAAAAAGATGTATTGCTTAATATCGGTTGTAATCACGTTGTCTTTGGTTCTTGGATGTATTTCCTGTGCGCCAAAGGCAGCGGCACCTGCCGAAAAACCTGCTGCAAAGAGAACCGTTACGGTAACAGTAGGTGCTTTGCTTGACGAAAGCGGCCCTACGGCCACCTCTACACTGCCAGGTGTTTATGGACTACGGGACTTCAATGACTACGTGAATAAAAAAGGCGGATTGGACTGGAGTGGAGGCAAAGTAATCGTCCAAGTAGAAGAGTATGACAATCGCTATGACCCCTCATTATCGCTTCCAGCCTACGAGAAATGGGCAGCAAGGGGCATACCCTTAATAATAACCCATCAATCGACGGATAACCTGGGGCTTAAAGACAGGGCTGCTAGGGACCAGATTGTAATATTGACTTTGTCGCCCACCTCAGGAGCGCTAATGCCGCCTGGCTGGGTATTTGCAACTTACCCTTCCTATGCTGACTCCTTTACTGGATTTTTAGACTGGGTAAAGAAAACCTGGGATTGGAAAGGGAAGGGCACCCCTCGAGTTGCCACCCTTACGTGGGATACAGCTTACGGCAAAGCACACATGTGTGCTGTAGACTATGCTAAAGAAATAGGGATAGATTATGTTGGCACCGAATACACCACAACTCTGCCAACTGATATCACACCTCAGGTAACGAGGCTCAAGGCTATGAAGGCTGACTATGTCTTTACACAAGCAGTCACTCCTATCGCCGTGTATTTAAAAGACTTCAAACGACTAGGATTCAACGGCCGGTTAGTAGTAGGACTCAATACAGGTCTTAGTGAGTGGATACCGATAGCTGGAGTTGATACGGCAGCAGGTACACTCAGTGTAAAAGGCCTCACAATGATATCTGCGGAACCGGAGGACAGCCGTTACATGAAGAAGGCGAGGGAAGTGACCGAGTTCCTGGGGGTTACTCGTGACCTTAGGGCTCTCACATTCTATCCTAACGGCACCTCCGGTATAATGCTTATACAAGACATAATAGTCCGCGCGCTGGATAAAGTTGGCGATCCGGATAAAGTAACAGGCAAAGTCCTTTATGACACGCTGCTCGAGACAAAGAAGTATGATACCCTGGGTGCGACAATGCCGCTAAGTTACGATGAGACACAGCGCAGAGGCAGCATGGGTATAAGAATGTATGAGGCACAACCGGATGGCAATGTTACGATGATCCAAGACTGGATGGTAGTCCACGACGCACTGAAACATTACCCGGAGTGCGCTAAGTAAAATCTCGAGTTATAAGAATGAAGCCATGTACTGATAAGTAGCATTCGATAAGTTTTCCGGAGGCTTGACTTGATATGGTTACGGGCATAATTACAGCAGTTATTACCGGTGCCTTGATTGGTTGCGTATACAGTTTGATTGCCCTTGGAATAGTGCTGATCTATAAGACGACACAAGTCTTCAATCTTGCACAGGGTGAGATGCTTCTTATCGGTACATGGCTAACGTGGACAATGATAACAGTCGCCAATCTACCATTCTGGCTGTCATTAATTATTGCTCTGCTCTTTTCAATATTACTGGGTATGCTCATAGAGAGGTTTATATTACGGCCCATGCTAGGTCAACCACTTCTGCCAATAATAATGATAACAATAGGAATTTTTTCCTTATTGAGAGGAATTTCAATTTATTTCTGGGGTGGTGAGGTGCAATCTTTTCCACCCTTGTTTCCAATTGAAGTAATAACAATAGGCTTTATACCTGTCTCTACACACTTGCTAGCAGCCGCGATAATGGCAACGCTACTGGTAATTGTTACCTACGCATATTTCAGATTTACTAGGGGTGGACTTGCTATGATGGCCACCGCTGAGAATGTCATGATTGCACAAAGCCTTGGAACAAATGTAAAAGCTGCGTTCTCCAGGTCATGGGCCATATCTGCCATGGTGGGCACCTTAAGTGGTGTTCTGCTTGGTTCCATAATGGGAATATTTTTTGGACTGTCCGATCTTAGTTTTAAAGCTTTTCCAGTAATCATTCTAGGCGGACTTGAGTCTATTCCTGGTGTCTTAGTTGCCGGACCCATTATGGGAATATGCGAATCTCTAGGTGCAACATTTCTTGATCCAATGGTCGGTGGTGGGATTGGAGATATCGTTCCCTATGTCGTGATGCTGATAGTGCTAGTTATCAGACCGAGCGGATTGTTTGGCTACAAAATTATTGAGAGGGTATAATTATGCGTTTGCCAAGTGGCACCTATAATGTAAGCTACGAAAAGGATATGGCTATTATCCGGACACGTACACAGTGGTCAATTTTTATCCTTTTCATATTATTCCTCTTCCTTTTGCCGCTTATACCTGGTATAGGTTCGCGTTATGTTTTGGGCATGGTTAACATGGCGCTCATATGGGTAGTGGCCGTCCTCGGATTAGCTATTTTGACTGGCTTCTGCGGCCAAATATCCCTGGGGCAGGCAGCGTTTATGGCCTGTGGTGCATACACAAGTGCAATTCTAATGACACACCTAAACATAAGCTTCTGGCTCAGTATGCCGATAGCCATACTGCTTACGGCACTCATCGGTTTGTTTTTTGGATTGCCAGCGCTGCGCTTGAAGGGTTTATACCTACTCATGACGTCGCTGGCAGCGCAATATATAATCACCTATATTATTTTACATATTCCTGCTTTAACCCATGGTGGAGAGGGGATGAAAGTGCCTTTAGCTCACCTAGGAGATTTCGCTATAGTTTCCGCCACTTCTAATTATTACTTAATCCTAATAAATGCCATTTTAGCAACCTTTGTGGCTGTTAATATCGGCAGAAGCCAGATAGGTAGGGCCTTTGTAGCGATTAGGGACAACGATATTGCTGCCGAGGTAATGGGTGTGGATATAACCAAATATAAGCTCATGGCTTTTGCAATAGGCTGCGGTTTTGCTGGCTGGGCTGGCGCTCTCTCGGCTAACAATAGTCAAGTTATTAGTGTCGAACAGTTTACCTTAATGCACTCACTCTGGTTTATAGGCGCTCTAATAGTTGGTGGAATGGGTAGTGTACTCGGTACCATCCTCGGGGTCATGTTCATAAGAATTCTATTCGAAGGTTCGGCTACGCTTGCGCCCGTAATGGCACGTATGTTAGCAGGTGAGGCTTCAATAGGTTCAATAGGTCAACTAGTCTTCGGACTTGCCGTCATATTGTTCTTAATTTTTGAACCGAGGGGATTAAACCATAGATGGCAAATACTTAAAGCGTACTATCGGTTATTTCCTTTTTCCCATTAAAATAATTCAAGCTGTACTTGTAATTACAACTATCGATTCACGAGGGGGTAGAAATGGCATCGCCAAATAAGTACCAAACAATATTATTAGAGAAACAGGCAGGTATTACAACACTCACTCTTAATAGACCGGAGAAATATAATGCCATAAACCGGCTCATGACCTATGAATTACTGGATGCACTAACAGCTACAAGCAGCGACAATGACAATAGAGTTCTGGTTATTACGGGAGCAGGAAAGGCATTCTGCGCAGGAGCAGATGTGCAGGAGTTGAGCAGTGAAAGCACGGCGATTGAATCTCGGATCTGGACTCAGTGTGCCAGTAAGATTATGCTTCTCATGGCGGATCTGGAACGACCTATCATTGCAAAGGTTAACGGTGTTGCCGTAGGCGTAGGGTGTAGCTTTGCGCTAAACGCAGACATGGTTATTGCTTCAGATAACGCCAGATTTAGTTTAATTTTCAGCCAAGTCGGGCTTATTGGAGATGGGGGTTCGTTATTCAACGTGCCGAGACTGGTGGGCCCTATGAAGGCGAAGGAACTTTATTTTACTGCCCGCCTTATCCACGCAGAAGAAGCAGAAAGAATCGGGTTGATCAACAAAGTCGTGGCCGTACAAGACCTCGATGGAGAAGTCAATAACCTGGCTGCTAAACTTGCTTCGGGACCGACAGTAGCTTATGGGATTGCAAAAAAAATAATAAACAAGGGGCTAAATATGGATCTGGCATCGGTTCTGGAATTCGAGGCGATGGGGCAAGCAATAGTTTCGACAACAGAGGACGTCAAAGAAGCAACAAACGCATTTCTTAACAAAAGACCCCCCGAATTTAAAGGGAAATAAAAATTTTCATACCAATACAGGTAAAGCGCGGAGGTTATATTGCTCAAGGTAAACGGCATAGATGTCATTTATAAAGAAGTAATTTTAGTACTGAAAGGTGTATCTTTAGAAGTATTTCCGGAAAAGATTGTTTGCTTGCTTGGTGCTAACGGTGCGGGTAAATCGACTACTCTTAAAGCCATCTCGGGGCTCTTAAAAATAGAAGAGGGAAAGGTATCTGATGGAAGTATCGAATGGGATGGCCATAGAATCGACAAACTAGATGCCCTAGATATAGTAAAAAGAGGAATTTCTCAAGTTGTAGAAGGCAGGATTATATTTCAGCATCTAACAGTAGAAGAGAATCTACTGGGTGGTGGGTTACTTTGTAGTAGGCAGCAGAATAAAAAAGACCTAGAAAAATGCTATGCCTACTTTCCAATGCTTGCCGAGCTTAAATCCCGAATAAGCGGTTATCTTTCGGGTGGCGAACAACAAATGTTAGTAATAGCGAGGGCACTGATGGGCCACCCCAGGTTACTGCTACTGGATGAACCTTCTTTGGGTTTATCTCCCATGATAGTACAGGAGATTTTCAGAATTATAAAGACTCTGCAGTCAGTTGAGAAAGTTTCAATTCTACTCGTTGAACAAAATGCACGGGCGGCGCTGGACATAGCAGAGTATGGTTACGTGATGGAGAATGGGAAAGTGGTCCTCGATGGCCCGTGTGATACATTAAAGGATAACGAAGACGTTAAGGAATTCTATCTAGGTCTTACAGCTGTCGGCGCGCGAAAGAGTTACCGCGATGTAAAGCATTACAAAAGAAGAAAGAGATGGCTCTAAAATAAACTGGGGTATCATTTATGAGAACCATAAGTTATTTCTACGTAGCTTCAGAAGAGGTTGATATATATGGATTAGAGGTGAGCAATTTAGAGTTAAATTTCGGTGGGATAAGAGCTATAAATGACTTGAGTTTTGAGTACAAAGAGCACGGTATACTGGCAATCATCGGTCCGAATGGGGCGGGCAAGACCGCTTTGCTAAATTGCATTAGTGGTTTTTATAAACCACAAAAAGGCAGGATTCTATACTGTAACAAGGATATAGTAAAGCTCCCACCTCATAAGGTCGCCAAGCTAGGAGTGGCAAGAACTTTTCAAAATATCGAGCTGTACGACGGTATGAATACAATAAACAATATCATAACCGGCCGCCACATGCTGTTCAGATCCAACGCAATAACACAATTTTTCTATTTCGGCCCGGCACACAATGAGGAAATAAAGCACCGTCAATTCGTTGAGGAGATAATCGATTTTCTAGAGATAGAGGACATTAGGCACAAAATAATAGCAGAGCTGCCTTACGGGCTTCGTAAAAGGGTAGAGCTGGGTCGAGCTTTAGCCTTAAAGCCATCACTGCTTTTATTAGACGAGCCGATGACAGGTATGAACCTGGATGAGAAAGAGGATATGGCCAGGTTCATTCTTGATATTAATGAGCTGAAAGGAATACCTATTATTCTTATTGAGCATGACATGGGGTTGGTTATGGATATTGCTAGCCGGGTAATTGTCCTAGATTTCGGAAAGAAGATTGCCGAAGGCACGCCAGAAGAGATTAAGGTCAACCCTGAAGTCATTCAGGCGTATTTAGGTGTGCAAGAACCGCAAGGAACTAGTGCTTAGTTGTATTAATTAATGCTTGATTTCATGAAGCAAGACCACCGGTCAAGGTTGTTCAAAGCTTCCTCGAAATGGTATATATTTCGGAAACTAGACACTAGCGATGAGAAAGGAGAGTTTGCACCTGTATGAAATACGAATTAAGGACATACCCGTTACGGTGTGTTGGTTGCCTTAATTGCCAGCTAATATGCTCATTCTTATTTGAAAAGGCCTTCAATATCTTTAAGGCGAGGATAGTCATTGACCGGCTTGATGGGGGTTCTAAGATTGGATTTAGCGATAAATGTACCAGGTGTGGTTCTTGTGCCGACTATTGTCTTTATGGTGCGTTAGAAAAAGTAGAGGAGGTAAGCATCCAATGAAAATTGGTGGATACGCAGGCTCCATATTATGCGTAAATCTAAGTACAGGTGGAATAAAAAAGGAGCCACTCGATTCAGACTTGGCTTGTGGCTTTATTGGTGGCTTCGGCATAAACTCCAAGTTAGGATATGACCTCATAAGGCCAGGAACAGAACCACTTTCTGCAGAGAACAAGATCATAATCGGTGCCGGCCCTTTTGTTGGGACAAACATTCCTGCTGCTGCAAGACTATGCAGCCTTACGAAGCTTCCGGTTAATGGTGCGATCGGATGGTCAGGTGGAGCTGGTATGAACTTCGGCATAATGCTCAAGAATGCAGGATACGACCATGTAGTTATAGAAGGACATGCCAACAAGCCTGTCTATCTCAGAATATTCGATGATGATGTGGAGATTTGCGATGCGGGAACACTTTGGGGAAAAGGTTCTGGAGAAACCGTGGACGAACTTTATACTGAATATGGAAGGCCTCTTGGTGTAGTGTCAGTAGGTCAAGCCGGTGAGCATTTAGTCAAGTTCTCCATGGCTTTTGTTGAAAGGTGCGGTACTATGGGGAGGGGAGGGCTCGGGGCAGTATTTGGGTCTAAAAATCTTAAAGCAATTATTGCTCGGGGAACAAAAGGTATAAGAATCTCAGAGAGAAAGCGGTATAGGGAGCTGGTGGATCACTTATATGAAAGGATGAAGGGATATCCGGGGCTCAAGGGTGCTCATATGTACGGCTTTCTAAATTTCATGCCTGCGATGCCGCAAGAGGATTATCTGGAATTGAAGAAAGCAAGGATAGCCTGTGTAAGTTGTCCGATAGCTGACAAAGACTTGCTTCAAATCAAAAAGGGAAGGTTCAGGGGACGCTCGGTGTACTGCAGCGCTGCGGTCAACACGCTTATGCCCATGATGTATGGCATCACCAATGACTATGGTGAAAGTATCAAACTGTTCGAGGATCTCGATAGCTATGGGCTTGACCAGATGGAGGCACTGGAACTTCTGAAATTCGCCGACCAACTATATAAGCACGGAATGCTGACTGAAAAGGAACTTGGCACCCCCGGGATTAAGTTCGAACCTGACTCAGTAGCGGAATGGTTGAAGAAGATCGCTTACAGGGAAGGGTTTGGAGATGTGCTGGCAGACGGATTTGGAGAAGTCTTGAAGAAGTACGGAGAGGGGATAGAGGAATTCGCCCCCCTCGAGGTAAAGGGAATGATCGCCTACCAAGGCATAACTAGCCCAATTAAGGCTGACCTATTTACTACGTTTGAATTTGGCATGGCGGTGCATCCTAAGGGACCCTGCGCTGCTCCAGGGGGGTCATCCCCACTGTACTTCACCCGCGGTAGGGCTATCGATTGGGTCGCAGGTCACCTTGACCGAATGGGTGTGCCTAAAGACGCCCAGGAGAGGATTTTTACCCCGAAGGACGGGATGCTGTTAAATGTCGGGAGGATGGAGAAATACTCACAGCAGTCCCTCTTTGTCGTTGACATGCTGGGCACATGCGGGAGAGGACAGATCAACAGATTCTATTCAAATAAGGTTCAAGGAGAACTTTACTCCGCAGTGACCGGGTTCGAAATGACCGGTGAAGAGCTGATGAAGGCATCCGAGAGAGCTTTTAACTTAGTCAAAGCCGCCAATGTCAGAGAAGGATTTGACCGAAAAGACGATCGCTTCCCCGAGGGGTGGTTTGGTGAAGAGAAGCACAAGGATTACTACGAGAATGTGGAGATCACCAAAGAGTTGGCCTATGGTTTGCTTGATGACTACTATGATGAAAGAGGCTGGGATGTAAAGACAGGCATACCGACAAAAGCTAAGCTAAGAGAATTGGGGTTGGATTATGTAATCAGTGACGCTGAACAAATAGGGATAAGGTATGCTTAGACTTTTAGGATGACCTGAGTTAAATTCATGCAAGAGAGTTTGTGCTGCGATCTGGAAATGCACTTCCGATTATAGGGGTTTGTTTAGCTAGTAAAAAAGAGATAAAACAAATGAAACAAAAAAGGAGGAGTATAGATAATGGGTGAAAATCAGTATATTTTACTGGAGAAGCAGGATAAAGTAGCATACATTACGTTCAATCGCCCTGAAAAATTGAACGCAATCAGGTGGCAGGATTATATGTTACTTTATGACCATTTCAAGGAATGTGAAGAGGATAAAAATATTCGTGCCATTATTTTGACCGGAAAAGGAAGGGCTTTTTCCGCGGGAGATGACCTTGAAGGATACCCCGGATCGGGCCAAGAATCAGTGATCATGGGTAATCCGGGCATTGCCCTCGCCTTCCAGGGCAAATACCTGGAACTACAGCTTTCCGGCTACCAGGATTATTTACAGAAGACCTGCATGCTTATTATGAATTCCGGCATAGTATCAATAGCAGCTGTTAATGGCGTGTGCTGGGCACCTGAGATTTTATATGCGATGGACTTTGTCATTGCTGCAGATGTAGCGAGGATTGCACAGGGCGATGTCAGGAATGGCATTTGCCCCGGAGGTGGTTCCACCCAGATTTTACCTCGCCTGCTTGGAAGACGCCGGGCAATTGAATTTATACTGAGTTCTACAGAGATATCTGCCGAAGAAGCCTACAGGATAGGCTTGGTTAATAAAGTGGTGCCGCTTGCAGACCTTATGACTGAAGCTGAGGCCTTAGCCAGGCATATGATAGAGCGGCCTTATAGCGCCATAAAGTTAGTCAAAATGGCAATTACCAAGGCACAGGAACTACCATTGAGCGATGGTTTAGCGCTTGAAGGATGGTATAGCGGTATTTCTATTCAGGACGAGCATTTCCAGGCATTTTTCAAAAAGTTTATGGAGAGAAAGAAGCAAAAGTAAGCAGACTATCGATTTGGATAATTTTAAGCTAACTATCACGGATTCAGTTTAATTATAAGGAGGGAAAACATGAGTGTCATGAACAAGTTTAGATTGGATGGGAAAGTAGCCTTGGTTACAGGAGCAAGCAGAGGGATAGGACATGCCGCTGCCATGGGATTTGCTGATGCCGGGGCAGAAGTAATACTCTGTAGTCGAAAGCTACCCGATCTAGAAAAAGTGGCTGATGAAATCAGCAAAATGGGTGGTAAAGCACATCCTATTGCTGTCCATGCCGGTAAGATGGATGAGATAAGCAACCTGATAAAAACTGTCGAGGCGACGTTTGGCAGGCTGGATATACTTGTGAATAATGCCGGTACAAACCCTGCAATGGCTTCGGTGTTGGACTCTGATGAAAAGTTGTGGGATTCAATTGTGAATCTCAACCTAAAAGGTCTGTATTTTTTAAGCCAGGGAGCCGCACGAATTATGAAAAGCCACGGAGGTGGATCTATTATTAACGTGGCTTCTGCAGATGGCTACAGACCCGAAATAATGGTTGGCATATATTCAATAACCAAGGCGGCTGTGATTATGGCCACTAAATCAATGGCGGCTGAATTAGCCCAGTATAACATTAGAGTGAATGTCGTATGTCCTGGGCCGGTGAACACGCGCATTCTCAATTCTCATTGGTTTCACTTGCCAGAAAAAGAGGCTAAGGAGCAAAAAGCTGAATTAGCTAAAACAATACCGCTCGGACGTGTTGCAGAACCAGAAGAGTTGGCAGGTGCAATGATATATTTGGCATCTGATGCTTCCTCTTATACTACGGGTGCAGAAATCCTGATAGATGGAGGAATGATGCTCGCAGGGCCAGTACCTGTCCATTAATATCTATAACAACTGTTAAACTATTTTAACATTCATATTTATAAACGAGGCCAGGCTAATAGCAATGGCCCGTAGAGCAATATTACTTAAATCTTATCGAATAGGAGTAGGCTAATGGAAAAAGTTAACGAAAATGTATTAAACAAGGCATTCGAAAGTGGAAAACAGCACGAGATGAAAAGCGGCGGCTGCCCACAATGCACCATTGCCGGAATTTTCGAGGCACTTAACATCGAAAACGACGACGTTTTCAGAGCCGCCACAGGGCTCGCCGATGGAGTAGGCTTAACAGGAGACGGACATTGCGGGGCCCTTTCCGGTGGTGCCATGGCAATAAGCTATCTCTTCGGCAGGAAAAAAGAGGATTTCGGCGATATGATGAAACAGCTGGATGCTTGCATACTGTCAAAGAAACTGCATGACCAGTTTGTTGAAAAATATGGCACCTGCCGATGTGCTGACATCCAGACCAAGTTTGTTGGCAGATTCTTCAATCTCTATGACCCGTCTGAGTTTCAAGCAGCTATGAAAGCAGGCTTGCCGGACAAGTGCTCAACGCTTGTAGGAGAAGTAGCCAGGATGGCGACCAAAATCATCTTGGAAAAAAGGGAATCGCTGAGGGAAAAAGCAGGCCGAGACTGATTACTGTTATAGCCCCCGGTATGAAAAGGAGTTATTGAAAACGTTAACAGGTGGAATATCAATTGGCAAGGCATTCGACATATAGTTTGAAAAAATACCTGGAAAAGAACCTAATTCCCGGCTCGGTAAAAATAGAACAGGGAGCTGTCTTGAGGTTCATTAACGCTTTGTATGATATGAATTTGACCAGTTTAGATGATATAACTCCGGTGAAAAGAGGAAGGCGGAATTTTGCGGCTCCGCCTCTTTTCCTGCTTACTTTTGACCGGGAACGAAGGCCGTCTCTCGATGCCAAATACGGCAAGGGCGCTGTCAATTTGGGCAATGAATTCGAGTTTTATAAGCACATAATCATAGGCGATCATATCAAATATGACAAAAGGTTATCAAAATTTAAGAAAAGCTCGACCAGTTTAGGAGAGGCTGTCATTTATACCGTTGAAACAACATTCAGGAATCAAAAGAAACAAAAAGTGGCGATCGGCAGATGGACTACCATGGTTTTCCTATAGGCATCCAAATGACTAACAAGAACAAGCTAAAAGGCAAAGATATTGCTATCGGGTACGAGTTACCCACTTTGGTTAAGGCTGAAATAAGTCTTCAGGATTTGGTAGAGTGGTGTGGCGTTGAGGGAGATTATCTTAATATCCATTATGATAAGGTGGCTGCTGAAAAAGCTGGATTACCAGATTGTCTGGTGCAGGGTACATACAAATTGTGTTTACTTGGCAGGATGGTCACCGACTGGCTGGGAGATGGTGGGAATTTAAACAGTATCGCGATTAAATACATTGGGATGGATTTCCCGGGCTCTACACTCGAATGCAAGGGCATGGTAAGCTCGAAAGTCAAGCGTAGAGGTTCTTACTTGCTTGGTTTAGATGTATGGGTAGAGAACGCAAAGGGAGACAAAACCGCAGTAGGCACTGCAGCGGTATCTATAAAACTATAAAACAAGTGTCTGATGTTAAAAGCTATGCGTTATGATAATATTTTATTCGAAACGAGAGATGGCATAGGCAAGATAACTTTTAATAGACCTTCTCGATTGAATGCACTGAGCGATGCTGCACTGCAAGAAACCGCGAGTTGTATACTTGACGCCAATAAAGATGCATCTGTAAATGTGTTGATCATTACTGGAGCAGGGAAATCCTTCTCCACGGGAAGAGACATTGAATCTTTAAGTGGTGGTCTTTCAAATATAAATGTAAATGTACCCCTGCTAAGCGACACCGTTAGAGATGTTGTGAACGCAATTCAATCCATTTCAAAGGTAGTAATAGCCATGGTAAACGGCTACTGCTTGACCGGTGCGCTTGAGATAACCCTGGCTTGTGATCTGATCATAGCCTCTGAAAGTGCGAAATTTGGAGATACACATGCCCGCTGGGGATTACGGTCCGGTGCGGGAATGAGCCAGCGGTTGCCTCTACTTATAGGAGTACTAAAGGCCAGGGAAATGTCATTCACGGCCAAAATAATATCGGCTCACGAAGCTGAAAACATTGGGCTGGTAAATATTGTTGTAACCGATGAGAAGCTTGAAGAAACAACTTACGAGATTGCACACAAAATTATGGAGAATAGTTTAGATTCAGTAGCGGCATATAAACATCTTTTTAATGCCTTTATAAACAATGCAATCCAGCAAGGGGTGTTTCTTGAGACCTATGGCATACTTCCAATCAGAGATACTATCGAAAGAATTAATAAATTTAAGAAATAATAAAAGAATTTTGTGCCAATACGCTGATACAAATCGCGCGTTGTGTGAACGTACCGGTCCAGTTGGATTAAAAAGGGGCTTATTGGTGCGTATGAGGGGTAAACCGACATGGGATTAACAAATTTAAACAGAGCACAACAGGAGATTGCCAATGATTAAATCAGGAAAAGGAGCGTGATAAAATGCCGAATTTAAAATTTGACAAAACAAAATGCTCGGACTGTAAAGCCATTAGCTGCCTGGTTAAATGCCAGTATATGGATTTTAAGGACAAAAAAAAGGCGAAGGCGGAGTGGCAGAAGGTAGTAAATGGCGAAGACTCTTCTGTACTGCACGACTGTGTGACGTGTTACTCGTGCGAGGAATACTGCCCCTTCGGGAACCATCCCTTCTACTTAATTGTCGAACGCCAGGAGGAAAAGGGCATATTACCTCAGCCCAGGCCTATTACTAAACAGGCGGTCAATATGACCACAGCCCAGGGAAAGTTTCAGATGGGAAAACCCCAGGAGCTGGCATTGTCCTTCTGCGCTATACCGAGGTGTAGCGTTTTAGCAACTGGGAAACTTTTTGAGGATGTTCTCCCCTCCTGGATTTTGGGCGCTGAGTTCTTTTGCCAAGCTATGTTTTTGCATTTTGCCAGAATGTCAGTGATAAAGGAAAACCTTCCCAAGGTAATAGACAATATCTGGAACCAGGGAATGAAGGAAGTCATATTTCTCCACGACGAATGTTATGGCACCTTCACAAAACTGGCGCCTGCCTACGGTATCGAAGTACCATTCAAATCCATTCATTACTTCGAACATATATACAAAAGGCTAAAGGAGCTCAGGAACGAGATAAAGCCGTTAAATGTTAAAGCGGCCTACCATCGGAACTGTTCAGCTCGACTTGTCCCGGAAACAGACCACTTCGTGGATGATATATTTGGGCTAATTGGGGTTGAGAGAGTTAAACGGGAATACGACCATGAGAATGCTCTATGTTGTGGAGGGCTTTTGATGACGTCAAAGGGCTACGATGCGGGTCATGATGTGCAGAAGAAGAATATAGACGACATGGTAAAATTTGAGGCTAAATATTGCGTATTTAACTGCCCAGCCTGCTGGGACCCTCTAGCTGAGAAAGTTGCCAGAAGAGGGATAAAGCCCATACACATAATCGACCTGTGC
>Ga0315282_10006770_pt1 | contig 19043 bp, 8 predicted proteins | sample YL17G07_20_MG_FD_203693 | JGI IMG/M metagenome (GOLD analysis project Ga0315282, IMG submission 203693) | Sediment microbial communities from Yellowstone Lake, YNP, Wyoming, USA - YL17G07_20 | ecosystem: Environmental > Aquatic > Freshwater > Lake > Sediment | place: USA: Wyoming | collected... | reverse complement strand
CACCAGCCCCGAATGCCTGAGGTAGGCGAGATGGCGCGAGACGTTGGGCTGCGGCGCTTCCAGGACTCGCTGGATATCGCAGACGCACAGCTCGGCGTGCAGCAGCAGGTTCATGATGCGCAGCCGGCTGACGTCAGCCAGTGCTTTAAAATAGTCTTCCAGTTCCCGCATAGACTCCCTGCCTCCTCCCGGTACGCGCACCCCGACTGCTAGCTTGCGCTGACCCAGGCCTTCACTTCATCCAGCTTGGGTATACGTCCTGATGTCTTGATTACATCGTTTACAGCAACCGCCGGTGTCGCGAGGATGCCGGCGGCGGCCATAGCCTGAATGTCACTCACCTTCTCGACTTCCGCCTGCGTGCCGGTCTCGGACAACGCGCGCCGGACAATCTCCTCTGTCTGTTTGCAGCGCGCGCAACCCGGACCGTATACTTTGATCTTCATCATGTTCGTCTCTCCTCCGGCTACAAAAGCACGTTGAACAAGTACCCCACAATCAGAATCCCGAGGCCGACCACGCCGATAAACGTGGCGATCAAAACGGGCTTCAGTACTTTGCGGAGGATGATCGTTTCGGGCAGCGAGAGACCGATCACCGACATCATGAAAGCCAGGACCGTGCCCAGCGCGGCTCCTTTGGCGAGCAGGGCCTGAACCACCGGGATGATGCCGGCCGCGTTCGAGTACATGGGGATGCCGATGAGCACGGCAAGCGGAACCGACCACCAGGCGCCCTTGCCCATGATCGACGCCATGAAGCCTTCCGGCACGTACCCGTGGATGCCCGCTCCGACCGCGATGCCCGCCAGCACGAAGGGCCACACCTTGCCGACGATTTCCCGCACCGCATCGCGCCCGTACCGCAGGCGTTCCGCCCATTCCACGCGGACGCCGGGCTGCGTCTGGCCGGCGACCGGCCCGGAATAGACCCAGGGCTCGACGTGTCCTTCCATGTGGAGCCGCCCAATCGTCCATCCGGCAACGATGGCAATCATCAGGCCTGTGCCCGCGTACAGCGCGGCCACCTTCCACCCAAACAGGCCAAACAGCAGGACCAGCGCGACTTCGTTGACCATGGGTGCGGAGATCAGGAACGAAAAGGTGACCCCAAGAGGCACACCGCTGGTGACAAAGCCGAGAAACAGGGGCACGGCGGAACAGGAACAAAACGGGGTGACGACGCCGAGGCCGGCGGCCAGCAGGTTCCCCACCGATTCGCGCTTCCCGGCCAGAATCTGCCGCGTCTTTTCAGGCGTGAAGAAGGAGCGAATCACCCCCACGCCGAACACCACCAGCACCAGAAGCAGCAGGACCTTCGGCGTCTCGAAGAGGAAGAACTCCGCCGCGCCGGCCAAGCGTCCGGGCTTGAGCGACAGCACCTGGTAGGTCACCCAGGCGGCGAACGGCGCCAGGTGCCGATACACCAGCCACCAAACGAGCAGGAGTGGGGCGCCTGCCAGCAACGGCCGCCACACGCCGGCGAACTGCGGCCGGCGCCCGGCCGTTGAGGCCCACGCCGCCGATTGCGGGGCGGAACCTGGTTGGCCCATTTCGGTTTCTCTCGTTTCGCGAGCTTTGAGGCCGGCTGCCACTGTGCTATATTCGCATATATGGATATGCTATGTCAAGAGATTCAACAGCGAGGCGACAGTTGATCGAGCGGGTGATTTTCGCGTGCGTACACAACGCCGGGCGGTCGCAGATGGCCGCGGCTTTTTTCAACCAGTTGGCGGATCCAACCCAGGCGCAGGCGGTTTCGGCCGGGACGCAACCGGCCGACCGCGTTCATCCGGAAGTGGCAGAGGCGATGCGCGAAGCGGGCATTGACCTTGCCGGCTCAACACCGCGGCTGCTTACCGCCGAGCTTGCCGCCGGCGCCCGCCTGCTGGTCACCATGGGCTGCGGTGAAAGCTGCCCGGTCGTTCCTGGCTTGCAGCGCGAGGACTGGCCGCTGGCGGATCCCAAGGGGCAGCCCATCGAGCGGGTCCGCGAGATCCGCGATCAGATCCGGGAGCAGGTGCGGCAGCTTGTCGAAACGCGCGGCTGGAGCCGCCGCGCCTGACCCGGATAATCTCCGAACCACAGCCTCGGAAGTGTCTTGCGCGGGCTGACCGCGCCTGAGTCCTGTCGGATAAGCGGCTCACCTCGTGAGCGGCGCTGGGTCAGGAGTCAGAACGTGAACCGCAGGGCGAGCTGCATCTGGCGCGGCGTGCGCGCCGAGGTGAACTCGCTCAGACGCGAATTGATTTGCTCGCCCGTGGCGCTGTCGAAGCGCGCTGTCGTATCCAGCCCCCAAAACTGCGAATGGTTGAATGCGTTGTACAGCTCCCAGCGGAACTGCAGGCGGACGCGCTCGACCAGCCGGAAGTTCTTGAACAAGGCCGTGTCCCAGTTGTTGATGCCGGGTCCGCGGATGATGGTGCGCGCGGCGTTGCCGATCGTCCCGCGGGCCGGTTCGCGGAACACGTTGGTGCGGAAATTGTGCGAGAAGGAGCGCTCGCTCTTGGGAAGCACGGGGTCGGATACCACCACAATGCGGGCACTCAGCGACGGTGTCCCCGAGTAGTCCAGCGAAGCGGTGCCGCTGAAGGAAACGCTGAGCGGCGCGCCGCTGACGAAGCGCGTGATGCCCGACACTTGCCAGCCCTGCAGCAGGCCGCGCGCCAGCGGGTTGGTGGCGTGCACATTTGGCAAATCGACCAGGTAGTTGAGCGCCAGCACGTGAGTGCGGTCGAAGGAAGCCAGCCCGTAGTTCCAGATTCGCACCGGTACGAGCGTAGTCACCTGGTCGTTGTCGGCGTCGTTGTAGTCCAGTGTTTTCGACCAGGTCCAGGCGGCGCCGAACTGGCAGTGGCGGGCGAAGCGGCGCTTGGCGCCCACCTGCAGGGAATGGTAGTTCGAGCTGGCCGCGGGTTCCACGGTCAGGATGTTGGTGTAGCCCAGGATCGTCCGCATGAAGTCGCCCGCCAGCGGAGTGCCGGGGCGCGTGGGGTCCTGGCTTTCCGGTTTCCAACTGGTTCCGATGGGCACGGCATTCAGGTCGCGCCGCCATTCCAGGTTGCGGCCCAGCGAACCCGCGTAGCCCACATCCAGGACCACGCCACCCCATATGCGCCGCTGGATCGACGCGCTGAAATTCATGATTCTCGGCAACTTGCCGCCCGCATCGGCCGCGTTCGCCGGCCCCGGATAAACCATGCCCGCGTAGGTGAGCAGCCGGGAAACCTCGCCGTAGTTGATGGTCGGCGTCTGTGCGATAGGAGGTTGCGCGATGAAGTTGTTGGCGAATACCTCGGTGAAGTAGCGGTTGTAGAAGACTCCCAAGCCGCCGCGCACAAGGGCCTTGCCGAACAAGTCGTAGACGAAACCAAAGCGCGGGCCGAACCGGGCGCCGCTGGGCCTCACCATGCCCGGCGGATAGTCGGGGTTGTCGGCGGCCACGACCATGCCGTTGTAGAGCCTGCCGGTCCCGGGCGCGATGGCCCCGATCGCCGCATCCGGATAAACCTCGCCGGTGACCGGGTGCACGCCCGAGCGCTTCCCGCCGACCATGGCCGGCCGGATGAGTTGCATCGCCAGGGCAGGGTCGTAGCGGCCGGGCACGAACGAAGCCATCTGCCCTTCCTGCTCGGTTATCGGCCACACCCAGTAGACGCGCAGCCCATAATCGAAGGTGAGGCGCCGCAGCGGCTTCCAGGTGTCCTGCACGAACGTTTCCACCGACGAAGTGTTCACCTTCATCCAGCCGGCGCTGGAGGTCTCTGTATAGCTGTTGAAAACCCCGAGAATCGCATTGCCGTACGCGTACCCGGCGTCGAGCGGGTTGTTGGCGTTGGTCCCGAAATTGAAAGCCCCGTTAAAGATCATGCCCGTCTTTTTCTGGTGGCGATAGAACCACTCGACGGTGGCGCCGGCTTTCCAGGTGTGCTTGCCGCGCGTCCAGGTGAGGTTGTCCGACCAGCTCAGCAGGTGATAGCGGTTGTAAAGCGGAAAACGGCCCTCGGTGTTCAGGTTGGCCGCCCCGGTCACGCCGCCGAAGGTGGCGTTCGGCACGATGCCGAGCGGGTTGACTTTGGAAAACAACTGGCCGGCGCGGAATCCGACGGCGTCGCGCTGGTTGGAGCGAATCGCCTCCTCCGATGCCGAGTTCCACGCCGGCTGCGCCAGCCAGGAAAAGCCGGATTCGTTGAGCAGCGCCGGCGAAATGACGCGCGTGTAGCGGGTGCTGAGGCTCTTGGGATGGTTCGACCAGGTCTTGCGAATCTGCGGCCAGTTGGCGTTGGCCGTCTGCACACCGTTCGTTCCCGTCTGGTCCTCACGGAAGAAGAGATAGGTTCCGGTCAGCGTGCTCGACGAATTCAGGTTGTAGTCGAGCTTGAGCGTCTGGGCCAGCTTGGGGAGTTCGTTGTCCGACTTGAAGACATAGTTGTACCGGCCGCCCGAAATGTTGCGGTCCGGGAAATTGGGCAGCGGGAACATCTTGAGCAGCGCCTGGCCGTCCGCGTTCAGCCGGGCCGCGGGGATCACGTTGCCGGGGAAGGCTTGGCGGTTGCTGAACGGGTCGCGGACGGTGATCACGCGGTTGTTGAGGTCGACCGACTTCGAAAAATCGCCGTTCCGTTCCAGCTCGGTCGGCACCGTAACCGACCCGCTCTGACTTCTCTTGGTCGGCCAGTACTCCTGCTGCCAGAAGAAAAACAGCTTGTCGCGCCTCTGGTTGAATCTGCCGGGGATGAACACCGGGCCGCCCAGGTTGTAGGTGATGGTGTTGTAGCGGTAGCGGCCTTTCTCGATGCTGTTGCGGTTGTCGAAGAAGTTCATCGCATTCAGCTTCTCGTGCCGGAAGAAATAGGCCGCCTCGCCGTGAAACACGCGTGTCCCGGACTTGGTCACGATCTGGATGTTGGAGCCTGACGTGCGCCCGAATTCGGCCTGATAGTTGCTGATCAGCACGCGCACTTCGGCCACCGCGCTCTGGCTCACCACCATCTTGTACTGGTAGCCGTTGCCCATATCGACGGAGGCGACGCCGTCGACCGCTACGTTGTTGGATGTCCGGCGGCTGCCCTGCACATAGAAGTCGGCATTGCCGCCCAGGTCGTCGTTGGTGCTGTCCATCACCACGCCGGGGACCAGTTGGAGGAGGTCGGTGACGTTGCGGCCACGCACCATCAGGTCGGAGATTTGCCGGCTGTCGACCAGATCGCCGCGGTCGGCCCCGACGGTTTGGATGCTTCCGGCCTCGGCGGTCACCGAAATCGTCTCGCTGACCGCGCCCAACTGCAGCACCAGGCGGCCGACCGAGATGCGGTCTCCGGTGGTGAGCCTCACGCCCTTTTCTTCCATTGTCTTGAAGCCGGGCTTGCTGAGCGTGATCGTATAGTCACCCAGTTCCAGCCCCCCGAAGCTGAAGTCACCCGCGGAGTCAGTGACGGTGTTCCGCGTCATGCCGGTGGCCTCATGCGTCAGCGTCACCGCTGCTCCAGGGATGAGTGCGCCGGACGGATCGGACACCGTGCCGGAGATCGAACCGGTCACGATCTGAGCGGATAACGGTTGCACCAAGCTGCTGCTCAGAAGAACAGCAACCAAAGAATACAGCATTTTCATCCACGCTTTTCGGACTGTCATGACTTGCCCCTCCTTTGGGCTGTTTGTCATGGTTGCAGAGTTTCGGTTTTGAAGTACGCTTTACCCCATAGAATCGCGAAGCGATTTGTACGGGGCTTTCGCAGACACAATATCTGTGAGCCCACTTCAATTGTCAAGGTACTACTACTTTCTGTATACTCCCAGCACAAAAGCCTGTCAAGAAGTATGCGAATAGCCTAGACTCGCCTCTGTCTCGTCCTATGCGAATAGGCACATACGAATGCGCTATTCGCATGCAAAAAAGAGGGCCGTCTGTGGTTTCGCCACAAACGGCCGGGGAATTCAAAACTTTGATTCCTCCTTAAGGTGCAATTGGTTGAGAGCCAGTAGTGGTCTCTCAACGGTTGGAGAGACTCAGAACAGGAAACGGAGGGCCAACTGAATGATCCGAGGGCTGCGCGCCCCAGTGAGCTCGCCGAAGCGGGTATTCACCTGCTTGCCGGTAGCCGGGTCGAAACGGGCTCCCGTGTCCAGACCGCTGAACTGCGTGTGGTTGAAGGTGTTGTAAGTCTCCAGACGGAACTGGAACCGCATTCGCTCGTTCACCGGGACGTTCTTGAACACAGCGACATCCCAGTTGTTGGTTCCGGGGCCGCGGATCACGGTCCGAGCCGCGTTGCCGAATGTACCGACTTTCGGAAGTGCGAAGACATCGGTATTGAAGAAGCGATTGAACGTGCGTTCGCTCTTCGGCAGTACTGGGTTATCCAGCACGACGATGCGGGCGCCCTGGGTCGGAGTGCCCGTGATATCAACTGCTGTTGTTGTGCTCCATCCGACGTTCATCGGGTTGCCGCTGACGAAGCTGGCGATACCGGAGAGTTGCCAGTAATTGATGATCTTATTCAGCACGGAATTGCTGACAGGTGCTCTTGGGACATCCCACAGCCAGTTGAGCTTCAGGATATGCGTACGGTCAAAGCCCGACAGACCGTAGTTCCAGATGCGAATGGGCAACAGGGCGCTAACCGTGTCAGTGTCGCCGCTGTTGTAGTCCATCGCCTTGGACCAGGTCCATGACGCTCCGAACTGGACGCCGCGAGCGAAGCGCCGGTTCGCGGTAACCTGAAGCGAATGGTAGTTCGAGGAGGCCGCCCACTCACGGTAGTTCAGGTTGTTGTACCCGGTATAGGGCACCAGGAAGGGCTTGGCGAACGCTTTGCCGGTGGTCGGGTCAATGTTGGTGGGGAGGAAATTGGCGCCGGCCGGGATCACATTCAGGTCGCGCTGCCATTCGAGGTGGCGCCCCACGCTGCCGACGTAGCCGACGTCTACCACGGTACCAAAGCCGAGATCCCTTTGCACCGTCAGGCTCCAGTTGTAGACGGTTGGGATCTTGCCGATAGTATCAATGCCGAGGACGTTCTGCGTGGAGGCCAGGCCAGAGGAGCCCAAGAAAGTGGCCAACGTGCCGTAGTTGACGACGGGGTTGTCCACCACTGGAGGCATGAAGGCGTGGTTCAGAATCTGGGCGTCGAGGTTCTGCCGGTTATAGAACATGCCAAAACCACCGCGCACGGCCGTCCTGCCGTTGCCGGCGAGGTCCCAGGCAAACCCGATGCGAGGGGCGTATTGGACACCACGGTTGTTGACTAGCCCGCGCGGGAGCGAGGAATCGCTGAGCGGCGACACCATGCCGTTGACCGCATTGCCAGTGCCGGGAGCGATGTAGCCAATGACGGTGGCAGGGTAGATTTCTCCGGTGACCGGATGCACGCCGACTCGCTTGCCGCCGACCGTGGTTGGCTGGATCAACCGCACCGTGTCGGCGGCCTTCCACGCGCTGGGCAGGAAGCCTGCGATCTTGTTATCGCGCTCATAGATTGGTACGACCACCATGAATCTCATTCCGCAGTCCAGCGTGAAGCGCCGGGTGATCTTCCAGGTGTCCTGCGCAAACCACTCGATGTTGCTCAGGCGCCACTTGGGGAACGGCTTGCTGGTGGTTTCCGTATAGGACTTGAAAACGCCCAGCACAGTGTTCGAGTAAGCGTAGTTAGTATCGAGAGGGTTGTTGACATCCCGTCCGAAATCAAACCGGCCCGTGGGAATGATGCTGTTGTCGGACGCACCGCGCCAGAGGAAGTCGTAGTAGAGGCCGGCCTTGATGGTGTGGGGGCTGAGAGTCTTGGTGATGTTGTCGTTGACGGTCGCGATCTTGTGCGTAGTGTAAAGCGGAAAGCGCCCGTCGTAACCGATCTGCGCATAACCCGTCACGTCGGGGAAGACCGCCTCGGGGAGCAGATTGAGGGGATTGGCCGCGGGGTTGAACTGGCTCACGTTGAAGCCAACCTTGTCACGCTGCACGTTCGCGACCGTGTCCTGGTAGGTCTCGGTTTCCGGCCGGTCGATGTACCCGACGTTCAACTCATTAATCAGCGTCGGCGAGAAAATGCGCTTGTAGCTGCCGATGAACGCTTTGCCGTCGAACGTTCTCTTGTCGTTGAGGATGCCCCACTTCATGTCGTGGCCTACGAAAGGTCCCTGATTGGAGTCGCCGTGCTCGGAGAAGTTGAACGTGATCAGGTTGTTGGAGTTGACGTTAAAGTCGAGTTTCAGCATGGTGGTCTGCTTCGGCTGGTTGTTCTCTCCCTGATAAATGTAGTTGTACTTGCCGCCGGAGATGCCGCGGTCGAAGAAGTTCGGGTTCGGGAAGACGCTCAGGAGGGCTTGGCCGTTGCGATCCAGGCGGCTCGACGGGATCAAATTTCCAGGGAACGTCTTTCCCGTGGTGGGATCCTTGATGGCGATCAGCTTATTGTTCAGGTCCACAGACTGGGAGAAGTCCCCGCTCTTTTCGAGTTCAGTTGGGACCGTCAGGCGCTGGAGAGCCGTCGCAGTCTTCATAGGCCAGAACTCCTGGTTCCAGAAGAAGAACAGCTTATCCTTGTCGGTGTTGAACTTGCCTGGCACGTAAACCGGACCGCCGACGTTGTAGTTGAAGGTATTGTAACGGTAACGGGGTTTAGTGGCGCCGACCTGATTATTGAAGAAGTCGTTGGCGTTGAACTGTTCGTGCCGCTTGTAGTAGGAAGCGCCGCCGTGGAAATCCTTGGCGCCAGACTTGGCGACCAGTTGGACGTTGGCGCCGGACATACGACCGTACTCGGCCTGGTAGTTGGTAAGCAGCACCTTCACCTCGGCGATGGAGTCCTGGCTCACCATGATCAGCATGTTATTGTTGTTGCCGATGGCGTTGGTGGCCATGCCATCCAGCGACACGCTGGTCGTGTTCTGGCGGTTACCGTTGACGTTGAGATTCCAGCTTCGGCTGATGACGTCGGAGTCGGAGTTGTTTACCACGCCAGGCAGCAATTGCAGCAGTTCCATCACGTTGCGGCCACGGATGGCGATCTGGTCCACTTGGGTGCTAGTGATGGTACCGGACCTTTCGGCGCTGGCGGTCTGCACAACCGCACCCCGCGCCTCAACGGTGACTGATTCGGTGAGAGCGCCGATCTGCAACGTCAGTTTACCAACCGGCAACCGCTCTGCCGCGCTGAGGTTGATGCCCTCTTTCGTCAGGGTCTTAAAACCAGACATCTCAACCTTGAGGGAGTAGACACCGGGCGGCAATGTACCGAAGACGAAATCGCTGCGATCATCGGTTACGGCTTTGCGTTGTGCACCGGTCGTGATCTGGGTCAGGGTGATATCCGCGCCGATAACCGCCAGACCACTCGGGTCGACCACAGAACCGACGATGGAGCCCGAGATACTCTGGCCAAATACCAGGCTGCTGCTCAGAAGGACAGCAACCAGAGAATACAGAACGTTCATGCAAACTTTTCGGACTGACATGAGTTTCCTCCTTTGGTTCGTCATGGGTTACAGAGTTTCGTTTTTGAAGCACACCACTGCAGACACAGCGTTTGCGGGCCCACTTCAATTGTTAAGGTTCCGTAAGGCTTCCAAACTTCTGGAAACCTTACTCTGCTTTCCTTATACTCCTAACACAAAGGCCTGTCAAGAAGGGTTTTTCACAATAAAAAAGGCCGTCTGTGGTTTCGCCACAAACGGCCGAGGAAGTTGTTAAGGTGCAAATCATTGAGAGCCAGCAGGGGTCTCTCAACGGTTAGAGAGGCTTAGAACATCAGCTTCAGGCCGACCTGGACCCGGCGGAAGGAAGGACTCAGAGCTCGGTGGCGAAAGTTCCTTTCGTCGTGGCCCAGCCGGAGTCGGTGTGAGTTTTCAGGGCGGCGCGGAAGCGCTCGAGGATCCGGGGGTGGCGCGAGGCGACATTGGTGAGTTCCTTCGGGTCGTTCTTGACGTCGTAGAGTTCTTCGAAGGGTTTACCCGCGCTCCAGCGGCCGACGTAACACCACTCGGGGGTGCGGATGCTAGCATGCTCACCCCAACCGATGATGACCTGATCGCGGCCGGCGGCGCGTCCGGATTCGAGCATGGGCTGGAGGCTGCGGCCGGTGACGCGTGAGGGGAGGCCGACGCCGGCGAGGTCAAGCAGCGTAGGCATGATGTCCTCGTGCTGGACGAAGCCGGAGAGGCGGCGGCCGGCCCATTGAGAATCGGGGTGGTAGAGGATGAGAGGGACCTGGGTGACCTGTGTGCGAAGGCGGGTTTCGCCCTTGTGGAGCTGGTTCTGCTCGCCCATCATGGTGCCGTGGTCGGCGATGAAAAGGATGATGGTGTTCTTCATGAGGCCGAGGGATTCAACCTTGTTCAAGAACTTACCGAGGCAGGCGTCGGTAAAGGTGACCAACCCGCGGTAAAGGGCGCGGAGGTGGGCGACCTCGAGAGGGCTCATGCCGGCGGTAGTTTGGGGGGGCGCCAGGAGCCAGGGACCGCGGTAGTTCTGCTTCATGTAGAGGCGGTAGTAGTCTTCGGGCGGGTCCCAGTGTTCGTGCGGACTGAATGACTCGATGTGGAGAAAGAAGGGCTGGTTTTCGGTATGGTTGTCCTCAACCCATTGTGTGGCTTCACGGAAGACCTGGGCGGCGAGCCAGTCGTCCTGAGTTTTCCAGGAACGGCGGTTGAGAAGGTACTGCATGGGGCCGGTTTTAGCATGGGGCTGAACTTTCTGGGAGGGATGCATGTAGCGGGTGAGGTCGATGGGCATGCGGGGAGCGGTAACCCAACGGTCTCCTTCCTGGCCGCGGATGTAGGTCCATGAGTCGAAGCCGCGGTTGAAGTTCTTACCAGGCTTGAACTGGTGATAAACGTCGGAGACGAAGGCAGTGGTGTAGCCAGCGGCTCGGAGGGTCTCCGAAATGGTGATGTCCTCGGCATAGAGCTGGTGCCAGCCGCGGATTTTTACCTGGTCGTCGGGTTGAGCGATGAGCTGGGAAGGGAAGATGCGGCGGCCGGTATAGATGGAGCGGCGGGCAGGGAGAGTGGGGAGGGCTTCAGGGTAAGCGTCGAGAAAGAGCGCGGACTTGCGGGCGAGGGCATCAACGTGAGGGGTACGGATTTCGGTATTGCCGTAGCAGCCGAGCCAGTGAGCGCCCCAGGTATCCACAACAATCTGGATGATGTTGGGCTTCTTGTGCGTTGGTGGAGCGTAGGAAGGCTGTGCTCCGGCCGCCAGCCCAAGACCGCTCATAAGGCAGGGAGAAGCGACGGAGCTCACGGTCAATTGTCTCAAAAAGTCACGGCGATTGAGTATTACTTTCTTCATATGACTTGTCTCCTTTGGGCTGTCATAGGTTACAGAGTTTCGCTTTTGAAGCACACCTTGGCAGACACATGTCTGCGGGCCCACTTCAATTGTCAAGGTTCCGTAAAGTCTCCAAACTTCTGGAAACTTTACTCTGCTTTCCTTTATACCCCTAGCGTAAAAGCCTGTCAAGAAGTATCCGAATAGCCCGCCTCCGCTTACGCTTCGGCAATGCGAATGGGCACATCCGAATGGACTGCCTGTCCCGCACCATCCGCCTCTGGCGGACTGGTGCGGGGTTCGCATGCTCTCTTAATTGGCATGGGCGCGTTCGCATAACCTTTGCCGCAGGCAAACTTTGGGCTATTCGCATACAAAAAAAAGGCCGTCCGTGGTGAGCTTAGTCGAACCACAAACGGCCGAGGAATTCAAAACTTTGATTCCCCCTTAAGGTGCAAAGGTTGAGAGCCAGCAGGAGGCCCTCAACGGTTGAAGCGGTTCAGAAGGTCAGCTTCAGGCCGAACTGAATCTGCCGCTCCGGCGTGATGACTCCGCCGATGATGCCGGCGCCCGGCGCTCCGATCGAGAATGCCGGGATATCGAACTGCGGCGTGTTCGCCAGGTTGAACGCCTCCCCGCGGAACTGAATCTGGAGGCGCTCGCGGACCTGGAAATTGCGGGCCAGGCTGAGATCGACGTTCACCCGCCCAGGACCCCTCAGGATGCTCCTCCCTGAGTTGCCGAAAGTGTACTGAGGTGGCGCTACAAAAGCCGCTAGATCGAACCAGCGCGCTGGGTCCCGCTCACTGGCAGGAAGCGCGCCGTTGCGGATGCGGTCGGGGAAGGCCGTCGCGCCCGTGTTGGTTGGATCGAAATTCAGGGTGACCGAGAACGGCTGCCCGGTTTGCATGGACGTGATTCCGGAGAGCTGCCACCCGCCGACGATCGCGTTCACCACGGTGCTCCGCGAAGAGAAGAATTTTCCCTTCCCGAAGGGCAGCTTGTAGACCTTGCTGACGACAAAACGATGAGTCACATCGAAATTCCAATTGCCGCGGTTGGCGCGCAGATCGCGCGGATTCTGTGGCCCAGGGTCCTGATTGTCGTTCTGACTGCGACCGCTGTCGATCGAATGGCCCCAGGTGTAGGAAGCGAGCAGGTTAAACCCTTTTGAGAACCGCCGCTCGACTTTTGCCAGCAGCGCGTTGTAGGTGGAGTTGATCAGGGGCCCGTACAGCATCACGGAACCATAACCTAGAAACGGACGGCGCGGGTCGATGGCGCCGGGCCCCGGCAACGGCGTATTCAGATTGTTCGGGAAATAAAACTTGTGACCGCCGGAACCGGTGTAACCGAGCTGCGCCACGATCTGGCCCGGCAGCTCACGTTGCAGGTTGATGTTCCATTGTAGCACATAGGGCAGCGGCGATTCGCGCGGGTAAGTGTTCACCGTGGGATTCACCGCCGTCTTGGGGTCGAGCGAGTTGGGCGGGAAACCGACCGAGAGCACGATATTCGGCGTCACCTGGTCGCTGATGAACTGCTTGTTGACAAAGAACGGCGGGTTGTTGGTGAGGCGCCGCTGGACGCCGATGTTTTCATCGCGGCCGTAGAAAACTCCCGAGCCTCCGCGCAGCACGGTCTTCGGCGTCAACTGGTAGGCGAAGCCAAAGCGAGGCGCGAAGTTGTTGTAGTCGGTGCCCACCAGAGCACGCCCCAGCCCGCTGTCCTTGCGGTCAGAAGCGAGCAGGATGGTGCCATAGTAAGGCCCGGCATCGGTGATAAAGTTGCTCGGGATGTCATCGACTTCAACAAACGGTTTGGTCAGTTCATAGCGCAGGCCGAAATTCAGCGTCAGCTTCGAGGTGACCTTCCAGTCATCCTGGATGTAGCCCTGGAAGATGCGCTGGCGAATAGTGTTGATGGAGCGGGTGGCAATGGTGGAGCTGTTGGACAGTCCGAGCAGGAAATCGGCGTAGGCGTTCCCCGTGCCGGCCCGCGACTGTGGATTCTGGGTGTAGACGCCGTTGAAATTGATGTTCGGCCGGGCGGCGTTGGTGGCCGATACGAAGATACTGACCTGCTGCACGTCCGCGCCGAACTTCACGGTATGGCGGTTCCGGACCCACGAGAGGTTGTCCAGGAACTGGAAGACGCGCCCCCATTTTTCGAGCGGCAGGTTGCCGCTTCCAGTGGCGGCAATGGGCAGGTCGCCGGGGGCGGTCGTCCCGAGCGTACTCAATCCCGAGATGCCGAACTGCGGCAGGCCGCGGATGTTGGGGTCGTCCAGCGCGCCCTTGATCCCGAACTCCTCGAACCGGCGGGGAGCTACGGAGTTCTGTTTCAGGAGCGTGTGAATGTAACCGAAGCGAAACTCGTTCACTATGGCGTTGGTGAGGGTATGCGTCTCGCTCACTGCCACGGATTGTGAAGTCGGATAAGCGATGCTCAGATCATTGGCCGGCTGGGGCATCGGCGCCGGCAGGGTGTTTTCGTTCGAGCTTGTGGAGACGCGGCCGAACAGATTGTCCTTGTCCCCCAAGCGGTGGTCCACCCTGATGTTAAACTGATTGTTGCTGATGCGTTCCTTGGGGTTGTAGAAATGGTTGCGCACGTTCCCCGGAAGGTTCGGCAACGGGTAGAGCGCCGCCAGCTTCGTGGCCACCGGGTCCCAGCGCGTGGAAGGCACCTTGCTTCCCGGGAACGGATCGCGGATAAACCCGCTACCCGCCGGATTCGGGCGCGTCGTGCCGGGATCAAATAGTTTCGCAGTCCCGAAATCCCCCTGGCGAAACTCCGGCGTGGGAACCGACGCAATCTGGGGAGCGGCGTTGGACTCGCGCGAGCTCTGCCAGCTTCCGAAAAAGAACGTGCGGTCCTTCAGGACGGGTCCGCCCAGGGTTGCACCAAACTGGTTCTGGATGAACTGCGGATTGCCGCCGGCGGCGGGCTGGAAATACGGGCGCGCATCCATATAGGAGTTGCGCAGGAATTCAAACGCGCTGCCGTGGATGCTGTTGGTACCTGATCTCAATGTGACATTGACGACGCCGCCGGCCGCCTGGCCGAACTCCGCCGAAAACGTGCTAGTCTGGACCTTGAACTCCTGAATGGCGTCGATTACCGGCTGGATGATCTGCCCCGAGCTCTTGTCAAAACCCATGATCCGGTTCTTGTTCTCGATGCCGTCCAGCAAATAGCTGTTCTGAATCGGACGCGCTCCGTTGGAGACGAAATTGTCTCGCTCGGCAGTCCGGGTGGAAGGCACAGTTCCTGCCCCCAGCGTAGCCAGTTGAATGAAGTTGCGCCCGCTCAACGGCAGTTCGGTGATAGTTATTCTCTCAATCACCTGCCCCAGTGAAGAGGTTTCGGACTCCAGCAGCAGAGGCGCTGCCGAGACAGTGATTTCCGCGGCGGCCACGCCAAGTTCTAGCTTGAAGTCAATCTTCAGGCGCTCCTGAATTCTCACCTCAATACCGGTTCGAGTCTCGGTGCGAAATCCAGGATTTGAGACGGCGATGTGGTATTTTCCGAGACGCAACGCGGTGGCGGCGTAGAAGCCGCTTTCGTTAGTGATGAGCGCCAGTGCAACACTGGTTTCTTCGTGGGTGATGACCACCTTAGCGCCAGGAACCACAGCGCTGGTAGCATCGGTTACGGTCCCGGTAATCGCGCCCACGTCCACCTGGGCAAACGCGCTTGCACTCAGCAGTGCTAGAATGCAAACGACCTGTACTACATTTCGGAATGTCATGACTTGCCTCCTTTGGCTTGTCGTGGGTTACAGAGTTTCGGCTTTGAAGCACGCTTTGTCCCGCCACTGCGGGACTAGCCCATTTCAATTGTTAAGGGACCGTAAGGCTTCCAAAGTATTGGAAACCTTACTCTCCTTTCCTTCCCTCCTCGAGGTGCAAATGGTTGCGAGCCAGTTGTGGTCTCTCAACGGTTAGAGAGGGTCAGAACAGGAAGCGGAGGGCCAACTGAATGATCCGAGGGCTACGCGCCCCGGTGAGCTCGCCGAAGCGGGTGTTAACCTGTTGGCCGGTAGCCGGTTCAAACCGGGCTCCCGTGTCCAGACCGCTGAACTGCGTGTGGTTGAAGGTGTTGTAGGTCTCCAGACGGAACTGGAACCGCATTCGCTCGTTCACCGGGACGTTCTTGAACACGGCGATGTCCCAGTTGTTGGTTCCGGGGCCGCGGATCACGGTCCGAGCCGAATTGCCGAATGTACCGACTTTCGGAAGTGCGAAGACATCGGTATTGAAGAAGCGATTGAACGTGCGCTCGCTCTTCGGCAGTACTGGATTATCCAGCACGACGATGCGGGCGCCCTGGCTTGGCGTACCGGTGATGTCTACGGCTGTCGTTGTGTTGTATCCGACGCTCATGGGATTGCCACTCACGAAGCTGGCGATACCGGAGAGTTGCCAACCGTTGACGACACGATCTAACACTGCGTTACCGACCGGCGCTTTCGGAATATCCCACAGCCAGTTGAACTTGAGGATGTGCGTGCGGTCGAAATTCGACAGCCCATAGTTCCAGACGCGGACCGGAACCAGACTGCTGACAGTATCGGTATCGCCGCTGTTGTAGTCCATCGCCTTAGACCAGGTCCATGACGCACCGAATTGGATGCCGCGGGCGAAGCGCCGGTTCGCGCTCACTTGCAGAGAGTGGTAGTTCGACGACGAGGCCCACTCGCGGTAGTTCAGGTTGTTGTAGCCGATGTAGGGGACCAGAAACTGCGTGGGATATGCCTTCTTGGTGGTTGGATCAATGTTCTGCGGCAGGAAGTTAGCGCCCGCCTTGACCACGTTCAAGTTGCGCTGCCACATCAGGTGACGCCCGACGCTACCGACATAACCGATATCCACGACGGTACCGAATCCGACATCCTTCTGCACAGTCAGGCTCCAGTTGTAAACCGTCGGCACTTTTCCGATGGTGTCAATACCAAAGACGTTCTGCGTGGAGACCAGCCCGGCGGAGTTCAGGAAGTCACTCAGCATGCCGTAGTAGACCACCGGGTTCTGCACCAGGGGAGGCAAGTAAGCGTGGTTCAGTATCTGGGCGTCCAGGTTCTGGCGATTGTAGAACATGCCGAACCCGCCGCGCACGGCCGTCCTGCTATTGCCGAAAACGTCCCAGGCGAACCCGATCCGCGGAGCGTACTGCACGCCCCGATTGTTTACCAACCCGCGGGGGAAAGAAGGATCATCGAGCGGCGATGCCATGCCGTTGGCGGGATTCCCAGTACCGGGAGCGACGAAACCGATGGCAGCGGCCGGGTAGACTTCTCCGGTAACAGGATGGACGCCCACGCGCTTGCCGCCGACATTGGTCGGCTGGATCAACTGCACCGTATCGGCAACGCTCCACCTGCTTGGCACGAACCCGTAAACAAGATTGTCCCGCTCATAGATCGGCACGATGACCATGAACCTCATGCCGACGTCGAACGTAAATCGCCGGCTTACCTTCCAATTGTCCTGCACGAACCACTCGATGTTGCTCAGGCGCCACTCCGCGAATGGCGCCCCGGCGGTTTCAGTGTAGCTCTTGAACACACCGAGCGCGGCGTTCGAGTAGCCGTAGTTGCTGTCCAGCGGATTGTTCACGTCCCGCCCGAAGTCGAATCTCCCGGTGGGAATGATATCGCTCTGGGTAGCCCCGCGCCAGTTGTAGTCGAAATAGAATCCGGCTTTGATCGTGTGGGAAGCCAAAGTCTTGGTGACGTTGTCGTTGATGTTGAAGATGTCCTGCGTGGTTCGAAGCGGGAACCGCCCGTCGAAGGCAACCTGGGCGGCGCCGGTAACATCGGGGAACACATACTCCGGCAGCACCTTCAGGGGATTGGCTTTCGGATTGAACTGCCCGACATTGAAGCCCACCTTGTCGCGCTGGATATTCGGCAGCGTCTTCTCGTAGTTCTTCTCGTTGTTGGGCCGTCGAATGAAACCGACGTTCAACTCATTAATCAGCGTGGGCGAGAAGATATGCCTGTAGCTGGTCATGAGCGACTTCCCGATGTTGTGCCGCTCGATGCGCATGATATCCCATTGCATACTGTGGCCCACAAACGGGCCTTTCTCAAGATCGGCGTGCTCGCCGAAGGTGGCCGAGAACATGTTGTTGGAGTTGATGTTGTAGTCGACCTTCAGGGTGGAGGTCCGCTTTGGCTGCTCATTCTCACCCTGGTAGATGTAGTTGTACTTGCCGCCGGAGATGCCGCGGTCGAAGAAGTTCGGCGTCGGGAAGACGCTCATCAGGGCTTTTCCGTTAGGGTCAACGCGGTTCGCCGGGATTACGTTCCCGGGGAATGCCTTGCCAGTGGTCGGGTCATTGATCACAATCAGCTTGTTGTTGAGGTCTACCGATTGGGAGAAGTCACCGATGCGCTCCAGTTCCGTCGGAACTGTTATGCGCTGCAAGCCAGTGCCTGTCTTTATAGGCCAGAACTCCTGGGACCAAAAGAAGAACAGCTTGTCCTTATCGGTGTTGAACTTGCCTGGCACGTAAACCGGACCGCCGACGTTGTAGTTGAAAGTGTTGAACCGGTAGCGGGGCTTGGCGGCGCCGACCTGGTTGTTGAAGAAGTTGTTCGCGTTGAACTGCTCATGCCGCTTGTAGTACGAAAATCCCCCGTGGAAATCCCGGGTGCCGGACTTCGTGATCAGATGAACGTTGGCGCCGGACATACGGCCGTACTCAGCTTGGTAGTTGGAGAGCAGGACCTTCACTTCGGCGATCGCATCCTGGCTGACCATGATCATCATGTTGTTGTTGTTGCCGATGGCATTAGTGGCCATGCCATCCAGCGAAACGCTGGTGGTGGCCTGGCGGTTACCGTTGATGTTCAGGTTCCAGTTGCGGTCAATGACGTCGGAGTTGGAGTTGTTTACCACGCCGGGCAGCAATTGCAGCAGTTCCATCACGTTGCGGCCACGGATGGCGATCTGGTCCACTTGGGTGCTGGTGATCGTGCCGGAGCGCTCGGCGCTCGCCGTCTGTACAACTGCGCCCCGCGCCTCGACTGTTACCGAATCGGTAATGGACCCAACTTCGAGAGCCAGTTTTCCGACCGGTAAACGCTCAGCCGCGCTGAGCTGGATGCCTTCTTTGGTCAGCGACTTAAAACCGGAGAACACAACGGTGATCGAGTACTCGCCGGGCGACAAGGTACCAAACACAAAATCGCCCTGGGCATCCGTTTGTGTTTTTCGTTGTGCACCCGTGGCGCGTTGAATGAGGGTTAGGTCAGCACCGATGATCGCGGCATCTGTGGAGTCGACCACAGAACCGACAATGGAACCCGAGATGCTCTGGCCAAACGCGCTTGCACTCAGCAGTGCCAGAATGCAAACGACCTGCACTACATTTCTGACTGTCATGACTTGCCGCCTTTAGGCTGTCATTTGTTATAGAGTTTCGGTTTTGAAGTACACCTTCGCAGACACGGTGTCTGCGGGCCCACTTCAATTGTCAAGGTACTACTACCTTCTCTATACTCCCAACACAAAAGCCTGTCAACATCCGGATGTACCTATTCGGATAGAGCGAGCCAAAGGCGAGCTCAGGCTATTGGCATACCCCAAAAGGCCGTTTGGGGTCAAACCACAAACGGCCGGGGAATTCAGGCTCCTGCCCCAAAAGTGTAAAGGCGGAACATGGCTCAGAAGTGCTTTCCCTTCAATGAATTCGGCCCTTCGGTCTTGAAGGGGACCAGCGCGTTCCTGCAAAACTCGACGTGCGTTCATGGGCGGTCCGCTCCC
>Ga0315282_10006769_pt1 | contig 19045 bp, 11 predicted proteins | sample YL17G07_20_MG_FD_203693 | JGI IMG/M metagenome (GOLD analysis project Ga0315282, IMG submission 203693) | Sediment microbial communities from Yellowstone Lake, YNP, Wyoming, USA - YL17G07_20 | ecosystem: Environmental > Aquatic > Freshwater > Lake > Sediment | place: USA: Wyoming | collected... | reverse complement strand
ATTCGGGGCTGGCGCCCACGCCGGAAATCCGGACAGAGATTGATTCGTGCCTGGCCAGCGTGAAGAAGTTCGCGCGGGCAGTGCATGCGGGGAAGGTCAAGCCGCAGAAAGCGAAGCGCTTCACCAAGGTGCTGGTGGTGGGCATCGGCGGGTCGGCGCTGGGGCCGCAGTTCGTGGCGCGGGCGCTCGGCTCACCCGGGAAAGACAAGCTGATTCCGCTCTTCTTCGACAACACCGACCCCGACGGCATGGACTTGGTGCGGCTTGAGATCGGGGCGAGGGGATTGGCGGAAACCCTCTGCATCGTCATCTCGAAATCCGGCGGCACCAAGGAGACGCACAACGGGATGCTGGAAGCGCAGCGCGCGTACGCAGCCGCGAAGCTTGACTTCGGCGCACACGCCCTCGCCATCACGCAGGCCGGCAGCCAACTGGACAAGACGGCCGTGGCGGGCGGCTGGCTGGCCCGCTTCCCGATGTGGGACTGGGTCGGCGGACGGACGTCGGAGACGTCGGCGGTGGGGCTGCTGCCGGCGGCGCTGGAGGGGCTGGACATCCAGGGGCTGCTTGCCGGCGCGCGAGCTATGGACGAGACGACACGAAACAGGGAACCGCTGCAGAACCCCGCGGCGCTGCTGGCGCTGATGTGGCACTACGCCACCGGCGGCAAGGGCGCGAAGGACATGGTGATCCTGCCCTACAAGGACCGGCTCGAACTGTTCAGCAAGTACCTCCAGCAGCTCGTGATGGAATCGCTGGGCAAAGAGAAGGACCTGGCGGGCAACATCGTGCGGCAGGGCATCGCCGTCTACGGCAACAAGGGTTCGACGGACCAGCATGCGTACGTGCAGCAGCTCCGCGACGGCGTGCACAACTTCTTCGTGACCTTCATCGAGGTGCTGAAGGACCGCGCGGGCCGCTCGATGCAGGTCGAGGACGGCGTGACGAGCGGCGACTACCTCAACGGCTTCTACCAGGGCACGCGCCAGGCGCTGTACGAGAACGGCCGCGAGAGCATCACCATCACCGTGCCCGACGTTGCGGCGGAGACGGTCGGGGCGCTGATCGCGCTGTACGAACGCGCCGTGGGGCTCTACGCGACGCTGGTCAACATCAATGCGTATCACCAGCCGGGCGTGGAGGCGGGCAAGAAGGCTGCCGGCACGGTGATCGCGCTGCAACGCAAGGTCCTCGCGCACCTGCAGGCGCGCAAGGGGAGCGCGCTGAGTGTGCAGCAGATTACCGAGGGCATCGGCGAGAAGGATGAGGTCGAGACCGTTTTCAAGATACTGCAGCACCTCAGCGCCAACAAAGACCGGGGCGTGAAGGTGGCGCGTGCAGCGGGACAGGCCGTGTTTGACGCGAGGTATTCCGTGTAACTGAGGGTTGTCTTAACAAGCCGTGTGGCCGTCATACGGTATGCGGCAAACCCGCTTGTGACACGCGGCGGCTCGGTTAGACTATCACCATTGCACGCGAGGGGGGAAGCGGATGCCCGGACAGGATGCCGCCGCCGGAGGCGCGACAGGCCAGCCCAGTGTACAGATGCGACTGCTGGGCCGCACCGGTCTGAAGATCAGCGAGATTGGCTTTGGAGCGTGGGCCATTGGCGGCGGCGCGAACGTCGAGGGCCGGCGTTTCGGCTTCGGCGACACCGACGACAAGACCAGCCTCGCCGCGCTGCAGCGCGCGTTCGAACTCGGCGTGAACTTCATTGACACGGCGGACGCGTACGGCATGGGGCGGAGCGAGTCGCTGATCGGCCAGGCGCTGCGTGTGGCGCCGCGGCGGGTCCACGTGGCGACCAAAGTGGGGAACGTCCGGCGCGACCCGCACCCGCCGCTGCAGGATTTCTCGGCAGCCTATGTCAAGGCGGCGTGCGACCGCAGCCTGGAACGGCTGGGCGTGACCAACATTGACCTGTACCAGCTTCACGGTCCGCCGCGCGAGGTGCTCGAGGGCAACGAGATCTGGGACACGCTGCGCGAGTTGAAGGACAAGACCAAGATCGCGCACTACGGCATTTCCATCGGCGAACCCGAGGAAGGCCTGATCGCCATCGAGAAGGGCGAGGTCGAGACGATCCAGGTCGTCTACAACCTGCTTTCCCGTGAGGCGGCGAAGGAGCTGTTCGAGGTGGCGCTGAAGAAGAGCGTGGGCATCATCGCGCGCGTGCCGCTGGCGTCGGGACTGCTGACCGGGAAGTACAAACCCGGGCACGTCTTCGCGGACAACGATCACCGCAAGAACGGTTACCCGCCCGAGCGGCTTGCAGCCGCGCTGGCGCGCGTGGAGCGGCTGGGCTTCCTGGCCGCAGGCACGGGGCGCACGCTGGCGCAAGCGGCGCTGAAGTTCTGCCTGGCGCACCCGGCGGTGAGCGTCGTGATCCCCGGCGTCAAAACGCCGGAACAGGCCGCGGAGAATGTGGCCGCCGCGGCCGTGCCGGATCTGACGGCGGATGAGTTGAAGAGGATCGAGGAGGTCTGACTCGGAAAACTCGAAATCCGAAACTCGAAATCCGAAACAATGTTCAAAACCGAAAGGCTCAAATGCCGCGAGCGCGCGGCGCGCCGTATTTGGAGTTTTGAGCCTTGTGATTTGTTTCGGATTTCGAGTTTCGGATTTCGGATTTAAGGTCCCATGTTCACAGGCCTGATTCAGCATGTGGGTTCGGTTCGTGCTGTCGCGGCCGCTGCTGGCGGCGGCGCACGGCTGGACATTGACCTCGGTCCGCTGGCGGCGGAGAGCAAGGCGGGCGATTCGGTCGCGATTGACGGCTGCTGCCTCACGCTGGTGGCGCTCTCTGGCGGTGTGGGCTCATTCGACGCCGTTCCCGAAACGCTGCGGCGCACCACGCTGGGCGCGCTCAAGCCCGGCGCGCGCGTGAACCTCGAATGCGCGCTCAAGCCCGGCGACAGGCTGGGCGGGCATTTCGTGCAGGGGCACGTGGACACGACGGCCACGGTCATGAAGACGGTCGCGGGCGAACGCTGGGCGGAATGGCACTTGCAGTTGGATGACGCGAAGTTCGCCGCGCAGATCGTCGAGAAAGGCTCAATCGCGCTGGACGGCATCAGTCTCACCGTCGCCGGTTGCGGCCGCGCCGCAGGGACCTTCTGGGTGGCGCTGATTCCGGAGACGCTTTCCGCGACAACGATCGGCTCCAAGAAGCAAGGCGCGCGGCTGAATGTCGAGACGGATATCCTCGGCAAGTACGTGCTCGCGGCGCTGCAGGCGCACCTGGAGGGCGGGGGCGGGCAAGGGCGGCCATCGAAGCTGAATGAAGAGTGGCTGCGAGAGCATGGGTACTGACGGGATTGCCGATTTTCGATTTTCGATTGGCGATTGAACGGCATACCACGCGGGGAATTTCGCATGAAACTCCTGGGACGCATTGTGGCGTCGGCGTGTTGCGTAACGCTTGCAGCCGCGTCCGCGGCTGACGCCGAAGCGGGGAAGCCTGCGGCCGGCGTGATCGGGTGGCGAGGCGACGGCACAGGAGTTTTCAAGGACGCGACGCCGGTCATCGAGTGGGGCCGCTGGCCCAAAAGCCCCAACTGGGGCCTGCGCTACCAGATCAGGAAGCCGAAAGGCGATGACGCCGGCGCTCCCACTCCCCCTGACCCCCTCTCAGGCAGAGGGGGAAACGCCACGCCGGTGCGCAGCGGCCAGATCCTCGAATGGCTCGTCATCGGGCCGTTCGTCCCGAAGGAACCCGCCAAGGCGCTGGATGAGGAACTGCTTGCCGGCGAAGCATCGCTTTCGCCGGATGAGGGCGACAAGGCCGGCGACCTGCAATGGAAACCGCACCGCTCCGTGAACGACGAGCCGGGCGTGAACATGGATTGGATTCGGCTGAGCGACCTGGCCGGAAAAAAGGGCGCGAAGATCGTCTACGCGCACAACTATCTGTTCTCGAAGGTCAAAGGCGCGATTGTTTTTCACATGGACCAGGGCGGCGCGTGCCGCATCTGGGTCAACGGCGCGCAAGTCCACAGCAATCCGAAACCCGTGCTGACGATGGGCAGCATCAACTACGTCTGCTACGCTGCCAACGAACACTGGGCCGGCGAGCTGCCCGTGCTGGGCGAGAGCGCAAGCCAGAAGATCGCGGTGAACCTGGAGCAGGGCTGGAACCGCGTGCTGATCAAAGCGACCGGCAACCTCAACCTGCGCCTCGTCGAAGCGCCCGACGCGGAGTACGAGACGAAGAACATCGTCTGGACCTGCCGGCTGCCCAGCTACAGCAACGCTCAGCCGATCATTGTCGGCGACCGGATCTTCCTGATGTCGGAGTCTGAGGACCTGTTGTGCGTGGACAAGAACACGGGGAAAATCCTGTGGAAGCGCGCCACGTTCTACATGGACTGCCTCACCGACAAGGAGAAGCAGGCCGATCCGCTGCTGCAACAGGCAGCGGACCTGACGGAGAAGCTGCGTGGCGCCACGGATACCGACGCGCGCGTCAAGCTGCGGAACGAGATCAAGAAAGCGCTTGCCGCCGCCGACAAGAAGAGCAGCACGGACGACCCGCGCTTCGCGGAAATCCGCGCGCTGCAGGAGAAGCTGAAGGACAAGAGCCTGCCCGATGCGGACCGCAAGGATGCGCTGGGAAGGATTCGCGCGGCCCTGGCGGCAATGGAAGGCCCCAAGGAGGCCAACCCGTACTATGCCGCCGTCGTGCCTCTGGAAGAGGCCGCCAAAGCGCCGGAGACGAAAGACGCGGACCGCGCGGCGATCCAGGCGAAGATCGCGGAAGTGCTGGCCGAGGCCGCGCCGAGGCCGCGCTTCCGCATCCCGCTTCACAGCCACATCCAGGCCACGGGCTTCACCAGCCCGACGCCGTGCAGCGACGGCCGCCACGTGTACATCTACCTCGGGTGGGGCATCGTGGCGTGTTACGACCTGGACGGCAACCGCATCTGGGCGAGGCTGGCCACCGATCTGGGCGGCGTCGGGGCCTTCAACAACAACTCGCCGGTGCTCGTCGGCGGCAAGTTCGTGATCCTGCGCAACGTCCAGGTGCGCGGGTTCGACGCGCAGACGGGCGAGGTAGCGTGGACCACGCCGGACCTGCGGCCGAAAGCTCACGTGGACGTCTGGCACGGCTTCGGCACGGATGGCAATCCGTCGGCGTCGCTGTGCACGTTCAAACTCGGCGGCAAGGACGTGGTCTACGTGAACTCCGCCATGGTCGGCGCCGACGACGGCCAGGTGTACGCGCCGTTCTATGAGAATTTTGGCTCGAACCCGCGCGGCACGCCCGTTCGCTTGAGCGACACGCTGTACTACGGCGCGAACACGGCTGTGTTCCGCTTCGCGCTGCCCGCCGAAGCCAAAGTGGGGATGCGGCTTCCGAAGCAGGTGAAGGAAGATTACGAAGGCGACGTGGACACGTACTCGTCGGTGCTCATCCACGACGGCCTGCTCTACGCTCTGCGCGGCGAAGGCAAGCTGTGGGTCTACGACGCGAAGTCGCTGGCGGTGGTCTACAAGCAGTTGCTCGATATGGAGCCGTACAAGGACTACGACCACCCGGGCGTCACGCCGAGCCTGGTGTTCGCGGGCGGGCATATTTTCGCGTTCGACAACCAAGGCGCATGCGTGGTGCTCGAACCCGGACGGCAGTTCAAGCAGGTCGCGCGGAACCGCATGGCGACGTGTGTGTCGCGCCGGTGGGTGCTCGACCCCGACGAGATTTTCCAGAGCGCGCCGATCTTCGAGGGCGGGAGGATGTATCTGCGCGGCGAGCAGAACTTGTATTGCATTGGGCAATAGTCATTGGTCAGTTGTCAGTCGTCAGTGGTCAGTTGTCAGTTGCGGGGCTGCGGCGTCTTCGGCGGCACTTCCACCATCACGCGAGAGCCGAATCCGCTGAGCCAACTCACCATTTCGACCCCTTCCGCTCGCTGCGCTCGCAACAGCAACGGCAAAGGGTAAGACCGATAGAGGGTAAAGGGTAAAACTACGGAGTCCTGGACGAACCGCACCCAACCACCACCCGGAAGCCGCCATCGGCAGCACGGTGCCCAGGGCTGCTCCTGAGACGACGCGCCGAACGGCAATAGGCTGGTTCAAAACCCCAGCAGCCGCCGCGAAGCACGCGGTAGTCACCTTCGGACGGACCTTGCGGATCCACGGCTGCGTCCGGCTTGTACTGGTCCTGCCAGTAGTCCAGGCACCACTCCCAGATGTTGCCGTGCATATCGTACACGTCCCAGGCGTTCGGCTCCTTTTGCCCGACGGGATGCGTTTTGTCGCCGCTGTTTGCGCAGTGCCAGGCGGCTCTCCCCAAGTCGGCACCGGTATCGCCGCTGTGGTATGTCGTCGTTGTTCCGGCTCGACAGGCGAACTCCCATTCGGCCTCGGTGGGCAGGCGGACTGCGTAGCGCAGGCATCTTGCCTGCAGCGTTTGGGGCAGGCTGGAAGCCTGCGCTACATTCTTGCAGAACTCCGTCGCGTCCTCCCATGACACCGTTTCGACCGGCAAACTCGCACCCCTAAAGTGGCTCGGGTTCGTGCCCATGACCTGCGCATATTGTTCCTGCGTCACCTCGTATTTCGCCATGTAGAACGGCGTCGTCAGCGTGACTTCATGCGCGGGTGACTCGTTCGACCAGTAGTTGCTCGACGCCTGGACAGCCCGCCAGCAGCGGAACCCGCCATATTGCGCGACGCCCACGATCAGGACGACGACAATCAGCCAACGCAGAGAGAACTGCGGTCGGCGATGCTGGCGAAAAGCGCGCCACAGGAGACGCGCCACCAAGACCAATACGATCAGGCCAGCGATTCCCAAGACGCTGCCGCCTATCCAGGGCGACTCCGGCTCCGGCGTGCCCATAATGAACTTGCCTGCCGGAATCAGCACCAGTTCCAGGTTCACACCGTTGCCGAGGTCCAGCGTCTTTGCCGGCGGCAGGTTGGCGCGCTTGGCGTAGTGCTCGATGGACTCGCGGCCGTCCCAGAGGTGCCACGGCTTCGCGGCCTGCGCAGGCGATTGCTCGTCTCCGCCACACGTTGCCGCGCAGGCCAACACCGCGATGCCCCATACCGTGCCGCGCATACCCCAATCGTCATTCGTCACTCGTCAATTGTCAATCGGCGCCATCCCTGCTCACCTATATAGTACGACACGCGAAATTTTATTTTCGGACACAGCGTCGTTTCTCATTGTCATCTGCCTCGCTCCGCAGCGATCGGCCTCGCTCCGCAGCGATCTGCCTCGCTCCGCACTCTCGCCCCGCGGTGTATCCTCAACAGGTGAGTTCGGCCGGCCTTGAGGCGTGGCAAGGAGCGAGCGATGAAGCTGAGAACGGCCTGGGGCGCGGTTGCGTTGTGGCTGCTGGCAGCGCAGCTTGCGGCGGCGGAGAACATCTGGATCGAAGGCGAGGCGGCGAAGAGCCACGACTTCGTCAAGCACAACTGGTACGACGACGTGGCCAAGGAGAGCATGTCGGGCCGGCAGTGGCTGTCGCACTACGATCCCAAGAAGCCGGGCACGGCAACATGGGCTTTCGACGCTAAGGAAGGCGGCGAGTACGTCTGGTGGCTGCGCTGCAACTACTTCGCCTGCGAGATGGACTACAAGCTCAACGGCGCCGACTGGAAACCGATTGACCTGAGCCAGAAGAACCTGCGCGACGGGCTGATGGTGTCGTCCAAGCCGGACCACCGCTTCCTGGGTTGGATCAAGGCCGGCACGGTGACGCTGAATAAGGGTGCGAACGAACTGGCCATCAAAATCCGCAGCAAGCTCGCCAACCACGGCGGCATTGACTGTATGGACTTCTCGAACACCGGGTTCATCCCGTCCGGGCCGATGAAACCGGGCGCGGAAGACGCCGCCGCGGAAGCGGTTGATCCCGGCGCCATCTGGATCGAAGGCGAGAACCCCGAGTTCACCGACTTCAAGAAACACGGCTGGTACGACAAGGTGGCGAAGGAGGGCTTCTCGGGCAAGGAATGGCTGTCGCATTACGACAACAGCCCGAACGCGCAGCCCGGCACCGCGCGGTATTCGTTCGACGTGAAGAAGGACGGCGACTACGCCTTCTGGGTGCGCTGCAACTACTTCGCCTGCGAGATGGATTACCAGCTCGACACCGCCGATGCCAAGCCGGGCGGCTGGAAGCAGATTGACTTCGGCGAGAAGAACCTGCGCGACACAATGATGGTTTCGGACAAGCCCGACCACCGCTTCATCGGTTGGGTCAGAGTCGGCGCCGTGCACCTGACCGCCGGCAAACACACGGTGGTCTTCAAGATTCACAGCAAGCTGGCCAACCACGGCGGCATTGACTGCCTCACGTTCGCCGATCCCAACTTCGTGCCGTCGGGGGCCAGCAAGCCCACCGTCTCGTCGGGCGAGGTCAAGCCCGACAGTTGGTTCCGCGTCGTCGCCGACGTGGACACGTTCTCGGAGAAGTCCATCACGGACATCAGCGGCCTGCTGCACAAGCCCGCGGGCAAGTTCGGGTTCCTCAAGCGCGACGGCGCTGCGCTGAAGTTCGAGAAGGGCGATGCGGCCGTGAAGTTCTGGGGCGTGTGCGCGGGCGCCGAGGAGAAGAACACGCCGGAGGACATGACGCTGCGCTGCCGCTACTTCGCCAAGCACGGCATCAACATGGTGCGGCAACATCCCATCTTCGGCTTCCTCGGCCCGCTGAAGAACGGGCAGTTCGACGCCAAGCGCGTTGACCAATGGGACCGCTGGTTCGCGGAACTGAAAGTACACGGCATCTACATGACGTGGTCCGTCTTCTACCCCCTGCGCATCAGCGCGGACGACGGCTACCCGCCGGAACTGCTCGCGGAACTGGAGAAAGGCGGCGACGGCCTGTACGGCACCTACGGCCTGGTGAACATCTCGCGCCAGTTGCAGGACCTGCAGTTCAAGTACGTCAAGGCGCTGCTCTCGCACGTCAACCCGTACACGAAGCTCGCGTACAAGGACGACCCGGCGCTGGCGGTGCTCGAAATCCACAACGAAGACTGCGTCTTCTTCCACAACCCGCTGACAGGGCTGGCGAACCCCGGCGGCAAGCAGCCCAGGCACGCGCAACTGCTGCGCAGAATGTTCTGCGACTGGGCGAAGAAGAAATACGGCACGGACGACGCGCTGCAGAAGGCGTGGGGCACGAAGGACAGCCTGGGGCCGGGCGAGCTGCGCATCTACGGCACGTGGCAGATGACGCCGCAGCGGCCGCAGGTGGACAGCAAGGCGCGCCTCGGCGACCAGATCCGTTTCCTCACGGACATGCAGCGGGAATTCTACGACCGGCGCATGAAGGAAACGCGCGAAGAGTGCGGTTACAAGGCCGTCACCGTGACGACGGCGTGGTGGACCGAAGCCATCGCGTCGCCGGCCAATCTCTACTGCGACACGGCGGGCGACATGATTGACCGGCACAACTACGCGGGCGGCGGCGAAGGCGCGCACATGATCAGGATCGGCAAGGTGAACAACGCCTCGCACATGGCCACGCCGGGCGGCGGCATTCTCTCGTCGGGGTTCTTCCAGGTGGAAGACAGGCCGTTCTGCATGACCGAATGGACCGAAAGCACGCCCAACCAGTGGAAGGCCGAGATGGCGCCGCTGTTCGCGTTCTACGGCATGGGGCTGCAAGGCTGGGATGCGTCGTACCACTTCGCCGCCAACGGCCCGCGCATCGGCGACGGCTGGCCGAACTTGAGCTGGTACTGCACGGACACGCCGCACTATATCGGCCAGTTCCCCGCGCTCGCGTTCGCGCTCTACAAGAACCACATCAAGGAAGCGCCGCTGGCGGCGGCGCGGCGGCTGAAAGTCGAAGACCTCTTCACCGGCGACGACGCGCTGAAGCAGGGCGGCACGGCCGCCGGCGGCACGGGCGCGGACTTCAAAGTCGCCACCGGTTACGAAACGCCCAACGAAGTGCTGGCCATCGGGCGCGTCACGGTGTCGTACGACGGCAAGGCCGGCGAGAAGGCCGACTGGAGCAAGTATTGGGACAAGGACAAGAGGACCGTCCGTTCGATGACGGACGAACTGGTGTGGGACTGCGGCCGGCGCGTCGTGACGCTGCAAGCGCCCAAGACGCAGGCCATCATCGGCTTCGCAGGCGGCGGCGAGTACGATCTGCCGGGCGCGACGGTGAAAGTCACGACCACGTTCTGCAGCCTGATCTTCACGCCGCTGGACGATCAGCCGCTGGCGCAGTCCAAGCACATCCTGATTACGGCGCTGGCGCAGGACAAGCAGACGAACGCGCAGTACAACGCGGACGGCTCGCAACTGCTGGCGCTCGGCGGCCCGCCGCTGCTGCTGCAGCCCGTGCAGGCGACGATCACGCTGAAAGGCGGCGCGCCGAAGGAAGTGAACGTGGTGGACATCTACGGCGTGCCGGCGGAGAAGAAGGTCAAGCTCGACGGCGCGGCGTTCACGATTGATGGGACGTACAAGACGTACTACTACGAGGTGAAGCGGTGAACGGCCGGGTGTCGGGGTTCGGGTTTCGGGTTTCGGGTTTGGGGACCGACGACTGTGGTGATTAACGAGGAACTTGAACGCTGCCGTAAAGTCCGGCAGGATCTTGTGCGCAAATACGGTGGCCTCGATGGCCTCTGCGCCCATCTGCGCAAGCTGGACAAGGCGCTGGGCATCAAGAAAGTTGGCGACAAGCCGCGCGGGCCGTTGCTGCGGACGTTGGCACGGAGGCGGCGGAAGGTCTCGTAGACCTGGCGCGCCCGCCGGTCTTTTCCTCACTTCGCGTCGGGGATTCATGCTCCAAGGCCTCCTCTTCACTCTCACCACAGGCTTGCTCTGGGCCGCCATTGGCGTGGCGTACAGCGTCATGGCGCAACGGCGGATGGGCTTCTTCGCCGTGATGGGGCCGTCCTTCGTCGTCACCACCGCGCTGGCGTGGGGCGTGCTGCCGAACTACCGCCTGCTCGCGAACGGCGGCGTGGATCGTCTCAGTGCGCTGGCCGCCATCATGGCTGGAGCGGGCGCGATCACCGTCGTGGGCATGGCCTGCATGCAGGAAGCGATGCGCCGCGGGCACCACGCGGCCAGTTGGGCGGTCGGGCAATCCGCGCTCGTCGCGCCGTACCTGGTCGGCGTGCTGCTCTTCAGCGAGCCGCTCGTCTGGAACAAGGCGCTCGGCGTGCTGCTGATCCTCGGCAGCCTCGTGGCCTTCGGCTGGGCGCGGAAGGGAGAACGCGACGAGAAGGAGCGTTCTCAGGCCGGCGACGCCGCAAGCCGCGGCGGCCTCGGCTGGTTCATGCTCGTCATCCACGCCCTGCTCCTGCTCAGCGTGTCGCAGTCGCTGACGACCCTGCCCTCGCACTGGGCCGGCTGGACGGACGCGGCGGGGCTGCGCGTGCCGCTGTTCTTTTCGGGGCTTGGGGCGGCGTATCTCGCGGCCGGGCTGATCGTGCGCAAACTGCCGGGCAAAGAGGAGCTGCTCGTTGCCGCGGCGCTGGTGGTCCTCGCCCTGCCCAGCCATTTCTGCCTGTACAGAGCCATGGACTGCCTGAAACCGTTGCAGATGGTGGGCGCCGTGTACCCGCTGGCGGTCGGCATCTGCATCCTCGGCTTCGCGCTGTACAGCCTGCTGTTGCTGAAGGAGAAGACGACGGCATTCCACGTGCTCGGGCTGTGCGTCGGCTTAGCCGGCATTGTGCTGCTCTCGCTGTGACCGCCGCCAGGCCCGTCGCGCCCCACCCGACGCGACAGCGTGAACGCGCTGGCTCCAGATGCAGGCTGCGCGTATGCTTGCGTCCGATCCGTCGGGCTGCGAGGAAAGAGGGTACGATGGAGCGTCGCTTTTCATCACTACGCCGGCGTGCGTTCCTCACGCTCGCCGCAACAGGCGCAACCGCGGCGGCAATGCGGAGCCGGCACGCATGCGCCGATGAGGAGAAACTGCCGCCAGTCACGGCGCTGACGGCCGGCCCGCAGTTCCACTGGTTCGCGTATTACGACAAGCTGGAGTTCGACCCGTCCGGCCGGTATGTGCTGTCGAACCAGGTCGGCTTCGAACACCGTTCGCCGCGTCCCGACGACACCATCAAGGTCGGCATGGTTGACCGCCAGGACGGCAACCGCTGGATCGAACTGGGGACCAGCCGCGCCTGGAACTGGCAGCAGGGCTGCATGCTGCAGTGGCTCCCGCGCTCCCAGACCGAAGTCTTGTGGAACGACCGGCAGGACGACCGTTTCGTCTGTCACATCCTGGACACAAAGACCGGCAAGAAGCGCACGCTGCCCAATCCCGTGTACGCCGTCAGCCCCGACGGGACGTGGGGCGTCTCGCCCGACTTCCGCCGGCTGAACGACGTCCGCCCCGGTTACGGCTATGCAGGCCTTCCCGATCCGAACAAGGACGTGCTTGTGCCGGAGGACGCGGGCCTCTGGAAGATTGACTTGCGCTCGGGCGAACAGCGCCTGCTCCTCTCCTTCGCCGACGTAGCCAAGATACCGTACCCGAAGGGCTACTCGAAGAACGCCAAGCACTGGTTCAACCACCTGCTGGTGTCGCCGGACGGAGCGCGCTTCATCTTCCTGCATCGCTGGCGCGGTGTCGCGGAAGGCGGCAGTTTCTCAACGCGCATGTTCACCGCCAGCAGCGACGGCAAGGACCTGTTCGTTCTCGACCCGCACGGCAAGACGTCTCATTTCATCTGGCGCGATGCGACGCACGTGGCCGCCTGGGCCTGGCACCCGTCGCGCGGCGAGAAGTTCTACCTGTACGAGGACAAGACGGAGAACGTCGCGGTCATTGGCCCGGATGTGATGACGGTCAACGGCCACATCTCGTACCTGCCGGGCAATGAGTGGATTCTCAACGACACCTATCCGGACAAGCAGCGGCTCCAACACCCGTTCCTGTACCACGTCGCGAGCGGCAAGCGCATCCCCCTCGGGCATTTCAACTCCCCGGCGCAGTACAACGGCGAATGGCGCTGCGACCTGCATCCGCGTTTCAGCCCGGACGGGAAAGCCGTGGTCGTTGACTCTCCCCACGGCGGCAACGGCAGGCAACTGCACCTCATTGACATCAGCGGCATCGCAGGCGGGAGGTAGCCGGCCCCGATTCTCACGGCTCCGTCTTGATCCGCAGTTTCCTGGGCAACGGGTCGGGGTCAAGCGCGGCCACGTTCGTCTTCGTCTGGCACGCCGTCGCCGCGGCCAGGCCCGCGACCTGGCCCGTCGTCATCCACACCGGTTCCATGCGCAGCACGGAAACGTCCGCCCGCCCCGTTAGCGCCACGCGCCCTCATCTCCGTCCATTTTGCATTTTGCATTTTTCATTTTGCATTGGCCAGGTTCGCGATCTCCTCCTCGCTCAGCACGCGGTTGTAGATGCGCACGTCGTCTATCACGCCTTTCGCCGGCCACGCGTAGCCTTCGCGCGTGTTCGGGTTTGCGGCGCCGATGCGCCATGGTTCGTCGCCGTACGGGCGCGGCTGGACTTGCGAGTTGAACGCGCCGCTCCCTTCCAGCTTGCCGTTCACGTAGATGCGCGCTTCACCCTTGGCTTTGTCCACCACAGCAGCCACGTGGCAGAACTGCCCCGGCTGGAACGTCGCCGCAGTCGTCGCGCCCGCGCCCTGGTCTCCAGTCAGCCAATGACAGAGCACGAACTTGCCCTCGTGGTTGTAGATGATGCCTTCGTGAAAACCCTTCTTCGCGATGATCGCGTAGGCTCCATTGTACGCGTTGCCCGTTCCCGGCGGCGTGTTGGCGGGCTTGAACCACGCGGCCAGCGTGAAGCTGCCGTCCTGTGCCTTTTGCAGTGCGGGCGAGTTCGCAATCTCGACGAAGCCGTTCTCGCCGTCGAATTCGAGCGCGCCGCCAATCTTCCCCGTAACCCACGCCTTCTTCGCATCGAGGTTCACCAGCTTGCCGTGCGCGCCGTCGCGTGAGGAGTCCGCCACCTTGTCGCCGCTGCCATCGTCCAGGTTCCAGTGGCCGATCAACCCCGCCGAATACGTGAACGTCGCCGCGCTCTCCGCCATCGCATTGGGCTGCTTGGCGCGATCCTTGATGTTCTTCGCCTTCAGTGAATACGTCTTGTCAGCCGCGATCTTCGACGTTGTCAGAATCACCGACTTGCCGTCGGCGGAAAGAGCGGTCGCGGCGACTGTCGCGTCGTTGTCGAGCGCGTAGTTCGCAGCCGTTTCCGCGCCGGCCTGCTCCACGGCTTCGCTGAAAACGACCTTCACATGCGTCGGGTCCTCGACGCTGACGGACGCCACCTTCGGCGCGCCGGAATCGGCCAGCGTCTTCACCTGAGCGGGTGCGCTCTTCGGGCCTTCCAGTTCCCCGCCGTTGACCGCGGCCACGCAGTACGCGTACGCCATCTCTTCGCGCACGTCTTTGTCGGCAAAGCTGGTCTCGCGAGCCTCGCCGACTTTCTTGTCGTCCCGATACACGTTGTAGTGGTCAATTCCGCTCTCCGGATCGTCCACCTTACTCCACGACAGCACCACTTGGGGGTCGCCCGGCACGGCTTTGATCTCGTTGATTCTCGGCGCGTCTGCGGGCGGCGTTGTGTCGCTGACGAACTTGATGTTCTTCGTGTGCTGATTGACTGCAATCTTCCCCGCGGCGGCGTTGGCGATCAGTTTGCCGTGGACGCGGAAGTTGTCGAAAGTCACGTCTTCGATCAGGTGCGTCGCGTCGGCCCCCGTGAGTTCCGACGCCGCGAATGGGCCGCCGGTGACGGAGACGTTTTTGAGCATGACGCCCTTGATGCGCCCACGCTCCTTGTCGTGTCCCCAGAAGTCCTTGCCGATCCAAAAGCGCACCACGCGGCTGCGTGTGTCTTCGATGCGCACGTCCTCAAAGCGCACGCCGCTGACAGTGCAGCCGTCGCTCATGTGGATGGCAATCGAGCCGATGCCGTGGTCGTGGATGATGTCGCAGTCCTTGAAGAGCACGTCGCTGATGTTCGCGCGCGTCTCGTAGGTCACGCCGATGGCGTACGCGCGGTCGTTCCAGACGACGCAGTTCCTCACGGTGATGTTCTTGCTTTCCCCCGCGGGCGGCGGCGCGGTGGTCTTGATGCAGATCTCGTCGTCGTTGTCGCGCAGGAAGGAATCCTTCACCACGACGTCCTGGCTGTTGACGATGTTGATGCCGTCGCTGTTCTCGCGGTGGCTGATCTCCTTGATGTTGTCGTACAGCACGCGCTGGCAGCCGAAGATGGGCATGTTCCAGCAGGGCGAATCCTTGACGATGATGCCTTCAATCAGCACGTCCGTGCACTTGCTGATGCAGATGGGGCATTTCGAGTGCCACGGCAGCGTGCTCATATCGAGGATGCCGCGCCCGCGCACCTTGACGTTCTTCGCGTTTTCGACGCAGATGAGGTTCGTGTAGACCTTGTTGCCCGCCCAGTTGCGCTCCTGAATGGGCTTCTCACCGGGCATGATCTTGCCGCGCACGATGGCGCCGCCGGCGATGTAGACGGTCTTGTTGCTCTCGATCTTCGTCGTGCCGATCTCGTGCACGCCCGGGCCGAAGTACAGCACGTTCGGGTCGTCGGGTTTCGGCGGGTCAACTTCGAGTGGGTTCGCGAACAGCAGCAGCGGCCGCTCGAAACCGCCGTTCAGCTCCAGGCTGAGATTGCGCGGCTGCGTCAGCGGGAAGCTGATCGTGTTGCCCTCAACTGTCGGCGTGATGCCGCACGACGACGGCCGCACGGCGGCCTTGTCCACCTTGCGCGTCGCCGTGGCTTTGACGTTCACCGTGCCGGAGAAGTCGAAGTACGCGAACGACGCCGGCCCGCCGTGCAGCGTGTTCGCCGTGTAGACGAAGACCGGCTGCCCGTTGACTTCGAGCGTGTAGTCGCCCGACGCTTTCTCGCCCGCGGGCGCGGGGTAGATGACGAGCTTCGTCGCGGGTGCATCGGCCGCGGCCGCCAGCGTCACGCCGACGCACAGCGCCAGCAGGACGCAACCGCAGGTCGTGGTTGTCATCGTGGAGGACCTCCTACTCGGGCAGGTTCACCGCCTGACCGCAGCCTTTGGCCCAGCGCATGACGGCCATGAACCTGGGCGACTTCGCCGGGTCGTCGTCGTAGTATTGCAGCACACCCCAGCTTCCCCATTTCGACCACTGGCCGACGGACGAAAAGTTGCAGAACAGGTCGCCACCTTCCCTCGCCCAGGCGCAGAGATACTGCATGTAGATGGCGCCCATGCGCTCGTGCGCGTTTGCGGCATGGAAGAGCTTCGTCAGCTTCTCGTTGTTCTCGCCGCCGCCGACGCCCACCATGTGCTGGCCGCCCTCGTAGCAGACCAGTGTGAGGCCGTACTTGTCCGCCACCTTCTTCTGGTCCTTGATCCACTTGATGGACTCCGGCAGCGACTTGGTCTCCATGTGTTCCAGCGCCTGCTCCACCGTCCACTGCTCAACGTCCTTCGTCGTCAGCCCCTTGCCCTGCACCGGGACGTTGCACGTGATGTACGGCGCGATGGCCAGCGCGTCCGCGTGCTTGTACGCTTCCTGGAACTCGACGACGCGTTCCGAGACATACGGATTCGCGCCCTGCGTGGGCAACACGCGCACCAGCCGCGCGGTCCCGCCGAAGACTTCCTCCCAGATCTTGAAGATCTGCGCCGAGCGGTAGCCGGTGTACTTCCATGCGGCTTCCCACGGCTTGTCGGCAAAGCCGAGTCTCTGTCCCTCTGCGCCTGCGTACTTGCTCTGCAGGAATATCCCGTTCCAGACTTCGTTGGAGTATTCCACGTAGACCTTCAGTGCCGGATCAAGCTTCTCTTTCACCAGCGTCGCGAAGCTGCGGACGTAGTCGTCGTCGGCGAGGTGCGGCATGCAGAACCACGGGTCGGCCTTCAGCCGGTTGGAGAGGTCGAGCATCAGCTCCAGCGGCACGCCCTGCGTCTTCTTGTCCGATCCCGAGAAGGTGGCATTGTCGAGCTTCGGGCGCTGCGGCCACTTCGAGATCGTCGAGCCGTTCGTCGCCATCCAATCCATGAAGCGCAGGCAGGCGACGCCTTGCCAGCGTTTCAGGAACACCGGGTGCCACGGGTTCTCGCGGTACGTGCCGATGAAGCCGGGCATGATCACGCGGATGTTGCGGACGGGCTTCTCCGGATTCGTCTCAGTGATCCTGAGGAAGAAGCCGCCGCCCGAGCCGCCGACTTTGATCACAATCTTGCCCGGCTCCTCCGGCGCCGCTTTCGCGTCGCCGCTGAAGCCCAGCTTGCCTTCGCCGTCGTACAGCACCGTGTAGTCGCCGACGGGATAGTGAGTCATGGTGATGACGGGTGTTTCGGCCCAGCAGTCGGGCTCGAGCTTTGCAACCCAGCCGTGCTGATCGAGCGCCAGCTCCGGCCCTTTGCCCCACGCGGCGCCCTTCTTCTGGCTGATCCAGACACGCGCCTGGCGGAACGCGTCCACAAACGGCAGTTCGGTGTTCCAATCCGCAATGCCGCCCAGGTTCGTGCCCAGCCGCGGCTTTGGTTCGAGCTTCTTCTGGTCCGCCGCCGCTTCGCCCGCGCCGGCACACGATGCCACAACGAGCGCCGCTGCAAGCAAGGCGATTCCGCAAAGACATTGTGTTGTCGTCCGAAACATGGAGATCTCTCCTGTGACGATCTGCGCTTCCACTTTCACAGTATAGACTTCGCGCGCAACCGTGTCTGCGCACTTTCGCACGCTGTGCCATCCTTGCAATGGTCACCGCACACGGTAGGCTCGGCGTTCTTTGCAGGCCGACTGTTACGGACCGCGTGGAGCTTCAGAGGCCGGGTTGCAGCATGTCCGCAGATTCCGCAGGTCAGGCTTCTCCGCCTGACCCCGCCGCCGTGCTGGCTCGCGTGCGCGAGTTGTACCATGGCGGCCTGCTGCTGCAGGCATACACCGCCGCCCAACAGCTTGGCCCCCTGCACACGTGGCAGGGCACCGCCGCGCGTCTGCTGGCGGGGCGGCTGGCGTGACGGGGAACACATGAGTGCCGCCATCCTGCATCCTGCCCGGATAAGCATTGACATGCCGCGGTCTGAGGGGTAGCGTAATGGAAGTTACGGTTGAACCTGCAAGACCATCGGAGGAAACAGAAGAAAATCATTGTCGTGACAATTTGAAGATGCGCGAGCATCAGGGAACTGCTTTGTAGAGAAACGACCAACCTGGGTGATTTTGGCCCTTGAAGAACAAAAGCAGCGACTTGTGCCGCGCCCCGCAAGGGGCGTCGGCCAAGTTTGCTGTTCTGTTCTGCCCCTTGGTCGGGGTCTCTACGGGCGGCGGCTTGGTTCGGCGCTCCGTATTTTTTCCGCCGTTCCATCGTCCTTCATATCCGCCGTACACCACGCCAGCCGCAACGCAGCCCATCAGCAAAGCCAGCGCGGTCGTGTCGCAGCCGCAACGGCTCTGCCAGACAACACTAACGAAGCTGAGCGCAACGTCTTTTTCTTGAGAAGGAGCGGTTATCCGGAGGGGAGTTCTATGGCTGACAATGTCTCCGATGAAGCCTTTGCCCGCTACGCAATCCAAGCGGGAATCGCACGAGCCGAACACATCGAGGCCGCCCGCAAGCTGCAGGCGCAAAGCGCCGAGAAAGGCTCTCTCATCTCGCTTGCGGATGCCTTGGTCGGGCAGAATGTCATAACCGCAGTTCAGCGTGATGATATTCTCAGGAAACTTGAGGCTCAGCAAGCTGGCGGCATCAAGCAGCTTGGGCCGTACAAGTTGCTGCGGAAGCTGGGCGAAGGCGGGATGGGAACGGTATACCTTGCCGAAGACACGGGCATCGGGCGCAAGGTGGCGCTCAAAGTGCTGCCGAAGAAGCTCAGCGACGACCACGAGTTTGTGTCCCGTTTTCATCGCGAAGCCCAATCCGCCGGAAAGCTCAATCACGTCAACATCGTCAGCGCGTTCACGGCGGGCGAGGACCGCGGCTACAACTACTACGCGATGGAGTACTGCGAAGGCGAGACGTTCGACAAGATGCTCCTGCAGCGCCGATTCTCTTGGGACGAGGCCATTAGCATTTTCTTGCAGGTGGCACGTGGCCTGAAGCACGCCCATGAC
>Ga0315282_10006768_pt1 | contig 19045 bp, 11 predicted proteins | sample YL17G07_20_MG_FD_203693 | JGI IMG/M metagenome (GOLD analysis project Ga0315282, IMG submission 203693) | Sediment microbial communities from Yellowstone Lake, YNP, Wyoming, USA - YL17G07_20 | ecosystem: Environmental > Aquatic > Freshwater > Lake > Sediment | place: USA: Wyoming | collected... | reverse complement strand
CCGCTCAGCGGCTTGTTGCTGCCGTTGGCGTCCGGCGGCGCGCCGTTATCGCTCATGAAGAAGACCAGGGTGTTGTCCTCCAGTCCCAGTTTCTTCAGTTGGCCGAGCACCTGCCCGATGCCGTCGTCGAGGCACCCGATCATGGCCGGCTTCATCTCGCCGCGCGCCTTCTTCACCCATTGTTCCGGCGCCTCGAAGGGCGCGTGCGGCGCGTTGTACGCCAGGTACAGAAAGAACGGCTGACTGCGGTGGCGCTCAAGGTAGGCCAGCGCTTCGCGCGTGAGCAACTCGGTCATGTATCCGGGCGGATCTTCCGGCGTCTCGTTGCGGTACATGAACTTCTCGCCGTGATAGAGGTGCTCGTAGTAGCCGATATTGCCGGAAAGGAAACCGAAATACTCCTGGAAGCCCTGCCGGCGCGGCCAGAACTTGGGCGCGTAGCCGAGGTGCCACTTGCCGACCAAGCTGGTCGCGTACCCGGCCTTGCCCAGCACTTCGGCGATGGTGGTTTCTTCGGGCGAAAGACCGTCCTCGGGGTCCTTGAAATCGGGGTTCCAGGAAAGCGAGGTGCGCAACGCGGTGCGGCCGGTCATCAGGCTGACCCGCGTGGGCGCGCACAGCGGCGTGGCCACGTAGTAGTCGGTGAAGCGCATGCCCTGCCGGGCCAGCACGTCGATATTCGGCGTCTCGGTGTTGGCCGCGCCGTAACAGCCCAGCTCGTTGTAGCCCATGTCGTCGGCGACGATGAGCACAATATTGGGATGCCGCGGCGGCTGCGCCGCGCGCAACCCCGCTGCCCCCGCCGCCAGCGCCAGCCCGCCCAGGCGCCGAAACACTTGTCTGCGGTTCATGTCTCCTCCGCCGCATCATTATTCACCACAAAGGCGCAAAGACACAAAGAAACACTGGCTTTCTTTTCGCCGCCTTGGCGTTCTTTGTGATTGAACAGCCACCTGGGAGCCGATAGACTGCCTCCAGCTTGCCGGTCGAACCCACGCCCGCACGGCTGCCGCTGCGCGATGACGTAGAGGCGCGCGTTGCGGAGCTAATCCGCAACATCGGTGAGGCCTGCCGCCGCCGGCCGGGCGAAGACTACAATCAGGCCAACAAGCGGGCTGCCGAGGAGCTACTGGCGCGGGTGGAGCGGGAGTTCCCGGGCCGTTGCCTGGCGCGCCGCCAGCGGCTTCCCATTTTCCACCTGCGCACCACCGACGCCAACTACATCTTCACCGTGCCCGGGCGCTCCACCGAGGAACTGGTGCTGGTGGCCCACTACGACACCTGGCGGGGCCCCGGCGCAGACGATAACACCACCGGCGAAGAGATCCTGAAGCAGTATCTGCTGGGCGACCTGCGCCGCCAGGAACCGCCCCTGCTGAGTCACACCTATGTTCTTGCCGGCTCCGAAGAATGCGGCATGGTGGGTTTCCTCTCTCAATGCCTGCTGACCGCCGGCTTGGTGGCCGCCAACATGGCCTGGAACTCCGGCAACCTGGCGGCGGCCGCCGTCGCGCTGCTGGCCATACCCATGGCCAAGTATCGCTTCGGAGTGACCGGGTCGCGCTTTTACGTCAAGTCCCAGCCCCCCGAGCAACTGGCGAGGACCAAAGCGGTGCTGGCCATCGATGCCGTCGGCGAAGGCCGGCTCTACATCCTGCGCGAAACGCTGGGCGCCGATTTCATTCGCGCGTTCATCCCCTTTGCAGGCGACCAGCGCCTGGACGACCTGCTGGAGGAAGCCGCCCACCTGCACGGCATCAAGTACAACAGCTTTCTTTCCGGCGGCACCACCGACCATGTTTCCTGGCTGGAAGTCAACAACGGCCTGCTGGATCGCATTGCCGAGCGCATCACGGGAAAGCCGAAACCGAAGATTCCGGCCGCGGCGATAATCGCTATGGCGCCGGGCAAGGTCTCGCCGGTGGTGTTCGGGGGCAAGCTACACACGCCCAACGACACGCCTGATCGCATCTATCCCGAGCCGCTGGCCGAGACGCTCCAGATTGTCGATTACTTTTTCCACGTGATGGAGGGCGGGACGCGGCCGCGCCAGCCGCGCGCCCCCACCGATTGCCATTACGCGCGGCTGTACGAGAGCGGCGGCCGCAAGTACCTGGCGCTGAAGGACGCCATCGAGCCGAACCGCCGCAACGTAAACATGGTGTATCACGTGGAAGGCCAGATCGGCGAGCGCGGCCCGGACGTCGTCGCCCGCGTTCGCATTGTCGATGTGGCCGGATGGGGCGTGCAAACCTCTCTGGACGAGCAACTCGAAGCCGTGCTCGGGCCTGGCCAACGCTGGAAGTGCATTCATACCACCGAGATCCACGTCGAAAATGGCCCGGTTTTCCTTCGCCGCTTCGGCCTGATTCGCAAGTTGCGGGCTGCCTGGCACGCGGCCCTCGGCCGCGCCGACGAGTTCATGGGGCGCTACAGCTTTGCGGTCTTCTTCCTGGCGGCCTACCTGGTGGCCCAATCCTTCAATGTGGCCATGGACGCCATTTTTCGAGCATGGAACGCACTGGCAGTCTGGTTCTTCCGCTTCGCCTGGCTGACGCTTCCTGCCACCGTGCTCGTGGAATTCGGCGTGATTGCCTACCTGTTCGCCGTCCGGCTGCCTGCGGCCATGGACAACAGCTACAAGCACCTGAACCGCGCCGACAACCTCCTCAGCCTCAAGCGCGCCAAATGCGGCTGACGGCTGTCGAATCAGGTCCTCCATCAGCCATCGGTTGCCAGCCGCCAGTCCGCTGTCTCTTTGTCCTCCGTGGCTCCCCGGTGAAACAGCCCAGACTCAGAAAACGAGCTTGAACGTGAGCTGGATGGAGCGGCCGGGGCCGGCGGCGGTCACCCGCCCAAAAGTGCTCGACGGCAATAGGTAGGTCGCGGGGTCAAAGACGGTGCCGATAGCGTTAAAGGAGGGATGGTTGAGGGCGTTAGTGACATCGGCGCGCAACTGCGCGCGCAGGCTCTTCGTCAACGCCAGAATGCGCGACAGGGAAAGGTTGGCGTTGTTCGTGCCTGGGCCATACACCAACAAGTGGGCGGCGTTCCCCAAGGCGCCAGGCGCGGGGCTGCGGAATGCCTCGACATTGAAGTAGCGCTGCAGGCTGCGGTCGCCGCGGTCCAGCGCGGATTGGGCAACCACGTCGGGCCGCTGCACGCCGCCGCCCATCATCGCCCGGTCGCCCGGCTGCACGACATCGAAGGGGACTCCTGTGGTCAGCGTGCTGACGCCGTAGATCTCCCAGTTGCGCAGCAGAAGCCCCGCCCAGGCAGGCATCCAGGCCCCGAACTTCGGCTGGTAGCTGTATTCGAGGATCAATGCATGCCGCCGGTCGAAACTGGCCGGGCCGCGGTCGTTCCGCAGGTTAAAGTTGTCCTGGGGAAGAGCCCCATCGCCGGTCGAATCGGTCAGCACCTTGGAGAAGGTGTATCGAACGCGATAGGAGATGCCGGCAGCCGGCTTGCGCGGGCTGACCGAAAACTCCATCGCGTGCGTACTGGAATTGCCCGCCGTCTCGCGCAAGGTGATGGTTGCGTAACCCTTGTAGGGGCGCAGCGCGTCCGCGTTGATGCCTTTCACCCCTGACAGCGCGCCGGGTGGCAACTGGTTCAGGTTCCGCTGCCGCACCAGGTGACGCCCCAGCGAACACCTGTACTCGGCTGCCCAGAGATGGCGCCGCCACTCCTGTTCCACCCGCGCGTTCGCGCTGTACACATTCGGATTCAGGAACCTGGGGTGCAACGCCAGCACCGACGGTGGGCGCGAAGCCACCTGGATGGCGGCCGCGGGGTTCTGCAGCAGCCCGTTCAGGCGCGTTACAGTTTCCTCCGGCGGGTTGTTGGCCAACGCCGGGTCCAGGCGCGCCCGGTCGATGGACAGGCCCGCGCCCGCGCGCACGTTCAGCTTGTGCTTCTTGAACGGCTGCCAGGACGCGCCCAATCGGGGCGCGATGTTATTTGCGGGGGCGCGGACAAGGCGGCCGGAATCGCCCACCACGATGCCATTGCGCGGATCGCCCGGCCCCTCCACCAGCGTGCCGTCACGCGCGACTTCCCTGGCAGAGGCGGGGGCGAAACGATCGAGAGAGAAATTCGTCAGCGGGCCGTCCAGGCGGCGCTCCAGCGGCGTCCACAGCCAGATCAGCCCATAATCGAGCACGAACCGGGCGTGTCGCTTCCAGCGATCCGCCAGAGAAACCTCGAACACTGGGTCAGTCCCAGCACGACGGGAATGGCCCGGCCCTCCTGGTAGGACGAGAAACGGCCCAGCAGTGCATCCGCCACCGGGTTTCCGGTCGAATTGCCGCCGCGGGCGAACGAGATCGAGCCGGCCGGCAGCGAGGAGACTTCCACGGCGCGGGTGCTGCGCACCCACTGCGCTGCCAGCCGCCACTCGTGCTTGCCGGCGGAACGCGCGTAGTCGTCCCGGACGATTACGCTGGTGGTCAAATACCCGGGCGAGCGGCCGGCGCTGTAGCTGGTCAGGCCGGCGATGCTTACCGCCGGCAACAGGCCGTCCGGGTTGTCGAAAAAGAGCTCCGGGGCATCGTAGCCGGCATTTCGGCGCCTCTGCAGCGCCGCGGCGCGATCCGTCTGCCCGCTGCGGGAGACGGTCATGCTGAAGGCGTTGAAGGCCTTAACGTTGATGGCTGTTGTGAGGCGCAGGTTGGCGGCATCATTCGTCGAGCGGCGCAGGATCGGAGCGTTGCCCAGCGGGGACCCCTGGAATGGCAGTCTCTGTGGAGCCGCCTCCTGCGACAGCCGCACCCCGGCTCTCCACCGTCCCTGCGGCGTCCACTCCAGCCGCCCGGAGTAGCGCCGCGCCGAGCTGCGCCGGGTCGCCGAGCCAGCATAATTGAAGCCTGGTCCCTGGGCGTTTGGCAGCGGGTAGGACGCCAGCAGCGCCGGCCCGTAGCGCGACCAGGCGGACTCGGCCACGCGGCAGTCGGAAAACTGCGCGCGAAAAGCGTCGCTGCATAGCGGTGAGCCGCGAAAATCGCCGGTGCGCTCGGCAGCCGTCGGCACCATGCCCTGTCCAGATTCCGGCCGCGTGTCACTGTTCCAGGAGACACCCAAGGCGAAAAACCACTTCTTCCGCCGCGACAGCAGGCGAGGAATGTTCACCGGACCGGCCAACGAGAAGCGGTAATCCTGGTAATGGTAGGGAGCAACTTGGGGTGCGAAGTAGTTCCGCGCATCCAGCACATCGGAGCGCAGCAGGTGATAGAAGCCGCCGTGAAACTGCTGCGCGGTTTTCTGGGCCGGGTCCAGGGCGACGCCGAAGGTTTCGCCCACCTGCACCTGCGCGCAGACACCACCACCCCACAGCAGGAACAGACCTGCGAGCAGCGAAACCGGCAGAAACCCGCGGCGCCGCATCGGTCGATACTCCGGGCCCGCCAGCTATCCAACCTTCACAATTTATCACGAGGGCCGTGCGGCGGGACGCGTTTCGCGGGGTTGCGGCAACAGGGCCGCGCGTGCAAGAAGCCGTGAAAAAGTCGGGCCAAAAACGCGGAGGTTGTACACAGGCGTCGATGCCTCAGTTCAGCGGCGAATTCCGAAAACCGGGCAGGTGAAAGAACGAAAACGCCGCGGCGCACACCGGACCCCAGCCTTCATGGTCAATGACCATGGTCAAGAAGGAGTCTTGGTTCAGTCGGTCAATCACACGCTGGCGCCGCAACACCTCTTGTATTTCTTGCCGGAGCCGCAGGGACAGGGGGCGTTGCGGCCGATTTTCTCGCCGCGGTGGACGGTCTGAGGCGTATCGGCATCACCGCCGCCCGAAAACTGTAGTTCGGCCAGTTCTTTTTTCTTCTTTCGCTCGATGTCGCGGACGAAGTCGTCCATCTGGCTGCCGCGGGTGCGGTGGGCGCCGTCTCCGCCACTGGCGGGGGCTGCGGCCTGCTCGGCGGCTGGTTCACCCTCCGATTCGTCGGCGAGCCGCTGCTGGAGCGCCGCGGCCTCGGCCGCGCTGACCACCTGCATCTGCCAGAGGTAGCGGACCGTCTCGTTCTCGATGCGGTCCATCATGTCCTGGAACATCGTGAACGACTCTTTCTTATACTCCACCAGCGGGTCCTTCTGTCCGTAGCCGCGCAGGCCGATGCCTTCCTTCAGGTAGTCCATGCCCAGCAGGTGGTCCTTCCACTGGTTGTCCACCACCTGGAGCATGATCATGCGCTCATGCCAGCGCAGCGCCTCCGCGCCGATCAGCTTCTCTTTCTCCTCGTACTTCTGGTGAACCAGCCGGACCAGCTCGGCACGCAGTTCTTCCCGGTTCAATTGCTTGCCCTCAATGCCGGCGGCGCGCAGGTCGATGCCGAACTGCCCAAGCATGTCGTTGGTGAGCGCGCTGAGGCCCCACTCGCCGGGATGGACGGTCTTCTCGCAATAGGTGTCGAGCATGGCGTCGGTGATACCGTCGGCGATGCTGAGGAGGTAGTCGCGCTGGTCCAGCCCTTCCAGCAACTGGCGGCGCAGGCCGTAGGTGGCCTCACGCTGCTTGTTCATGACGTCGTCGTACTCGAGCAGATGCTTGCGGGCTTCGAAGTTCTGGGCCTCCACGGCGCGCTGGGCGGCCTCGATGCGCCGGGTGATGAGCCGCGATTCGATGGGCACGCCCTCTTCCATGCCCAGGCGCTGCATGATGCCGGAGAGGCGCTCGCCGGCGAAGATGCGCAGCAGGTCGTCTTCCAGCGAAAGGTAGAAGCGCGAGGAGCCGGGATCGCCCTGGCGGCCGGCGCGCCCGCGCAACTGGTTGTCGATGCGGCGGGCCTCATGCCGCTCGGTCCCCAGGATGTGCAGCCCGCCCAAACGCACCACGTCGTCGTGCTCGGTATCGGTCTGGGACTTGAACTTGCCGAAGACCTCCTCCCACTTCCCGCGCGGCACCCGGTAGGAGTGACCGAGGTGCTGGAAGTAGACGAAGTGCGGGTCGTCGAAGCCGAACACCGGCTCGTCGCTCTGGATCATCTCCGCCAGCCGCTCTTTCAGGCAGAACTCCTTGGTCATGAACTCCGGGTTGCCGCCCAGCAGGATGTCGGTGCCGCGGCCGGCCATGTTGGTGGCCACCGTGACCGAGTTCTTACGGCCGGCCTGGGCCACGATGACCGCTTCCTTTTCGTGGAACTTCGCGTTCAACACCACGTGCGGGATCTTGCCGGCCTTCTGCAGCATGGCCGATAGCCGTTCCGATTTTTCGATGGAGATGGTGCCCACCAGCACCGGCTGCCCTCTCTTGTGCAACTCGCGGATCTCCTCGACCGCGGCGTTGAACTTCTCGCGCTCGGTGCGGTAGACGATATCGGCGAATTCGTGGCGGATCAGGGTGCGGTTGGTGGGGATGACCAGCACCTCCAGCTTGTACGTCTTATCGAACTCGGCCGCTTCCGTTTCCGCCGTGCCGGTCATGCCGGCCAGCTTCTTGTACATGCGGAAGTAGTTCTGGAAGGTGATGGTGGCCAGGGTCTGGTTCTCGCGCTCGATGCGCACCCCTTCCTTGGCTTCCACAGCCTGGTGCAGGCCGTCACTCCAGCGGCGGCCCGGCATCATCCGCCCGGTGAACTCATCGACGATCACCACCTCCAGTTGGTGACGGTTGTCCTCCTTGGGCTTAACCACGTACTCGCGGTCGCGCAGGTACAAATTGTGCGCCTTGATGCCCGTTTCCACATGGTGCTTCCATCCCCAGTTCTCCGGGTCGGTGACGTTGCCTATCCCCAGCAGCTTCTCGACCTTCTCCCAGCCTTGCTCGGTAACGGTGATGGTGCGGTGCTTCTCGTCCATCACGTAATCACCGGTCAGGACGCTGGGCTCGCCGCCGCTCTTCTTGATCTCCTCGCCCTTCTGGAGGCGGGGGATGATGCGGTCCACGCGGTAGTATTTGTCGGTGGATTCCTCGCTGGGGCCGGAGATGATCAGCGGGGTGCGGGCCTCGTCGATCAGGATCGAGTCCACCTCGTCCACGATGGCGTAGTGGTGGCTGCGCTGGACGCAGTCCTCCAGCCGAAACTTCATGTTGTCGCGCAGGTAGTCGAATCCGAACTCGTTGTTGGTGCCGTAGGTGACGTCGGCGCCGTAGGCTTCACGCCGCTCCTCGTCGTCCAGGTCGTGCACGATGACGCCCACCGACAGACCCAGGAACTTGTAGATCTTGCCCATCCACTCGGCGTCGCGCTTGGCTAAATAGTCGTTGACCGTGACCACGTGCACGCCCTTGCCCAGCAAGGCGTTCAGGTAGACGGGCAGAGTGGCGACCAGCGTCTTGCCCTCGCCGGTCTTCATTTCGGCGATCTTGCCCTGGTGCAGGACCATGCCGCCGACAAGCTGCACGTCGAAGTGGCGCATGTCCACCGTGCGGCGGCCGGCTTCGCGCACCAGGGCGAACGCGGGCACCAGCAGGTGGTCCAGCACCTCGCGCTCCACGCGCTTGAGGTCGTCGCCCTCCAGGCCGTTGAGGGCTTCGGCTATCTCACCTTTGAACTCGCTGGTCTTCTCCCGGAACTGCTCGTCGGTCAACGCCCGCATCTGGGGCTCGAGGGCGTTGATTTCGCCGACCATTGGCCGAAGGCGTTTCACCTCGCGTTCGTTCTTCGTACCAATGATCTTGGCCAGGAATTGGTCGATCATCTATGGGTATTTTAGCACGCTGCTTCGCTGAAGCCGGGATTGAACCACCAAGCCACGAAGACACCAAGGCTTTGTGTCTTGGTGTCTTGGTGGTGAATGGGGGATCAGACCAGTTTGTACACGCCGGGGACGGCGAGCTTTGGCTCGGGCAGCTTCGCCTTGTAATCGAACTCCTTGGGATACAGGTCAAGCTGCGAGGCCATGATCTGGTCCCAGGTCACTTCCTGGCCGGAATAGGCCGATTCGCGGGCCATGACCGCGGTCATGGTGGTTTCGGCCACCGGGATGCCCTGGTTCACATACGGGCCGTCGCCGCGAATGCTCTTCAGGCAGTCGATGTGCTCCTGCACCTGGCCGTTGAGACCCGCCTCGCCCATGTCGTTGAGCGTGCTGCGGCCCTTGGCGCCCACCGCCAGGTCGTCCACCTTACGGTAGACGCTGCCCTGGTACTGGCGGCAGTCGCTGGAGTACACGACGCCGTTGGCATAGGTGAACTTCGTGCCCATGTGGTCGTAGATGTTGCCGTAGAGTTCCTCGCGCGGCCGCCAGGCGATTCCGCCGCTGGCCACGGCTTTCGCCGGGTGCGTCCCCATCAGCATGTACATGCGGTCCAGGTTGTGGAAGTGCTGCTCGACGATCTGGTCGCCGCAGATCCAGACGAAGGAATACCAGTTGCGGTGCTGCCACTCCATGTCGCTCCACTGCGGGTCGCGGGCCTTGGCATGCATCACCGGCCCGCTCAGATATTCCGAGTACAGGGCGATGATGTCGCCGATGGCGCCCCCTTGGAGCTTCTTGATGGTCTCGAGGTAGTTCCGCGAAGAGCGGCTCTGCGAGCCGGTCATCACCGTCAGCCTCTTCTGTTGGGCCTGGCGGCAGGAGGCGATGAAGCGCCGCACGCCGACCGGGTCGGTCGCAATCGGCTTCTCGGCGAACACGTGTCTGCCGGCGTTGATGGCGGCTTCGAAATGCAGCGGCCGGTGGCCCGGCGGCGTGCACAGCAGCACCACGTCCACGCCGGCATTGATCACCTTCTTGTAGGCGTCGAAGCCGACGAAGCGGCGCTCGGGGTCCACCTTTACCCGCTTCTGCATCGAGGCTACGAGTTGCTCGAGCGGCGTCTTGGTGAACTCGGGCACGTCCTTGGCCATCCGCGACAGAAACTTCTGGTCGTTCAGGTTCTTGAGCGAGGCGTCCAGTTTGTCCTGGAAAACGTCGCCCACGGCCACCAATTCCACGTTGGGGTCGCCACTCAGCATGTTGGCCACGGCGCCGGTGCCGCGCCCGCCGCAGCCGACCAGCCCGGCCTTGAGCAGCTCCTTTCCGGCGCCGCGCACCAGCTCCGGCTTGATTATCACGAACCCGCCGGCCGCCGCTCCGGCCGCCGACTGCTTCAAGAATGAACGTCTGGAAACATTGCTCTCCTCTGGCATGGTTTCCTCCGTAACCAAGAGATAGCCGCGATTATACGGCAAATCGAGTCCGCAGATTGCGCAGATTCCGGGGATTGGCCGGCGGCACAGGCTTCAGTCTGCGCGCCGGAAAATTCCGCTTGACACGGCAACCGTACTACTGTATTAGTACAGTGTGCTTCTTCACGTCAATCCCTCTTCCGGGGTTCCGCTCTACTTGCAGATCGAGTCCCAGGTGAAGCAGGCGCTCGCCGCCGGAGCGCTGCGGCCGGGTGAAGTGCTGCCGTCGGTGCGCAGGCTGGCCCAAGAGCTGGGCATCAACCCGAATACCGTCGCACGGGCCTATCAGAACCTGGAGCAGGCCGCGGTGATTCGTACGGTGCCGGGCGGCGGCAGCTACCTGGCCGACGGCGTGCCCGGCCTGCTGAAGTCCGAGAAGCTGCGCCGCCTGCGCCCGCACGCCGTCCAGATTGCCGTGGAAGGAACACAACTGCGGCTCTCGGCCGCCGAAATCCTTCGAATGGTGGAAGAGGAACTCAGCAAGCTCGGAGGAAAACAATGAGCGAACCGGCGATTGTCACCCATGACCTTCAGAAGATCTACCCGGCCGCGCGGGCCGTGGACGGCCTGAACCTGAACATTCCGGCCGGCGCGGTTTACGGTTTCCTGGGGCGCAACGGCGCCGGCAAAACCACGACGATGCGGCTGCTGCTCGGCCTCGCCCGTCCGTCCGCCGGCAGCGGCCGCGTGTTGGGTCTCGATATACGGCGTGACCGGCTGGCCATTCTCCGGCGGACGGCTTTCGTCGGAGAACGGAAAATATTGTATGAGTCGCTGACCGCGAGGCAGCTCGTCCGCTTCACGGCCAGCTTTTATGCATCGTGGTCGCACCAGGCGGTGGAGAAGTACGCCCGCTTGCTGGAAATCCCGATGACCCATCGGCTATCGAAGCTCTCGCACGGCAACCGCACCAAAGTATGGCTGCTGCTGGCTCTGGCGCAGGGCGCCGATTTGCTGGTGCTGGACGAACCAACATCGGCCCTCGACCCCATCATGATCGACCAGGCGTTGCGGACGCTGCTCGAAGATCACACCGCCGAAGGCCGCACCATTTTCTTTGCCTCCCACCACCTGGCGGAAGTGGAACAGATAGCCGATTGGGTAGGGATCATCGAGCAGGGCAAGCTGCTGCTGGAGGCGCGGCTGGAAGACATCAAGAACGAATTCCGGCTGATTATCGCGGCGGGCAATAACCTGCCCGCCTCGACCTCTTCCCAAATCATCTCCACCGTGCCATCCGACAGGTTTCGCAGGTACGTCATGACGCGCGCGGCGGAGGCGTTCGCCGCGGAACTTCGCAGCCAGGGCGCCGAGATCGTCGAAATCTCCCCGCTCACGCTCCGAGAAATCTTTTTGGCGCTCTTGAAGAAGGAGGAGCCATGTACGCCTGGAAATACTGGCGTGACACCCGCGCTCGTTTCCTGACGTTCTCAGTCCTTTGGCTGGGCATTGCCCTGTTGCTTGTATTTACCACGCTGTCGACACATACCCGGTCGGAGCATTGGTGGCGGCCAGCAGTGCCGGGAGGCGGTTATTATCCTGTTTGGACGCAGGTAATATTCGGTATTGCTATCTGCGGCGGAATGATGGCCGCCATGGCGGGATTCTTCTTGGGCGCTTCGGGGGCGGGCGAGGAGTTCGAGCGCGGCACGCTGCCGTTCCTGGCGACTCGGCCACGGCCGCGAACTTATTTCGTGTGGACCGGTTGGGTGGTGGGCGCTGGTGAACTGCTCGTTCTGTTGGCCGCGGGAATGGGCGTGGCGTTCACGGTACTCATTCATTTCACGGTGGCAGGGGCTCAAATAGCGATTCGTCCGCACATCCATCAGTGGCTCCCACCACATTTCGGTTGGGGTTGGCTCATCCGGTTTTTCGGCTGGCGGATTGGGGGCTTGCTTCTGCTGCTGTGGGTCACGGCGCTCGTTTGCTACAGCCTCACCTACTTGCTGACGCTGATTGCCCGCGGCCGTTCCAACGGCGCCGCCTTGGGTATGGGAGTGAGCGTCGCTTACCTCGTAGCTGCTTATCTGCTTCATTATTACGCGCGCATTCAGATCCCGACGCCCGTCGACCTTTTCGACTGGACGATGGATGGCACGACGCGGCTGCTATACATTGCCGGGCATTACGTTGTCGTTCACACTTCCATCCCGTACCCGTTTTCCCAGTTGGCGGGATGGCTCGTTTTGTCCGTTGCCTTCGTATTCGCCCATCGGTTGCTGTTTGATCGTGCCGATGTGTAAAAAAGCTGCGCCGACGCTCCACCGGCGAGATGAGCATGGGCGAGAAAGAACGCACCATCGACGTGGACCTGGGCGGCCCGCTGTTTGCCGACGCCGCCGGCTCGGCGCACGCCGTGGCCGCGCTGCCGCTCAGGGAGGGTTATTCCACCTCCTGCCGCAACCTGGACCTGATGCGCCAGAAAGTAAAACTGCTGCAGTTGAAGGTGTCCGGTTCCGAGAGCGTGACTGTGCCGGCGGGGACGTTCGAAGCCTACAAGGTGGAGATCTCCTCGGCCGAGGGCGGTCCGGAGAAAACCACCATCTGGGTGGCCAAGGACTCGCGCAAGCCGGTGAAGATCTCGAGCCTGATGCCGGAAATGGGCGGGGCCACGCTGACCGCCGAACTGGTCTAGTAGCAGACTCAACACGAAGAACACAGAGGCACAAAGACACAAAGGAAAGACACGAGGACGGCCCAGGCATCCGCTTTTGGTGTTTTTTTCTTCGTGCCTTCGCGCCTTTGTGCTGAAAGCCCGCGTCGCTAACGTTTCAGCGCCTGGAAGATGTTGCTGAAGTCGTCTGTCCAAAGGCGTGGCGGACGATCCAGAGCGACCGGCTGAACATGGTCGCGCAGGCCGGCCAGGCGCAGCATTGCCGGGCGCCTGGAGAGCAGCACCCAGTCGGCGCCGGCATTCTTCACCTGCGCCGAGCTCAGGCCGGCGTCGGCCGCCAGGCCAGCGACCACGAGCGCGAGATCGAGGAACCTGTTGGAGATGTGAACGGCCAGAACGGAATCAGGCCCGCGCAAATGCCCCACGTAAATCCGGAAGGCCTCGCGGGTCAGCAGGTGCACGGGTATCGAGTCGCTGCTGAAGGCATCCAGGACCAGCACGTCGAACTGCTGCGGCTGGCGACGGCGGAGTTCGCGCTCCAGCGCCAGGCGCGCGTCGCCGGCAATAACCTCGACTCTCGCCCGCGAGTCGCGCAAAAACGTGAACTCAGGCGACTCACTCCTGGATAGAGCCGTTACGTCCGGGTCGATCTCGTAGAAGCGGTAGTAATCCCCCGGCTGGCCGTATGCGGCCAGGGTGCCGGTGCCCAGACCGACCACCCCCACGCGCAACGGATTCGTGCGCGGGTAACCCGCCAACAGCAGGTTGATCCCCGTGTCGCGCGCGTAGTAGCTGGTCGGTTCGCCCCTCCGTGCGGGATCCAGACTCTGCTGGCCATGCACGATTCGCCCGTGGCGCAGAATCCTGTAACCGCCCTGATCGAAAACCTTCTTTACACCAAAAAAATTCCGGGTGATGACGCGGACGCCCGCGGCGTCGGAGTGCCAATGCACGATCAGCAGCAATGTGAAGACGGCCAGAACCACGCCGGAGGATATGACGGCGAGCGGAGCCGCGCGCCGCGCCCCGGCCGCCGGTCTCCGCGCCGCCCGCGCGGCAAAGAACGCCGTCACGCAGACAGTCGCGTAGTAGCCGGTCCCCAACGTGCCGCGCAGCAGAAAGCGCACGGCAATGCCGATCAGCATCAAGAGGCCCAGAATCATGGCCCAGGCAAGCCACGGCCGCGCTTCATGGAACCAGGATGCGCGGTCGGATACGAGCACGGCAAACAGCAGAGTGCCGCAGCCGATCAGGGAGATCTGGAACTCCCAGTAGTTGCGAAAAACGAGCGGCGCGGCCAGAACGACGAAGATTCCGCCGAGCGCGCCGCCCAGCGAGACTGCCACATAAAACGGCGTGAGGTACCGGGGCGCCGGCTTCAGGCGCGCGAGCTCGCCATGGCAAACCATGCACACCACAAACAACGCGCTGGAATAGATCAGCAATTGCCAGAAGAGGTTTGCCAGGGCGCCCATGGCCGAAGTGACTAGGGCCAAGAAAACGGCGGCCAGATAGAGCGGATGGAAGATTTCCCGCCGATACCAGCGAGGGCTGTCGAAACAGATGATGAACGACAGCAGGTAGAGGCAGAGCGGCAGCACCCACAAAACAGGCGTAACCGGCACTTCCTGGCAAATCAGGTTTGTGGTGGCCAGCAGCGCAACCGACGCGCAGGCGGGCAGCGCCAGCCATAGCGCCCGGCGGAATTGCGGATTGCCGATTTCGGACTGTAAGCGTGGTTGAGTTCCGTCCGCCTCGGCGGACAATCCGCAATCCGCAATATGCGTTTCCGGCGCGCCTTTGCCAAAGCTCAAGGCAACGGCGGCGGTGGCGAGTGAAAACGCGCCGTAGCAGGCGCTCCACAGCCACCCCTGGTGCCGTACCGTCAACACCCGCTCCAGCAGGAATGGATAGCAGAGCAGGCCCGCCAGCGAGCCGGCGTTCGACAGCGCGTAAAGCCGGTACGGCGAGCGGCCGGCTCCGCATAAGCTGAACCAGCGCTGCAACAGGGGGCTGGTGCTTGCCAGCAGGAGAAACGGAAACGCGACGCTGACGCACAGCGTGCCAACGATCCCCAGCAGGGGGTTGGTGTGCTCGCCCGGCTTCCACGCCTCGCCAGCAGTGATCGGCGAAGGCCAGGCGAAGGAAAGAATCAGCAGCAGGGCGCCGCAAGCCGCAAGCAAAAACAGGTGAACGGCGGCCTGCGTGCGCGGCCGCAGCCGGCTGCTAATGACGTGCGCGTAAAGGTACCCGCCCAACAACAGCACCTGGAACACCAGCATGCTTGTGTTCCACACCGCCGGCGCGCCGCCGAACCAGGGAAGAATGTGCTTGCTGACGACGAGCTGCACGAGGAACAGCAGCAGGGCGCCGAGGAAGACGGCGCCGCCGTAAAGGAGGCGCGCGGGAAGCGCCGTCGCCCGGGGAGCAACCGGCTGGACCGCTGAGGAACCGTCCATACCACACCTTATACACGGTCTGCGGGCGCCGGGTCGCTCTCTTTGACGGTTTCTGACCGCTGTGCTTCCAGGCACTGCGGCTTATGAGGTACGGCATACGCCGCACCATCGGGCACGCTAAACAATAGCCATGACGGCAGCGGTGACGCCGAGTATACTGCGGACCATGTTCTTCACGTCGAAGCAAACGGTGTCGCGCCTTCTGCCCCTTTTCATTTTTGCTGTCACGCTGAATGCTGCCGAGGTAACGGGCAAGTGGGAGGGCACCGGCGAATTGAAATTCGCCAATGGCGAAAGCAGAGACAGCAGCGTCTATCTGGACCTTCGCCAGGATGGACAGGAAGTCGCCGGCAGCGCCGGGCCGGGGCCCGACCGCGTGCTCCCCATCAGCAAAGGAAAACTGGATGGCAATAAGCTCACCTTTGAAGTGGTGGCGCCCGTTGAGTCCTCCGGCGACGGCCTGGTCATCTTCGACTTCACAGTCTCGGGCGACAAGATGGAGGGCACGGTGAAGTGCGCGCGCTTCAGCGGCAAGCTGTCGCTGAAGCGCTCCTGAGGCTGGCTTTGGCGGGCACAGTGAGGCGGGCGCTCAGCGCAGCGCGGCAAGAATCATAGACAGCGGCTTGAGCTCGCGGCGGAGCGGATCGAGTGCCAGGCTGAGGGCTGTCAGGGTGAAGACACCGAGCAGGTTGCAGTCGCTTCCCTCGCCAAAGATCACGTCGGCGCCGCCGATCCGATCCCCGTACTAGAACAAGGCAATTCCCTACAGTGCACATGAGAATTTCTGCGGAGATACGGACTTGCTGAACCGAAATGAAAGACTTGCGTCCGCGCTCTGAACCCTTCAGAATCGTCAGTCCGGCTGAGTTTCCCGGGCAAAATCGGGTCAAAAGCAAATTCCGGCGAGGAATAGAAACATGAGTGCCAGGGGGAGCGTTTGACCCACCGCTGAGGCGTTTTCTCGTTGCTCGTCCATTGGTGACACCCGCCTGAGCGGGACGTCTTCAGAAAGGGGTGCTGACTGATGGCTACCGCCGCCGCAAACGTTTTGAGGAATCCTTATGACGCCGCCATGGAGAACTTCGAGATTGCCGCGAACGCTCTCGAACTGGAAATGAATATCCGCACGATGATCAAATACCCGGAGAGGGTTCTGGGCGTGACTGTGCCGATCCAAATGGATAACGGCGAGGTCTACCCCTTCCAGGGATACCGGGTCCAGCACAACACCTCGCGTGGCCCCGCCAAGGGCGGAATCCGCTACCACCCGAATGTGAACGAGGATGAAATAAAGGCGCTCGCCAGTTGGATGACCTGGAAATGCGCGGTGGTGAACATCCCGTTCGGTGGAGGAAAAGGCGGCGTGACCTGCGATCCGAAGAACATGTCGCAAAGGGAACTGGAACATTTGACGCGCCGCTATACCAACGCCATCCTTCCCCTGATCGGTCCCGGACGGGACATTCCGGCGCCGGATGTTTACACCAATCCCCAGATTATGGCCTGGATCATGGATACCTACAGCATGACCAAGGGGTACCTCATCCCCGGCGTCGTCACCGGGAAACCCATCAGCCTCGGTGGGTCCCAGGGCCGAAACGAAGCTACCGGCTACGGAGTGCTTTACACCGTCCAGTGCGCGTGCGAACACCTGCACCTTCCGCTAAAGCGGGCCAAAGTGGTCGTGCAGGGTTTTGGCAACGCGGGTTCCGTGGCCGCTGACCTGCTCCACAGCCACAAGTGTTACGTAATGGCAGCCAGCGACTCTCGGGGTTGCATCTACAACAAAGACGGCCTCGACATTCCGACGCTGATGCTGCACAAAGAGAAAACCGGGAGTGTTGCGGGTTACCCAGCGTCGGAATCGATCACTCCGCAGGAATTGCTTGCCCTGGAATGTGACATTCTGATTCCCGCCGCGCTGGAGAACACCATTCACGGCGGCAACGCTTCGCAGGTACGGGCTAAGATCATCGCCGAGGCGGCAAACGGGCCCGTGACCCCCGACGCGGACCGCGTGCTGGATGTGAACGGCGTTTTCATCATCCCCGACATCCTGTGCAACGCAGGCGGTGTCACCGTTTCGTATTTCGAATGGGTGCAGGACGAACAGCACCTGTTCTGGGAGGAGCAGGAAGTTTACGCTCGACTGGAGCGCATTATGAAGCGGAGCTTCAGCGAGGTCCTGACCATTCACCTGGAACGCAAAGTAAACATGCGAACCGCGGCCAACATGCTGGGCATCGGCCGCGTCGCCGAGGCAACCAGGGTCCGTGGCCTTTACCCGTGATTTGGCTCACCATGCGCCGAGGTGAGCTCTGATCTGGTTGTGGCGACAGACAGCCTCATATCCAGCCCAGATTGCCCCCTCAGCTCAGTCCTAGGGCTTGGCGCCCGCAACTCGGGCAACTGCAGCGCGCGGTACTACGCCCAATAGGTGCGGTCGAGCGAGCGGTACTGGACGGCTTCGGCGATGTGAGTGGATTTGATCGCGGGGAGGCCCTCCAGGTCGGCGATGGTGCGGCCGACTTTCAGGATGCGGTCGTGGGCGCGGGCCGAGAGACCCATCCGTGTCATGGCGGCTTCCAGGAGTTTCTCGGAGGCTTCGTCAATGGCGCAGTGGCGGCGGATCAGGCGCGTGCTCATCTGGGCGTTGGCGTAGACGCCGTCTTTGCGGAAGCGCTCCAGTTGCACGCCGCGCGCCCGCTCCACCCGCGCGCGGATGTCGGCCGAGCTTTCCGCGCTTTCCTCGCCGCGCAGCTCGCGATACTTCACCGCCGGCACGTCCATGTGGATGTCGATGCGGTCCAGCAGCGGCCCGGAGATTTTTGAGACGTAGCGCTGGATCATGGCCGGCGTGCAGTGGCACTCGCGCGTCGGGTCGTTGAAGAATCCGCAGGGGCAGGGGTTCATGGCCGCCGCCAGCATGAACAAAGCCGGGAAGGAAAGCGTCATGGCGGCGCGGGCGATGGTGACCACGCCGTCCTCCAGCGGCTGCCGCATGACCTCCAGCACGTTGCGGCGGAACTCAGGCAACTCGTCCAGGAACAGCACGCCGTTGTGCGCCAGGCTGACTTCGCCCGGGTGAGGGATGTTGCCCCCGCCCACCAGCCCGGCGTCGGAGATGGTGTGGTGCGGGGAGCGGAACGGGCGCGTCCCCAGCAGCCCCTGCGCCGAATCCAGCACCCCGGCCACGCTGTGGATCTTGGTGGTCTGCAGGGCTTCCTCGAAGCTGAGCGCCGGCAGGATGCTGGGCAGGCGCTTGGCCAGCATGGTCTTGCCGGAACCGGGCGGCCCGATCATCAGCATGTTGTGGGAGCCGGCGGCGGCTACTTCGAGCGCGCGCTTGGCTGCCTGCTGGCCGCGCACCTCGCGGAAATCGACGTTATAGGTGCTGCTGCGGGCAAAAACTTCCGCCAGGTCCACCCGCGTCTGCTGAAACGTCTGAGCGCCGTTGACCAAAGCCATGGCCTCGCCCACCGAGTTCAGCCCGAACACATTGACACCTTCGACCACGGCCGCCTCGCGGGCGTTGGCCGCCGGCACCACCAGGTTGGCGATGCCGGCGTCGCGGGCCTGCACGGCGATGGGCAGCGCGCCCCGCACCGGCCGCAGCCCACCGTCCAGGGACAGCTCGCCGACGAACAGGAATTCCGCCAGCCGCGCCCGCGCCACCGCCTCCAGACCGCACAGGATCCCCATGGCCATCGGCAGGTCGAAGCCCGAGCCTTCCTTCTTCTTGTCGGCCGGCGCCAGATTCACCCAGACGCTCTGCCCGAAGAAGTAGCCGCAATTCTTCAACGCGCCCCGGACGCGCAAGGCGCTCTCCTTCACGGCCATGTCGGGCAGGCCGACAATGA
>Ga0315282_10006767_pt1 | contig 19046 bp, 14 predicted proteins | sample YL17G07_20_MG_FD_203693 | JGI IMG/M metagenome (GOLD analysis project Ga0315282, IMG submission 203693) | Sediment microbial communities from Yellowstone Lake, YNP, Wyoming, USA - YL17G07_20 | ecosystem: Environmental > Aquatic > Freshwater > Lake > Sediment | place: USA: Wyoming | collected... | reverse complement strand
TGTATATAACTTGGATAATAAATCTTTATCTTCATGCCAACCAGCATATTCTATAAAACCTTTTTCATACCATCTATTCAGATTCTTCACCTGGTTTTCACACATGCAAACACCGATTGTCGGCACCCCTGTTCTCGCAAGTTCATATAATGTGTACCCTCCGGCAGAGATTGCGATATCGGATCCTAACATCAATCCTTTCATTTCTTCGGCATCAGGATGGTATATGAGATTAACATTCTTATTTTCCAATTTCTGTATCTTTTTTATATTGCGAAACCCCATTCCTATAACAACATTCTTTATTAAATGAGGGCATTCTTCATTAAGAAACTTCAAGATCTTTGGGGTCACATTATTATTATCACAACCGCCAAATGTGATTAGCGCACTTTTTATCTCTTTATTTATCTTTTTTTTCTTAATGTCCCAGAATGATTTTCTTAGAAGAGAGTGCCGGGTACCGAGAAGGTGTAAAGTGCCGTTTCTTTTATTATAACCTAACTCGTTAGCGAAAATACCTCCATTTATTACTACCCCTTTTGGATAATCCAGCCTTTTAATATCGTCTATATAAACAGGGGTCTTTGTTAAACAAGATACCTCTTCATAAAAAGAAATGTCTGCCAGATAAGAATCGATAATAGTTATATCTGCATTAGCTATTATTTTTAGCGCTTTATTTTTTTCTTTAACCCAATTAAATCTATAGTACTTTGCATCTGTTAATAAATCTTTAACGCTATCATCTCCATTTACTATAAATTCTGGTAACATGCCTTTTTCTTCAAAAGCTTGATACAACGCTACACATCTGGTAATATGCCCAAAACCTATATTAACGCCTCCTTCGGTCAATATAAAAACTTTCATTTCAAGAAAACCTCTTAAATACGCTAAGCGTGGTGTCTATTATATAATTCATATCCTTAGTAGAAATAGAATAATGCAAAGGAATGCTAATTTCTCTTTGATAGAAATTTTCCGCATTCGGACAGATTACTTTTTCGTATCCAGATTGTTTATAATAAGGTTGTTGATAAACAGGTATGTAATGCACCTGGACATTTAACCCTTTTTCCCTTAATCTATAAAAAATTTCCTTTTTTCTTTGTTTATATTTATCTTTCAATCTAATAGCATATAAATGCCATGAGGATTTAACATTTTCTCCTTCTTCTGGCAGACTAAAAAATTTATTTCCTCTAAATGATTCTTCGTACATCTTTACGATTTCTCTTCTTCTCTTTATAAATCTATTGAGCTTTTTAAATTGAGATAACCCTAAAGCACATTGAAAATCAGTTAATCTATAATTAAAACCTAATTCCCTCATCTCATAATACCAAGCACCTTTTTTTGTAGTCTTTTTATCTTTATAAACCCCGTGCGTCCTTAATGCCTTTAATCTCTCATAAATTCTCCTGTCGTTAGTAGTAATTGCCCCGCCTTCACCTGTAGTTATATGTTTTACGGGATGAAAACTGAATACAGTCATATTAGAATGCTTACAGCTGCCTACCTTAATCCATTTTCCGTTTGCCTTATATTCCGCGCCTAATGCGTGGCAGGCATCTTCTATCACAATTAAGTTATGTCTTTCAGCTATTCTCGCTATCTCAGGCATATCGCAAGGTAGACCGGCAAAATGAACCGGCAATATAGCTTTTGTTTTTCCGTTAATTCTTTTCTTTATCTCTTCAGGATCTATATTTATCGTATCGTAATCAATATCCGCAAATACAGGACTAGCCCCTGTATAGAGAACGGCATTAGGCGTTGCCAAAAACGTAATAGGAGAAGTGATTGCTTCATCTCCTTTTTTAAGACCTGCTGCAAGGCATGCTAAATGCAAGGCAGCCGTGCCAGATGAAACAGTTACTGCATATTTAACCCCACAATACACTGCAAGAGTCTCTTCAAATTTCTGAACCATCGGTCCCTGGGTAAGCCAATCGCTCTTTAGAACCTTAACGACTTCTTTAATGTCATCTTTATCAATAAATTGTCTGCCGTAAGGTATGTGTTTCATATGTAAATAGATTCCCGCTTCCGCGGGAATGACATTTATCAGAAGCCTTCGGATTTTATAATTTTTTTCAACTGTTCTGTGTTCAGCCAATCTTTATTATTATCGCTTCTATAGCCTTGGAACCCTATTCCTAAACATTTTCCATCTTTTTTATCACTATTATAACCCACTACTTTAGGGTAAACGATAAACCTGTCTTTAAACTCATAGCTATGAATCCCATCATCGGAAGATAATAGGCTCTCATGTAACTTTTCTCCGGGCCTTATTCCGATAATTTTCTGTTTGGACCTGGGGCATATAGCCTTTGCAAGATCTGTAATCTTCAGACTAGGTATCTTAGGCACAAAAATCTCTCCGCCTTTCATCGTTCCCAGGCAGCTTAATACAAACTCTACCCCCTGTTCCAATGTAATCCAAAAACGCGTCATATCCTTATCTGTTATAGGAACTTCTTTTTTTTGGCTGCATTCTTTAAAGAAAGGTACTACACTGCCACGAGAACCAAATACATTGCCATATCTTACTACGCTGAACTTTGTGCCATGCGGCGAATAATTATTTGCGGCAATAAACATTTTTTCAGCGCAAAGCTTGGTGGCACCGTATAGATTTACTGGATTTACAGCTTTATCAGTGCTAAGCGCTATAACCCTTTCAACCTTATTGTCTATGGCAACGTTAATAACATTCTCCGCGCCAAATACATTTGTCCTAACAGCCTCGAAAGGATTATATTCAGCAGTAGGGACTATTTTTAAAGCTGCGGCATGAATAACTATGTCCACTCCATGAAGAGCCCTGTGCAGCCTTTCGGCATCTCTCACATCGCCTATGAAATACCTGATATTTTTATATTTTTCTTCACTAAAAATGTTTTTCATTTCATACTGCTTCATTTCATCCCTGCTGAAGATAATAAGCTTTTTTGGTTTATACTTAGACAATACTATTTGTGTAAATTTTTTACCAAACGAACCTGTGCCGCCTGTAACAAGTATTACTTTATTATTCATAAATATTCTCCTATGATCTATTTGTTAAATCCAATAACTGTGTTTCCCATTTTAAACAAGGCCTTATAAATGAATTCTTGAAAATAGCTGAAAGACTATTATATCCTTGAAAAACCACATCAAACCCTAAAATTCTATCAAGCACAAGATGCTCAACCTTGGGATATTCTAAATGCGCTGAAACATAAAAACGTTTTTCGCCAAACATATTAGGCGGAATATAACAAACTGACATGTATACACCGGCATCCTTTCTATAAGAATTAACTTCTTTTTCATCATCTACAGTCGTTGTTATAAGGATTTCTCTATTCTCTTCATCTACTATATGTATATTTACCCTCAGGTTATTGACAGCATTCAGGCATTCATATGTAATGCATATTTTGATGACCTCACTGGAATTAAAAATACTGCAAGGTTCATTCTGCTGATTCAATAGTTTTATTTCTTTAAAACGTATAAAAGGATTAGCCCTATTAATATATCCTTCTATCTTTGCTTCCAATTCTTTACCTGAAACACATGCCTCGAGACTTAAATTCTGGGCAAGATACCTGGATACAGTTATTTCAGGTTCTGAATCCATGGATATCATACCTCCTTCAAGTATTATAACGCGGCTGCATAAACTGCGTATAGCACTCATATTATGGCTTACAAATAGTATTGTCCTCCCGCCTTTTGAAACATCTTTCATTTTACCCAAACATTTTTTCTGAAACTCAGCATCTCCGACAGCAAGAACTTCATCTACCAGCAGAATCTCGGGTTCCAAATAGGCAGCCACTGAAAAAGCAAGCCTGACCTGCATACCGCTGGAGAATCTTTTGACAGGCATATCGATAAATTTTTCCACTCCTGAAAAATTAACTATCTCATCAAACTTTTTATCTATCTCTCTTTTCTTCATTCCCAGAATAGAGCCATTGAAATATATGTTTTCCCTTCCCGTAAGCTCAGGATGGAAACCTGTCCCAACTTCTAGCAAACTTCCCACTCTTCCGCGTAAGCGAATCTCGCCTTCAGTAGGGTGGGTAATCCTGGAGAGTATCTTTAAAAGCGTTGTCTTTCCCGCACCGTTCCTGCCAATAACACCTACAACCTCACTAGGATTAACATCAAATGATGCGTCCTTAAGCGCCCAGAAATCTTCTTTTAAAGAAATAGTTCTCTTCTTCTTAAAAATACCAAAAGGACTTTTGAAACAATTAACCATGCTGTCTCTTAGGGTAAGATAGGCTTCCTTATGAATTATTCTATATTTTTTTGATAGATTCTTTATTTCAATTATCGAATTAGCCACTATTTCTCCTAAATTATATCTGCAAAAAACTTTTCTGTTTTTCTAAAATAGAATATACCGAATATAAAGAGTAAAGCGCTTATAACCATTGATACCGACAGAATCTGCCAATCTATATCTTTCGTGCCAAGAATAACCGCCCTTGCAGCCTCGATAACTCCGGCCATTGGGTTAAGGGCTAAAAGCCATTTAAATTTTGCGCCTACCATGCTGACAGGATAAATAACAGGCGTAAGAAACATAAATATCTGTATGAAAAATGGTATTACATATCGGACATCCCTGTATTTGACATTGATTGACGCAAGGAAACAGCCAAGACCAACAGAGCTCAAGAATGTTATAAAAAGTAATAATGGTATATAAAAAATACCTGCTATATTTGGTATATAATGATAATAAAACATTATTCCGACTAACACAATCGAAGCTATGGCAAAATCAACCAGCCCTATAAGAGAAGAAGATATCGGGATAATCAGCCTTGGAAAATATACTTTTTGTATGATATTCGCATTCCCTACCATGCTCTCGCTTGAATGAGAAAGCCCGAAGGAAAAATAATCCCATAATAGGAGGCCTATATACACAAATATAGGGTATGGTATGCCGTCAGAAGGCATCTTGGCAAATCTTCCGAAAAAAAATGTAAATATCAACATCGTGGTCAAGGGTTTAAAAATAGCCCATGCCACTCCTACGACAGTCTGCTTATATCTTACTTTTATTTCTCTCCAGACAAAAAAATATGCCAGTTCCCTGTAATACCATAATTCCTTAAAATCAATGCGCAGCCAGCCTTTTTGAGGCTTTATGATTATTTCGTTTTTTTCAGTAGTTGTAGACATATTTAAGGGCGCGCGGAGGCTTACTCCGCTACGCCACCTACGGGGAGGCCTGCGGCCACCCCGTAGGAGTCTTCGCTCCGTTTGTACCAGTCTATTGTGTTTTTAAGGCCTTGCTCAAAATTTGTTTGGGCTTTAAAACCAAATTCTGTAAAAGCTTTTGTAGTATCCAGCATGCGCCTGGGCTGGCCATCTGGTTTTGATGAATCCCATGTAATCTTACCTTTAAAACCCGTTAATTTACTTATTAAATCAGCTAGGTCTTTTATTGATATTTCAAAACCTGCGCCGATATTAATTGGTTCGCTCTTATTATATTTTTCTGTAGCAAGGACAATGGCTTCAGCGCAATCTTCTACATATAAAAATTCACGGGTTGCTTTGCCGGTGCCCCAGACTACAAGCTCAGGGACAGTCCCCTTTCCCTCGACTACGCTCGGGACTTCCTTCGGTCGCGGGGACAGTCCCCTAGGCGCGGAGCTACGCTCCGCTACTCCATTATGTTTCTGCGCATCAAGGCATTTTTTGATTAATGCAGGGATTACATGAGATGAATCTGGGTTAAAATTATCACATTGACCAATCCAGTTAAATTTTAAGTTTCTTCCTGCATAAATAATATGATTCTTATCTGTAGTAATGCAATATGCCTTTTGCTTTATCTTTTCTATTTGCATATCTTTATATTTTATAGTAGTGTTTAATTTTTTTAATCTCATGGATATCTTCCAGCATCCTTTATCTTTGGATACCGCTCCAACTTTAATCCCACACAGGAAAGCCAGATGGAGAAAATCAAACATTAGCTGATCTGATTTTGTAGTATATTTTCTTTTGTCCCTATGCCCGTCTCCTTTCATTAATGCGTTAAATAATAACCTAACTAATTTAGGGTGCCAATCAAAAACAAAATCGGGTACTTTCTTATTAGCTGCACCCTTTCCGATATTTTCTTCTATAAATTTTTTCCAGATTCTAGAAGTAAAATAAAATGCCCTATCATCTTTGCCAAACGGGATATTCATCGATATTAAAATTTGTTCTATTTCATGCCTGTAATCTTTATTAGAACATTGAGTAATCCTTATTTGATGCGAATTTATTCCTGTTTGCGCAATAGATCCTTCTGAAATATACCATCCAAGAAATTCTGCAAAATCTTCGATTTTATATTTTAAAGGAAAAAGACCGCTGCTATTTCCTTTGGAACTACCAAAATCTTTTACATATCCATTTTTGAATTTTATATGCTCTTTATCAACATATTTTGAGAAATCAATAAATTTTGGAGATAAGCCTGTTTTGTTAGCTTTGTGAATGGCAAAAGTAATTTGACCATATTTTTTTCCGACTCTGCTTCTAAAAAAATCGGCGCGTCTCTTTACAAAACCTGTGCTTGTTTTATAGAAAATTTTATGGTCAGGAGTCACTTTAAAATCAATGGATTTAGTTTTGAATACAAAAAATTCATGAGCTGAAACCTGCTGCGTTGCTGTCACACTTGCCTGTTCAACTTCAAATGTATTTGGATTAAGAGTATAAACTATTTCTCCTTTTTTTACATCTTTTACAAATTTAACGCCTTCTTTTGTCATCATTTGCGTATCTTTTGAAAAACAAGGCCCATATAGATTTACAGGCATTAAAAATATGGAATTAAAATCATATTGCTGTCTATATGCCTGGGATTGAACCAAAAGCATCTTCTTTGCCAGGCCATAAGGAGCATTCGTTTCCTCGGGATAGCCATTCCATAAGTTTTCTTCTTTGAATGGAACCGGGGTAAACTTCGGATAGCAACAGATAGTACCTAAGGCAACAAACTTTTCTATTTTATTCAGGCGGCTTTCTTCCATAAGCTGAGCGCCCATCATTAAATTATCGTAAAAAAACTTCCCGGGATTAGCTCTGTTAGCTCCTATACCACCTACTTTGGCAGCTAGATGAACAACAATATCAGGCTTGATATCTTTATATAGCTTTTTTACTGCGGACATCTGGACTAAGTCACAGTCATTGCTTCTAGGGATAAATATGTTTTTACAGCCGCGGTCTTTTAGTTTTTTAATTACAAAGGAACCTAGAAAACCGCTGCCGCCAGTAACGACTATGTTTTTGGTAGCTAAGTTTAAGGACATTTTTTAGAACTTCTCGACTCTCCGCCTACGGCGGATCGCTCGAAGAATATTACAGTTATGGCGCGAAGCTGCGCTTCGCTACTCCTATAGCGCGGAGCTTCGCTCCGCTACTCCAGATCAGCTACTCCCTTTTAATTTTTTAAGGTAATCGGAGAAAAATATGTATAGGCTCATTAATAAAAATGCTGCCATTCCTGCGATTAATATTTTCCGAGGAGTTTGCCTTGACCCTCTCGCACCGTAAGTAGCAGAATCTAATACTTTTACCATAGGTTTAGATGGTGTAAGATTCAACTCGCTATTTATCTTATCAAGGTTTTGAATTGTAAAATTAGCAACTTTTTCTGTAAATAAAGGGTCATTGCCTTTTACGTTTATTGCAAGACCGGCTTTTAGCTCGCTAATAGCTATTGTATAAGAAAATTTCTTTTTTTTATTAAACTCTAAAAATGCCTTAATATCCTTTGCCATGCGATTACTATTTAAAATAGCTATAATAATATCATTTGAAGAATCTCCTCCGCCTAATCCTGAAATTCCTAATAATTTTCCAATAGAGGAAGATGATGATCCGCCTGAGCCACCTGAAATAATCGTAACTGTAGATACATAGTTTACAGGGCCAAGCAGCGAGAAAATAGCTGTAAAGAACATGGCTATTACCATGAGTTTTACGATGATCTTCCACCATTTTTTGTACATGTTTATATAATATAATATATTAAATTCATATTCCATATATGGCTCCTATTATAGTAGGTTGCGCGGAGCTACGCTCCGCTACTCCAATACTCCAATATAACCAACTCAATAAGGGTTAATTATAGCGTATTTTAGGGATAGGCGCAAGAGAAAATTTAGGGGGACTACTTGCTGCTACGCCACCCCTGGGGAGACCTAAAGGTCACCCCAGGGGAGTCTTCGCTCGGCCACCCCAGGGGTGGATTTTTTAGTTAAGGGCGGCGATGATGCCGACTCCGATTGCTATGCGGGATAGGACTTCGACTGTATCTTTAAGAAGCTGACCAGGCGGAGTCCAGTATTTGAATTCTTGAGGAATGACTATGGTATCGCCGCGTTCCACGAATTTCGTCATCATAAATTTATTAATAGCTTCGCCGTTAGCGCGCATAACGTATATGCCGGTTTTATCTGCGTGCTTGGTAAGGCCGCCTGTTCTCTGGATATAATAATCTATGCCCTTACTTACTTCAAAAGGAACTGAAGTAGGGTTATTGACGCTGCCTATCACTGTGATAGCTGAAGGAGACTCAGGTATAGTAATAGTATCTCTATCTTCCAGGGAAATATCATACTTGGTATGCTTCAACTGCTCGAGCGGTAAAAGAGCTATGACCATGCGGCCCTCTATATCAGCTCCTGATATTACATCCATCATTTCCATCCTAGCCCTAACAGACTGACCAATAGCATCTGCATTGGCAGAGCTTCCTGCCCTAAGTAGCATTGCTTGCTGTTCTTCCATAAGAGTGCGTTGTTCCTTCTCAAGAAACTTCTGGCGCATCTTTTCCTGAACTTCTTTTATGGATTTTCTAGTAAATACAGTGCCTGGCAAAAACGCGTCTTTAGTATATCCTCCGGCTCTCGCTATAAGGTCGCTAAGCTTCTCGCCTTCTATCACAGGGTATGTGCCTGGGAATCTTACTTCGCCTTTTACAGTAACTAACTTTTTCTCAGTAAGAGCAGGTTCTCTCTTTACAAAAAGCATATCACCTGTCTGCAGCATAATATCTTTATCTATGAGAATATTAGGGCCTAAAATTCTTTTTATACCAATATTTCTAACAACAGGCTGTTCACCCGGGATAATATGAAATAATTCTGCGCCTCTTATAAAATCCTTAGAGGTAACACCGCCTGAGCGGAATATAAGGTCTGAAATTTTCATATTAGGGGTAAGTTCATACTTACCAGGCTTATTGACTGCGCCATCTATTTCTACAAATGAAGGTGCTTGAGCCTCTGCCTCAGAATACACTAAAAGGATATCCCATTCTTTTAAAGAAATATTCTCGTCCTTGCCGCCCATCGTCATCTTATCAAGATTTATAGGGATAATTTCGCGAGAGCGGTCTTTACTGACGCGGGCTATTTCAGCTCTATAAAGATATGTGCCAGGCATAATGCCTTTGGCAATTTCTATAAGGTCTTTAATAGCCATATCTTCTTTAAGGCCGTAATCGCCAGGATTCTCGACATTGCCTAGTATGGTAACAAAATTATGTTTAAGCCTGACTATAGGAGAAACTATAACCATATCACCATTACGAAGGTTGATATCTTTAAAATTGCCATTTTTTAATTCAATATCTACTACCACGCGGCGTTCATTGTCTTTAATGCGTTCCACCTGAAGATGCTGTAGGTTTCCCGTAGGAGTAATGCCGCCTGCAAAATCCATTAAATCGCTTAAAGAAATGTCGTTTTTGGTTTCATATATAGCGGGGCGCTTGACATTGCCTGAAATAGCAACAACATCGCCTATAGAAGGGACAAATATAGTATCGCCTGACTGGATTATGGAACTATCAGCTGTTTCGCCTTTTAGTAAAAACTGGTAAAGATCTACTTCTCTGGTTTTATTGTCAGGGGCGATAACTTTTATCTTGCGCATAGAGCCCATCTTGGTAGACCCGCCTGCTTGATATAAAGCCTGAAAAATATTGGACTGGGAGCTTATAGAATATGCGCCTGGTTTTTTAACCTCGCCCATTACAAATACGCGGATATTGCGGAGCTTACCCATTGAGACATCTACGTTAAAATTTGTATAGAATTCATTGAGTTTCTGGGTGATAAGCTCTTCTGCTTCTTTAAATTTCAAGCCCCAGACATATAAAGGCCCTGATTTAGGCAGCATGATCTTCCCTTCCCTGTCTACTTCTACAGGGAAGCTTTCCTGGACACTGCCCCAGATATTAATAAGAAGCGTGTCGCCCGGACCAATCACATAATCAGCGCCCACAGGAACAACCACTGTGTCTTCTGAGCCTTGGGCTTGAGGAGAAAATGCAGGGCTTTGAGACGCTCCTCCGCCAAGTGCGGTTTTTAACATGCCAAGAGCGGCAAGAGACTCTATAGACTTTGCAGTTGAAGAAGATCCTTCTTCTTTATCTTCTTTCTTAGACTTTTCAGAAGCCATAAACAGGTCATAGCCAAATTGTTTCAAATCTCTCTGCGCCCCGAAGGAAATAGACTTTGAAAAACTGGATTCTATATTGGAAGGTTCTTCATAAAAAATAGCTTTTTGTTTAAACTTATCCTGATCTAGTAAATCCCCTTCCGGGAAAAATACAAAACCATCGTAAGGGCAGGTAAGCTGCTGCCTGAGTTTATAGTCAGACTGGTCAATAGCTTCTTGTGAAGATAATGCCTTTTTAATAGCTGCGCCTTTTGTAGATTCCTTATCTTTCGTATCATCTTTTGACTTTAAAAAGCTGAAAAGCTTATTCTGCTTATTGAGATCTTTTAACTTATCTTGATTATCCTTTAACTCAGTTTCAAAATCTGAACCTGCTTTATCTTTATCAAGATTTTCTTCTTTCTTTACTTCATACTGAACCCAATGAGAATGAGGGCTATCCTTGCCCGGACAATAGAAAAATTCCATACCGCAATTAGGGCAGCGGATCTTTTTGAAAGAAGCAATATCATTAGCCTTGGACTCATCCACCAGCTCCCGCTCCTGGGTATCCGTAGAATAGGAAAATACGCCGGAAGGAAAAATAGTGGTTAATAAAAATATAAACGCTAATAAGACGTTTAGTTGTATAGCTCTTTTAAACATTTAAACCTCCTGTTATAAACCTCGCCACCTGCGGCGGATCGCTCGAAGAATATTGCGCGAAGTTCACGGAGCCTGCCCCAAGCAACGTCGAGGGGTTCGCTTCGCTACTCCAATAGTGTTCGAGCCCTTCGACGGAGTTTATCCCGAGCGAAGTCGAGGGGCTCAGGGTAAACTTCGTCGAGAACTAAAATTTCCTTGTCACTTCTGCGCCGAGGATCTTATTTCTGGCGGTGGAACCGGTGTTATCAAAATTCTGGATATCCTGAAGCTCGAAAAATAACGTTACCTCTACATCTTTTATATTATACATATTTAGCGCATTAGTTAAACTAAATTCTAATCTTATTTGGTTTGTGCTTTCTATGAGGGCCTGACTAAGGCCTCTTCTGGTACGGCTGAGCGCAGCACTAAATTTATACTCATCAGGAAAATTAAATATGCCGGTAACTGCCATATCTTCTGAATCCGGGCCTGCTTCGTGACCGATAAAAATATCTTTATTGGTATAACCTGAAGTGTATCTAAAATGTGTATAAAAAATCTTATTGAACCTGGCAATTTCCGCTTTTAGATCAAAGCCTGGGATTTTAAAGACGTCTGTAAAATATGCGCCAGTTATAGAAGCAAGATCCACAGGAATACTTTTGGACTCGTCTTCCGCGCCCCATTCTGAATAAAGCTTGACGCCTGTTGCGATAGGGAGAAACCTGTCTATACGCTTTAGAAAAAGCTGAATATCCCATGACATAATATGGTTTTCCGGTTCATCTCCCCCTCCGCCTGCGCTGAATACAAGAGACTCTGTGCCTATAAAATGGCTGAAACCCAGCATGTTAACACCCTTCCCTCCAAACATAAGCACATGGCCTAAACCTAATTTTAAAAATCCGCAAGGTATATAATCAAGCTTCCATCCTGAAATCATTGCATGCGAAAGAGTAAAATTTTTATCCATTTTGGTTACGAAAAAATTTCCGCAGAAGCGGCCCATGTTTTTAAAAATCCAGGGAAGCCTGAAAGGAGTGACATTGTTTATTCTAAAGGTGTCCAGTGGAAAAGCATTGTTAGTCATAAGGATTGTCCCGCGGAAACCAGGCCCCCACCACATAGAAGTTTTTCCAAGGGCATATTCTGTATTCCAGTTTTTTGGGTTAATCCTTAAATGGGCATTTTCAAGTTGAACGTTTATATCGTCTTTGGAATATCTTAAGCCGGGTGTAACTGAAACAGCGCATATATCTGAAAACTTAGCCCATGATGTAGCCTGGATCCTGGCATTAAAGCCGTCTTTTAAAACCCAGCCATCTTTATTTTCAAAGAGCATGCGGTCTTTATCAAGCTTCGCATAAACTTTTTCTATCTTTATATCATTTAGAATCTTGAGCGTATTTTTTGGGAGCGGCTGGTCAAAGGTAGAGGCAACTTCAACACCTATTTCCACCAGCTCAACTCTATATTCGCCAATAAGCTTATTTAACAAAGTTTCTAAATAATCCTGCTCGTTCCAGTCAAATTCTTTATCGTAATCTCTGGATTTATCAATGGCTGTTTTAATAATATGAGCCATCTTTATGCGGGAGACCGGACGGACGCCAATATCAGCTATGTCGCAAAGACCAATGATAGCTAATTTTTCGATGGCGTCGTAACTCCAATGGCGCAGAGGGACGTCAACTGAGGGAGAAGCCTCCGAAATACATGGAGACAAAAGAGCAAAGAATAAAATTAATATAAAGGCGCGGAGCTTCGCTCCGCTACTCCAATTCATTAGGTTTTGAACCAATTTATAGTCTCTTTTAGGCCTTTTTCTAAATCAACTTTTGGTAACCAGTTTAAAAGTTTCTTGGCTCTCGTAATATCAGGTTGACGGAGTTTAGGGTCATCTACAGGAAGAGGATTGTAAATAATTTTACTTTTACTGTTAGTAAATTTAATAATTAACTTCGCAAGGTCTATGATTTTTAATTCATGAGGATTCCCGATATTGACAGGGTCATGCGCGTCAGACTGACTAAGACGAAAAATGCCTTCTATGAGGTCTGAAACAAAACAAAGGCTCCTGGTCTGATCGCCTTTACCGTAGACAGTAATTGGCTCATTCTTCAATGCCTGAGTTATAAAGTTTGGGATGACTCTGCCATCTTTTTTTCTCATCCCAGGGCCATAGGTATTAAAAATACGCACTATTCGAGTATCAAGATTATGAGCTTTATGATATGCCGTGGTAATGGCTTCTGCGAAACGCTTGGCTTCGTCATAGACACCCCTGGGACCAACACAATTTACATTACCATAATAAGATTCAGGTTGAGGATTTACTTTAGGATCGCCGTAAACTTCTGAAGTAGAAGCAAGTAAAAATTTGGCCTTCTTAGCTTTTGCAACTCCTAAGGCATTATGCGTGCCCAGAGAGCCTACTTTAAGAGTCGGGATAGGGTACATCAGGTAATCTATAGGACTCGCAGGCGAAGCAAAGTGCAGAATAATATCCACATCATCCTCTAAATCTATGTGTTCGGAAACATTATGTTTTATGAATTTAAAGTTTTGGTCACTCTCAAGGTGGGAAATATTAGCAAGGCTTCCAGTTATAAGGTTATCCATACAAATAACCTTATAACCTTCTTTCAAAAATCTATCGCATAAATGGGAGCCAAGGAATCCTGCTCCTCCGGTGATTAAAGCTGTTTTAGGCATTTTACTCTCTTTAGATCCTCATCAACCATCATTTTTACTAATTCTTTAAATGTTACGCGGGGTTTCCAGCCGAGAATGCGCTTGGCTTTGGAATAGTCGCCTTTTAGCTCATGGACTTCTGCGGGCCTGAATAAATTCTTGTCATTTTTAACATATTTTTTCCAGTCAAGGCCTATGTAGCTAAAGGCTAATTTTACAAATTCTCTGACTGTATGAGTTTCGCCTGTAGCAACTACATAGTCATCAGGCTTTGGCTTCTGCAGCATCATCCACATAACTTCACAGTAGTCGCCTGCAAAACCCCAGTCCCTTTTAGCGTCTAAGTTTCCGAGCTTAAGCTCTTTGGCAAGGCCTAATTTAATATTAGCTGCGGCGCTAGTGATTTTACGGGTAACGAATTCATAGCCTCTTAAGGGCGATTCGTGATTAAAAAGAATACCATTACAGGCAAAAATATTATATGCCTCGCGATAATTACGGGTAAGTTCAAATCCAGCGACTTTGGAAATACCATAAGGAGAACGCGGATAAAAAGGCGTCTTCTCAGTCTGCGGCACTTCTCTTACATGGCCGAACATTTCGCTGGAAGCGGCAAAGTAAAACTTGCACTTAGGGGTTTTTTCTTTGATGGCAGAGAGCATAAAATGGGTGCCGTTAATATTGGTATTTATCGTCGAGAACTCGTCTTCAAATGAATAGCTTACAAAACTCTGCGCTGCCAAATGATAGCATTCATCCGGTTTAATCTTTTCCACTATTTTAAAGATACTCGCGTAACTCTCCATAGAGCCTGGATGCAGAATAATCTTATCCAATATGCCTCTCAGCCTCCAGAGCCTGTGATCAGGATCTTCCAGCGCCACGCGCCTGACTATTCCATGAACCTCGTAGCCTTTTTTAAGAAGAAACCTGGATAAGTATGCGCCGTCTTGGCCAGTAATGCCAGTAATTAAAACTTTTTTCTTCATTTCACTCCTTTAAAATATTCTATGGTCTTTTTCAGGCCATCTTCAAAGCCTATTTCAGGCTTAAAACCTATGAGTTTTTTAGCCCTGGAGATATCTGCGAGAGTGTGTTTTGCGTCGCCTGCTCTTATGGGACCGAATGCGGGCTTTATATCTTTTCCAAGAATCTTATTCACACATCTAACTATATCCAGGACAGTGTATGCCTTGCCGCATGCAATATTAAAGACTTCACACTTAATGCCCGGAGCAGTAGCTGATTTAATATTTGCCTGCACGACATTTGCCACATAGGTAAAATCCCTGGTCTGTTTGCCGTCACCGTGGATAGGCGGAGGAACGTCTTTAAGTATGCAGGTTATAAACTTGGGGATAACCACGGCATATTCGTTTTCCAGAGACTGGCGCGGACCAAAGACATTGAAATACCTCAGGTTTACTGTTTCAAGACCGTAGATCAGGCTAAAAATCCTGGAATAATACTCGCCTGCGAGCTTTGTAAGGCCATAAGGCGAAATAAGCTGGGGCAAAAAATTCTCTTTCTCAGGAAATTTTTCTATATCTCCGTAAATAGAGCTGGAAGAAGCTGTAACTACCCTTTTTACTTTTGCGTTGCGAGCGGCTGTAAGAATATTAAGAGTGCCGTTAATATTAACATCATTATAAAGTTCGGGATTCGCTAAAGATTTAGGAACGCTTCTTAAAGCAGCCTGATGAAGCACGTAATCAACGCCTTCAACTGCCTTAGCTACAAGCTCCTTATTTCTAATATCGCCTTTTATGAGCTCTATTTTATTTAAAACCGCTTCCAGATTCTCCATCTTTCCGGAGCTGAAATCATCTATGACTTTTACATTGTCGGCATTTCCGACTAATGCGTCTACTATGTGTGAACCAATGAACCCCGCGCCGCCTGTTACTAAAAATTTCATGATTTACCTTTTACCTTTCACCGTTCGCCGAACGCAAAATTTTTCGTTCGGCGAACGTGGTTTATAATTTAACTACATTTTTCGCGTTTTTAAAATCCTTTAAAGCATTACGCGTATCAAAAATTAGTTTTGCGTTATCCACGATAAATTTATAATCAATATCTGAATGGTCTGTAATAATAACCACGAGGTCGCTTGAAGAAATATTATCTTTTGTAAGTTTTACTGTGCTGATTTTCTTATCACCTACCTGAAAACTTGAAACAAGCGGATCGTGGCAATGGATATTGGCCTCCTTTTTAATAAGATGCCCTATTATTTCAAGGCCGGGCGATTCCCGGACGTCATTTATATCTTTTTTATATGTTATGCCTATTATCAGGATCTTAGAACCTTTTAGGGGCTTCTTTTTCGCATTTAAAATATTAGTTATTTTACTTACCACATAATGCGGCATATATGAATTTATCTCATCCGCCAGCTCAATAAACCTCGCCTCAAATCCATGCTGCCTGGCCTTCCAAGAAAGATACAGTGGATCCAAAGGGATACAGTGACCACCTATGCCTGGACCGGGATAAAAGGGCATAAAGCCAAATGGTTTGGTCTTGGCTGCGTTTATAATCTCCCAGACATTCAGGTTCATCTTGTTGCACATAAGGGCAAGTTCGTTGACCATGGCGATATTGACGCTGCGGAAGGTGTTTTCGAGAAGCTTTACCATCTCAGCTGAACGGGTGGATGAAACTGGGATTACTTCTTTTATTGCCTGAAAATATAAAAGCCTTGCTAGTTCTGTGCAGTTAGGTGTTACGCCGCCCACTATCTTAGTAATATCCCTTGTTTTATATTCAGGATTGCCAGGATCCACTCTCTCCGGAGAAAATGCCAGAAAAAAGTCTTTGCCGACCTTTGAACCGTCGCCATCAAGTTTAGGAAGTATTATCTCTTCTGTTGTGCCGGGATAAGTAGTGCTTTCAAGTATCACAAGCTGGCCTTTTCTTTTATTTTTGGCTATTGCTTCGCTCGCTGAAAGTATATATGAGATATCAGGTTCTTTGGTCTTACGTAGAGGTGTAGGAACGCAAATGATAATAGCGTCCATTTTATTTAGAAGCCTGGTGTCACTAGTGGCTTTTAGTTTGCCTAAAGCGACAAGTTCTCTTACATCTTTTGAAGGGACATCTAGTATATATGATATGCCTTTATTAATGCTCGCGACCTTTTTATCGTCTGTATCAAAGCCAGTAACGCTGAAGCCGACTTTCGCGAACTCCACTGCCAAAGGAAGCCCGACATACCCCTGCCCAATTATCCCGATATTCGCCCTTTTATTCTCAATTTTCGCCTTTAACTCGTTAAACATATTACAACTCCCGATAATCTTGACAAAACTAATATTGTCAGAGTGTCAAGTTTTTGACTCGTCCGCCTAGGCGGACTCGCTCGAACAGTATTGCGCGGAGCTACGCTCCGCTACTCCAATATTACTTAAGTTTTTGCCACCAGGTGGTGTTATTCCTGTACCAGTTTATTGTTTCTTTTATGGCTATATTAAAATCTTTGGACGGCTTCCAGCCTAATTTCCTGATCTTGGTAGAATCCAGAGAATAACGCCTGTCGTGGCCAAGCCTGTCAGTAACATAGTGAATCATTTTATCGGTTTTGCCTAAATTTTTCAATATAATCTTTGTGAGCTCTATATTAGGAATTTCAAAGTTTCCGCCTATATTATACACCTCTCCGATTTTACCTTTATCAAGGACCAGGTCTATAGCAGCGCAATTATCCATAACATACAGCCAGTCGCGGACATTCATGCCATCTCCATAAAGCGGGACTGATTTATTTTCCAGGAGACTAGTGATAAAAAGCGGGATTACCTTTTCAGGATACTGGTATGGCCCAAAGTTATTACTTGAGCGGGTAATAATAACAGGCGTTTTAAAAGTCTTATAATACGCCATAGCCAGATGATCCCCGCCTGCTTTGGCTGCTGAGTAAGGGCTGTTTGGATGAATAGGACTAGTCTCTTTAAAAGAGCCTTTGGTTATACTGCCGTAAACTTCGTCAGTGGAAACCTGAATAAATCTTTTAACATTATGCCTTTTGGCAGCTTCTAAAAGTACATATACGCCCTGGATATTAGTGCGGATAAAATCTGACGCGTCTTCTATAGACCTGTCAACATGGCTCTCTGCGGCGAAATTAATAACTACGTTACAATCTTTCACAATTTTTTCTACGATCTTTTTATCGCAAATATCGCCTTTTATAAAAGTGTAGCGGTTATCGTTTTCAATATCTCTTAAATTATCCGGGTTGCCGCAGTATGTAAGCTTATCAAGGTTTACAATTTTATAGGCAGGATATTTCTTGAGCATATGCCTTATAAAATTAGACCCAATAAACCCACATCCGCCAGTGATGATAATTCTCATAAATGCATTGTTGTTGCCGCTGAATTTTGCCCCCGTCGTTTTGCTTCGCAAAACGAAGCAGCTGGGGCAAAATTGGTTAAGGAATTCGTGTTTTACTTTTTCCAGCTACGAGATTATTAGCACGCAAGAGCGCTTCGTGCGTGCCGCAATCAGACCACCAGCCGTCTAAAACACTAAATGTCATCTGGCCGAGTTTTATATACTCGTTATTCACATCTGTAATTTCAAGCTCGCCTCTATTAGAAGGCTTCAAGGTTTTAATTATATCAAAAACTTTTTTATCATACATGTAGAAACCTGTAACAGCGTAGTCGGACTTAGGATGTTTGGGTTTTTCTACAATTTTTGTAATCTGGCTGCCTTTTACCTCAGCTACGCCGAATCTCTCAGGGTCATCGACTTTTTTAAGTAAAATCTTTGCGCCTTTCGGCTGTTTGGAAAAATCATCCACGTAATGCTTAATGGACTTTTCGATTAAATTATCGCCAAGGATTACGATAATTCTATCATTATCGGCAAAATGTGCTGCTAATCTCAAAGCTTCTGCAATGCCGCCCTCGCCTTTCTGATAAGTATAATTTATAGCCTTAAGCCCGAATTCAGAGCCATTGCCTAAAAGACGCAAGAATTCTCCTGCATGGTTGCCGCCTGTAACTATTAAAATATCTTTTATGCCTGCGTCTACCAGCGTCTGGATAGGATAATAAATCATTGGCTTGCCGTATACAGGCAGAAGATGCTTATTGGTTATGCGGGTTAATGGTTCAAGACGTTTGCCTAATCCGCCTGCTAATATTACACCTTTCATATCTCACCTCTATTTGTTCCAATCATACGGTATATCGTTATCAAATGCGTCCAATCGG
>Ga0315282_10006766_pt1 | contig 19047 bp, 24 predicted proteins | sample YL17G07_20_MG_FD_203693 | JGI IMG/M metagenome (GOLD analysis project Ga0315282, IMG submission 203693) | Sediment microbial communities from Yellowstone Lake, YNP, Wyoming, USA - YL17G07_20 | ecosystem: Environmental > Aquatic > Freshwater > Lake > Sediment | place: USA: Wyoming | collected... | reverse complement strand
GTCCTTGGTCGGCTCGGTGGTAAAAATTTTCCCCCGGAATCCGTCATGGTAAAGCTTGGGCACCAAACCCACGTGGTCGATATGCGCATGCGTAATAAGTAAATAATCGATTTTTTTCGCATCAAAAGAAAAATCCCTGGAATTTTCCTCGGATTGTTCTTTTCCGCCCTGCAAAATGCCGCAATCGACAAGAATATTGATTGCTTTTTGGGATTCGGCTTTTATTTCCAATAGATATTTTACACCGGTTACCTCTTCCGCTCCTCCGTAAAAATGTAGTTTCATAATCTTCTAGCAACGATTAAAATATTAGTTTTTTTATTATTTCTTTTCAAAAACTTCGATTCTTCGATTTTAAATCCCGATTCCTTGAATAATTTTTCCAGTTCTCTTTTCGTAAAAATATGATAATATCTTTTCTTGCCGTGGAAAGGAGTAAAAACATCTTTGCGAAAAAATGATTTCAGTTTCCAACACGTCACAATTATCCTTCCGTTCGGTTTTAAAACCCGCTTGATTTCGCCTAGGGCGCGTTTTCTCAGTTCTTTTGTGGGAATATGATGCAAAACCGCTATCGACCATACGGAATCAAAACTTTCCTCGAGAAATAGTAAACTTAAGATATCCCCCACGACAAACCTATCTCCGTATTTTTCCTTGGCAATTTTTATCAGTTCCTCGGAAAAATCAATGCCCGTATAATCAACGCCCTTATTTTTAAAAATTTCGTATAGGCGGCCAGTACCGCATCCCAGATCCAAAACCTTTTCATTTTCTTTAATGTATGTTTTCATCTCTTCTGTTTCGGAACTGTATTTTTTCCTGGTCTGATAAAATTCTTCGGCCACTTCATTGTAAGTTTTTTTATTTTCCTCTAATATTTTATATGCCTTTTGTAAGTTCATGAAAATTGAAGATTATATTATCGAAAATGCCCTAAAGCAGAAAAATATCGACGAGAAAAAAATCGACACCATAAAACGCCGTGCGGCTTTTGAATACAAAACAGTGATTCCCTCAAATATCAGTCTACTTCAAGCATATCACAAGCTTATTAAGACAAACAAGATTAAAAAATCCCCAACACTGCAACAATTGTTAAAAACCAGAAAAGTCAGAACCTTGTCGGGCATAACCGCGATTACCGTTATTACTAAACCCTATGCCTGCCCCGGAAGGTGCCTGTATTGTCCAACCGAGAAAAATATGCCCAAAAGCTATCTGGCGAACGAGCCGGCTTGCATGCGCGCGGTACTGACAAAATTTAATCCTTATTACCAAACTAATGCGCGCCTGAAATCTTTGGAAATAACCGGTCATTCCACGGATAAGATAGAATTGATTGTTTTGGGCGGGACCTGGTCAGCATACCCTAAAAACTATCAAAATTGGTTCCTTAAACGTTGTTTTGACGCCTGTAATGGTATTGTCTCAAAAACCCTAAAAAGCGCCCAGAAACGCAATGAAACCGCTAAAAACAGGGTAATCGGACTAACGCTGGAAACACGGCCGGATTTTGTCTTGCCAAAAGAGATAAAACGCATGCGTGAACTGAGTTGCACGCGCGTGGAACTGGGAGTACAAAATATTTATGACGATATTTTAAGCAAAAACAAAAGAGGACACGGAATCGCAGAAACAATCAGGGCAACAAAACTTCTGAAAAATGCTGGTTTTAAAATTACTTATCACACGATGCCGAATTTACTCGGATCGAATATCAAAAAAGATGAAAAAATGTTTTTGAAATTGTTTTCCGATGCGAATTTCCAACCAGACCAATTGAAAGTTTATCCCTGCGCAGTACTGAAAACCGCTCCACTTTATAAATTATGGAAACAAAGAAAATACAAACCCTATTCCCAAAAACAGTTGATTGATTTACTAATAAAAATCAAAGAAAAAATTCCGCCGTACGTAAGAATCGTGAGAATGATTCGTGACATTCCCGCACAAAGTATTATTGCCGGAAACAAAATTTCCAATCTCCGTGAAATTATTGCACGGGAAATGAAAAAACAAAGCAGAAAATGCAGATGTATCCGCTGCCGAGAAATAAAAAATTTGAAATTTGAAAATAGAAATTTGAAATTAGTCAGACGCGAATATCAAGCGTCTGGCGGAACCGAAGTGTTCTTATCTTTTGAAGATACGAAAAATGATAAAATTCTTGCCTTTCTAAGATTAAGAATCACTGACTCTTGGTCGCTTCCTGAACTGAAAGATTCCGCTCTGGTTCGAGAATTACATACCTACGGACAAACCGTGCCCATCGACAAAAACATAAAAAATGCCCAGCAGCACAAAAGCTTAGGCAGGAAATTAATGGAACAAGCGGAAAAAATTGTCGGAACCGAAACCAATTACAAAAAAATCGCGGTTATCGCCGGCATCGGCGTGCGCGAATACTACAAAAAACTGGGATATAAATTAAAAGGAACTTATATGATGAAAAATCTTTAATGCCGCATAATTTCTAATCCCCTTATTGACCCACCTATTTTAGACCTAAGAAATCGCCTTTTGGGCGGTTTTTTGATATGATGAAAGTGTATAAATTTATTGAGTAAATAAAACAATGTCTCTGAAAGCAAAATTACCAATTTGGGTATTCATAACGATAACTGCAGTCGGCATTGCTGTTATTATTTTATTGATTCAATACAAGTCTTCGGTATTTGGTGAAATAAAGCTTCAATCTATAGAAAATGCTTATTGGACTAAAACTATTCCGCATAAAAATGTTCTTGTTGAAACCAATCTCAATTGTAAAGATAGTTCTAACTATTTTGTAATCTCAAAAGACGCCGAAGATGGCATGGGATCGGATTTTTTAGTGAAGTACAAGACGAATAAAGATCAAATTATACCTTGCGGATATATTGTAGAAAAAACGGATTTTGAACTTAAAAATCAAGCCGCCACCTTTTTTCTTGCGCTAACCGATAATTTTCTTATTCTCGACAGAGGAACGGCTCCGCCTCCAAGAGTTTTCATAGTCTATAATTTAAATACCCGTAAAGAAGTTTATACCGGCAGCTACTCAACTCCTACAAGTATCAAGAACGATGTGTTTACCTACTGGAGACCAACGAATGAAAAAACAACGAATGAAAATTGTCCCAAGCTAAGTGAATATACAGTAAATGGACTAGGAGCAGAGATAGAGGCGTATGTAAGTATTGATTTGTCCAATTTAGTTAAAAAAGAATCAGGGGAATATAGGTGTTCTCCAACGCAATAATTTTAGCTCAAACAGATTCTGGTCCTGTCCGCCCAACGGCCCGTAAAGATATTGATTTTTTATTTAAACTATTGTATAATAGTTAGCAATGAAAAGAAAAAATGAAGCGTACGAACTTAGCAAGACGCAAACAATTATTTCCGTATTTTTGAAAACTTATAATAAAAGTGTTCCGAAAGATTTTCCGCGTGCTTCTCTTTCTGGTTTGAAAAAATTTAAAGACCTTTACCCGACATTATTTAAGGGTGGAAAACTATGGTCTATTGCCGAGCACCGAAAAAAAATCATTGATTGGCTTTTTGCCAATCACTCAACTCGCTGACCTGGATATTAATTTCAAAAAAATCGCTCTTTGAGCGATTTTTTGATAGAATAGAGTTATGGAGAAATTAAAACACAGACCAATAAGGCAAAGAGGGCCAAGACCACAACCGGCCTTGAGGATTATTCCCTTAGGGGGTATGGAAGAAGTCGGCAGGAACATGACCGTTTTTGAATACGGCAACGATATTGTTATTTTGGATATGGGCATTCAGTTTCCGGAAGAAGATATGCCCGGCATCGATTTTATCATCCCCAATATCAGTTATTTGCGCGGCAAGGAAAAAAATATCCGCGGAGTGATTTTCAGCCACGGACACCTTGACCATATTGGCGCTACTCCGATACTTTTGAAAAAACTCGGCTATCCCCCGATTATCGGCAGAGATTTGACTATCGCTCTGATTGAAAAAAGAATGGAAGATTATGCCAAAGAATCAATCAAGCGCTTAAAAATCATTAAAGTTAAATCAGTCAATGACCGGCTTAATTTAGGTAAGTTCAGAATCGGCTTTTTTAATGTGGAGCATTCGATTATGGATGCGATTGGCGTTATTATCAATACGCCCAGCGGAATAGTTATCCACCCGGGCGACTGGACAATGGGCAAAAATCCGGTTAATCAACAAGTAATCACTTATAACCATCTGTCTTCTTTGCCAGCGCCGAAAATTTTAATGCTGGAAAGCCTGGGCTCGCTTGATAATTCCCAAGAATTAATCTCGGAAAAAGATATGTATGCCAATCTGGAAAAACTTATCAGAGAAGCAACGGGCAAAGTGATTATCGGCACATTTTCTTCCCAGATAAAAAGGATTGGCCATATTATTGAATACGCCAAAAAAATCGGCAAAAAAGTTGCCCCGGATGGTTACGGCATGAAAACGAATATTGAAATAGCCCAGAAATTGGGCTATATAAGGACTGATAAGGAAGTGCTTATCCCGATTGAAGATATCCATAAATATCCGGAAAACAAAATTATCATCATTTGTACCGGAGCACAAGGTGAGGGCAATGCTGTTTTATCGCGGATAATCACCGGCAATCACAAATACATCCACATCAAAAAAAACGACACCGTTATTTTTTCTTCATCAGTTATCCCGGGAAACGAAAGAACAATTCAACGGATGAAAGACAGTCTTTATCGCCAAAGTGACAATGTTGTTCATAATGACATAATGGATGTGCATATCAGCGGACATTCCAACGCCGCCAATATTAAAGAAATAATAAAACAAATCCAGCCAGATTTTTTCCTGCCGGTTTACGCCAATCATTATTTTTTAAAAGAAGCGGCAAAATTGGCCATACAAGTCGGAATTCCCAAAGACAAAATATTTGTTCTCGATAACGGTTCAATTATTGAATTTCAAAACAGAACAGCCAGAGTCCTGAGTAAAAAAGTCGATACCAATTATGTTTTTGTCGACGGACTGGGCATCGGGGATGTCGGCCATATTGTTTTGCGCGACCGCCAGACAATGGCCGAAGACGGAATGTTTGTAATTATAACTACCATAGACAGGCAAACCGGAAAGGTTAAAAATAATCCGGATATTATTTCCCGCGGGTTTATTTATATGAAGGAATCGAGAGAACTTTTAACAGAAGCGCGCAAAAAAGTGAAAGAAATCGTTGAACACACAACCATCGCCGGTGCGCCGATTGACTGGACATATATCAAAGATAATTTGCGGGATAAAATGGGACAATTTCTATACAACAAAACCAAGAGAAGACCGATGATTTTACCGGTAATAATCGAAGTGTAACGCGGATTAAAAAAACAGAGCAATCAACTCTGTTTTTTTGTATCACTGTTTATAATAATTTAAAAATCTCCGTTATTTCTTCCCCAAATACAGTATTCGCATTCGGAGTGATGGGCGGGTATGGGCCCGTCCAATAATTTCATCGCGTCCTTTAAAGTTTTTCTGGCCCGATTCGGGTCGATTTTTAATTTTATCGACTTAACCTCAAAGATTACCGTGCCGTTTTCCTCGACGTGTTCGGGAAAATAATAGACCAAATATCCGTAATCTCCAACTGGATAACCGTTTTCTTGTAAAAGCAAAGTGTAACAATCCAGTTGGTTTCCGTAATATTTTTCCGAGTCCCCGTCCTTTGGTGCGGACCCGCGGGTTTTATAATCCAAAGGGAAATACTTTCCGTCTTTTTCCAGACAGTCGTCCAGGGCGCCAAACAAAGTAACTCCCAGATCTTCGTCCTTATAAGATAGTCCTGTTCGCCAATTACGCCATTTATTCAAAAGTTCGTGGTCGTGCAATAAATTGCCGTCAACCCTTCCTTGAATCTCGGGTGGCAATTCATTTTTTTCTCTGTATTTGTCGAAATAATCCTTAATCACCAAATCCATTCCTCCGGGCAAAGAAGGAAATATTCCTCTCGGCCTGTGGATTCCTTCGTTTATCTGCAGCCAAAAACATCTCGGGCATTCCAAGAATAAATTTAATGTTGAAGGAGATAATCTTATTTCTTTCATTTAGAAAAGAAAATTAAAGAATCTATTAAAGTATCGAAGTAATCGTTTAAATCCTGTTGTTTATTCCCTCCTAGAACAACATTTTGCCACGTAGTTAAAAGCGTGCCGTTATCCAATGCCTTGATGTCATTTTCCAAAACCGCGAAACTCTTTTTTTCTCTGGCCAGCTGATTGGATTGGCCTAGAATCACGCTGTAAGCGTGCACTCTCTCCATTTTCGCCGAGTATTCGGATAAAGACATATTCCCCGTACGATTCACCTTTATGCCAAAATACACCGCGAAAAACCAGCCCACAAGCACTAAAACTAATAATACTATCATCAAAACTTTGTTCTTGAGAAATACATCTTTGATTTTTCCGAACATATGTTTTGTTAATTGATTATTTCCCCTAACTCCTCCAAAATTTCAACTGGGACGGGTATTGGTCCGTTAATCGGACTTTTGCCCGGATAACGCCAAGCGGTAATTACCCTGATTTTTTGCCCCTTGTCCCAAATCGGGGATTTTTTATTTTGATTTTTTGACTTAATAACCTGGTACATCGCCCAAATCTCATAAGTGTGCCTTGAACCGTTTGCCTGCATTACCGCGATTGTTCCCGGGGCGATTCCCAATTCCTTACGCTGCGGATTATTCAACACTCTTTTGACTCTTGCCTCGGATAACTGATAATGCACCATTTTGCCGACAGCGTGGCTAGTCCAAGAAATCTTATCTGTATTTTGGGGAATTTTGAATTTCATCAATCAATTTCGTAAGTAAGCGTTACATCGACTAAAATTTCGTTTTCTCCGGTCTGGATATCCGGTGTTGCACCTCCTCCTCCTATGCCTCCTTCTGCGCTTTTGGCGTAAATCGGATAAGGATTGTATCCGCTGCTTTCACTGAATCCGGTTAGTTTCCCCAGGGTTATACCTAATTGTTTTGCGGTTTCTTCGGCTTTCTTTTTTGCGTCGGCAATTGCCAATGCCCTAGCTTGTGCCTTAAATTCCTCGTCTTTATCAACCTTGAAATAAAGAGAAGAAACCTGGTTCACTCCCGCATCCGTACTGCCCGCCAAAATTTCTCCCACCTTGTCGAGATTTCTGATTTTCACCTCGAGGCTTTGTGAAATTTCGTAACCGATAATTTGCGGAATTTTCGTGTATTCGTAATTGTATTGTGGATACAGTTGGTAATTGGTGGTTTTGATGTCTTTGTCTTCGATTCCGGTTTTTTTCAAAAAATCTATGACGCTGTTCATTTTTTTCGTATTTTTATCCTGAACTCCGGCTACGGTCGGACTATTCGTTACCACCGACAAAGTCACCAAAGCAATATCGGGCTTGGTGTAAACCTTTCCCTCTCCGCTAAAATTGAGTATATTACCGTAAGCCGTATCTCTGCCGATGTATCGGTATCCAGCAATTTTGGATATAATCCCCGCGATTCCCGAAACGATTAAAACCAGGAATAAACAAACAACGACACTGCCAAAAATCCAAAAAATTATTTTGCACTGTTTACTGTCGCAATTTTTAAACATATATTTTTGCCGCTGGACAATTAATTATTAATTACTACCTTATTTATTATATCACCTTGCTCGATTTGACGCACCACGTCCATACCATTGGTTACATTGCCGAAAACCGTATGCCTACCGTTTAAATTCGGCTGGTCTTGAGTGGTAATGATAAAAAACTGGCTGCCGTTTGTGTCTGGTCCAGCATTGGCCATGGCAATCACACCTACTTTATTGGGCAACGAAGTTAAACTATAATCATATTTGTATCCAGCAGCCTCCAATTGTTGTATGGTTTCATCCGGGACTCCGATTGATTTCGGGTTTATCTCGTCTGCAAATAAATAACCCGGGCCGCCCGTTCCGTCATTGGTCGGATCATTGTCTTTACTTAATGGATCTCCTCCCTGAATTACGAAATCTTTTACTACGCGATGAAATGTGGTTCCGTCATAAAATCTCTCTTTGGCGAGTTTTACGAAATTATCCACGGTTTTGGGCGCCGCATTTCTGTCAAGCTGCAGTTCAATATTACCTTTTGTGGTTTCTATTGTCGCGGAAACTAAATTTTCCATAATTATCTTCTCTTTATGAATACGATTGAGATAGAAAAAAGCAACAGTGCCAAGTACTAAGACAAGCACGACTACAACAACAATAATTTCGATTTTCCTTTTTTTCGCTTTTTTTTCGGTTGTTTCGGTTATTTTTTCCAGTTTTCGCTGTTCTTTTAATTTTTGTGCTTTTCCCATAAGTATTGCGAAGTTAATAATTATATGTTATAATTGTAATATGAAAAATATCGAGGATATCGAAGGAGGTAATATGCAAAAAGAACTCTTTCCTCAACGCGCTTTTGAGGTAAAATTCTACGGAGTCGACATGCCCGGCGTCCCCAAGGGAAAAGGATTATTAACCGTCAGACTCGTCACCCGCGAACGCGACGAACAAGCGATTATCGAAGAAGCCAAAGCAAAGCACCCCGATCCCATTCCAGAAAACGTCAGATGCACGGTGAAAGAATTGCCATCTCTTGATCCTTTTTCGTGGAAATCATAGAATCACAATTTAGCGAAGGCTCTCCATAAACCTATGGAGGGCTTTTTCTTTTTCTCTGTGGTTTAATTGGCTTTTCCTGATTCCTTTCTCGATTATACTCAATGTTTTGTCGTAAACCGGACGATTTACAGGATAAGGAACTCCGTCTTTTCCTCCGAATGCGAAACTGTAACGCGCAGGATCTTCATAGGACGGCTTTGCCCCGTAAATCAGTTCCGAAACCAGAGACAAAGCGCGGATAGTCATTGGCCCAACCCCCTCGCTCATCAAAACCTGTTCAAAATCATTCGGAGCTTTTTCGTGAACCTGGCGCAGGATTTTTTCCAGATATTTACTTTTACCAAAATTCAAATCTCCGGTCAATTTCGGCAAAGCAGTATCATCGGGCATCTCTAGGGTTCTAAACAAATTTCTCTGGCCCGTCTGTTTTTCCCGGATAAATTCCAAGTCGCCGATTAGTGTTTTATAACCGCTATTAACCAATTCCGTGCTGACTTCCTTGTTTTTCTTGCTTTGTTGTGCGGTCAAATTCAAAGGTTTCAAGCGGACATTCGAGGAAATTCCCGAATGCGGCTCCTCGATGAAATCATGGACACCCGTCGAAAGCCAGTGATAACGCCTTGCTTGGCCGACTTTTTCGTTCATTCCCTGCTGCACCACTGCCCAATTTCCCGATTTAGTGAAAATAAAAGTATGATGATAAAGCTGAAAGCCGTCCTGAATCGCGGTATTGTCCACTTTGGCGCTGATTTTCGAGGAATAAACCAGATTATCCGCCAAATTCTGGGAAAAAGACAATCTGTATGCCCAATTTACGATTTGTTCCGGGGTTTTGCGAGAGGTTTTTCCCTTTCCACCGCAAATAAAAAGTCCGAGGTCTTTCTCAATGCCCCAGATTCCCATTTTCAGTGCTCCGCAAGTGGTGGTGGTAAGCCCCGAGGAATTCCAGTCAAAAGCCAGAATCGAACCGAAAGACTGAAACCATACTGGATCGGACAATCTTTTAAGAAATTCTTCCGGCCCGAATTCCGCAACAATCGCAGAAGTTATCGAGCGCGCAAGCTTGGTCATTCTTTCAAATAGCCATCGCGGGCACCTGCCGTAATCCAGGGGAAAATTAGCGACTCCTGTTTTCATTTGTTTTTTGCTTTTTAATGTATTGTTTGTAAATGAATCTTGAGGGCGTTCTGTATGCGGTTTTTCCTCTGCCCGCTCTTTTTGATGAATATTTTTTCATAATTAATATTACATTTTAATTCGACGAATTATTCTCCTTGTCCAGATGAATCCCTGGACCCCATTAACGTATCGTATTGATTAATTCTTTCGGTAAATTTATTAAAATTATCTAGACTTTTATAAACCGTGATTAAAAAAATAACCACCACTATTCCGATAATGGCTAAACTAACCTTTGTCTCGATGCGCAGACTAAAAATGTTTCTCATTATAGTTTAATCATATAATTTTTTGACTTTTTCACCAAGCAATGATAAAGTGAAACCAAAGCACATTTACAATAAGGAGGTAAAAATTGAGAACACAACGCGGCAATCCATGGACCAGATGGAGCGCAACGAAACTCGGCGCACTGCAAAGATGCCCCAAATACTTTGAATTCGAATATGTTTTAAGGATGCAGGACGAAGTTGATCAGGGAGTCCAAAAAGTATTCGGCTCGGCAATGCATTATATGTTCGACAAATATTTCAGCCTGAAAAACGGTTACAAATCATTGGAAAAATTTATCGGTGCATTCAGGTATCATTGGCTAATCAATACCGTAAAAATAAGATACAAAGACCGGATCAGAATGCGCGATCCCAAAGATATCCAAAAATATCTGGCTATCGGAACGAATGTTTTGAAAAAGTTCTGGTACGAAAATATCGCCTACCGCACAGGGAAAATGCCGATGCCGCTAGTGGAACAACATTTCAACCTGAAATTCAAGGGGCATACCATCAGGGGGGTAATCGACAGAATCCAGCCGATTTCCGAAGATAAAATAGAAATCTGGGATTACAAAACCGGATACAAAAAACCGACACCCGAAGAACTGTTCAGGGATATTCAATTTACCACTTACAACCTTGCCTGGTTCAAAAAAACCGGCAAAAATCCCGACAAGATGCGCCTGATTCATTTATTTTCCGGGGAACACTTTCTCGTTCCGATAAGAACAGATGCCGATTACCTACAGCTGGGACATTGGCTCGACGAGGCACAAGTCTACACCCAAAACATTCTTCAGCCTCAAACCAGATACTATTTCAAGGATTTTGTTTTCCGCTGGTTTAATCCAGAAGATATCGAACGCGGACATTTTTCCAAAAGACCTAGTTCTTTCTGTTGTTTATGCGACTATGAGGAACTTTGCCGACAATCCGTTCCTAAAAATGAATTAAAAGAACATTGGATAAAACAAGAACTGGCAAAAACCGGGCCATATCCGCAACACATTCAACTAGAACTTTTCTTTCCAAAAACAAAAGGACCCCGATTAAAATAGGGGTCTTTTTTATGTAATTAATTCGCTAATTTTATTTACAGCGGCGTAACTCTGATCGCTTCTTCAAGTGTGGTTATACCGTCAATCGCTTTTTGGATTGCCGCTTGCCTTAATGTCTTCATCCCGTTCTTTTTGGCGTAGTTTTCGATTTCGTTAAAAGAAGCCCCGCTCATAATCAGTTCCTGGATTTCTTTATTGATGAACATAACTTCAAATACTCCGGTCCTGCCGATATATCCGGAATTACTGCAAGCATCACATCCTTTACCGTGATATAATTTGGATATTTTTAATTCTTCTCCGATTCCGCTCATGGCAAGAAGTTTTTTATCGGGGATGATTTCCTCTTTGCAGTGCGGACAAATGGTTCTTACCAGTCTTTGGGCAATCACCACTAAAAGCGAGGAGGCAATCAACGAACGCGAAAGTCCTAATTCCGTAAAACGCACAATCGCGCCCACGGAATTAATCGTGTGCATCGTGGAAAAGAAAAGTGAACCCATTAAAGCCGCGCGCACCGAAATTTCCGCGGTTTCGTCGTCTCTGATTTCCCCGACCATAATCACATTCGGGTCCTGCCGCAAGATCGACTTCAACCCTTCGGCGAAGGTGAATCCGATTTCCGGATGAATCTGCGATTGCCTTACGCCCTCGAGATAAATTTCCACCGGATCCTCAAGTGTAATGATATTTTTCTGCGGCTTTTCTTCTTTTAAGTGATTGAGAATCGTGTAAAGCGTCGAGCTTTTGCCGCTTCCTCCCGGACCTGTGGCCAAAATCATTCCCGATGGTTTCTGCGCCATGCTGCGTATATTGTCAGCGGTTTCCGGGCTCATCCCGAGCTTTTCCAGGCTTTCGAAAAGAAAATCCTTGCGGCTCAAAATCCTGATTACCGCCGCTTCTCCTGACACGGTCGGAAATATCGAAAGCCGAAGGTCCATCGGTTGTGCTCCTCCGACTATGTCCGACTGGAAAAGAATGTGGCCGTCCTGTGGTTTGCGCTTCTCGGTGGTGTTTAACTGTGCCATTACCTTTAAACGCGCAATGATTGTTTCCAGGGAATCCAAAGAAGTGGTTTCTACGCCGTGTAAAAGGCCGTCAATGCGAAAACGCACCACTGCCTTGTCGGAAAAGGGGTCGAAATGAATGTCCGATGCGCCCCTGTTCACGCCCTGAATAATAATATTGTCCACCCATTCGGTCAAAGAAAAATCTTTTTTATTTACTTTTGCCATATTTACATTATATCACAAACTAAGTTTTGAGTTATTAATTTTGAGTTGTTAGTCTTTGGATTTCTTCACGCACAATTTCCCGGTCATCCCAGGCGATTTTCTTCCCGTGCTCAACACACATCCACGGCTCGCAACCCTTTCCGGTAATAATCACGGTGTCGTTTTTTTGCGCCAGAGACAAAGCCTTATTGATTGCCTCGCGTCTATTCAATATTTTGGAAATCGGAAATCGGGAATTGGAAATTCCGGATTCTATTTCGGACAGAATCTGGCTTGGGTTTTCGTCATACGGGTCTTCATTGGTTAAAATTATATTTTTGCAGTAATTTGTTGCGATTTTTCCCATTTCCGGTCTTTTCCATTTGTCTCTGCCTCCTCCAGTTGAACCCAAAACGCAAATCAAATTTCTTCCCAATGTTTTGTAAACGTTTTCCAGGCCATCGGGAGTATGCGCATAATCGACAAATACCTTGAACGGTTCACTGATTACTAATTCCAATCTTCCGGGAATTCCTTTGGCGATTTTTAAAACTTGCAGAACTTTATTTTTCTCGATTCCCAAGGCAATTCCCGCGCAATACGCAGCCAGAGCATTATAAAGATTAAATTCTCCCAAAAGATTATCCAGTTTTAACCCAATTTTCTGCGGTGTAATTTCCGTTTTTGGATTTTTTATACCGTAAAAATATTTTTTGCCGCTGAAAAGCTTCTCGAAATATGCGAAATTTTCGTCGTCGCTGTTCAAAACCGCGAATTTATTCGCTTTGGGACTTTTTTCCAGAGTTTCGAACAATTTTCCTTTTGCTTTTTTGTAATTTTCAAATCCCTTATGCGCTTCGATGTGTTCTTTGGTCAGGTTAGTGAAAACCGCTGCGTCAAAATCAATGAATTTGTGGCGGAATTGCTTGATTCCCTCGGAAGTCACCTCCAAAACCATATATTTACAACCAGCGCTTACTGCTTGGCGCAAAAATTTCTGTAGCTTGAACCTGCCCGGCATGGTCATTTTCAGCATATTCTTTTCTTCTTTGTCGCCGACTTTGAAACGAATCGAAGAAAGCGAAGCAACTTTCTGGCCTGATTTTTCCAAAGTCTCCGTTATCAAATGCACCACCGTGGATTTTCCGTTGGTTCCCGTAACTCCAATCACAATCATCTTTTTCGACGGAAAAGTATAAATCACCGCACCGATTAAAGCGAGTGAATAATGGTAAATTTGGAAAATAAATTTGGGAATAAATTTTCTCATAAAATTTTTCTGGCGATTTTGTAAATTTTATACCATATCGGCTGAAAGATTAAATCGTATGCTCCGAGATATGTGATTTCTTTACCGTTAAAGCTTTTTTTGAATCTGGTAACTCCCGGCCACTTATTTTCGTCTATGCCCCAAAAATCATATTCAACACATCCGCGTTTTTTCGCTTCTTTAATTTGCTCCCACTGTAATAACGGCGTTGCCATCAGATTTCTGTGTTCGTGATCCGATGTTCCATGCAGATAAATCGCGGTTTTGTTGTAAAATACAACGATATTCGCGGCAATAATTTTATTTTCATGTTCCGCCACAAATAATTCCGTACACGGAATTTCCAATAGTTTTTTGTAATAATCTTTCTGATGTGACCGGAACCCGTCTCTTTTGGTGGTTTCCTGCATCAATCGCCAGAATTCTGCAAAATTTTTCTTCTCAATGCTGATTTTTACGCCTTTTTTGATTGCCAGATTGATGTTGTATCGAGTTTTGTGGTGCATTTTCTCCAGTAGTTCCTGTTCGGATTTCATGATATCCAGAATTAAAGTTTTCTTCGGTTGAATGCCATTACCCCCTACAAAACCCGATTGCTGCAAATCAATATTATCTTGCGGCTCGGCTTTGAAAAAAATTGCATTTTCCTGCTTGGCGATTTCTTTTACATTTTTTAAAAACAATGCAGAGAAAAATTTACCCTCGCAACGAGGGGAATAAAGATAGGATTTTTTAAACGGCAGATTATGCCTGATTATGCCGATTTCTTCGATTCGCCAGATTTTTCTGCCCTGTGATTTTTGAAAATCCAACCATGCTTTGGATTGTAAAAACGATTTTTCCATTATTTTTTTCCCAATATCTTGAGTGCTTCCCTGACTTTTTCGCCAACATCCCTGAAATCATCGGGAATTTTCTTCAGCACTTCCCGCGCTTCGTGAAGTTTGTAGCCCAAACCAATCAAAGCATCAATTGCTTCACCATCCGCTCCAGACCTATCGCCCAGAAACTCTCCACCCGTAACCTTATTTTTCAGTTCCAAAATGATTTTTTCCGCGGTTTTCTTGCCGATTCCCGAAACCTTGGTCAAAATACTGCTTTCTTCGTTAGCAATCGCCTTTTTCAGAGTTTCAATAGAAGCAACATTCAAGATATTTAAAGCTCCTTTTGGCCCGATTCCGGAAATGGAAATCAGCATTTCGAAAAATTCCAGTTCTTTTCTATCCAAAAACCCGTACAAATCCAAAATATCCTCACGCACGTGCAAATGCGTATAAAGTTTTACTTTTTCTCCGATTTTTGGTAACTTCTTAAATATGGCTGCGGAAATATAAACCCTGTAACCAACGCTGTTAACATCGATAATAATGCATTTGTCGTTACTGGATTCAATTTTCCCTTCAATAAAGCCAATCATATGTTTTAATAATACATCTTATCATTGGCTAAATCAATTATGGACGGAATTCTCATTATCAATAAACCAGCCGGCCCGACTTCGCACGATATCGTGAACCGAATCAGAAAAATTACCAATATCAGAAAAGTCGGCCATGCCGGAACCCTCGACCCTTTTGCCGAAGGGATTTTGATTATTTTAATCGGTAAAGCTACAAAACTGCAGTCACAATTCATGGAAATGGATAAAACCTATGTCGGAACCTTGAAATTGGGAGAAATTTCCGATACCTATGATATAACCGGCGAAATCAAAAACCTAAAACCTAAAATCAAAATTGATAAAAATACAATTTTAAAAACCTTAAAATCATTTATCGGTGAAATCAAACAAATACCGCCGATTTATTCGGCAATAAAAATAAAAGGAGAAACCGCATACAAACTGGCGCGCAAGGGAATAAAACCCAAACTGAAACCAAGAAAAGTAAAAATTTATAGCATCAAATTATTGAGTTATAAATGGCCGAATTTAAAAATCGAAATAATGTGTGGCAAGGGAACCTATATCCGCTCACTTGCGCACGATATCGGCAAAAAACTCGGCTACGGAGCATATCTCAAAAAACTCACCCGCACTAAAATCGGAAAATTCAATATCAAAAATTCAATAAAACCGGAAAAGCTTAATCCTCTCAACTTGCCAAAAAAAATATTATCTGATAACATATAAACCAATATGCCAATCACGAAGTCCGCTAAAAAAGCATTAAGGCAGAACAAAAGACGAAGAGTGCAAAACCTTCGCCAGCTTAATATTCTTAAAGAAACAATCAAGAAAATAAAAAAACTCGTCGAGGAAAACAAAAAAGAAGAAGCATTAAAACTTCTTCCCGAAACCTATAAAGTAATCGATAAATCCACCAAGGCCGGAATTATCAAGAAAAACACCGCGAACCGCAAAAAATCCCGCCTGACAAAACTTATCAATAAACCTAAAGCCCCGTCACAAACAACTCCAAAGCAGCCATAGGCTCGACTCTGCCCAGCTTCAAATCTAAATCTATCGTCATTAGCCGATGATAGATTTTTTTTAATTCCTCGAAGGAAAAATTCTTCGCCTGTTCTTTGCTTTTCTGAAAAACAAAATAATGCAGGCCGGGGTTTTCCGAAGAAGATTTGATTTTAAGTAGATTACGGAATTGATAAACGAACATTCCCAAAAGCCTTATTTCATCTTCGCCTTTTTCAAAATACTTGCCGATTAATTTTATGGCCTGGTTTTTGTTTTTCTGCCCCAGGGCATCAACAATATTGAAAACATTGATGTCGATTTCCGGTTTTATTAAAAGTTCCACATTCTCGATTTTGATGCTTTTGTCATAATCCAAAAGCTTATCTGTTTCATTGGCCATTCTCCATAAATCATTGCCGACGTATTCGATTAACCTATTCAGTGCTTGGCCTTCGATTTTTCCGCCGCCACCTACAATCCTTTCTTTGATCCAGTCACGCAATTGCGCATCTTTCAAGGGAACGAATTTTTGAATTTTTGCCTTGTTTTTAAGGAATTTGAATATTTCGCTTTTTTCGTCCATTTTCTCATCCCAAAATACAATCGTGGTTTCGCTATCTTTTTCTGTGTTTTTCTTTTCCAAAAATTCCAGGATATTTTTTTGCTCGTCTTCATTGGCAAAAGAAATATTTTCCACGATAATCAATTTTTTTTCAGAAAACATCGAAGTTGTGCTTGCGGTTTGCCGTATTAACTCGAAAATTTCTGCTTCTTTGTCCTTGGCATCGATTCTCACAAAATTAAACCAGTTCAAACTGGCCTTCTCGTGCGCTTCAATAATCTTTTTCAGTTCCTCGCGCGAACGATATGTATCTTCTCCGTATAATAATGTAAGCATTTTAATATAACTCCCAGATAATTTGCTGATAAGGTTCCACGATTTCTATCCAAATTTTTCCGGGTGTAAATTTTATTTCTTTTCCACCGATATCGAAAAAGGTTAACTTTGAGGTAGAATAAGTTCCTTTTTTCTCCCAATATCCCTTGATTTCTTCTCCATTTTGATAAACAGTCGCCCCCCCCGTGCCTTCTACGTCGACATCGTTATAATTCGGCGGCTCGACCATTCTTGACGCTGCGCGCATAATCACCACCACGCTCGCTTCGACCTGATTTCCGTTATTCTTGTCTATTTCTCTCTCATTATTTCTCCAACGTTCGTATAAATTAGCCTGGAAGTCGTAATTATAGTAAACGGGATCCGCATAATCGATTTTTAATTTGCCGTTTTGCTGAATTTTTGCACTTGCGTTATCGAGGTGTGAATATCCGGAAAACTTATTCTGCAAGCGATAGTTTAATTTTTGGGCGGCATTCACCAATCTGTCCATCGAAGTAAAACCATTGTGCGGCGCCTCTATCCCCGATTTCCTGAAAAAAACGGCGTAAGGATCTTTTAAGGCGTCCAGATTATTGATAATTCCCGCATCTAGTTTATCTAGGGCGAAATGTGAACCACCCCAGTGTGCATAGATCGCATCCAGACCCAAGGCCAAAGGAATGAAGTCATGGCGCGCACTACGCACGGAACCGATTTCTTCAGGAGATTCACACTGGTAAACAGCCATCAGCCGGGTAATGCCGTCGGTAATCACCGGCATTTCTATGACCAATTCAGCAGCCGCAACTCCCGATAAGGGTCGGGCTATCGAATCACTGGCAAGCATCACAGCAAAAGGACGGCGATTATAATTTTCGCATTTCAATCCCGTAATTGAGCTGATTCCTCCTTTTTCTTCGGTATTGTTTTGCGGCTCTTGATTGGTATTGGTTATTTCCATATTTCTGCTTGATTTCCAAAACAAAAACCCGCCGACTGCCAAAACAATTATCAAAACAGTGATAAAAAACAATTTTCTTTTAGATTTATTGGTCATTTTATTTCTGGCAACTGGGACAAAAATATGTACCTCTGCCGCCTAGGCTGATTCTTCTTACTTTTCCCTTACATTTATAACACGGCTTATTTTCGCGGTCGTAAATCCGATGGTATTTCACATAGTTTCCGGGCCCTCCCGAAACCCGGACATATTGGTCAACCGACGAACCCTTATAATGTATTGCCTCGGACAATACTTTTTTTATTTCTGTGAATAAATTTTCTGTTTCTTTTTTGGAAAGTGAATTCACTGGCCTACGTGGGTCGATTTTTGCCCGAAACAAAGCTTCGTTGGCGTATAGGTTGCCGATTCCGGAGATAATTTTTTGGTCCATGATTAAAATCTTAATCTTGGTCTTTCTGTTTTTCAGCATCTCGGCGAATTTATCGGACGTCAAATTAAACGGCTCCGGCCCCAGTTCTTTGATGAATTTCAGATCCTGCCAATTATCGATTATGCGCAATTCGCCGAAAATCCGAGTGTCGTTAAAATCCAATAATCTTCCATCGGAAAGTTTAAAGCTCACTTTGCTGGTTTTTCCGTTTCCTGGATAAATCAATTGCCCGGTCATTTTCAAGTGTACGGTCATGAATTTTCCCGAAGACAATGCGAAAATCAAGAGTTTCCCGCGCCTGATGATTTCTTTAATCGCAACATTTTTCAGTGCTTTAACAAATTCTTCCTTTTTCGGCTCTTTGATTACTTTCGCGTTATTTACAATCACATCAATAATTTTTTTATTGACAACAACCTTTTCCAACTCACGTTTAATTGTCTCGACTTCGGGTAATTCCGGCATAGATTAAAACAAATTTTCCTGTTGAGCTTTTATTTCCGGCTCGGGTTCGTATCCGGGCAACCTTTTAATCAGGGTTTGGAAATTAAGTTCATTGAATAATTCCTTGATTTTATCGATATCGTATTTTTTCTGCCAATCCAAGTCTTTGAGGGTAATTTTAAGCGGCACTTTCAAATGAATGGTGGATAATTTTTTACTGAAAAACGCCATTTGCTTATTAGTTTTTAGTTTTTCCACCACGCTTTTACTTAAAGACG
>Ga0315282_10006765_pt1 | contig 19047 bp, 13 predicted proteins | sample YL17G07_20_MG_FD_203693 | JGI IMG/M metagenome (GOLD analysis project Ga0315282, IMG submission 203693) | Sediment microbial communities from Yellowstone Lake, YNP, Wyoming, USA - YL17G07_20 | ecosystem: Environmental > Aquatic > Freshwater > Lake > Sediment | place: USA: Wyoming | collected... | reverse complement strand
AGGGATTGCACGCGGGATCGGGAGATCGGTATTCTACACGTGTTGCCAGCTCTTTCCCGGGCTTATAAACAGGAATTCGAATGAGGTCCGATCGGTTTCTTTGGGCCCAGGAAATATAAACCGGTGCCTCATAACCGGGAACCAATCGCTTATAGGAGTTCACCCATTGATTGGTCACCAGGGTGATCTCTCTCGCATGTTTCATGAGTCCGGCAATATATTTTTTGGCAATTTCGGAAAGATGGTATTTGTCCCTCGGATCGAAAAAGGCGTTCTTTTTTCCCTTAAAAAGAGATTGATGAGTATGCATGCCGCTTCCGTTCACACCGAAAACAGGCTTGGGCATGAAGCTGGCATAAACATTGTTTTTCAAGGCGACCTCTTTTACGACCAGTCGATAGATCATGGTACTGTCGGCCATGGTCAGACCATCTCTATACTTAAGATCTATTTCATGCTGGCTGGGTGCCACTTCGTGGTGGCTATATTCGACGGGGATTCCCATCTCCTCCAAAACGGTCACGGTCTGTTTTCTAAGTTCGCTTGCCACGTCAAGAGGGGTGAGATCGAAGTAGCCCCCCTGGTCAAGAGCTTCAGGTTTTCCGGTTGATCTTTGAAAATAAAAATATTCCAACTCGGGCCCCACATTGAACGTGTATCCCTTTTGGGCCGCCCTTTCCAGATTCTTTTTCAAGACCCATCGGGGGTCCCCCTGGTGGGGATTGCCATTGGGTTCTAAGATGTCACAGAACATTACTGCCACCACCTGGTCGTTTGCCCTCCAGGGAAGGATTCGGAAAGTAGAAGGGTCTGGCATGGCCACCATGTCACTCTCATCGATACGTACAAAGCCGGCGATGGAGGAGCCGTCAAAACCCATCCCGTCCTCCAAGGCCCCTTTCAATTCTCGGACGGTGATCGCGAAACTCTTCAAAAAACCAAGGATGTCGGTAAACCAGAGCCGGACGAACCTGACTTTCTTCTCCTTTGCAATACGAAGTACGTCTTTTTTTTCCAGTTTAGCCATACCTCCCCCCTTGAATTCAAAAGGCTAAAATACAGTTCAGATTTAGCATAATCCTTTTCTACGGTCAACTCTTCTAAGAACTGTTTTCAAAACTGCCTATCTGTTGACAACCCTTGATCTTTTGTGTAAATTTAGCCATTAATTGAGTGAGTGGTAAGGTGGTAAGAAAGGAGACGTTTGGTTGCTCTATAAAAAGACATCCTACAAAAAGCAAATTCAAGCCCTTTCGGAAATCAGTCAAGCCATCTCTTCGGACCAATACTTGGACGATATCTTAAAGCTGATTGTGACCGTGACAGCCAATGTGATGGATTCAAAGATCTGTTCTCTCTGGCTCCTCGATGAGAGAGAGAAAGTTCTTAGAATCAGAGCGACTCAGACGATGAGCGAGGAGTATCTCAAAGAACGGACCCTTAAGCTGGGAGAGGGTGTCGTAGGTTACGTGGCACAGCAGAACAAACCATTGGCGATTCCCGACGTCTTGAAAGAGCCCCGTTACAAAGAGAAAGAATTGGCGAAGAAAGAGGGCCTCGTTTCCATGCTCAGTGTCCCGTTGACCCTCAAGGATAAAGTCATTGGAGTAATCAATTGCTATACCTCTTATCCCCACGAATTTAATGAAACGGAGAGAACGGTTCTCACAGCCGTTGCAAACCAGGCGGCCGTCTGCATCGAGAATACGGAATTGATGGTAAAAACCAAGGTGATCCAGGAGGAACTGGAGACCCGAAAATTGGTGGAGAGGGCTAAGGGAACATTGATGAAACATCATGATTTGAGTGAAGAGGAAGCCTTTAAAAGAATTCGAAAAGCAAGCATGGATAGCCGGAAGACGATGAGGGAAATTGCAGAAGCCATTCTCCTTACGGAAAAAATGGCAGGATAGTCCCTCTTAAAATATTCTTGACAAGAATATTTTTTTATATTATCAACTTACCGATCAATACAAAGATGTATTGAAGACAAGGGCGTCCATGTAGATTGGTGCCCTTTTTTATTTCATGTGACGAAGGCGTCAAAGAAATTTGGCGCCTTTTTTTGTTAATCACATTAAAAAGGAGGAGAAGAATGACATTCAGCAAACCGAATCGTAGTCCGGCGACCTTTACTCGAAATCGAGTGGAACCTGCTCCCATATCAGGGATCTGTGTGACCTGTCTGGATGGCTGCCCTGGCCCTTGTGAAGTGGGCCGTTCTGCCTTAAGAGGAAGGGAGATCCTTTATCCCCAGCCTTTTTCCAAGGTGACAGCAGGAGCTGAAAAAGATTATCCTATCGATTATTCCCATTTTAATATTCAGGGAACCTGCGTGGGTGCGATCGGTGTCCCGGCCGATTCGGACCGTGCCACCTTCCCGTCAGTGGATGTTTCCACAGAAGTCGGGGCGAAAGAAAAAATTAAATTGAAGGTCCCTTACTTCACGGGCGCATTGGGTTCAACCGATATTGCACGGATCCATTGGGAAGCTATGGCCATTGCAGCAGCCATTTCTGGAACTCTGGTCGTGGTAGGTGAAAATGTCTGTGGTATGGATCCCAATGCTGAAATCAAAAACAGCCGTGTGGTCAGGTCCCCGGAAATGGAACGCCGTGTCAAGACATTCCAACAGTGGTACGACGGGTATGGTGGAATCGTCGTTCAATATAATGTAGAGGATGGCCGACTCGGGGTCCCGGAATATGTCGTAGAAAAATTAGGGGTTCAGATCATCGAACCGAAATGGGGACAGGGCGCCAAAGACATTGGTGGTGAGGTCAAACTTGCCTCTTTAGAAAGAGCCCTCCAACTGAAGAGCCGGGGTTATCTCGTCTTTCCTGATCCAGAAGACCATGTGATACTGGAGGCATTCAATCAGGGGGATTTTAAGGAATTCGAGCGCCATTCCAGGCTGGGCATGGTAGATGAAGAAGGGTTTCATAAAGAAGTGGACCGTCTGAAAAAGATTGGGGCCAAATATGTTACCCTAAAAACCGGGGCCTATCGGCCTGCGGATCTGGCACGAGCCGTTAAATATGCCTCCGATGCCAAGATTGACCTTCTCACCGTGGATGGGGCTGGAGGAGGAACGGGAATGAGTCCCTGGCGAATGATGAACGAATGGGGAATCCCCACCGTTTACCTTGAAAGCCTCCTATTCCAATACCTGAAACGCTTAGACCAAAAGGGTAAATTCATCCCTACTTGTGCTATGGCAGGAGGTTTTGCTCTGGAAGATCATATCTTCAAAGCAATTGCTCTGGCTGCTCCCTATATTAAAGCCATTTGTTTGGGTCGCGCTTCCATGACCGCTGCTATGGTTGGAAATACCATCGGTGAAATGATCAAAAAAGGAAAGGTTCCTGCTGATGTTGCCAAATTCGGGAACAATGTGGAGCATGTTTTCACTTTGGCCGCTAAACTGAAAGATAAATATGGAAAGGATTTCGAACGCATTCCTACAGGGACAATTGGAATGGTCACCTATTTTGATCGGTTGAATGCAGGAGTTCAGCAGTTGATGGCCGGAGCCAGAAAATTTGGCTTGAAATATATTTCAAGAGACGATCTCGTTGCCTTAACCCGAAAGGCTGCAGAAATGTCAGGAATCCCTTATGTGATGGATTGCGATCGGGAAGAAGTGGATAAGATCCTTGGTTGATTTGGATGATCGATCAAAAGGGGATACCGGATGTATCTGGTATCCCCTTTTTTATTTTGAAAAAGAGCCTTTTTCGTTTATGATAGGAGAAACCTGGAGGATAAATTTGCCAAACCAGAAAGAGAACTTCCACGCCAAGGAGATCAATGCTCTACTGGAGATCAGCAAGGCCATCGCCTCCGGTCTTTACCTGGAAGACGTCCTCCGGCTGATCGTCACCGTTACCGCGAATTTGATGGACTCAAAGATCTGCTCCCTCTGGATTCTCGACGAGAAGGATCAAAAGTTGAATCTGAAGGCGACCCAGAGCATCAGCGAGGAATATCTAAAGGAGAGAAGTCTCGCCATCGGAGAGGGGGTGGTCGGCCATGTGGCCCTCTACAATCAACCCATGGCCATCCCCAATGTCCTCGAAGAACCTCTTTATAAAGAAAAGGAGCTGGCAAAAAAAGAAGGCCTTGTTTCCATGCTCAGTGTGCCCATGTGTATCAAGGACAGGGTGATCGGGGTGATCAACTGCTACACCTCCTACCCCCATTCTTTTTCGAAGAGTGAAGAGGAGATGCTCACCACGGTTGCCAACCAGGCAGCACTCTGCATCGAAAATTCAGGTCTGATGGAGACCCTCGACATCCAGGAAATCCTCAGGTTGGTCTTGGAAGGGGTGACAAAAAATATCGGGTTCGACCGTGCCCGTCTCTATCTGATTAATGAAAAGAAGAATCTTCTCGAGTGCAAAATGGCTGTGGGGATAGATGAGGAAAGGATTAAAGGAATCACCTTGCCTTTAGATCCGGGGGATAGCGTCGTCGGCCGATCAATTTTTGAGAAACAACCCTTTATCATCCCGGATGCAAGCACAGACCCGCGAGTTAATCCCATCCTGAAAGAGAAATTTAACCTCCACTCCCTGGTGGTCATTCCTCTCCTGGCGAAGGAAAAGGGCTTGGGGGCGATTGCCGCAGACTTCGTTGATCCCAATAAGAACATCACGAAAGAGGCCCTCGACTCGGTAATGGTCTTTGCACAACAGGCCGGTCTGGCCATTCATAATGCCTTCATGTACCAGGAGCTCAAGACCTTCAGCCAGCAGATGGAAGAAAAGATTCAAAAAACGACCGCCGATCTTAGAAAGACGGAAGCCCAGTTGATTCGGTCCGAGAAATTGGCTGCCTTGGGGCAACTGGCTGCGGGCATCGCCCATGAGATTCGCAATCCGCTGACCAGCATCAACATTTTGATCCATTCCCTGACGGAGAATTTTTCCTCCGGGGACTCGCATCGAGAGGATCTCAACGTCATTGAAGAGGAAATCGACCGAATCAATGAAATCCTGGATCGCTTTCTTCGTTTCGCCAAACCCGCGGCTCCTCTTTTGGAAAGAACGGAAGTAGCTTCGATTTTTGAGGAAACACTACAATTGATCAGACCTCGGATGGAGAAACAACGGATTCACGTTCAGAAGGAGTTCCAGGACTTGCCCATGATTCTCATGGACCGCGAGCAGATCAAGCAGGTCGCCCTCAACCTCTTATTAAATGCCGTTCAGGCAATGCCCAGGGGAGGAACCCTGACGCTAAGAGGTCAGAATTCGAAAGATGGTCAATGGATCACCATCTCCATTCAGGATTCTGGAGTAGGTATCCCCGATGAAGATATGAACAAACTCTTCGACCCGTTCTTCTCCACAAAAGAAGGAGGAATTGGCTTGGGCCTCTCCATCGCCCATCGGATCGTTGACCAGCACCATGGGAAGATTGAGGTGGAAAGTACCCCGGGGAATGGAACACTCTTTACCCTCTGGCTCCCGGTTTCATGAAAGGAGAAAGATGCAAAGCATTTTGATTGTCGATGATGACAAAGCCATCCGATATTCTCTGAAACGAATGCTTGAAGAAAAATATTCCATCCTCACCGCCCAGAATGGCGAGGAGGCATTAGACCGGGTCAAGGAGAGTTCCCCCGACCTGATCATCATGGATATCAAGATGCCGGGTCGAAGCGGAATGGATGTCTTAAAAGAGATAAAATCGATTGATCCCAAATCCCTGGTGATTATGATGACGGCCTATGGCACGACGGAGACGGCCATCGAAGCGATGAAATTCGGAGCATTCGACTATATTCTTAAGCCTTTTCCCATTCTACAGATGAAGGAGTTAGTCGAAAAGGCTATTTCATTGCGAAAGCTGATGAGGGAGGAGGTTGCCTATCCTACGACCGCGGGCCAGGAAGGAGTGGAGGAGCGGATTGTCGGATCCTCTCCCAAGATGCAGGAAATTTACAAAATGATCGGTCAGGTGGCTCCGAGCGATATTACCGTTCTCCTCAGGGGAGAAAGCGGGACCGGTAAGGAATTGATTGCCCGAGCGATCTATCATCATAGCCTCCGTTCGGACCATCCTTTTCTTCCAGTCAATTGTGCCGCCATTCCCGATACGCTTCTTGAGAGTGAGCTTTTTGGCCACGAGAAAGGGTCCTTCACGGGAGCGATTTCTCGACGCATTGGAAAACTGGAACAGTGTCAGGGAGGAACCATCTTTCTGGATGAGATCGGTGATATGTCCCTGTCCACCCAGGCCAAGCTGTTGAGAGTCCTCCAGGAGAGGAGTTTTGAAAGGCTGGGTGGGAATGAGACGATTAAGGTGGATATCCGGTTCATTGTGGCGACGAACAAAGATCTGGAGGAAGCCATTGCGAACGGGAAATTCAGGGAGGACCTTTACTATCGGCTCAACGTTGTCTCGATCACCATTCCTCCCTTGAGAGAAAGGAAAGAGGACGTCTCAGAACTGGTCTCTTATTTCATGAAAAAGTTTAATCGGGAATTGAAAAAGGGGATTGTGGGAATCACCCCATCGGCCATGGATAAAATTACTTCCTATGGATGGCCTGGAAATGTGCGTCAACTGGAGAATGTCCTGAAAAGGGCCATGCTGCTCTGCCAGGGAGAATGGATTCTTGAGGATCAACTCCTTTTCGAAAAGGGGTGGGAAAGACGAGAAACCGTGGAGGAATTGAGTAAGAGAAATGTCGAGGATCTTCTCGACGCGCTCTTCGAGGAATACTCGAAAGCTCCTGCATCCTCTCCCGACTCGGACATGATCTCGAGTTTGGAAAGAGGACTCATTCTTCGTGCTCTTCAAAAAACTAAAGGGAATCAGCTCAAGGCGGCTGCCCTTCTGGGAATCCACCGCAGTACCCTTCGCGGGAAAATGGAGAAGTACAACATCAAAAAAGAAGTGCTGGTATCGGAAGAAGAATAGCCATTGCGGAATGCGCCTGCCCCGGTAGGCAGGGAACTCGGATTGCCGAATTAGGGTACTAACTTCAAGAACTCTTTACGCTATGCTCCATGCACTAAGCGCTTTTGGGGGTGAAAAATGCGGACAATCAGAATTGGTCTCTGTCAGATCAACACCACAGTCGGCGACATAGAAGGAAACACAAAAAAGATCTTGGATTACATCGCAAGAGGAAAGAAGATGGGCGCCGATCTGCTCGTCTTTCCGGAAATGGCTGTCACCGGCTATCCTCCCGAAGACCTTTTGTTCATGCCAAAGTTCATCGAGGCCAATTTAAAGGCCATCAACAAAATCGCCCGGGCCTCTTCTTCGATCACTGCCCTCGTCGGCTTCGTCGATAAGGATGGAGATATCTTTAACGCTGCTGCTGTCCTTCACAACGGGAAGCTGGTCGATACCTACTGCAAGACCTTTCTTCCCAATTATGGAGTCTTTGATGAGGACCGATATTTTCAACCGGGGAAGGAGAATTTTATCTTCACCCTCAAGGCAACGCCCATCGGGCCGAGCATCTGCGAAGACCTCTGGTATCCCGGAGATCCCATCCGCACACAGGCTCTCTCCGGGGGAGCGGAATTGATCGTCAACATCTCTTCTTCTCCCTACCACGCTGGAAAAGCCCAATTTCGAGAAAAGATGATCTCCACGAGGGCGTCGGACAACGTGGCCATCGTCGCTTACTGCAACCTTGTCGGAGGCCAGGATGAACTGGTTTTCGACGGAGGAAGTTTGATCTTCGATCAGACCGGGAATTTGATCGCTCGTGGTAAACAGTTTGAAGAGGATCTGATCCTGGCGGACCTCGACATGGAAGCAGTTTTCCGAATGCGGCTTCATGATCCCCGAATCAGAAGAGAAAAACTGGCTGAAGAAGAGAAAGAGTTGATGAAGATCGATCTTCCAGATCAAAGGCCTTCTGTTAGAAAGAGGCCTGCCCTTCCGAAAAGGGATTCAAACCCATTAGATCGCCTTGCTGAAATTTATGCCGCCCTGGTACTTGGGACAGGGGACTATATTCGAAAAAATGGATTCCAAAGGGTTTTGATCGGTCTCAGCGGAGGCATCGATTCTGCCTTGACCGCAGCCATCGCCGTGGATGCCCTTGGAAAAAAGGGGGTGGTGGGAGTGGCGATGCCCTCTCAATATTCCTCCAAAGAATCGATAGAAGATGCAGAAATCTTGGCAAAGAACCTTGGAATTCAATTCTTCACCATTCCTATCACAGAGGTATTTCAGGCCTATTTAAAGACACTTTCTCCGCCTTTCAAGGGACGCAAGCCCGATGTGACTGAAGAAAATGTCCAGGCACGCATTCGAGGAAACATCCTCATGGCCCTCTCAAATAAATTCGGATGGCTCGTTCTAACCACGGGAAACAAAAGTGAGATGAGTGTGGGGTATTGCACGCTTTACGGAGATATGGCAGGCGGATATGCCGTTTTGAAAGATGTTCCAAAGACTTTAGTATATGAATTGACAAGATTCAGAAACAAAAAAGAAGGCAAGGATCTTATCCCCAAACGTACATTCATGAAACCTCCCTCTGCGGAATTGAGGCCGAATCAGAAGGATGAAGACTCCCTTCCGCCGTACCCTATTCTCGACCCGATTCTCAAGGCTTATGTGGAAGAGGACAAGGGGCTTGGGGAAATCGCTAAGATGGGATTCAAGGAAAGTATGATCAAAGAAGTGATCAATATGGTTGACCGCAACGAATACAAACGAAGACAGAGCCCACCAGGCGTGAAGATCACCCACCGCGCCCTGGGAAAAGACCGAAGGCTACCCATAACTAACAAATACCGGAATTTTTGATACGTTCGACGGCGCCAAACCCCAATTTTTAAATCGGGGTTAAGAGCGCCGCTCAGTATCAACCCTGAGCATACCCCGGGCTTCAGACCGGGGAGTCGAATGGGTTGATTCTCATGAAGTTCTTGATTCTTTTTGGTCGGGGTTTTTCTGAACCACCATTTTCCAAAGAAATTCATAGTAGTGGAAGCTTGATAGGAAGATGGCACCACCGATAGTGGTGTAGATGATTGCAAGGTATTGTTTCGGAATGGCGGAATTACGGAGAATGATACCCAAAGTGATCATGAAACCAATAATCAAATAGCCCTTCCACGTTTGGAAAGCAAAAACGCAGGTCCTTTCTGTTAGCAAGCAAAGCCGCTTGATATTCGTCTCTGCAATTTTAGAAAAGCCGAAATGATAGGCAGCTACTGCCATCACAACGCCGAGCAATCCAAGGCTTGTCGCCATACCCCTATGGATCACCGCAAACCAACCATACGCAAGACGACAAAGCATCGCTCCTACCCCGGTCCACATCAATCCTGCGATTGCAATGAGCCACGATTTCGTTACGGCGGGTTTCAGGCTATTCAATGTCATACATTCCTCTTGCACACCCTTCCCCTCTCCCCACTGGGGAGAGGGTGGGGGTGAGGGGAGATTTCAAATATCTTTTGGATGATATTATGCAATATTTGTACCCTGAAGAACCACCAATCCCAAAAATTTGAAAAGCTGCCAAGTAATCATTCTTCCAGAAGAATTGATGCTCTCAAAATTAAGAGAACAAGATTTCTCTGGCGCATTTGTAATTTTTCCTCAAATTGGTGTGGGATTTTACTCAGTTAAAGGCTTAATGAGGCCAATTCAAATTGTGAGATAACAGTGAGGCAAGGTATTTTACAGGAATCCTTTTGGTTTTTTGGGTTGGGGTTTTTCGGTTGGTAAGGTGCTCTTTTCTTTATTTTCTTCAACTTTGAATCCGGACTCTTCTAAAATAAACTTATCATCCCCTGGGTCGGGTTTGAATTCTAACTGGAGTTTCCTCGCCTCCTTCACATAGGACCCTTCCTTCAGACGAATCTCTCCGTTCGGCACAACAACAATTGCCGACTCTCCTTTGACAGGGCACCTCTGTTCACAGAATCCACAACCATTGCATTTCGAAGGGACGACAACAGGACGTCGATATCCTTCCACAGGACGAAAAACAATAGCGTTATATGGACAGATTTCATCACAGATAAGACATATCTTGTTTTCGGCCCAGACCAGGCACATCTCTTTTCGTAAAACAGCCGTGCCTACTTTGGCGTGGGTCTTTTCTTCTAACGAGAGAGATCTTATCGCTTGTGTGGGACAGACTTTACCGCAGACATAACAATTCTGATCACAAGGGGCTAAACGCGGGTCCATCTTCGGGGTCCAAAGCCCTGAGAAGCCGGACTCCCAGAGACAGGGCTGAAGCGTATTGGTTAGACAGGATTTCATGCATTCACCACAACGAATGCAGGTTCGCAGAAATTCAGTCTCAGGGATGGCACCGGGGGGCCGTAAGAGCTGATGTTTACTCTGCTTAAGAGCGAAAGGGGTCTGCGTAGCTACAAATCCCATTCCAAGTCCGCCAGCCAATGAATAGAGAAAGCCTCTCCGAGAAAAATCGATCTTCGAATACTCTCCACCCAAAGAAAGAGAAGCCGGAAAAGTGATCGCATTCTGCGGGCAGACCTTAGCGCACGTCCGGCACTGGATACATTCAGGAAGGCGGGTCCCCCTTGGATCTTCAGTAACAGCCCCCATAGGACAGGCCTTTTGGCACTTCAAACACTCATTACAATCCTCATTGACTCTTCGCTTGAAAATTCCAAGAGGTGAAATCAGACTGAGGAAAGCTCCCAACGGGCAAAGATAACGGCACCAGAAGCGCGGGACAAAACGATTCAGGAAAACAATCCCTCCAACGATCAGGAGTGTGATGGCAGTCATATAATAGACAGATTGAAAATAGTGAAGGTGCGATAGGGTCACCCATCCTAAGGCTTGAAACAGGGGACGCAGCAAATCTAAGATAAGATTGATCAAAGTAATTGCCAGGGGATAGATGAAGAAAGTATAGAAGCGTGTGAGAAGAGATATCGGGTCCATGAGAAAAGCTAAAGAGAGGCCGGTTAGCGCAGCGACTATAAAAATGACAAGTAAGAAGTATTTCGTTCTTCGAAGGCTGACTTCAACTTTCAGACCCGAACGTTTTTTCTTTCGGAAGAAAAGAAAGTCAAGAAAGTCAATCGAGGCGCCCGTTGGACAAACATAGGCGCAGAAGAACCGACCGATAAAAAGCGTGGCTCCAATGGTGACAAGAGCCCATAGGGCCCGCGCAATGATCTCTCTGGCTGCGAAAACGGCATTCATCCCCAAGAGAGGATCCAAACGTAAGTAGATATCAGCCGGAAGCCAGTTCGGCAGTTTGTAGGTGGCAAATACAAAAAAGATGGAGAAAAGCAGAAGGGAGAGAGCCTGGATGAAACTCCTCATGCTTTCTCCTTTAAGATTTTGAGCTGGTCAATGTCAATCTTTCCCAGACCGCGTTGATGAGCAATGAGCAAGTGTTCGACCTGGCGACCTTTGAAGTTTTGACCATACCAGGGAACCACGGTGACACCGTAGGAATCAACAGCCACGGGGTCTATCCCGGCAATGATGAGATTCGGGTTCTTAACTTCCCCGGGGCCGCCGGGGCCGCCGGAGGCCAGCGCCCTTGTGGCGTCAAGGATGGTAAGCTGCGGCTTAATCACTGTGGCCAGATCTGCGATCGCTTGATTGATATTGTATTGCGAATGAAAACTCTCTCGATCCCAGATCATGCCCATGAGTCCCTTCAGTCCCAAGCTGACACCGGTCGCCGAATGAGACTTGGCAACAGGTATGTTGATCAGTAGATGGCTGTCCACAATTTCCTTCATGACCTCAACTCGTTCCAGAACTTTTCCTTGAGGAATCTTAATCTCACCAAAGAACTTTCTTTCTTGAAGGGCAAGAACATGAACACCGGGTATGTTTTTACACGCCTCCGGAATACCTGTCCTTTCAAGACAAAGCTCTGCTCGTTGCAGCGTGTGATCTAAAACTAATACCTGCTGGGCTCCCGCTTCGACGCAAGCCTGAGCCACTGTGGCGACGACCAAGGGATGAGTGGTAGCGCTGAAATCAGGAGTTCTGGCAAAAGACATGTTAGGCTTAAGGACAACCCGCTGCCCCTTTCTAACGAAACGAGACATGCCTCCAATGGCCTCCAATGCCTTTTTTGTGGCAGCTACAGGCTCACCGGAAATCACAGCCAGATCATATTCTTCTTTAGCGAATGAAAAAGAAGGTCCACCCACAAGGCCTAATGCGACGCCAGCGGCAGCGGTTTTAAGAAACTTACGGCGTGTAATCGTTTGGTCCTCTTCTTTCATCAATTGCCTCTCTTTTCGAATGCAAAAATTAAGCAAGGTGTCTTTGCGAGGAGTGCCTGCCTGCGACAGGCAGGAAACGACAAAGCAATCTCATAATTAAGATTGCCGCGATCCCCGCAAATCGCGGGATCGCTCGCAATGACGTTTCAGAATCTTTTACCGCGTTTACCCAACGAACTCCGTCGGAATGTCTCTTAACCGCACAACATCTCGGATCTTAGCCGAAACATTGAATCCACTCGAACATTTCACCGGACACTGCGAACAATCCTCACAAACCCTGTCGGGAAGGTTCAGGGACAGAACGACATCTTGAGCATGCGCAAGATTGTGGTAGCCGTAAGTATACATGTAGGCCCGCATCAAATCAGGGATGGGGAGATGCTCCAAACATTGACCTAAACATTGTCTGCAACCTTGACAGTATAATCCCGAAACAGAGACCTCCTTTTGCAAATCCCTCTTTTCGGGTTCGGTGAGAATGGGATTTTCTGCCACTGCCAAATCAATCTTCATCTCATCAAAGGTTGTAAACCCCGGAACAATCGTAGTCACGTTAGAATCTTGAAGGACCCATTTGAGGGCTGCGGCGGTGTTCTTCACCGTTGGAGTCTGCCTGGATCCCCCTCGGATTGCTTTCATCCCGACAATTCCAATGCCGGCTTGGGCCGCCCGGGAAATGGCTTCCCTGACCTGGGAGTAATGTTTTTGCTGAAAATTGTAGGATGTTAAAATAACATCGTAGAATTTCGAATCGACGGCTGCATGAATCACTTCCGGCTCATTCATGTGGGTGGTGATCCCCACAAAACGGGCCTTTCCTGCTCTTTTAACCTTCTCCAATGCTTTCAATATCGGCTCATACAAGGCCGACTCTCTTTTCCACACGTTGTGATGGTAATAGATATCTACATAGTCCAAGCCTAAATTTTTGAGGCTGCTGTCAACCTTTTTTAGAAAGGCGTCTTCCGTTGCCTCTTCCGTATAAAGACCCGTTGTTTGATTGTTTGGGAGACGCGCTTTGGTGGCAACGACATAAGAATCCCGCGGACGCCCCTTCAGCTCTTCTCCGATCATTCCTTCGTTTTGGCCTCTTTGATAGGTTTGGGCCGTGTCGAGCATCACCATACCGGAATCAAGTGCCACCCGAACAAGGCTCGGATTATCGGTATTCATCACCCCCATGTTGATTACCGGGACTTTGATTCCCGTCTTACCGAGGGTTCGATAGACAAATTTCTTCTCTTTCCCCTTGGCCTCGACCACTGTCACCTCTGCCCTACTCTTGATCGGAGGAAGGAAAAATAACCCACCAACCCCAGCAAGCGTCGATTTCATGAAATCTCTTCTGCCGATTACTTTTTTATCCATAGTCTTCCCCTGTTGAAAAAATAGAACCTTATTAGGGCGTGCCCTAAAAATCTTGTCATTCCCGCCCCGTATCAAGTACGGGGTAAACTCCAACGGGGCGACCGAAGGGAGGCGGAGTGAGTCGTAGCGAGCGAGCACATCCAGTACCTCTCCTGGATTCCGGGTCAAGCCCGGAATGACAAACGAGAAATGAGTTCTTTATTCAGCGCACTCTAGTCACCTGCAACTTCCTTTCGTAATCCTACTTCCAAGAGGTCAAGGTATCTTGAGCGAAGAGAGGCGTCAGCAAGATTTAATGCGCCCCAGATTAACTTCCCTTTCCAGTGAAACTCGATTTCTCCATGATAGGGATCAGAAATCGTATAAATACTTTCTACAATATTTTTTCCCGTATTGCCACTTTGCCGGAGGTATTTCTCGACCATCTCGCTGCAGTCTTTTTGATCCGCACCCTCGATAACAAAGAGCTTAAACTTCTTCCCGGAAAGGTCATAATCCGCGGTAAAAGCGGAATGGAGAAATGAATAGCCCAGAAAGTTTCTATTAATAAATTTTTCAGAATTCTTCTTTTTCCCCTCTGTGGGGAAAGAAGGTAGGATGCCTGGAAGTGTTCCTTTTGTTCCCAAACTTTCGGACACCTTCTTTGCAAAGGTGAGTAGAATCTCACGGTCCTTACTACCAGTATTGTAACCGGTTATCTTCACATAGTAGCTACCGGTCATGAAGTTAAGAACATGATTTTCAACATACCCCTGAGCCCCTATCTCAATAAAGTTGGCATTAGGAAGTCGCTCCTGGCTGTAAATTCCAAAGGCATGGGTTGGCGTTTCAAGCTCATAGACTTCGACGGTCACGGAGGCTTTCTTTTCATTCTGATATTCTGCTACCTTCAACTTCCGGAAATCGTACATGACGTAGAGATCTGCATCACCGTCGATATATTCAAAAAGCGTTTTGGGTATGAACGTTTGAATTTCTCCGGATTGTTTCCATCCGGTTATATCTGGAAATCTAAACTCTTTGGCGTCCGACCCAGGCGCCCACAAGAAAATAGTCATTATTCCCAAAATCAAGCAAACGGTCTTCATCACTCCTCTTCCTTTCTTTTGATGCAATTGTCAGCAAGAGTGGGAGAATACGTTTCTAATTGTAACACACAGGGGAAGGTTTTCCTTTATGGACAATGAAGGTCGAAGTTCACACCAGAATTCGAAATATGAACCCGTCTCCAATTATTTGGTTCTTTTTTATCAGACTGCCTAAAATCCAACAGAAAAATCTCTTCAATCCGTCTAATGTCTTCACGATCCATTCCAATTCAATCACCTTCTACTATTCGATAATTTTTGAGAAAAACTCAGTCAATCGCCCTCATCCTATCCTCTGGCATGAAGATTGCTGATCACAATTTAGTTAGTCCCTAAAATGGAGGTCGCTGTCCATTGAATGGAGTTGTTTCTGCAAAGCCACAAGACCAAGCAATTAATCAGAAAATAGTTTCCAAATCTTCCTGCCTACCGGCAGGCAGGCAACCTCCCTTTGCTAAAGGGGGGAGAGGGGGGACTGACAAGCTTGTCATTTCCCTTGAGAGGAAGCTCAAAGAGCTTACCGTCTTGTACGAAATCAGTCAGCTCATCGGATCTACTCTAAACTGTCAAGAAGTTCTCCCGGATATCCTTCGTACGTTCCACTCTCGCTTAGGGATGAATCGGGGAACAATCACTCTATTGAATTCCGAAACAGGAGAACTCGAAATCCGAGCAGCTCATGGAATGACAGAAGAAGAAGTGAAAAGGGGAAGGTATCTCGTTGGTGAAGGGATCACTGGAAAAGTGGTAGAGACAGGAGAGCCTGTGGCAGTCCCACAAATCGAAAAGGAACCCCTCTTTTTAAATCGGACACGATCCAGAGATCATCTGAAGAAGAACGACATCTCTTTTATCTGCGTGCCCATCAAAACGGGTTCTACCATTTATGGCGCTCTGAGTGTCGATCGCCTCTTCAGCGAAGATATTGCTTTTGAAGAAGATGTTCGCCTTCTCTCAATCATTTCCTCTATGATCGCTCAAGGCTTGAAGATCCAGGAGATGAGGCAAGATGAAAAGAAACATCTCTTGGATGAAAACGTCACACTTAAGGAAAAATTAAAGGAGAGATACAGTCTCTACAGTATTGTGGGAACAAGCAATAAGATGGCAGAAGTCTTTCAAATGATCGAGAGGATCGCCAGGACAGATGTAACCGTTCTCATCCGGGGTGAAAGCGGTACCGGGAAAGAGTTAGTGGCAAATGGAATCCATTTCAATAGCGCGCGAGCTTCAAAGCCTTTCTTAAAACTGAACTGCGCAGTCCTTCCGGACACACTTGTCGAGAGCGAACTTTTCGGACACGAGAAGGGATCCTTTACAGGGGCCACTGAGCAGAGGACGGGAAGATTTGAAAGGGCTGATGGCGGAACTCTCTTTCTCGATGAAATTGGTACATTAAACCTCACGGCGCAGGCAAAACTCCTGAGAGTTCTTCAAGAAAAGGAATTTGAAAGGATTGGAGGAAACCGAACATTTCGGGTCGATGTGCGCATCATCGCTGCCACCAGCAAAGACTTAGAAAGATCGATTGAGGAAGGAACGTTTAGGGAAGACCTCTATTATCGGCTGAATGTGTTTCCCATTTTTATACCCCCCCTTCGGGAAAGGAAAACGGACGTTCTTCTCTTAGCAGATCATTTCATCGAAAAATTCAACCAAAAACATAAAAAGGACGTCCGAAGGATTTCAACTCCGGCCATTGATATGCTTATGCAATACCATTGGCCGGGGAACGTGAGGGAACTCGAGAATTGTATTGAGAGAGCCGTCCTTTTCTGCACGGATCGGGTCGTCCACAGCTATCATCTCCCCCCTACCCTCCAAACCGGAGAACGGTCCGGTACCGCCCCTTCGTTTTCATTTGAAGGAGCCATGAAAAACTTCGAAAGGGAACTCATCATCGATGCCCTCAAAAACTCCCGAGGGAATATGGCCAAGGCTGCCAGACTTCTTAAGACCACAGAGAGAGTCATCTCTTACAGCGTTAAGAAGTTTCGAATTGATCCTAAGGTCTACTCCACCTGATCCCACAACTTTGTGGGTTCCCTTCTCTTTTCCAACAAAATTGTCGCCTTCTCATTTCCCTTACTCTTCAATCTTTCTTCCTGTGCTTTTCCCCCACGTCAATAAATTATTTTTGATTTCAAAAGCTTAGTCATCAAGCAGAGACAGAGCATCTTTGTTGGCATCGTTCTTGATTAGATCGAGAGCAGAGGCCTTCCAGTAACAAAAAAATTGAAGGAGTACTCATTCAAAATCAACTCTAAGGAGGAAGAAAATGTTTAAGGTAAAAAGAAGAACCTTTGTCCTGTTTAGGTTTGCCATGGTTTTGGTTCTCGGTGTTGGCGGTTTCTGGATCAATGATGTCCGGTCTGCTGAAAAAGAACCCATCAAGGTGGGAATCCTCCACTCTCTAAGTGGCACGATGTCAATCAGTGAGGTCGCAGTAAAAGACGGAGAGTTATTAGCGATCGAAGAGATCAATACCCGAGGGGGCGTGCTCGGTAGAAAGATCGTGCCGATTATCGAGGATGGAGCCTCTGACTGGCCTACCTTTGCTGAGAAGGCTAAGAAACTGATTATGAAGGATAAGGTCGCCGTCGTATTCGGTTGCTGGACTTCTGCCAGCCGGAAGGCAGTGCTGCCCGTTTTCGAAAAATATGACCACCTCTTGTTTTACCCGGTTCAGTATGAAGGGTTGGAAGCTTCAAAGAATATCGTTTATACCGGGGCGACAGCGAACCAGCAGATCATGCCGGGCGTGTCATGGCTCCTGAAGAATGGTTACAAAAAGTTTTATTTGCTCGGCTCTGACTATGTCTTCCCGAGAACCTGCAACCTGATTGTCAAAGCCCAGCTCAAGGCTGAAGGAGGCACACTGGTGGGTGAGGAATATACGCCTCTCGGTCACACGGAGTATAGCACGGTCATCAGCAAGATCAAAGCAGCCAAGCCCGATGTCGTCTTTAATTCATTGAATGGCGACAGCAATGTGGCCTTCTTCAAGCAGCTCCGAGCTGCCGGCATTACGGCGAAGGACATTCCGACCATGTCGGTCAGTATTGCTGAAGACGAAATTCGCGGGATCGGTGCCGAGAACCTGTTGGGCCATTTCGCCGTCTGGAACTATTTTATGAGCATGGACACGCCCGAGAATAAGAAATTTGTGGGGGCCTATAAGGCCCGCTATGGGAAGGACCGTGTGACAGATGATCCGATTGAAGCCAACTACTTCGGTGTCTACCTCTGGGCCAAGGCAGTGGAGAAGGCTGGAACCCCCGATCCGCTGAAGGTCCGCGCAGCAGTGAGGGGATTGAAGTTTAAGGCTCCGGAAGGGGAGGTGACGGTCGATTCGACGAATAATCATGTCCATAAGATTGTTCAGGTTGGCAAGGTGAAACCGGATGGCCAGTTTGATATCATCTGGAGCTCCGGAAAGCCTGTTGCTCCTGATCCGTTTCCCTCGCTCGTCTCCAATAAGGTAGTACTTGAACCGGGGAAGATTGTAGACCGGAAGAAGATGTAAGCAAAATCTTGCATGAACATATCCCTTCTCCCCTTTGTAATTGTAAAGGGGGAGAAGGGATGGGATGATCAAGAATTTCTAAGAGCATGGATCAAGGTGAGAGATCAAAAACAAAGAAAGGGAAGAAACGAATGATGCTGGTAGCTGAAACGCCCGCCAAGTTCAAGAGCATATTGGACGGAAAGATTTACAAACTGAAAAGAATCCATCAATCGATGATCTTACTGACAGAACAGGACAACGAGAACCACCAGATTGTGACTGAGAAAGGCAATTTGAAACTCTTTTATAAACGAGAAGCAGAAGACGAAATGTAATCGTTCACAGGAGAAAGAATGAATGGGAATGGAGACTCTTCTCTCGCAAATTTTTAATGGCCTTAGCTTGAGTTCTGTTTTGTTGTTGGTCGGCCTCGGTCTGAGCATTACGTTCGGCATCATGGGAGTCATCAACTTTGCTCACGGTGAATTTCTGATGGTGGGAGCTTATGTTGTGTATATTCTCCAGATGCTTCTTCACAAATTTTTCGGGTCCGGGACCTCTGGAGTCTCTTTCTTTATCTCCGTTCCCCTATCATTTTTTGTGGCTGCCCTCTTCGGATTCTTGCTTGAAAAAGTCCTGATCCGCTTTCTTTACGGACATCCCTACGAAGGCATACTGGCAACTTGGGGATGTAGTCTCATCTTGCAGCAGATGGCAAGAAATATCTTTGGCGCCAATAACGTAGAGGTTGCCAGTCCAAGTTGGCTTGCAGGGGGAGTGGAGGTCATGCCCGGACTTCAGCTTCCTTATAACCGCCTATTCATTCTCGCTCTCACGACGACATGCGTGATGGGAATAT